>Ga0129310_1000737_pt1 | contig 35355 bp, 39 predicted proteins | sample Go1ome_2_FD_94433 | JGI IMG/M metagenome (GOLD analysis project Ga0129310, IMG submission 94433) | Western lowland gorrila individual fecal microbial communities from Wisconsin, USA - Go1022A metagenome | ecosystem: Host-associated > Mammals > Digestive system > Large intestine > Fecal | place... | reverse complement strand
TCTATAAGGCAAATCCAGTGTAACACACAAAAATATCCAATCCATAATTATATTCAGTTGTCAAAGATCAATATTTATATCAAAGTGCGGTTAAAATCACCGACTTTTGACACCCACATCATGATATTAGATTTAAAGGAAAACGGAGTGAATGGAAAGATGTAGAATTATACCTGAAGGAGTATATTGGAGAGTTTTATGAAATAGAAGAAACTTGTGATAAGGTTTTTATATCAAAAGATTTCCCGGATGAATATGCTAATTCTAAAAGTAGAATTACTTTGAAAGGAGCAGTATCTAAAGCGAAGGCAAATGCAGCCCTAGCTATACCTGAGATTATACAGATTGCATGTAATAGAAGATATTCAGAAAATGTGAAACAGAAACATGAAAAAGATGCAAAATATGGGTGGTATAGATATGATGTTAGATTTGCTTTGCCAGTATATAGTGATAAAACAGGGGAAGTTGAGAGATACAATATTTATATAGCAGTGATGCTTGTGAGACACTCAGAAGATAACATGAAGTATTTATATGATATTATTTCAATAAAAAAAGAAACGAGCAGCCCGCTTGAGTCATAGGACTGTACGGTAAAAACCCATTTCTTATAAATGAGATGATAAATCTTTTGGTTTGGATTGTCAATGGTTTTTAGATTATTTGTGATAGACTTTAAAACCACTCGGATGTATATTCCGATAAAACAGCACATCCGTTCCGAAGGAACGGCATGCTGTTCCGGTCAAACTGCATGAGCAGTTTAATTGTTACTCTTATTTCCGCATATCACGGCCATTGCATTCAAGGCGGTAAGCTTTAGAAGTCATCCTGCTAAGGCAGCCATCTGATTTGTGTAGTCATAACTGTTACTGTTTACACGAGCTTTCTCACTTTCCATCATAAGAGAGTTAGCTCGAATGTACTTTACTGTTCGTAGTTGATGAAGAACTGTGATACATAAAGCATTTGCGATATGTGTTTTACCAGCACCAGCACTACCAGTAATTAATAAGTTTTTAGGTTCATCTATCCAATCGCATTTTTGTAGAAGCTCTATTATATGAGTGTCCAGCATTCTGTCAGGTACATATATTGCTTCATCAAAGTCAGCATTAGGATATTTGAGTGTTGCTTTCTTGAGTAATCTATTAAATTTGGTGTTCTGGCGCTGATCCCACTCATAGTTGATGATGTCAGATATCCTATTAATAAAAGACTCAAGTTCTGAATTAGGATTAAGTAGCTGACGTTCTAATTCTTCTGCCATATGTGAAAGCTTTAACTTAAATAGATTATCAAGCAGAAGATTCTCGTCACTGTTTAAATTTGGATTGTATGTATAGTCTTTTTGTCTGTATGCCATAGAAGATCACCTTTACTTATAGAAGCCCTTTCCCCGGATGTTATCGTGTTCAGGAAGGTTAGCATCACGACTAACTGTTCCTGTTTGAATCCGGCTTAAAACCTGTTTGAATGTTTTATATTTACAGGAATTCATTTGAATACATTGACGAGCTGCTTCCTCAACAATACCATGAGGAAGTTCTTTAACAGAGTGGAGAATACCGGCACATGAATTGTAAGCCTGTTCCTCATGCTTCTGAGCTTTTAGAAGCCTCGTAGAACTGGGACTGCTCATAGCCGTCAGAATGTTCCTGTTTGTATTCAATCCAACAGTAGTATATGTTCACCTTACTACCTTTGCAATCATACATATATTGCCAGTAATAATACACAAACATGCTGTATCCTGTTTTGGGCTTTATCGCACGGCAAAAATTGGTACACACCATTCCCTTGTCGTATCTGTCAAGTAGAGACTGTGATATAGCAGCAACACGCCCGGTTGATTGAGTAGGACTTCCACCCGAGATCTCAACTACAATATCTCCCGGTAGTAGTCGCTTAGAGGCATAGTTTTTAGGTAGAATATAGCGAGTGGGCATTTTACCTTTGTTCCCGGAACGAACTTCCGGGATATCGGCACCACGGATGCAATAAACCATCTCAGTATTCTTTCCAGAAGGAGACTCCTTTCCCCAGTCTCCACCAAGAATTGATTCGATCAAGTCTGAGAATGTACCAGTCTTCCAGCTTGAGCGATCTTCTGAAGCAATAAACATGCTTTTAAAAAGAGTGCGTGCTTGCTGCTCTAAATTATCGTTTTTTAAATATGCTCAAAATAGGAAAGGATTTGTATGAGTAAAATCATTGTAAAAGATACGGAAATAAATGTAGTTCAGATAAATGAAGAGGATTATATTTGTCTCACAGATATGATAAAAGCTAAGGATGGAGATTTCTTTATTACTGATTGGCTTAGAAATAGAAATACACTTGAGTATATTGGTATTTGGGAAAAGGTTTATAACCCGAATTTTAATTATGGCGAATTCGCCACAATTAGAAATCAATCCGGTCTTAACAGTTTTAAGATAAGTGTTAAAGAATTTGTTGCCAAGACTAATGCTATATGTATTCAAGCTAAAGCTGGGCGATATGGTGGAACATATGCACATAAAGATATTGCTTTTGAGTTTGCAATGTGGATTAGCCCGGAGTTTAAAATATATATTGTTAAAGAATTTCAAAGGCTGAAAGCAGAAGAACAGAAACTGTTGGGGTGGTCAGCAAAAAGAGAATTGACAAAAATCAATTATCGCATACACACTGATGCTATAAAGAATAACCTTATCCCAGTAGAACTTACCTTTGAACAAAATTGTAAGTTTTCCTGGTCCAGATCGTTCGGTTACGATTGAGGGGTTGAAAAATTACCGTGTATCAAATCGCCGTTACAGAAACCGTCGTATTGGTGACTTCCTAAAAGAGTTGCATCTTACAGAGGGCCGAAATACCGGTTTTAAGAAAATTATTGATGCACTGGAGGCAAACGGCTCACCAAAACCGGAATTTGAGACGGACGAGGATAGAAGCTATTTTATTACGAGACTGTTCGTGCATGAGGGGTTTCTGATGAACCAAGATGATGATTCAAAACAAGATTCTGAAAATCAAGTTCAAAATGAAAAAAGTTTTGAAACAAGTTTGAAACAAGTTTTGAAACAAAACGATTTTCAAAATTTAAAACCAATTATTGAATAGCTAACTAAGGGTGACTCAATAAGTATTCAGGAAGTGATGGAATTAACGCATAAGTCGAGGACAACTGCGTGGAGATATATGCAGATATTGGTAGATGTAGGTGCTGTTGAAGAGACTGGAAATACAAATAATGTGAAGTACAAGCGTCGATAAAAACAATAAAACGTGTAGGAGGTTGCGATGAAAGTTAGTAAGTTTACGATTTTAGTATTCAGTTATTAGAAAATTTCTAATAACTGCCGATGGATTTCACGAGCTTCTTCCCAGGTGATCATATCCTTTGGGATATCTTTAGAGGTTGTAGGACAAAGTGGAATATCATATTTACCAAAAGAAGCCCCTTCTGTCATAAATGCATTCCATATATCTTTACATCCAACTCGTACATTAGTATCATTGTACTTTTCACTATTTGGTTGTCATTAAGTTTAACAACTTATTTGTTGAAGATAGAGTGTTAGAAAGCAAAACTACAGCTTGACGTATTCTTCTGATATATGATAGTATTTGACTGGTTTAGGGAGTAGCTCACATATGTTAAATATGTGATATGTTTCGTCAGCACGAGATTGATGCATGCACTATAGATGCGATCATCTCCGGAATATATCAAAAGTAGCGGGACTTTACCACAGTTTTTTGCTGTGGTAAAGTCCCTTTTATTTTGCGAAAGGAGTATAAAAATATGATAGTAAATGTAGTGATTCTTATAGTTGGTTTTATTGCGCTTATTAAAGGTGCGGATATGTTTGTGGAAGGAAGTTCTGCTCTTGCGAAAGCATTTCATGTTCCGGGACTTATTATAGGTCTAACTATTGTAGCACTTGGTACAAGTGCACCTGAACTTGCAGTTAGCACAGTGGCGGCTTTGAAAGGTTCCAATGAGATTGCACTTAGTAATGTTGTCGGTTCGAACATTTTTAATCTTCTTGTAGTACTTGGAGTATGTGCATTGATACATCCGGTTCCGGTAGAGTCCGAGGTAAACAAAAGAGATTTCCCTATCTCTATCATTGCGGTGATTATAGTCATGATTGGATCATGCTTCGGAACGGTTATAAATGGGCGCCTGACGAATATGAAAATGTATGATATAGCGGGTAATGTCAGTAGATGGATATCTGCAATATTAATAATATCGTTCGTATTTTATATAGGTTATCTGATATACGATTCGAAAAAGAAATCTTCTGAGGAGTCTGAAGATGATAAGCAGAAAATGGCATTTTGGAAGATTATACTGTTCATACTAATTGGAATCGGGCTGATCATTGGGGGAGGACAGGCTGTAGTCTATTCAGCTAAAGAAATTGCGCGAGTACTTGGAATGTCTGAGACTCTGATTGGACTGACTATAGTGGCGGTTGGAACGTCACTTCCTGAACTTGTAACATCGATAGTTGCAGCCAGGAAGGGAGAAACAGGGATGGCAGTTGGTAATGTTGTTGGATCAAATATATTTAACATGCTGTTCATTTTGGGTATATCATCATTTATATCTCCAATTTCCGTGAATGTAGCTTCATTCCTGGATATGATTATTTTAGTTGTGGTCAGTTGTATTACGCTTATCTTTTCGATTACAAAGAACTCCATTGATAGAAAAGAAGGCCTGGTAATGGTTTTGATTTATGTGGCAGATGTGATTTTTGCAATTTGCAGATAGAAGAAGAAAAAATTATATGCAGATAGAAGAAGAAAAAATTATATTGACTGCTACAATAAAACAAGTTACATTAACTTCACATACTTATCAGAAGAAAAACAAAGTCGAGCGAGGATATTAGTAAATGCCAGACGCTGCACATAATAAAATGCATCATTATTTCAAAACGTTGTTATGTCACATATTTATATGCATGTTTATTTTATGTGCTCTTGACGTTGAAAGTGATTTATATTCATTTTCAGATTATGCATATAAAGATTTTAGTTTTATAGAATCTTTGGATGCTGACTCAGACAACATATTAAGTAATGAGGACGTATCGATTGTCTTTATTAAAAATGCTAATTCCAGAAATATTCGTTCTGGAAAAAGTATTAGTTCCAGAAAGACTGTTATGAACTCTATGATATCCTTAAACTGGGTATCGTCTAATATATGTACCATTTTAGGTATTTATTCATTTAAGACTTTGATTTCAAGTCGTCATCTAATCATGTCTTATATTCATAATCAAGATGGAATGAAACTCTAGACCTTTATACATAATACATAATTTTATGGTGAACAATAAATTGTTCGCCTTGTTTTCGTGTGTGAATCATTGTATGGAGGAATTATATGGATATATTTTCGATATTTACATTGTTTGGTGGGCTTGCCTTTTTTATATATGGAATGAATCAGATGTCTCGTAGTCTTGAGAGAATCGCCGGAGATAAGATGGAGCAGGTTATAAATAAGATGACGCAGAACAGGCTGTCAGGGCTGATAATGGGATGTGTCATCACTGTAGCTATCCAGAGCTCTTCTGCTGTGACAGTAATGCTTGTGGGACTTGTTAATTCAGGACTGATGAATATAGGGAATACCGTCGCTATAATTATGGGCTCAAACATAGGAACTACTATAACTGCGTGGCTTATGAGTCTTGTTGGCTTATCAAGTGATAATGTTTTCGTAAAAATGTTAAAGCCGGAAAGCTTCTCGCCGCTCCTTGCATTTATCGGTATCGGTCTTCTGATGATTTCGAAAAAACCGAAGAAACAGGATGTGGGCAATAGCTTTATAGGCTTTGCCATACTGATGTATGGCATGGTAATGATGAGTAGTTCAGTGAAACCACTGGCTGAGTCACCGGTATTCCTAAACTTGCTAGGCTCATTTAAGAATCCAATACTTGCAGTTTTAGCAGGTTTGATAGTTACAGCTGTTATTCAGAGTTCAGCCGCATCTATAGGTATGCTTCAGGCTTTATCAATAACTGGAAATATAACATATGGAATGGCTATTCCTATAATAATGGGGCAGAATATAGGAACATGTGCAACTGCTGTTCTTTCTAGTATTGGTGTTGGAAAGAATGCCAAAAGAGTTGCAGTTATTCATTTGTCATTTAACCTAATAGGTACTGCATTTTTTATGTTGGTATACTTTGTGCTGCATACCATCTTTGATTTTGCTTTTGTTGATAAAGAGATAAATCCTATGGGGATTGCCTTATGCCACAGTATATTTAACATTGCAACGACTATACTGCTACTACCTTTCAGTAATCTGCTTATAAAGATAGCTACAAAAACGATAAAAACTGATCCTGAAAAAAGGATTGCATTTTTGGATGAAAGACTTTTTGAGACTCCTTCGGTGGCGATTTCAGAGTGTAATAAACTCTCAAATGAAATGGCACTGCTTACCAAGGATGCTGTTGAAGAATCATTAAATAATCTTTTTATTAATTCAAGTGAGACAAATGAAGATATAGCCGACCTGGAGAAGCAAGTTGATGTATATGAGGATAGACTTGGCTCATATCTGGTTAGAATAGCTGGTGAAAAACTGTCCCAAAGTGACAGCAGAACTATGTCAAAAATACTACATTCGATAGGAAATTTTGAGAGAATAAGTGATCATGCACTAAATCTTGTAAAATCAGCTGAAGAAATATCACAGAAGAAAATTGAAATGTCGGAAAGCGCCATAAAGGAACTGGAAGTTCTTGGAAAAGCTGTAAATGAAATAATGGATATAACCGTTAGGGCCTATAAAGAAATGGATATTTCCGAAGCCTCAAAAATTGAACCGCTGGAGCAGGTTATTGATATGCTGGTGGAATCAATCCGTCAGAATCATATTGTGCGTCTTCAGAAGGGGCACTGCACCATAGAAAAGGGATTCATTCTCGCGGATATATTAAACAATTATGAGAGAATATCGGATCATTGTTCTAATATAGCAGTAGCTATAATCGAAGCTGATTTTGATATATATGATCCGCATGAATATCTTAAAAAGGTGAGAGTAGAAGAAAAATCAATTTTTAATAGTTTTATGGAAGAGTATGAGCAGAAATATAATATAAAAAAGCTTCATTAATACAAAGTTGTAGTAGATGGTCTTTTATTCTTGACAAAACTACCGCTCGGTAGTAAGATACCAAACAAATGGTAATATATTCTGCAAAAGATATAATAATCATTTTTTGTGGAGATGAAAGGCAAGATATTATGAATGATAGAAAGAACGAAATTATAAAGGCAACTCTTGAACTTGCGGCTGAGAATGGACTTGGTACAGTTTCTATGCAGCAGATAGCGAATAAGGTAGGGATTACAAAAGCATCTCTATATAATCATTTTTCCTCAAGGGATGAGATAGTAGAGGAGATGTACGTAGTACTTAGGGATATGTCAAAAAAGAAGGCTGTCGTGGGCGGAATAGATTACGACAAACTGGGATCTGAAGTTTCTCTAAAAGATATACTGATGGGAGCCGTCAGTTCATATCATAGTATGGTGAATGATCCGGACATGTTTCTTTTCTACAGAGTTATCATGTCTGAAAGAACTATCAATAATGTGGCTGCTGAGATAATGGCGAGAGAAACGCAGACTATGATAAATGCTACCAAAAGCCTTTTTTATGCGTTGGAGGTAAAAAAAATAGCTCACTTTGATAATCCTGATGCGGCAGCTTTTTCATTTGCAATGACAGTTCACGCAATACTTGATTATGAGTCTGACTTGAAGTTCGCAGGATTAGATAATAAGTCGGAAATGATGAGAGGTTTTATTGAGGAGTTCTGTAGGATATATGGAAATAATGAAAAGGAGAAAAAAGATGAGCAAAGAAAATAATAGAAAGAAGCTGATTAATTGGCTTGGACTTATGGGAGTAATTCAACTTATTTCCTATACAGTAGCAATTGTATTCTCACCTACTGCATTTCCGGGGTATGATTGGAAATCAATGGCAGCGAGTGACCTTTCGGCTATGGACGCTCCTTCAAGAATGCTATGGGATCAGCTGTCTGCATTTTACGCTGTTGGAAGTATTGTATGTACTACATGTGTATCGATATACGTGTCTGATAAGAAACTATCGACGAAACTATTTAGGCTTGGGGTTTACCTTTTCACAATCATGAATTGGATATCTCAAGTTGGTTACACGATGTTTCCACTCAGCGATTCAGGCAAGGATATAGCAGGCTTTCAGGAGATAATGCATATGGTTATAACTGCAGCTGTTGTACTTCTTTCGATCATATCGCTGGTTCTTCTGATAATAACTGGATGTAAAAAGAAAGAATTGAGAGGAATAGGATTCTGGGCGGTTGTTGCTCTTGTTACTATGTTTGCAGGTTCTATTGGAAGTTTCGCGGTACCGCCAGAGTACTTCGGAATCTTTGAAAGATTTAGCACATTTTCTGCAGTAGGCTTTAATGCAGTATTGGGAATATATTTATTTAATTGTTTCAAAAACATAGCAAAGAGTGAAAAGTAGGATTCTGTATAGTAGGATGTGACCAGATAAAGGAAATATAGGAACGCATTTTGTTCTTTGATATCAATTTTCAAGTAAGTCTTCTGCCTTACAGCCAAGTACTCTAGCAAGGGTGATTATATAATCAGCGCCGGCTTTGTTGATATTTTTTTGGCGCTGTTCATATTGTTGTATCGTTCTGAGTGGGATTTCGCTTTCCCTTGCCAGTTCACTTTGACTTAGCTTTGCATACAGACGCAAACGTTTTAAATTGGCCTCTTGTCTATTTGCGTGAATTAAATTATTCATATGGTCGACAAAATGGTGTATATCCATTTCGTGGTATGGGTTATACATTCCTATGATGTCGTTAATGGAGACTTGTTTTTCTATAGCTGCAAATGAAAGGACACTATGGAACTGATAGTAAGCAAGAGCCCATCCTGCCCAGTATTCCCTACTTCTGTCCATATCATTTCTAGGGGTTACACGTTTATAAGAGATATTGCATTTATCCAAAACGGCGTATGTTAGTTCGATTCCAGAACAACCGGCAATAGTTCTAATATCGCCTTTTCCAAATAAATCCGCATAGCCCGAAACAATAAATAGTTTGAAAAAATCAGCTAGTTCAAACCCTAAATCGTGTACTGCAAAATCAAACATCCTTGCAAGGGATGTTCTTGCTTTTTCCAGATATAGTTTATCGTAAGCGTGGATCATCTGGTTTTATCTCCTCTCTTAAAATCTGTGTGATGTATATATCATCCTTTTCGAATCGGTTCTTTGTTGAATCAAAGTATTCTCTTCTTGCAAGCTTATCGCGACTTACTTTTCTTCTATACCAATCAGAATTATAAGCTACTTCGTATCCCGTAAACTTAACGCTTTCAAATGCTTTCTTGCTGATTAATACAAATTGCTGACCAAGTTTTCCCAGAAACATTGCACGATTTAATTGTCTAATTGATATAGCGCCGTTTAAGAAATCCTGAGCAAATGAAAAGTAACTGTCATCTGCGCGGTATCCGATAATACAATCATATTTTCTATAATATGTGTGAAAGCTTTCAAGCAGGTATTCTTTGGCTTGAAATGCGAGTGGAGTAATCGTGTCAAATTCTCTATTTTCAAGAAGAATTGTGAGCCAGTGAAGAATGGAGTATTCTTTGTTGCAAAGATTGAGAATACTTAGCTCCTTACAGTTGATTGTATAACAGTTGGCGAATCCATTTGAGCTTTCTCCTACAGCCCATTCTTTTGCCATATCAATACTTTCAGTACAGTAGAAACCTAGACCGTAGTCGTTATATGGTTTACCTTGTCCCAATATAGGTTTCTCAATTATGTGGTCTGAACCATGAAATATATTTCGTACCATAAACTATTCTCCTATAACTATCTTAACTCAACTATACTCCTAAAGGAGTATATCGTCAAGGCTACAGTTCTGATTTAGCGTAAAGTTTTATTCGGAAAACAGTATATTGGAAACTACTGTGTTATGGTATATAGTGCCTTGAAGTAGCCATCATTATCTATTAATGTGTCGAAGCTTCCTTTTTCTTCTATGGTTCCATCTTTTATAACGATGATTTCGTCATAGCGGCGAAGGAGTGCTTCTTCCAGAGAATGAGTTACAACTATGCGAGTCATAGAGTCAAGACTAAGTATTTCATTTATTACTTCGTGAGAAGTCTGTGCATCAAGGGCAGAGGTTGCTTCGTCTGCAATCAGTATAGACGATTCCTTGAGCAGGCTTCTTGCTATGGAGATACGCTGTTTCTCACCACCTGACAAACTTTTACCGTTCTCACCACAGAGATAATCAGTTCCTCTTTCGCTGATCAGTTCTGTCAGATGAGCTTTTTCTATAGCTTCTTCAATCTTATCATCCGGGAAATCACGGAACATTGTAACATTATCTTTGATAGATGAATTGAAGACGAATACATTTTGCTGTATTACAGTCATCAGTTCATATAATGAATCTGTACTGATGTTTTTCAGTTCTTTTCCACCGATTGTTATATCACCTTTGTATCCCTTATTAGATGCCATAAGTAGATTTAAGAAGGTTGATTTTCCACTTCCACTACCTCCTACTATTGCGTAAGATTTGCCCGGAAGGAATTCGCAGTTAATATCATGAAGCACTTCCTTGTCGCTGCCTTCATAGCTAAATGAAACATCCTTAAAACTTATAGTATTATTTTCTTTAGTTACAGCTTCTGCTCCGCAAGTATTGCTACTTTCTGTAAGGGAATCAGATAGCTTATTTATAAGACCGTCTGCCGCCTTCTTACCAGCAAGAAGCTTAGGTAGTTCAGCAACTGGTGGTATAAGGAAGTTCATCAGGTTAACAAACATAAGGACTGATCCGGCGGTAATAGAGCCACCTTTAAGTGCGAGATAAGAACCAAAGAGGAATACTCCAAGCTGCGCAAGAGCACCAGAGAGAAGACCGAGAGATCCAGCCAGTCCACTGAGCTTTCTGAGACGGCATTTGGTCTCTTCAAGTTTACTGTTTTCCTGAGTAAAGATTCTACTAATCTCATCCTCTGCCTTGAAGCTCTTTATGACATTAAATCCATTTAGACAATCAGACATAGTTGATGTGAATGTTGTGTTTCTGTCTGAAACTTCCTTCTGTACTGCGGCGAGTCTCTTTCCGATAATTACTGAAACTACAGTAGGAATAAATGTTATAAGGATAGAGAAGAGCGTAAGGAGCGGTGAATAGTAGATCATGAGGGCAAGGGCTCCGAAGAAGGATACGAGTTTATTTGCTATCGGAAGTATAGAAGCGACAAACTGCTGTTCTACCGTTGAAGCGTCATTTGTCAGAGCTGAGAGATATGATGCGGCAGCTTCCTTCTGGAAAGAAGCTATGTTTTTCATAGAGAGAAAACTGAATGCCTTATCTTTATACTGACTCATGGCACGACGGACAAATGTTGGTTCGGAAATGTAATTCAGCAAGGTGATTATCAGAACAAATACGATAAATCCAGCACAAATGAGTAGTACCTGGTTAAGTGTAAAAGTACCTTGTCCAGAGATTATATCGATTAATTCTTTAACAATCCAGGAGACGATGAGTCCTGTCGTTCCAGAGAGTATAGATGCTATAATTGCTGTAAAAAGGGCGCACGAATTATTCCTGTAGAATTGGGAGACCAATTCTGCATGTACAGATTTAGTATTCATTTGTATTACCTCCTTAGTTTAGGGATTTCCAGAGTTTTGATAGTTCTTTAGATTTGAGTAATTCGATGGAGTTGCCGATTACCTCGATGCAGGTTTCGCCGGTGTTATCGTAGGCCATGCAGGCTTCCTTTATTTCAACGAAGCGTTCGCTTCTGGCATCGTATTCAGGAGAAGCGTCGAAGGCTTCGGCCTTTGCCTTAGCTTTCTTTAATATAGAGGTGGCGCCTCTTTTATTCTTTTGCTCTAACTCTATAAATGCAAGTCCTGTAAGGTATATGCAGCTGACTCTATCTAGATAAGAGGCTTTATCACCTTTTTTGAACATTTGATTTAATTTAAGTCCCATATCGAGAATGGCTTTTGCTTCTTCGAGATTGTCAGTGCGAATATAGCAAAGGGCTTTATTGATTATAAGATTGACCCAGTTTCCTATCTGATTCACCAGAGCGTAAGACAGGATATTTTCTGCCTCTTCATATTCTTCTTTGAATAAAAGCAGTTGTCCAATCTGAGAATTATATATGTATCCTGCGTTATGCGACTTATAGATTTCCAGTCCTTTATCATAATCTCCCATTATCAGGTAGACCTGAGCCAGTTTTCCGTAAAGAGTTGTTTCATCTATATCAGGATCACTATTCTGAGAGATAAGAGTTATGGCCTGCTCGTATAAATCCCTGGCACGGAGTGCATATTCCATATTGATCTTAAACATTGAATTAAATGCTGTGTATAGATATGCACATTCATATACGACTCTGAAACTGTTTGGATATTTCTTAAGAGCTTTTTCAGCTTCTGCAGGTCCTTCAGGATCCATTGTGTCAGTCATTTTTCTGAGACGCTTGCAGAGAACATCTACACGGTTGTCTCTTACGCTGTATCCGACCAGTACATCCAGTGAAGTATCGAAGAAGTCCGCAAGTTCAGTTAAAACTACTATGTCCGGAGTAGAAAGACCTGCTTCCCATTTGTGGACTGCACCAACTGTCATATTGAAGACTTCTGCCAGCTGTTCCTGAGTAAGCCCGCGTTCTTTCCTGAACTTTCTTATATTTTCTGCAAGATTATTCTTCATGATTTCATCTCCTTTACTGTCAGTACTGCTTTAACTGTCCTAATTGTATAATACGTAGAGCATAAAGTGAATACACTGTTTATACAATTAGAATAGAAATAATTATACTATTGGTAGAAAGATGCTTTTGTACCTACTTAAGTTTATGTGATGCGAACTTAAGAGAGTTCACTTGTAAATGTGTTTATTGTCATATTGAACTCGGTCAGTTACAATATTGATTAAGAGAGCAGTGAAGTGGATGTTGCCATATGGATACCACTTAAGGAAGTTAATTAGGAGTATATGATTATGAATATGGATTACAGGGCGGCCTCGCTGAAATACTGGGAAGATACACATAGAGAACAGGACTACGCCAAAGATCAGATTCGGGTTGATGACTGGTTGGATCGTTTTGCGGATATTATTGTGAAGACGGATAGACCAATATTGGATCTGGGGTGCGGAGGAGGAAATGATACACTATATCTGATCGAAATGGGAAAGCAGGTGATTGCATGTGACCAGTCGGAGATGGCAATTACCAGAATTAGAAAGAATTTTCCGGAGCTAAGTGATTCATATTGTTTTAATATGCTAGACCATTTTCCATTTGAGGATGGAACCTTTGACGTAGTAATAGCTGATCTGTGCCTGCATTATTTTTTAGAAGAGGAAACAAAACAGATCTTGCGGGAAATCAAAAGGGTTTTGCTACCTGACGGACATCTGATCTTTCGAGTAAACTCTGTGAATGATAAAAACCATGGCGCCGGAGAAGGCGTAGAGGTCGAGCATCATGTATATGAAACGGAGAAGGGAACGTTGAAAAGATTTTTTGATGAAGCAGATATCCGCCGGATTTTTTCGGAGTTTCAGATTGAATATCTTAACGAAGAAATTATGACCAGATATAAGATGGAGAAGAGATTGTTCCGGGGATGTGTCAGAAAGCCGGAATCATTGAGTGAATCATTGTAGAAAAGAGTTCTTGGAAAGCTAAGGGATATAATGTAGAATTAAGGATGTTAGATTATTTATAAGGAGGTAACCAATGAGAATTCGAGATAACTACTCGGTGCAGTTCTAATGCTGGCAACAGGTTGTACCGAGGTTAATTCATGAATGGTTTATTCACATGTTGTCAGAATATGGCTGCACCTTTCGTGTTATAAAGATTTAAAGCATGAGTAACCTGCTGATTAATTGCGAGAAAAAAATAATTGCAAGATATAATATTTGCAGGCTATGAAACTATAATTCATGTAAAAAGAAAGGAATGCAGAAATGAAAAAAATAAATGAAAAGTTAAATGAAAAAGAATTAAGAGAAATATGGAAACATGAGGAAGAATTAGCCCACATCAAGGGCTGGGACTTTTCTTATCTGGATGGACGTTTTGAAGAAGACGATAGATTCCCCTGGGACTATGCTGATTTGATTCATCAGTACGTTACGGATGATATGAAAATAATGGATTATGATACAGGTGGAGGAGAGTTTCTTCTTTCTCTGAATCATCCACATAAGAATACATCCGCAACAGAGGGCTGGGAACCAAATGTAAAGATTTGTGAGGAAAGGCTTCTTCCGCTAGGAATTGATTTTAGAACTTGCGATGATGCATCAAACCTTCCTTTTGAGGATGAATCCTTTGATGCCTGCATCAATAGGCATGGTGATTTTGATCCGAAGGAGCTATGCAGAGTTCTGAAGCGTAACGGCTTATTCATAACTCAGCAGGTGGGAGACAGAAACGACAGAGACCTGGTAGAGTTAGTACTACCTGAAGCTGAGAATCCATTTCCGGGACTAAATAAAGATAATCAGGTTAAGCTGCTTAAAGAGGCAGGATTTGAGATTCTAAAGTCTGATGAAGTATTCCGGCCAATCAGGTTTTATGATGTTGGTGCATTTGTATGGTTTGCACGTGTCATTGTATGGGAGTTTCCTGATTTCTCAGTAGATAGATGTTTTGATAAACTGCTGGAGTTGCAGCAGATAATAGAAGAAAAAGGATTTATCGAGGGAACGATTCATAGATATATGATTGTTGCCAGAAACTTCAGTTCTGCAATTGCGTGAACGGAATAAAATAAGAATAAGATTTAAAGAGGGTAATAGCGAAAAGTCTGTTATCCTCTTTTTCTATTTGACGGGCGTCAAATAAAAATATATAATAAATATAATTCTATTTGACGAGCGTCAAATAAAAGGAAAGAGGGGGCTTGCGTGATGAAATCAAAGATTGTTAAAGAAAAAACAGACCTTACATATCTGAAATGGTCGCATGCTCGCAGTTCTAGTGGAACAGCGGGAACATTTCTCAAGTCAGAATCAGTTACCGAAGGAAGAAAGATATATTACAAGCTTTCTAACTTTGACTCCTTACATGGCGTAGTTGGGCATGAATGTGTAAATGAGATAATAGTAGATAGGTTGCTCGAAGTACTGGGGGTTCCGCATTTATCATATGAATTAATAAATGCTGAGATTGAGATAGATGGCAAAATATATAACACATATCTTGCTGCGTCAGAGGATTTTAAACAACCAGGGGAAAGCAAGACAGCGCTGGATAATTACTACCGAGTGAATGCGAAAGATGGTGAAAATCCTTACGAATTCTGTGTAAGGAATAGATGGCGTAAATATATAGATACAATGATTGCAGTAGATTATCTTATTCTTAATCAAGATAGACATGGGGCTAATATAGAGGTGCTTAGAAATTCTAGAAAAAAGACTATCAGGCTTGCTCCACTTTTTGACCACGGACTATCTCTTCTTTATTCATGTATAAATGAAAAAGAAATAAAGGCTTTTGATATTATGGAAGATAAGAGATGTCAGAACTTTATCGGCGGATATTCCTGTTATGAAAATCTGGGATTTATAAAAGATAAGGGTAAAGTCTTCAGTGATGAACTCTCGCTTACTGATAGAGCGTATATATTTGAAGACTTAGAAGGAATCATTTCAAAGGAGCATATAGATAAGATTTGGAATATGATATATGAGAGGTATAAGATATATGAAAGCCTATGAAATAAGAGATTATGAATCTGAAGAAAATGTAGGTGTGCTTCTTTACTATGAACAGGGGAAAGATTTTATCATAGAATTAAAGGGCACTCTTGATGAGTGGACGGCGCCTCTTCTTTTTTCGGGTTTTGTAAAATCAGGGATTTATACTATACCGAGAGATATAAGTCTGGCGTGGGTGCGAGAGAGAGTTATACCAAGTGGCAGGCAGAATATTAACAGCATATTGAATCAACACAGATTGAAAGAATATGATGAAATGAAACTGCTTGAGCTATCTGAAGGTAAATGCTCTCAGGATTCATTATATATTAGAAAAATAGATAAACTTCCCGCATATGTATCAGAAAGGATGAGTAGAAATCTTGTGGATGTAACACTACTAAGTGACAACACGCTGCTTTGTTTTTTTAAGGATGACTCAGTAAAAAGGGTTAATCTTAATATCCTTGAAAATGTGATGCTAAAGGCAAAAATAGAAAAAAGAGTAAAGAAAGGTGATATTGAAAAAATAACCAAAAATGAAAAGCTTTATAATTCTGCAAAGCTGGGAGCAAATGGATACTTTCTGACATTTAATAATTCAATAGATATTCCAGCGTCATTACTTTACGACGTAGGAAAGAAAATAGACATTAAGTTCAGTGAGGTACTTGAGTTTGTAAAGAAGAATATTGTGGATACGACAGAGAGTTGTGATATTTTAGGATGTACACGTCAAAACATTTCCTATATAGTAAAACGAGAGGAGCTTCCTGTATTGAAACGTGGAGTAAATGGTAATTTATATCTTAAGGGTGATGTAGAGAAAAATCTTTGGTAATTTAAGGGGACGAGTATGTCGATTGGATTAAAGAGTAAAACTGTGATTCTGGAACCTCATCAAGATGAATGGGAAGTAGAAGGTAAGAGGATATGTGCTAAGATCAAGGAGCTACTTGGAGATGATATAGTGGATGTCCAGCATGTGGGAAGTACTTCCATAAGAGGAATAAGTGCAAAGCCGATTATAGATATAGCGGTTGCAGTCAGGACGTTTGAGGATATAAGAAAGCATGATGAGAACCTGGCTGCACATGGAATCGTATATCGTAAAGAAGATTATCCTGGACAGCATTTATATAGGTGCGGAGATTTTGAGAATCAGATTATTACCCACTTTATTCATGTAGTACTTGAGGGCTCATATCAGTGGCAGAATTATATTAACTTCAGGGATTACCTGAATACCCACGTGGAAGAAGCAAAAAGGTATGAGAAATGTAAGCTTGACCTGTGGGAAAAGTATCCGAGTGACCGTGATGCTTATGTGGAAGGAAAGAGTGAACTTGTAACTGAGCTCCTCGTTAAAGCAGCAGAATGGAGATTACAATGAAGAAGAGAATTCTCGTAGTAGAAGATGACAGGGAAATCAGAGAATTACTTAAGAATTTTTTGGCTGAAAAGGAGTATATAGTATCTGAAGCAAAAAATGGAAATGAGGCTTCAGAGTTAATGGATAAAGAGCAGTATGATATCATCCTTTTGGATATGATGCTTCCATATAGATCAGGTGAAGAGCTTATTCAGGAGCTTAGAGCTGCAAAGGATGTGCAGAAAAGGAAGACACCCGTTATAGTCATTTCTGCAAAGACTATGCTTGATACGCGTCTGGATGTTCTTAGAATGGGAGCCGATGATTATATCATAAAACCCTTTGATCTAAATGAGGTGCTTGTGCGAATAGAGGTTGTGCTTCGAAGAAGTGAAGGAGCCGAGTCTGACGAAAGCTCTGAAGCAGGAGTAGTGTATTCGCATAAAGGAGTTGAACTGAATACTGAGCTTAATACTGTGACCTATAATGGCGAGCCTTTGAAATTAACTTCAAAGGAATTTCAACTTCTGGAACTGTTTTTGAAAAATCCTTTGAAAACATTTTCTAAGGCAAATCTATATGAGGCAGTCTGGAATGATACATACATTTATGAGGATAATACTATAAATGTGCATATGAGTAACCTTCGTTCTAAACTGAAGAAGGCTACAGGTGAGGAAATTATAGAAACAGTTTGGGGTATAGGGTATAAACTTAAACAGTGATTCTCATAAATCTACTTAGAAAGAATGATAAGGGGGGGAGAAAAGTGGAACTGTTAGATACTATAGCAGGTGTCATTTTCCTGGGAGCTGCTTTTTTATTTTTTACGATTATTAATTATCGGATACTTTTCATGAAGATACGAAAGGATGAACGTATTCCATCTCCAACACCTTTTTTTGGAGGGATTGCTGGAGCACTTCTGGTTTATTGTCTATTCAGATCTCAATATCCGTTACTTATACTTTTGCCTTTATTGATAGATCCCGGAAGTATACCATTAATTATATATTTTTTTGTTTGCCTGATAAAAGAATAAATATATATGAATTATACGAAAATAGGTAAGGAATAATAAAGTGAATATATATGTGATTGTAATCCTTGTGCTTCTGGTAATCATTGTATTTCTTTCGGTCCGTATACTTATAATGAAACGTAGTGTCAGAAATATGTCTGAGGAACTAAAGCAAACCAGAAACGAGGGATATAACCGCCAGTTAAGGGTTGATCTTATCGATTCAGATATAAATGAACTGGCAAATGAATTTAATAAAAATCTAGACTATCAGAAGAGCATGAAGCTGGAAACGGAGAAGACAAGAAGACAGCTAGAACAGTCAATAGCTGATATAGCTCATGATCTTAGAACTCCTCTGACTGTAGTTAAGGGTAATCTTCAAATGCTTGAAGGCGAACCACTTTCGGATAAAGGTAGAGAGTATCTCGAAATTAGTGCGCGTAAGTCTGATACCCTTAAAAGCATGGTTGATGAGTTTTTTGAGCTTTCTATCTTAGAGGGCGATAGTTCTGTAGTAGAGTTTCAGGAAGTAGAAATGATAGGTTTTCTATCTGAATTAATTATAGATTATGAGACCTTGATAAGAGATAATGGTCTGGAACCTGAGATACAATTTCCCGATACATCAGTTATAGTAAAGGCAAATCGTGAGATGCTTTCCAGAGTATTCAGTAACCTTTTCAGCAATATATTTAAGTATGCAGAGGACAGTTTTTCGCTTACGGTAAATAAAGGGAAAGAGTATTGCTATATAAAACTAAGTAACAAGATAAAGACTGATACTGATATAGATGTGGAGCATATCTTTGATAGAACCTACCGTGCTGATAAGGCCAGAACAGCTGGAGGAGCAGGACTTGGACTCTATATAGCAAAGCTTCTGGTGGAAAAGCAAAAAGGAAGTATCGAAGCAAAACTGGAGGATAAAAGACTAGAGTTTATAATCAGTTTTGCGAGTGAATGATAAAAAATTTGTAAAATAAAATCACAGGGTATGAAGCAGGTTATGGCTAATTTGTAGGAAGCGAGCAGTGCAGCAACTGAGCTTGCTCAAGTTGCTATATTGCGAGCGTCAACATCGAGGCGATAGCCGAGACGTTGGAAGTGCTGTACAATAAAGAAAATAGGCGCAGAGCCAATAAACGAAGGGGCTTTCAGACGAGAGGAAACAGAGAATTGAATAGAAAAATCATAGTAAAAAGCCTGATTCAAAAAAATGACCACAATAAAATATGGTGATTCAGAACGGATGGTAATGATGGAAATCAGAGCTATCCGTTTTTAATTGCTTTAAGACGGATTTAATTTTGTTTTAATGCTGCTTAAATTGACAAAACAAGAGACTTATTATAACATAGATGACGAATCGTCATTATTATTTACAAATATACGAGGAGACGGAATATGCCTAAGGTTTCAGAAGAGTATTTTGAGAACAAAAAGAAGGAGATTATAGATGCTGCATATCAGGTATGTCTGGAAAAACCGATAACATCTATTGTATTGCAGGATATCACAGATAAAGCCGGATTCGCACATGGCACAATCTATAAGTATTACAAAAATGTGGATGAAATCTTATATGAGCTTTTTGCTCGTATTAATACAGAGGTTGATATTGAAGGTAAGTGGAAAGAGATAATAGATTCATCTACTGATTGGAAAGACGTGATCCATCAGTCTTGTAATCTAATAAAAGAAACATTTACAGGTACTGAAATAGGAAAATTTAAGATTGCTGTGTATGCTGATGCGATGATGGTAAGTAATCCGGAAAGAGCAATAAATATTGCTACAAAGATGCAAAACTATGGTCGCTCGCCGCTTTTGGTTTTAGAAGATCATCTTCGTGAATATCTGATGAAAGTTATACAGGAGGAATCACTTCATCCTATGGACTCGCTGGATGCGATACTTCAGTTTATGTTTATCTTTGTTCGCGGATTTCAAACCCAATATACAGTTTCAGAGTGCTTTCATGATGAATTAAAATCAGATGAAATGTTCTCATGCCTGGCAGATTCGTTAATTAGTAGACTAGGAGGAAAAAAATGAAAAAGGTATTAAAGAAAATAGGAAAAGTAATGCTTGGATTATTAATTGCACTGGTGGTATTTCTTGCGGGGCTTTTTATATTCCATAATATTATGAAACAGAAAGAAAAGCCTCTGGTGGAGAATCCTATCGGTCAGATGGTTGAAGTGGATGGAAATGAAATGTGCATCTATACTGAAGGCGAAGGAGAGCATACGATAGTTTTTATGTCGGGATATGGAACTCCGGAGCCTATTCTTGATTTCAAACCTCTTTGGTCAAGACTAACTGATGATTACAGAATCGTTGTTATAGAAAAGTTTGGATATGGCTTTAGTGATTCAGTTGATACAGAGAGATCCTTTGAAACAATATTAAGACAGGACAGAGAAGCGCTTAGTAAGCTTGGAATAGAGGGTCCATTTATCCTCTGTCCTCATTCTATGTCCGGTATAGAGGCTATGCTTTGGGAAATTGAATATCCTGAAGAGGTGGAAGCTATAGTAGGACTAGATATAGCATACCCTAATGAGTATATGGAATGGGGTGATGAACCGGATGGTGCATCACAGATGGGAAGTGCTAGATTCTTGAATAATCTCGGGATTAATCGTTTATTTACTGGAGATAAAATAGCGGCAAAGCTTCTTCCTGCATTTGGAACAGGTGTACTTACGGAGGAAGAAAAGGATATTTATAAGGCTATTATTTTTGCGAAGGGCTATAATAAGACACTTGAAAATGAAACACTTGAAAATGATATAACTGCCAGTAAGAAGATACTTGAAAATCCGAAACCTGAGTGTCCGGTACTTATATTTACATCTTTGGGTGAAGGTGATCCTAATGATAAGGAAGCTGTTGAAAAGTGGCGCGGATATGCAAAGGATTATACATCCGACATGCCAAATGCCAGGCTGGTAGAACTGGACTGTGGACATTATGTACATTGTTTTGAAACTGATAAGATAGAATCGGAAATGAGAAGCTTTATTGAAGAAATGGACAATGAAAAAGAAGAATAGTAAATTGTCGACTCGTTAAGTAAGTAATTCCACTCTGTTTTTGGGGTGGATAGGAATTGTTTATTCCAGGATAATTAACTAGCATGGTCATATTTCCAGAGAAATTCTGATAGACTGTAATTCTCATGCAAAAACATGGTGATAGCTGAATATATCAATGATTTGTCAAGATAATCAGCCGTGAATAAAGAAAAATATTGTTGACGGCTGACTATTGAAAGGCTATAATCGTTTTTGTATAGTTACGCATCTAAGTGAAAATATATGAAAGGATAAATGATGGTAGGAAGAGAAAAAGAGGTATCGGAACTGCTTGAGAGATATGATTGCAATGAAGCACAATTTGTTGCTGTTTATGGAAGGCGCCGCGTGGGAAAAACTTACTTGATTGATGAAACATTCAAAGGGCGTATAACATTTAGGCATGCCGGAATATCACCTGTAGAATCAGGCGATGAACCAAAGGGTAGACCCGTTAAAAAACAATTGCAAGCTTTCTATTATTCATTAATCTCTCAGGGTATGAAAAAAGATCATTGTCCGAGTGATTGGCTGGAAGCTTTTTTCATGCTTGAGATGTTTCTACAAAAAATCGATGACGGATCAAGACAGTTGATTTTTCTTGATGAGTTACCATGGATGGATACACCAAAATCCGGATTTATTACAGGATTGGAATCATTTTGGAATAATTGGGCATGTCACAGAAATGTGATGCTTATTGTGTCAGGAAGTGCTACTTCGTGGATGAGGGACAAACTTATTAATAATCATGGTGGTCTCTATGGACGTGTAACATGGGAGATTAAGTTGGAACCATTCAATTTGAAAGAGTGTGAATTGTTATTTAAAGAGAATAAGATAAACCTGTCCCGATATGATATTGTTCAGAGTTATATGATTTTTGGGGGTATACCATATTATTTGGGCTATTTTAAGAGAGGACGTAGTCTTGCCCAAAATGTTGACGATCTGTTTTTTGCAAAGGGAGCTAAGCTCTCTATGGAATATGACCGGTTGTTTGCATCGGTTTTTACGAATCCTGATATGATGAAAGCAATCATAAAGGCGTTAAAGACAAGAACTATGGGATATACCAGAAAAGAAATCTCCGCATTAACTGGATATACAGAAGGTGGTACTTTGAGCGAAGCGCTAAAGGCATTGATTGTCAGCGACTTCATTATAAAGTATGTGCCTTTCGGCTATAGTAAAAGAGAAGAGCATTACAAACTTGTAGATCCTTTCTGTATATTTTATCTTGATTTTATAGAGAAAAATGGGATGATTCCGGAAACTTTTTGGTTATCGAATGTCACCTCACCACCCATAATAACATGGAGAGGGCATGCGTTTGAAAATGTTTGTTTTAATCATATTGAACAGATAAAAAAAGCACTTGGAATAAGCGGTATTAGCACTACCCAGTCAGCCTGGACTAAAATGGGCGAAGAATATAAGGGAACACAGATAGATATGATTATTTCACGCAAGGACAATATAGTGAATATGTGTGAGATGAAATATTATGGCGAAGAGTTTATGGTGGACAAAGACTATGATTCTATATTACGCCACAGAAAGAATCTGCTCTATGAGATAATTCCCAAAAAGAATGCAGTTCATAATACATTAATTACGACATTTGGAATCAGGAATAATGAGTACAGATGGAGTTTCGATAATGTGATTACGATGGACGATCTATTTATATAGGAACATAAAGAAAGATATATCGGAAGTAACCTTACCAAGATTATATTGAAGAACTTGGCTATTTGACAACAGAATATTGATATATAAACAGCGACAGGGCGTTATGAGTAGAAATACTTGTAACGCCCTTTTTTAATGCCTTTTAAGGGCGGAAAGGAAAGAGATGGCAGATAAGAAGAAATTCAAGACTACATTTGTTTATGATGGTGATGCGGATATAGGAGATATATTTGCAGACATTTTTGCTTCAAAGATAAAAGAAAAATCACAAGGGATAAACCAATTCGTACCCTGTGATTTTTATTTTGGAAAAACCTTAAATGATTTAAGAAATTCTTTAAGTTTTAGATTTATAGTGTTATTAGTCAAAAAGAAATCTATATCAGGAGAATGGAATATGTCTGAAATAATTGTTGATGTAAAAAACCTAACTAAGCAGTACGGAAAGCAATTGGCACTGGATAATGTTTCCTTCAGGATCAGGAAGGGGAGCATAGTTGGACTTATAGGGCCAAATGGTGCTGGAAAGACTACGATAATGAAGATTATGGCAGGTCTTGCATTTCCTACTGGAGGAGAGCTTGAAATGTATGGCGCAACAGATGAGAAGGGACTGAATCATGCACGTACAAGAATGAGCTTTATGATTGAAACTCCATATGAGAAGGAGAGAATGACTGCCAGGGAGAATCTGGAAAAGCAGAGACTTCAGAAGGGTATTCCTGACAAGAAGAGAATCGATGAGGTTCTGGAGATAGTTAATCTTCAGGATACGGGCAAGAAGATAGTAAAGAACTTCTCGCTTGGTATGAGACAGAGACTTGGTCTTGCGAATGCTCTTATGGGTAAGCCTGAATTCATGGTTCTGGATGAACCGATAAATGGTCTTGATCCGGAGGGAATCGTTGAGATAAGAGAGCTTTTCCGAAAGCTTAATAAGGAAGAGGATATAACTATGGTTATATCTTCGCATATCTTAAGCGAACTTTCTCTTCTCTGTACTGATTATATATTCATAAATCATGGACAGATAAAGGGCATCTTCACGGCAGATGAACTCCGCGCTGAATGTAGCGAATACTACCAGATAGATACAGATAATAATGAAAAAGCCAGTGTTATTCTTACCAAAACTATGGGTATAGAGAAGTTTGATGTTCAGGAGACAGGGCAGATAAGAATTTATGAAAAACTGGATGATATTCATAACATTTCAAAAGCTCTATATGAGGGCGGAGTAATACCTGTAGAGATATCAAGGAATGAAGTTAATCTAGAAGATTACTACATGAGGAAGGTACAGGAGGGATAGTATGCATAATCTAATAAAATCACAAAACTATACTCTTCGCCATGATCTGCTGACAGTTATTACGATTATTAGCCTTTTTACTATTCCATATATGACAGTCTATTTGGATGGAGTTCTGGAAGGGGTGAGTCTTGGGGGGATAACAGCATCGAAATATATGGTTACTGTTGGTGCGGCTATTCCGGAGATATTCCTTTTTGGGGTTATGATCTTTGTGGCAAAAGCTGTTGGTGGTGATGGTTCAGATAAAACAATTAATTATGAACTATCCAGTGGCCATAGCCGTGCAAGAGTTTACTGGTCCAGAATCTTAACGGGTTATATATGGGGCGTTGGTATCACCTGTTTAGCTATTTTTATTCCTTATGTAGTTCTGACCATGATAAATGGGTGGGGAGATAACATATCGCTAAATGAACTGATGGTGAGATTTGTGATTATGATATTTCCAATGATCAGACTTACGGGTGCTTTTATGCTGGTAACGAGTCTTACAGGAAATGCCGGTGGTGGAATGGCTATATGCTATGGAATAGAGTGTATAGAAGTGATGCTGGATGCAGTTTTTGAAGAAATGGCTTCCTTTGACAGGACATATATTTTTGGAATATCCAATCTTGCTAAAATACTTACCTATAACAACTCCTGGGAGTTTGTAGAAAATGGTAAGACGGTAACATGGTTTGACTACGCCACATCAAATGATCTGATAATTAAGACGATTGTTGTTTCCCTATTCTTAGCGGGAATATATGTTACCCTCGGATATATAGTTTTTAAGAAGAGAGATAACGGTTAACTGGGAAATGTAATAAATACAAATATTTAGAGGACAAATATGAATAATATAATTAAATCAATGGCATATGAACTAAGAAAGTCCAAGTTTATGCTGGTGCTTTTTTTGGTAATAGCTGCCGCTAATGTACTAGTAACAGTATTAAATATTTCTGCGAATACTTTTAATGAGGCAACTACCAGCGCCATGCTTTCTGAAGCTAAGAATACAACTTTTCTGTTTGCAGAGTTCTTTGTTATTGCAGCTGTAGGAATAATAATTGGCTCTGATTTTAAAGATAAAGTAGCAAACTATGAATTAATGTCAGGGCATTCGAGGATTCAGGTCTATCTGGCAAGAAGTGTGTTTGCGGTTATTATTTCAGCGCTTCTTGGAACTGTACTTGCATTTGTGTTTCTTGTGACAGGAAATATCTTCTTCGGCTTTGGTGGAAGACTGGTACTGAGTGATGTTATACTTCGGACCTTTCTTTATCTCTTTCCATTTCTCAGGGTTGCTGCTTTTACAGTAATTCTTACCTTTACCATAAAGAATCAATACGTTGTAATGGGTATAGGGTATGGGATAGAAACACTTAATTCAGTATTTAGTGGTGTGGTTTCAGATCACGATAATCTATTGACGGCTAATTTCAATTTGAATCTTCTTGCTGATTATGATGGCTGGAGCGTATATAACCTCAGTAGTACAGATGGGATAGTAAATTATGCATGCTATGACAGTAGTTTGTCATCTGGGGCCATTGTCGGAACAATCTTAGTATCAGTTATCGTAATGGTAGTATATCTGATTATTGGATACGGACTCTTCAGAAGAGATGACCTAAATTAGGAGGGCATTATGGACGATATTACACTACTTTTATTAGAAATGGCATTTGCGGTGTTCCTTATAATAATCGCAGGCCTTATAAAGAAATATCCTTCAAATAAGTGGAGGTATATATATATAGCACCTTTAGTTTTTACACTTATTGTCATGAGTTTTATTACATGGGATATAGGTATGATAGGACTATATATTGCTCCTGTCATTATGGCATGTAGCTTGTTCTCAGAAAAGGTAAAAACAAGACGTCTGATAAATGTAGGAGCGATAGTGGTTATCCTTGTGACCTGGGTAAATATATCTATAAATCCTAATTATCATAGACTGGATCTTTCGGGAGATTTTGAAGAAGTATTTAGTTCTATGAAGAAGCATTATGTACTGGCAGATGAGAAAGGAATTAACTGGGACGAATTATATAAGGAGTATAAGCCTAAGTTTAAGGAGGCTGAAAAGAAGCAAGACTTAACTATGAATTATCAGCTCTGGCAGCAGTATGCTCAGGAGTTTTACGATGGTCATGTTGGATATATTCCGGGTAAACTGGGTGAAGGGCTTATGTATCAGATTATGTGTGAGTCCTACGGAAATGATTATGGACTCTCTTTAGTAAGGCTTTCTACAGGTGAATATGCAGCTGTTAATGTAGAGGGCTGTGGAATGTCATACTCAATAAATGATAAGGATGATATTGGAGAAGCAGAGTTTATGGTTAAGAATAATTTCAAAACGGAAAATGCAGATGCAGACAGGCTGACGCTTGTAAATGCAGGTATTAAAAATGGAACTATCATAACTAAATGGGATGGAAAAGCTATAGATGAATATTTCAGTGATATTCCATTTTACTATTTCCAGGTTCCTGTTAAGGAAAATGAAGAGTTTTACCAGCCTATGTATGTAGCTGGTATGGGTGAAGAATCAGTTGAGATAAGCTTTCTGGATGAAAGTGGTGAGGAAAAAACTGTAACTGCACCAAAGCTTGGAGCATATATTCCAAGACTTGATAATACTATTACTAAAATAGATAAAGGTGTTAAGATGACGAACCTCACCTGGGAGAGTCTGAATGACGACACGGTGATGCTTAGAATCTATGCTATGGCATATGATTCCAATACATATGAAGGCGCAGATTATAGTGAAATGACGGATAAGTTGCGCGAGGAGATTCTTGCTTATAAAGAAGCTGGGGTTAAGAATATTGTGTTTGATCTAAGAAGTAATTCCGGCGGAAGTCCTTTCATGGTACAGGGAATTGCTCAGCTCTTTGCACCAGAAGGAGAACATACCACATACTATGCTGCCAAGATAAATGAAGATACAGCAACCTTTGAAAGAGGAGCTGACGGTAAATATATAAAAGAAGATGAAATGATCACATATCAGGGGGAAGATCTCTGGCATGACGGTCAGATTATCCTGCTTGTGAATGCCCAGACGGTAAGTGCAGGGGATGACATGGTCTACATGATGGGAGATTATCCAAATGTAAAGGTTATGGGAACAACTAAGTCCAACAATTCCTGTCAGGCAGTTCAGGGAATGGAAATATCAACAGGACAGTTTTCATTCTCTGTTGTTCCGAATCTGACAGAGGATGGTGATATAGCAATCGATACACTAACAGATCATGAGGCAAGAGTACCTTTTGATGAATATATACCTATGACAGAAGAGTTGATTACATCTGTTTTTGATAATGGCGAAGATTATATATTAAACTATGCAGCAGATAGCTTTTGAAAGCCTGCAGAGATAAGGTACATAAATAAGTAACAAAAATTGAGGTATTTATCATCCTTTCGTGGAAGAATCAGGCTGAAATATGTTATATTGTATAAGTAATGATTTTCTTTGGAAAGGATATATAAAGATGAGTAATATTCAGGACGATGAAAAGAGATTTCCGTTATACAATAAAGTAAGACATGACCACGATATTAGTGTATATATAGAAGAACAGAATAAATCGCTTCATGCTATGGGCTTTACTGAGCATAGCTTTGCACATATTGGAGTTGTTGCTGATAGAGCTGCATATATACTAGATACATTAGGCCATGATGATCATACGATAGATCTGGCGCTGACGGCAGCCTGGATGCATGATCTTGGAAATGTGATAAATCGCGTGGATCATAGCCAGTCCGGGGCACTTATGACATTTTATCTGTTAGATAAAATGGGTGTTCCTGCAGAAGATATTGCTCCAATCATAAGGGCAATAGGGAATCATGATGAAGGAAGTGGAGTTCCTGTAAGTGATATAGCAGCTGCGCTTATTCTGGCGGATAAGTCAGATGTCAGAAGAAGCAGAGTTCAGGATGAGGATGAAAGAAATTATGATATTCATGACAGGGTTAACTACTCTGTTAAGTCTTCAAAACTTAGAATTAATCAGGATCATACAGCCATAAAGCTTAAGCTGGAGGTTGATACAAGATATGGAGAAATTGGTGAATATTTTGAAATCTTCATGGAACGTATGCTGCTATGCCGTAGGGCTGCAGGTTTTTTAAATCTAGAGTTCCATCTTATTATTAATGAACAGACACTTATGTAAGTTAATTTATACATTTCTTTAGGAGGTGCCCCTCGACTTGAGATGCACCTCCAATTTGTTGCGCTTATTATGCCATTATAGTTCGACTAAGGATTTCTATATAGTCTAGTGTAAGGGCAGAAGGACGAATCGCCTTAGGCAGTATGTAGCCAATCTCCATATAGTCATCAACCTTGAGGGGCTTGGCTATGATATTTGGGCCGTTCAGTTCTTCGTTGATGATACCACTACAGATGGTATATCCATCCATACCAATAAGCATGTTGAAGAGAGTTGCTCTATCGCGGACTATTATTTCCTTATCGGAGTCCACGGTACTAAGAATCTCTTCTGAAAAGTAAAATGAATTATGTGATCCCTGCTCGTATGAGAGTCGAGGATATGGCTTTAAATCATCAAGCGATAAACTCTTCTTCTCTGCCAGCGGGGATTTTCTTCCTATAAATACATGAGGCTTTACTTTGATAAGGGACGTGAAGGATAGATTATTATCTCTAAGAGTCTTATTAATTACGGTTTTATTAAACTCATTTAGATAGAGTATACCTATCTCACTTCTTAGCTGTGCGACATCGCGGATTATGTCGTAAGTCTCAGTTTCTCTCATATGAAACTCATATCTATCTCCGCCGTCCTTTTTAAGTAGTTCGACAAATGATTCTACAACGAAGGAGTAGTGCTGGGAAGAGACGGAAAATCGGTGTTTTCCGGTACTGCCACCGCTATATCTTTCTTCTATAAGATTGGTCTGTTCTAGAACCTGTCTGGCGTAGCCTAAGAACTCCTCACCTTCTTGGGTCAGTTCGATTCCCTTCTTTGAACGGTTAAATATAGTGATGCCATATTCTTTCTCCAGTTCCTGAATAGAAGCAGTTAGACTTGGCTGAGCTATAAAGAGCTTCTTGGCCGCCTCTGTAATATTTCCAATATCAGCTACAACTGTTATGTATCTTAATTGCTTTAGGGTCATATAGTCTCCTCCTATAACCGATTATAGTCATAGATTATACAATATATTATATCATTTATCATAGATAAAATCTATTGATATAACAAAGGTTTTTATATTTTACCTAGTGACTAAGTAGTTTTATACTACGTTACCAAGAAAGATAAACAAAAGGAGACGGTAAATATGAAAACAGCAGTTATTGGTTATCCAAGAATTGGTAAGAACAGAGAATTAAAGTTTGCATCAGAAAAGTTTTTTAAGGGAGAGGCAACAGAGGCAGAGCTTCTTGAGACAGCAGCAGAACTACGAAAGGGTTACCTTCTTAAGCAGAAGGAGGCAGGCATAAGCTTTATATCATCAAATGATTTTTCATTTTATGATAACGTGTTAGATGCTGCAGTTCTTTTCAATATCATTCCTGAAAGATATAGATCTCTTGGTCTTTCATCCCTTGAAACATACTTCGCTATGGCTAGAGGATATCAGGGGGATAAGGGAAATGTTAAAGCTCTTGCCATGAAGAAGTGGTTCAATACTAACTATCATTATATTGTTCCAGAAATTGATGATGATACAGAGATTAATGTATCAAGCTTCAGGAAGAGATTGGCCTGGATGTCATCGTTCATGGTGAGTATGAGAGAAATGACATGGTTGAGTACTTCGGTGAGAACCTTGCAGGATATATCTTCACTGAGAAGGCATGGGTTCAGTCATACGGAACAAGATGCGTTAAGCCACCAATCATCTGGGGCGATGTATCACGCAAGAATCCTATCACAGTTGCTTGGTCTAAGTTCGCAAAGAGCTGTACAGATAAGCCTGTAAAGGGAATGCTCACAGGACCTGTTACAATTCTTAACTGGTCATTCCCAAGAGAAGATATCTCTATCAAGGAGAGTACACTTCAGATTGCGCTTGCTATCAGAGATGAAGTTCAGGATCTTGAAGCAAATGGAATCGATATCATCCAGATAGATGAAGCAGCTCTTAGAGAGAAGCTTCCACTACGTAAGTCAGATTGGTATTCACAGTACCTTGACTGGGCTATACCTGCATTCCGTCTTGTACATAGCGGAGTTAAACCAGAAACACAGATTCATACTCATATGTGTTACAGCGAGTTTACAGATATAATACCTGCAATCGATGCAATGGATGCAGATGTTATAACATTTGAGGCGTCTAGATCTGACCTTCAGATTCTTGATTCCCTGAAGGAGAACAACTTCAAGACTGAAGTAGGCCCTGGTGTATATGATATTCATAGTCCAAGAGTTCCATCAGTTGATGAGATAGTAAATGCACTTAACGCGATGAGAGATAGAATCGAAGACAGCAAGCTTTGGGTTAACCCGGACTGTGGTCTTAAGACTAGAGGCGAGACAGAGACAAAGGCAAGTCTTATCAATCTTGTAAAGGCTGCTGAAATTATTAGAAATAAGTAATTTTTTGTAGTATGTGAGGTAAACACTTGAAGATATCAGAAATATATAAGAATAAAAAGAGAAGTCTTTCTTTCGAGATATTTCCACCTAAGAAGGATTCTCAGCTAGAAAATATAGATGACACTTTGGATGTCCTGTCTGAGTTACATCCTGATTTTATAAGTGTTACATTTGGTGCAGGCGGTTCCTCTAACTGTAACCGTACTATAGAGCTGGCAAAGAAGATTAAGTATAAGTATGGTATCGAACCTGTGGTTCACCTTACATGTCTTCATTACGACAAAGCGGAGATAGAAGAGTTTGCAAGAGTGCTTAAGGCTGAGGGGATAGAAAATGTTCTTGCGCTTAGAGGCGATAAGAATGATAGAGTTAAGGAAAAGGATGAATTTAGACATTCCTCAGATCTTATAAGCTTCCTGAAACCAGATTATGATTTCTGCTTTCTCGGAGCCTGCTACCCAGAGTGCCATCCTGAATCACCTAACAGAGTAAGCGAGATAAAATGTCTTAAATCTAAGGTAGATGCTGGAGCTGAGGCACTTATATCACAGCTCTTCTTCGATAATGAAGCATTCTTCCATTTTAATGAGGAATGCAAGATTGCAGATATTGATGTGCCAGTCATTCCTGGTGTAATGCCAGTTATAAATGCAACGCAGATAAAGCGAATGATAAGCATGTGTAATGCTACATTTCCGGAGAGGTTCGAGAGAATCATAAGACGCTATGAGGATAACAAGGAAGCGCTTTTTGATGCGGGCATGTCCTATGCGCTGAGTCAGATTATAGATCTTCTTGTAAGTGACATACGGGGAATTCATTTATACACGATGAATAATCCGATAGTCGCCAGAAGAATATGTGAAGGTATTAAAAATATAGTTTAATAAGGAATCGGTTGTGAAGAGTCACTTCACAGCCGATTTTTTTCAAGCTAAAAAAGTTTGTAACGTTATTTGGAATACTGCGTCTAACTTAAGAAAAAACTGAAATGAGAAACCATTTAAGGTTATGTTAAGAAAAATATTGTTGACATACAATATTATACGACATATAATATCAATCGAATAGAATACTATACAACGTATAATATTGTTAATGATATAAAGTAAAGGAGCTTTAAGATGAACAAAGGAATTAGAGGACTTGCTGTAGGTGTTTCTATCGCATCGATTCTAGCTTCAGCATTTTATGGAGCTGATGTCAGAGCTGTAGAGGTTAGTGATACCGATGGTGAGACAAAGGGTGTTGTGTCCACGGATATAAGACCTCAAGATGATTATTATGGCTATATTAACGCGGGTGTCCTAAGGGAAGCTGATATTGATCCTAAGTACGGATATGGTTCATTTTCTGGGGTTTATCAGATCACGAACGGAAAAATGTATAGCATTATCGATGAAGTGAATGCAGGCGGACTTGCGACATCTACAGATGCTGAGCTGATATCGGATTACTATAGGCAGATTTCCTCCTATGATGCAGAAAAAAGTGATGCAGATAAGGATTTTCAAAATGTAAGAGAAGAGATAGATTCTGTTAGCAGTATCAAGGAGTTATATGAATTAATTGGAAAATATCAGGCGGTATATGATGTTAATCCTTTATATTCCTTCTCTATATCAGATGGATTTACAAAGAGTGATGAGTACTCATTTTCATTTGAAGGAATTGAATCGATCCTAGGAACTAAATGCAAAGATATAGCAGGGACAGAGGATGGAAGACATAAGGTGAGAGGGCATGTAAAGGATGTGCTTCTCAGTCTCGGAACAGATAAGAAGGAAGCAGAACAAAAGGCAGATAACTTTGCGGTCCTTGCGGTGGATATAGCGTATGACATTAAGGATAGCAGGATGGAACTTAGTTCAGTAAAGAATCTATCTGATAAAGAAATGAATGATCTTAAGTTTGATACCGAGAGTTTTGTAAAGGGATATGGAATAGATATATTATGATGACTATTCTTTGGTTGATTCGTTTTTTGAGAAATATGATATTTATGGGGATGGATTTTATGAGAATTCGATTTTTGATTATAGTTATACATATCGAGATTTAAATGGAGATGGACAGGATGAATTATTCGTCTCGGATGGCTTTACAATAACGTCTGTATATACTATCAAAGATGAAAAAATTATTAATCTCATTAATGGATGGAGTAGAAAAAATATCCAGCTTTGTTCAGACAATATATTATATTCTTCTGGCTCGGGAGGGGCTTCAATTTCGATATATTCTGCGTATGAAATGAATGATTCGTCTGACGGAATGAATGTTAAAGGAAGCTATATGTTTGATGCAACAGAATATACGTCAGAAAACAATAGTAGCGATGCATACCAAGATGATGATTTCTGGTTTTATACAACAGACGAAGATAATTATCCAGAGAATTCAAATACAACATATTCAGAGGCTAAAGCATTTATAGATGAAAGAAGTCAGAAAGTTATATCGTTAGATTACCTGTCGTTTTTTACATACAAGGATGAAATGATAGTAGATTCATTCTATGGAATCTGGTGTTATGGAAGCAAGGATGAAAAAGAAGCTCAGGATTTTGCAAATAATTTCGATATCAGTTATATGCATCCTCAAATATTTATAACAACGGATTGGGATAATCTTAATAAAGAGTTTTTTTATGTTGTGACTGCAGGGGTATATAAAACAGAAGAAGATGCCGAATCATATATTGACGAAGTTCATTTGTATTATCCTGATGCATATATAAAGCATTCTGGAAATTATACAGGTGGCAAATAGATAGTAAAAAGGATAGCTTCAATGTGTTGTGAAATGCTGAATATGCACAGGAGGGGTGAACCGATGTATTGTTGGAAGTGTGGAAATAAAAATGAGGATAGCTCAATATATTGCGAATACTGTGGCAGTAAATTGAAAAAGAAAGACGAATCTGCAATAAAGGGTCAAAAGACAATGACTCTTCGCCGCAATATAGTTTTACTTTTGGTCTGTCTATTAGTGCTCTTTACAGGGGTTATTGTCGTACTTGTAATTCATCATAGAAAGATGGGGAATGCAGTTTCATCTTTGGAAGAAAATGTGTCACTAGATGCGCCCGCTGATAATAATATGGGGGTAGTGTCTGATGAGACTACTAACGGGACTGTTGATGAACCGATTGGTAAAACAAAGGATTCTAAGGCTGACAATCAGATAGATAATAAAGATGCTACTACTGAAGAACAGGTATTGGAAGATGAAGAAGATGACACATCTTGGAAAGAAAAATACGTTGAAATAATAAGTGACTTTGAAACTGAATATGATTCAGCGTTTGGGTATTTATTTGATCTAAATGGGGATGGTATTCCGGAACTGTTCTTAGAGGTTGATTATAATGAACCAGATGGATTTGATTATTCATATACTTATGTTGATGGGGAGCTCATTGAATTAACTGAAACAGTGAAATTAAGCTATTGGAATTATGCATATTTTCATAACAACGATATAATCTTGCAGTTTGATACAGAAGATATTGATGAAAAACGCATAAATATATATAAAATGACAAAAGATGATTTGATTTTCGAAAATAGTTATTTAATTACTGATTGTGCTTCCGAGGATTTTAACACTATTCCTAAATACTTTGATTCATCAAATAATACTATCACTGAAGAAGAATTTAACAATTCTATTCGGGAATATGGATTTGATTTGGTGCTGGCAGAAAATGATAGTGGATATAATCTAGAGTTTGAATCATACAATGATTCGCAGAGTTTCCATACTATTTATGGGTTTGATCTACTTATTAGTTCTGTAGAGAATTATGGAACGGATGTATATGATGAGGCGATGGCGCAAAAACTATGTGATGCGGATTTTCAAAACTATTCGTTCAGCTATGATAAGAGCCTATCAAATGCTTGGCAAGATTCGTTTTATGATAAGATAATAGAAGAGCGTGCATATGTAAATTATGAAGCGGATTTTAGTACGCCAATTGCTTATTTTCTTTACGATATTGATAAAGATAGTATTCCTGAGTTATTTATTAAATATGGAAGTTGTGAGGCAGATTATAGTTATACTATATTTCAATATAGTAATGGAGTAGTAGAAGATATATATCATAGTTATTGTGGTGGAAGTGGGTTTTACGCTCTTTCAAATAACGACGTAATAATATATTTTGCGAAGATGGGAGGATATTCACTAAGTAAAATCTCCTACATAGATGGAACTATTCAGGAGGAGACGGTTGCCTCAGGAGAGGTTGCTGAAGAACAGGACTATCCAGATATTGAAACATTTGATAACAGTGCTAGATTATTGTCATTTTATGATGTGGGTGTCAAAAGTCGGTGATTTTAACCGCACTTTGATATAAATATTGATCTTTGACAACTGAATATAATTATGGATTGGATATTTTTGTGTGTTACACTGGATTTGCCTTAT
>Ga0129310_1000735_pt1 | contig 35447 bp, 30 predicted proteins | sample Go1ome_2_FD_94433 | JGI IMG/M metagenome (GOLD analysis project Ga0129310, IMG submission 94433) | Western lowland gorrila individual fecal microbial communities from Wisconsin, USA - Go1022A metagenome | ecosystem: Host-associated > Mammals > Digestive system > Large intestine > Fecal | place... | reverse complement strand
GCTTCTGTGGCTCTTCTTTGCCCTAGAAGCAATCACACCGGCCACGAGGGCGATGAACAGGGCACCGATGATGATGTAGGTCATCACGCTGGCGTTGCTGCCCTTTACCCTGGACCACATTTCGATCAGCATGGCGGAATCCTCGCCCCAGTCGTGTTCGAGGGCGCAGCGGTCTATTACTTCCTGGGCCGGGTACATGACTGGATTGATGCGGATGGAGTCGGCGCCTTCTCCGAAGAAGTAGGTCAGGTTGATGGGATCATATTCCTCATCACGGAAATGTTCAAGGATCTCAGGTGTGCCGCAGGCACTCACGTAACCGATTTCCTCTGCATTGCGGATTGCGTTCTCCGGTTTGCACATGAAGTTGATGAAGTAGCTTGCAGCTTTCGTGTTCTTGGCATATTTGGGGATCACCCAGCCGTCGAACCAGACTGTGGCACCCTCGTCGGGAACGATGTAGTCGAGATTGACACCGACCTCGGCGGCTTCCTCGATAGCCCAGCAGGCGTCACCACTCCAGTTGAGGCTGATCCAGCCGCGTTCCTGGGTCATCTGGTCCTTGCCGAAATCAGCTTCGTAGCCGGCCACCTGGCCCTTGATCTGCATGAGGTACTTTTCGACAAGGTCTACATTCTCCTGATTAGGGACGGCGAGAAGCTCTTCCATCGTGACTTTTCCGGCTGCGATCTCATCATGCTTGAGATAGATGATGATCTGGCTGTAGATGTCACGTGCGGCATCTTTTACGAATATCTTGTCGGCAAACTTGGGGTTGCGGAGGGCATCCCAGGTGCGCAGGTCATCGGGATCGACGAACTTGGTGTTGTAGATGAAGCCCGTGGTCCCCCACATGTAGGCAACAGCGTATTTGCTGGCATCCTTGTCTCCGGTCTTGAGATCCTTGAGGCATTTGGTCAGGTAGGGGGAGAGGCTGCCCTCAATGTAGTTGGGGGTCTCTCCGAAATCCATGTTGATGGGAAGGGCAAGGTCTGAGCGGAGCATCCTTTCGATAATGTAGTCGGAAGGGCAGACTACGTCGTAGTCCTCATGACCTTTCTCGATCTTGGAGAGCATGGTCTCGTTGATGTCGAAAGTCTGGTAGACGACCTTCACCGGTTCCCCGGTCTGTTCCTCGTACCACTCTTCGAATTCTCCAATGAGCGCCTCATCAATGTAGTCGCTCCAGTTGTAGACCTTGAGGATGTGATCCCTGTCTGAAGAGCATGCGGCCACCATCAATGCCGCAGCCAAGATGCTGAGTAATCTTTTCATTATTTTTTGTTTGTCTTTGCCTGCCTGACGTTCATTATCACGAGCAGGATCAGTATTATGGTGAAAATCAATGTCATGAGAGGCCTGAGCTCCGGGGTAAGGCCGCCCTTTCGGGCATCGGCGTAGATGTAGGTGGAAAGAGTCTCAAGGCCGATCGTGCCCCTTGTGAAGAAGGTCACTGCGAAGTCGTCCAGCGACATCGTGAAAGCCAGGATAAAGCCCGAAAGCATTCCGGGACGGAGCTGGGGGATCAGAACCTTGCGGAGCGCCAGTGAAGGGGTAGCTCCGAGGTCCAGGGCAGCTTCGTAGATGTTCGGATTCATCTGTCCGAGCTTCGGCATCACGCTGAGCACCACGTATGGGGTGCAGAACGAGATGTGCGCGAGGATGACGGTCAGGTAGCCCTGCGAGAAATGCAGGAAGACGAACAGGAGGAACAGGGATACACCGGTGATGACGTCAGGGTTGATCATCGGGATGTTGTTCAGGAACTGTATGGTCTTCTTTTTACGTCCCTTGAGGTTGTATATTCCTATGGCAGAAACGGTTCCGAGCAGGGTAGAGAAGGCAGCAGCAACGAGTGCGATGACCAGGGTGTTTTTGATGGCGGCCATCAGGCTGGCTCCTCCGTTTACTCCGCCTGTGAAAATGTGCTTGTAAAGTTCAAGTGAGAATCCTGTCCAGTTGCCAAGTGTCCTTGCCTCTGTGAACGAGAAGATGGCTATGAACACGATTGGAGCATAGAGCAGAACCAGCAGGACCCAGATGTAGGCTTGTGCGAATAACTTTTTCATCAGATGGTCCCTCCTTCAACTTCTCTCTCGTCTCCTCCGAGCAGGATAGTCGTAAGACCGATTATGACCAGCATGATGAGTGAGAGGGCTGCGCCGTAGTTCCACATTGAAGAGTTGATGTTCTCCTGGATAATGGTACCGAACAGCTTGATCTTGTTGTTCGTGAGGAACTCAGAGATCGCAAAGGTACTGACCGTAGGCATGAAGACCATCAGGATGCCGCTGAATATGCCCGGCATGGAAAGAGGGAGGGTAACCTTGCCGAAGACCTGCACAGGAGTGGCTCCTAGGTCGGAGGCCGCTTCTGCGTAAGACTTGTCCATCTTCAGGAGCACGTTGTAGATCGGGTAGATCATGAACGGGAGGTAGTCGTAGACCATACCGAAGAGGAGGGTGCCCTTCCCTAGGGTGAAGCCGAAGACGTTGAAGAGTTCGGCAGTGGCGAGGGTCCTCATCAGTGCGTTGATCCACATAGGCAGGATGAAAAGGATCACGGTTACCGCGCTCTTGTTGAGGTTCTTGTCTGCGAGTATGTAAGCTGCAGGGTAACCTAAAAGGAGGCAGATAAGCGTGTTCTCAATCGCAACTTCAACTGACACTGCAAAGGTGCTAAGCGCATCGCTGTCGGTGAAGAAGCGGGTCACGTTGCTCAGGGTGAAATTACCGTTCCCATCCTGAAGGGCATAGACCACAATCAGGACGAGCGGCAGGACTACGAAGAGCACGAGGAATATTAAATAGGGGATTGCCCAGTTACTTCTCTTGCTCATCGACTGTCTCCACGGTTATGTCTTCAGGCAGGATCTTGATACCGACAAGGTCGCCCTTGTCCCAGATGTCGTTAGTGTCGACATAGACATATTCACCACTCTCGGTCTTGACCGTGAGGTGGTAGTGGTTGCCTTTGTAGAGGATGAACCAGACTTCTCCGCTGGCGTTTCCTTCTTCCTCGTGGTCCATGAGGTCTACCTTTGAGAACTGGATGCGGGCCTTTGCGGGAATTCCACTTTCCACATTCCCTGAAATCGGTGCGCACTCGAACTCCTCGCCGAACATCTCGATGTGGGTCTCGTCGATGACCTTGCAGTCAATGACATTCTCGACTCTCTCTTTTTTCATGACCTGGATGTCGTCCGGGTGGATGAGCATCTGCACGGTCCTGCCGGGTTCGAAGGCGTCGTAGTCCTGGATCTGGAGTTCGTTGCCGGAATCGGTTTCGACATACATCTCGTAATGGACGCCCTTGAACACGCAGGATTTCACGGTCCCCGAGAATTGTGCACCTTCCAGTTCGTAGCCAAGGTAGACGTCCTCGGGGCGGATTACCACATCGACAGGATTGTTCTCACCGAATCCTTCGTCCACACACTCAAAGTCGTGGCCTATGAAATTGACCTTGCGGTCATGGACCATCGTTCCGTTGAGGATGTTGCTTTCTCCGATGAAGTCTGCCACGAATGAGTTGACGGGTTCGTTGTAGATGTCGATAGGAGTTCCGATCTGCTGGATCTTGCCTTCATTCATGACCACTACGGTGTCGCTGAGGGTCAGTGCTTCACTCTGGTCGTGAGTGACATAGATGAAGGTTATTCCCAGTTTCTGGTGCATCTCCTTGAGCTCGATTTGCATGTCCTGCCTCATCTTTAGGTCCAGTGCCGCAAGCGGTTCGTCCAGAAGGAGCACCTTGGGCCTGTTGACGATGGCCCTTGCAATAGCGACCCTCTGCTGCTGACCACCCGAGAGGGATTCTACGTCACGGTCCTCGTAATCGCTCATGCTCACGAGCTTGAGAACCTTCCTTACTCTTGTGTCGATCTCGTCTTTAGGAACGCCCTGAAGCTTGAGGCCGAAAGCGATGTTGTCATAGACGTCAAGGTGAGGGAACAGGGCGTAGCGCTGGAACACAGTGTTAAGGGGACGCTGGTGGGGAGGAATTCCGGCAACGTCGCGGAACTCGGTCTTGCCGCCCTTGCTGTCCCATTCCATCATGATGGTGCCCTCGTCGGGCTGAAGGAAACCTGCGATCATCCTCAGGAGGGTGGTCTTGCCGCAACCTGAAGGTCCAAGCAGGGTTACGAATTCGCCTTTGCGGATGTAGAGGGAGATATCCTTGAGGACCTGATGATCTCCGAACGACTTCGAGAGATGCTCGATGTCGATGATGATGTTCTTATCGCTCATTATTTTACCTGTTCCTGGGAATATGGATGTAATACATGGCACCCAGGGTGAGAGAAGTCATCTTGGTGAAAGTGTTGTAAACTGCAGCGGCGTGGAGCCTGAGGTTCTGGCTGTCCCTGAGGGGGAAACAGTGCGCAGCTGCACCGAAGGTCCAGCTGTCGAATTTCGGGTAGAGGTCTGACAATCCGGGGACCAGGTCGTACAATCCGGGGGCCAGGTCGTACATGTCGGTGGTGGCTTTTTCATAGCCGCAGCGACCTACGAACTCCCACTTGTCGGAGGAATTGAACTTTGCGGTAGTGAAAGCCGTGATTCCGTCCCGGAGGATGAACATAGGGTCACCGACCTTGTTTGAGACATCCAGCTGGAGAGTCCAAGAGTCAAGTTCAAGCTGGTTGCCCAAGGTGAACATCCACTGGTACTCGCCCTCCCAGTCTTCGATGAAGTTGGTGCTGTACAGCATGCTGAAAGGACCGTAGTAACCCTGGTACTGGAATGAATACGCCATCGCATCGAAGGGCTTCTCTCCATAAGGAGATGATGTAGCCTGGAGGAAAAGGCCGGTGCTCTCGCTGTCGTTCATCCAGCCGACCTTACCGCCCCACTGGTAGCACTGGAAATTGTTGAAAAGACCAGTCATCATGTCCAGATGGACGTCAAAGTCATATTCCTCGAGTTCGAAACCGCCGAAGGTGATGACATGCTTCCCAGCTGTGATAATGAAATTACCAGGATTGTACTCAAGGTAAGCCCAGTCACACCAGTTCACGTCATCAGTCCGGCCGGTGTTCTGGTAAAGGTACTTCGGTTCAGAACTGAGCCAGTGGTTGCAGACACTGAAAGAAAGATTTTCCGTGATGTTGCCCTCGAAGAGGGAGTAAAGTGAAGAATTGCCAAGAGTTACCTCATCAAACTTCCCATCATAGAATGTAGGATTAACGTCAACCCTAGGAATGATGGTAATCCCGGCACTGGTGCCGGAATTGCTACCCTCTTGCGCCTGGGCAAGGGTGTAGAGCAGGATCGAAGCCGCTAGAACAACCAGTTTCTTCATTTAGACGCATAAAAATTTGTTTAGTTCAACTTGGCTGCAAAAATAATAAAAAATTCGACTTATTCTCCAGATTTCTTGAGTAATATGATGATCACTCCGTTCGTGCCCCTGACTCCGTAGATGGCAGCTTCGGAATCCTTGAGAACATCAACGGACTTCACTTCGTACGGGTTTATGTTGGAGATGTCGTCTACGGTCACACCGTCCACGATGAACAGAGGGTCTGAAGGGGCTTCTATGGAATTGATGCCCCTGATGTAGACTTTTGTGGAAGCCGGGTCTGATCCTTCCACCCTGACACCCGGAACCTTGTCGCGGAAATAATCAAAGATTGAATCATAGACACGGTTGTCCTTGTTCTTTACATGACCGACCGAGCCGGACAGCTTATTCCTTGAGGAACTGGTGTAGCCGATGTTGACGCTGTCGTCAGTTCCGGTTGAAGAAACACTTTTTGAAGTCCCGCAACCGAACAGAAGAACGGGGAGGGTTGCGATAACGACCAGAATCGTCCTTTTCATTTTTGTCGTCCGTTTAAAAGTTTATTTGTCAATAATATTATGTACTGTTGCAGTAGTGTCTTCAAGCCTCAGTTTCAACCACTCTTCCACCTTGTTTATCTGATTCTGGGGCAATGGTTTGTCTGAATGGGCCATGACAATGGTACATTCCTTTACCCTCAGGCTGTCATCCACCGTCGCACCCTTGCTTATCGTTATGTCCTTGATCTCGGGATAGCTGTAGCGTACTTCACGGGCTATCCTCCTGTAGTTGATGTCCATCCCTTTCAGCTCATAGATTTCCTTCTGGAGCTTCTCTATCTGGGCATCCTTCCGTGCAAGCTCGTCGTCGGCCCTTTCATAGAGGCCTTTGAGCAGACGGTCTGTCGCATTGTCCACTGAACCGAAATCGCTCTCCCTGATATTGAGCCTGCCAGGATCGATTCCATGCCTGGCAGCGGAAGCCGTAAGGGCATTCATTTCGTCTTCATTGAGCCTGTTGCCAGCGTAGAAGATATCGACTTTGCGTGCCTCGCCTTTCTCGTTGCGGATCTTGTAGTCGTAGATGTAGCCCTGGCTGAAATTCTTGTTCTCTGAGATGAAACTGTTGACATTCCTCTCGAAATTGTTGTCTCCGACCATCAGCACCGCACTCCAGAGGCTTGGGACCGTTACTGCAAGGATAGCAAGCGTCATCAGTGTCCTGGTCTTCTTGGCTGTCGCAGGGTTGGGATATTCAGCTTCCTTGAACCTCAGGTACTTGGTCATTATGTAGGTCGCGAGGATGATGAAGACGCCATTGATCATGAAGAGCAGGATTGCCCCGAAGAAGTACTGCATGTTGCCCTTTGCCAGTCCGTAGCCTGCAGTACAAAGAGGAGGCATGAGGGCTGTGGCGATTGCGACTCCCGAAAGTACGGTACCTTTTTCCTTGCGGCAACTTTCCAGAATCCCGGCAAGGCCACCGAAGAGTGCGATCAAGACATCATAAATCGTGGGCCTTGTCCTGGAGAGCAACTCCGTTGGGTTGACAAGGTTAAGTGGCGAGATAAGGAAATAAAACAATGCGGCCAGGACGCTGACCACGACCATAACAAGAAGGTTTCTGAAACTGTCTACCAGGAGATTCCTGTCGTTGGTGCCAAGAGACAGACCGATTCCCATTATAGGTCCCATCAGGGGAGAGATGAGCATGGCACCGATGATGACTGCGGTGGAATTGACGTTAAGGCCAACCGATGCGATGATTATCGAGAACGCAAGGATCCAAACATTTGGCCCCCTGAAGGCGATGCTGCCTTTGATCCTCTGTGCGGCTTCCTCGGTGTCGATCTGGTCATTAATGTAGAACACACCCCTAAGCCATCTCTTGAAAACACTGTCACTCATGTCGTAAATATAAAAATAAAGTCATGATTATCCGATATTTTTCCCGATATTTATAGAGCAAACCGACCCCAGATGCATCATCTGCTATCACTTGACATGTTCCAGACCGCGGGAGTAGGCGTCATAGCCCTCGTCCTCGGCATGTTCTTTACCCGAACCGTTCCTTTCCTCAAGCGTTTCTGTATTCCTGCGCCGGTTTCCGGGGGGATCCTTATTTCCCTTCTGACTCTAGCATGTTACAGCCTTCTCGGGGTGGAGTTCTCTTTCGACGGTACCATAAAGGACATCTGCATGATGCTTTTCTTTACCTCCGTAGGCTTCCAGTCCAATATGAAAGCCCTGAAGCAGGGAGGCCGTTCCCTGATCGTGATGATCCTTCTCGTGGCCGTTCTGATTGTAATCCAGAACCTGCTGTCTGTCGGGATTGCCAAGGGAATGGACCTTGACCCTCTTGTCGGCATGGCTGCAGGTTCCATACCGATGTGCGGAGGTCATGGAACTGCAGGAGGTTTTTCTCCTGTGCTTGAAAGCATGGGGCTAAAAGGTGCATCCTCGATTACCATGGCCTGTGCGACATTCGGGCTCGTCGCAGGATCAATGATCGGGGGGCCTCTTGCAGAGTCACTGATCAGGAGACGTCACCTTGCAGAAGAATCCTCTTTCCAGGATGTCCTGACTGGACTGGAGGCTACCGAGGCTTCACCATCTTCGAAGGAAGAGCGCTCCCAGTCCCACGAGAGTTCTTTCCGTGACTATACCAAAGCCGTCTACCTTCTCGTCATTGCAATGGCCGCCGGTATGTGCCTGAGCAGGCTCCTGGCTTTGACGGGAATAACCTTCCCGACCTATTTCGGCTCCTTGATCGCTGCCTGTCTTATCAGGAATGTCACTGAAGCATATTCAGGAGGGAAAGATGTCCTGTGCATGGAGAAGATCATCTCCCTTGGCGACATCTGCCTTTCGCTCTTCCTGGGCATGGCGATGTCCTCTTTGAAACTTTGGGAACTTGCCAGCCTGATGCTGCCTCTCTGCGTGATCCTTCTTGCCCAGGTGGCGTTTATGGCAGTGTTTGTCTATTTCGTAGCCTTCCGCGCCCTGGGCAAGGATTACGATGCGGCCGTCCTGGTCAGCGGACTCTGTGGCTTCGGCCTGGGTGCCACCCCGAATGCCATGGCGAATATGTCGGCAGTCTGCTTCAAGTACCGTCATGCCGTAAATCCATTCATCATCGTGCCGATTATCGGCGCGATGTTCGTGGACATCATCAATACCACGGTGATAACCGTCTTCCTCAATCTCCTATAGGAGGAAGAACATCGCTACGCCGACCATTGTCACTGTTACTCCGATTATCTCCTTCAACTTCACCGGGTGCTTGTTTATCAGGGCATCCGGCAGTATGATCAGTACCGGGGTCAGGGCCATGAGGGTGGAGGCGATACCGGCATCCGCGTAGCGGACCGCCATGAGGGAAAGCGAGACACCAAGGGCCGGACCGAAGATGGTGAGCAGTGTGGCATACTTGAGCCCCTTGGGACCGTGCAGGCTTGCCTTAAGGTTGCCGAGGTCCTTCTGTAGGGTCAGGAGGAAGAAGAAGCCTATCCCTCCTATTATCGCCCTGATCATGGTCGACGCGAACGGAAGCATGTCTCCTGCTATCTCCGGTGCGTCTGCCGGTATTGCTGCGGCATAATATTCCATTCCAACCTTGCTCAGGACCAGACCCACACCCTGGCCGATCCCTGCGCCCACTCCGAGGAGAATGCCTTTCAATGGCAGGGACAGGTTGAGGTGGTGTCCCTCACCTTTGTTGAGTATCGATATCCCTATACCGGTAAGGGTGACGAGCATGGCGATTCATGATTTCCAGGAAAGGGACTCTCCGAGGAGGAACCAGCCGGCTATTGCAGCGCTCGGGGGTGCGAGTGTCATCAGCAACTGGCCGAATCGTGGGCCTATGCAGACGTAGCAGTTGAAGAGGCAGAAATCTCCGAATACATATTCCACCAGGGCTGAAAGTGCCAGCCAGAGCCAGGCCTTGCCGTCGGCATAGACAGGGTAGGGGCGGCCGACGGTGAACCAAAGCAGGAGGCCGAGGAATATAGTGGCAAGCACGAGACGGATCACATTGGTTACCATCGAGCCCATCCGGCGGCTCGCCTTGTCGGCATACCAGGCAGAAAAAGTCCACGAGAGAGCCACCACAAGGGATATTATCTCACCTATATGATTCATAATTGATTAGGGCGTTCGTTTTATATTGGGTGCAAATATCGCTAAAAAACAAGATAAATAAGTATTGTTTTTTCGGATAAAAAATGTAGGATATTATAGGATTTCGACAAATAATGATTATATTGCGACGAATTGATAATCATAGACATGGCAAGACCTGCAAGGATTTTACATTCCGTTCCTTTTGATTCTTTGATCAAGGGCGGTCGATCCATGCTGCATATGATTCGCTTACAACGCAACTGCCGGGATTCTTCTGTTTCCTTGGTATCTTCATACTCCATTTATAGCAAACTAATAATCATTACATTTGACTAGGCAGGATAACCGGTGCTTCCCGATCGATTGATTCGGGATTGTAGCCGCTATTATTGCTATTGCATACGCTTTTTATGAACCGATCAACGAAGAAGGAGGACTATTGCCCCCCCCGATTGCGTTATTTTTTATTTCACCGTCGAACAGAATACGATGTCAGGTTTCGATCCCAAGGACTGGGAAGATGACGATGATGAGATAGGATAACAATCACAATTCATTCATATAGTTTCTTTTATAATGAGAACACCCAATCTGTTTGGACGTTTCCATGCCGCGGTTATTTTTCTTGCGGCCGGAGCGTTAATGCTGCACTCCTGCTCCATTGAGAAGGAGTTTGATTCGAGCGGTAACCTGGATGAGGAAGGGATCGAGATGACCATTTCCGCAGGCCCCATCGTGACCAGGACAGACAACGATGGCAACAGCACCCTTTGGTCAGAAGGGGATGCCTTGTCTGTGTTCCACTCCGCTGCCGGTCAGTCGACCTACTGGTCGTCCTGGTTTGGCTTCTACTACGGCAACATGTTCCAAGGGACAGTCAAGAAGCTCTCATCATCCAACGACTGGTACGCAGTCTATCCGTACCGCGAAGAGAATGTTTCTCCGGACCAGATCCATCTTACCCTTCCCTCTGCCCAGATACAGGTTGGGAATTCCAACAAGGCGCATTTCGCCGGTGAGGACTTCCCGATGGTGGGAAAGACCAGGGATGTATCCCGTTCGGCGGATCTTTCAATCTCCATGGGCAACCTGCTTTCGGCAGCCCGGTTCAAGGTGAAGAATGGCGAGGAGGATGCTATTTTCATCAAGGAAATATCCCTTATCGCATCGGTACCGATTGCCGGAGACTTCGTGGTGGATATGACCGGGGATGCTCCGGTACTCACTCCCGGGTCGAAGACAACCAAGACTGCCAAGCTTTCGGTCAATCCAGTGTCTGATAGTGCGGAAGACATGACAGCTCTTAACATCGCCCCCGGCGATTCCGCATATTTCTTCCTTGCCGTAGCGCCCTTCGAGGTGCCAGCCGGAGGAGAACTAAAGATCAAGGTGATAGCCGCTCCATCATATGCCCCCGGAGTCAATCTGGAATATATCCACACTATCGCTCTTGAATCCGGGACCACCTTCTCGTCCGGCAGCATCAAGACGGTCAATGCCAACTTCAATACGGCGGAGTCCGAGACTCCGGACTCTCCTGGCGCAGCGGGTGAAGTCGATCTCGAGCCCGGTGACCAGCCGGAAGACGGTGAATACCTGCTGGTTTATGAAAGCGGAGACAACAGCATGGCTTTCGCTGCATTTGCCGACCAGAAAGACAATAAATACGCTATCCCGGTAACCGTTTCCGACGGGGTTGTAATCCCCAAGGACGGTGAGGACCTTTCCAAATATGCAATTACCATCGAAGTCGCCACTGACGATTCCGGCAATCCGATTGAGCACTCCAATGATGCAGGCCACTACGCTTACAACGTGCGGAACTCTGATGGCCAGTATGTGTTCTACTCCACCGGTGGTGGAACCCTGGACGCCAGCGATGCCCTCCAGATCAAGGATATCAACGAGATGGACATCGATGGGACTACCTACAAGTACTATCATTCCTTTGTCCAGGAAGACGATGGTATCCAGGTGCTGAGCTCCATAGCAGGAGCCTCCGGAGGAAACAAATACCTCCTCGCTTACTCTGCTTCCAATGGCTTCTACTATGAGGAGAACAATTCCGGGCAGAAGCTCCATCTCTATCTTCTGGGAGGCACTGTCAAAGAGAAGCAAACGCTAAGTTTCAGTACGGACAAGGTTACTTACAACTTCGATGAAGGAGGAGATTTCCCCGAGCCTACCCTGCATGGTGCCAAGACTCCTGTAACTTACAAATCCAGCAACGAGTCCGTCGCCACAGTCGACTCCCAGGGTAACGTCACTATTCACAAGGCCGGTTCTGCAGTCATAACTGCCACTGCCGAGGCAAACGACCAGTATTATTCCGGCAAGGCGGAATATTCAATCAGTTCCACAACCAGCGAGGGCATAACATTCTATCGTGTAACTGAGTTCACCTCAGGTGAGGAGTATCTCATAGTGTCCGGAGGCTATGCCCTGGCTAACAATAATGGAACTATCGGTGCCACTTCCATCTCGGCTGCGGGTGATGAGATCATCGTCACGGAAGCTGCATCTATTACCTGGACTGCAACCGTAAGCGGAAGCGGCGTCACACTCACCAACGATGGGTATTACGTCCAGCGCGGATCCAGCTCGAGCGGCAAACCGTCCATCTCCAAGACCCTGAATTCTTCCTATGGTGTTTGGACTTACAGCAACAATAAGATGTCGACGGCTTCCGGCACCACATACTATCTCTATTACGGTAATAACGCCTGGGCTCAATCCAACTCCTCCAGCACTGGCACCGTCACGATCTACAGCAATATCAAGCCACTCACCAAGCAGAACCTGAGTTTTGCTCAGTCGTCTGTTGTGTGGACCATAGGCGAGGGTTATGAGATTGACGGCAGTTACGAATTCCCTCAGATAGTATCGGGTAATATAACCCCTGTTACATACACTTCTTCCAGCACAGGTGTTGCTACTATCTCGGGCAACAGGATTAAGATTGTCGGCACTGGTTCTACAACCATTACCGCCAGTACTGATGGTAACGATGAATATGCTCCGGCCGAAGCGTCCTATACGCTGAGGATCAGGGCGCAGGTTTCCGGTGACTTCGTCGATCTGGGAGTCTTCAATTTGGAGAACGACAAGGTAAGCGATTATTTAGATGCTGCAGAAATCCAGTATACTGATGATAACTATAAAAAAATCGGAAACATCAATAGTGTCAGTATTGTCGATTCCTATTCCAGTAGTGCTAACAGTACGAGTTCGAAACGTTTAGATGTCCCTAAGCCTGTAACTATCGACTGGGGGACTTCGAGTTCAGGAACTACCACTATTACCATCTACTCAGACTCTGAGTTGAATAATGAAGTCTGGACCCAAAGTACTACCACCAGCAAGACTTCCGATGTAGTTTATAATCTCATTCCCGGTGAGACTTATTATTGCACGGTTGAAGATAATTCCGGATATCTGCTCAAAGGTACATTCACTACGGAGGGACGCCGGAGAATGATAAGGCTTAGCGACAGGGATGGTGCCTTTGATAGGGCGAACAATTTCCGTGATCTAGGAGGTCTCGTTACGGCAGATGGAACTAAGCGAATCAAATACGGATGGATCTTCCGTGGGACCAATCTTGATAGTACCAACGACGCAGAGCGTTCTGTGATGTTGGATTATTTGAACATCGGGTACGATATCGATCTACGTCAGTCAACCGAAGGTAAAAGAGTGTTCTCTCTTGATGATGCCAATTACCTTATGGCAGACTATGGAGCAAGTCTTAGTGATTTGCGGACAACGTCTAAGGTCCTAGCAACCGTGAACGCCTTCTTCGCCGCTGCAAAGGCTGGCAAGGCCTCTTACTTCCATTGCCGTATCGGTTCGGACCGAACAGGCTATTGGGGTCTGCTGATTGAAGGTCTGCTAGGTGTTTCCGCCAAAGACTGTTCAATCGACTTCGAACTTACGAGTTTTGCAAGGAATGTCACTTCCGGAATAAGAGATAGGAACAATTCTTCATATCTGTTCTATCAAGGAATGGAAGGTAGTTCATCTTCTGCTTGGGGTGGTGGCTCTGCGCAACCTGGCTTTATGCAAGAGGATAATGGAGTTCCTAAATTCCCGGGATCTACCCTTCAGGAAAAGATTACAAACTATCTCATAGACCAAGTCGGTGTCGACCCTGACGCTATCGAAGAATTCAAGAGCATTGTCCTTGAGGATATTTAGTATTGATTTATAATAATTATAAAATACTTACAGAAATGGAAAAGAATAATGAAAAGGAACTCCGCACGTACGTGCGCCCGGAGGTAGAGGAGTTAAAGTTGAATGTTGAAAGTATTGTTTGTGGGGCAGAGTCTGGCGTAGAGGAAGAGGATGATTTTTAAGAATAAAGTTATGAATAAGATCTATCCAATTTTATTAGGATTGTCTATAGCAATCTTCTCCTCGTGTACTGTCAAAGAGGAGGTATCGTTGGATACTCGAGAATTACCTTCATTTCGAGTTTATTTTGAAACTCCTATTGATGGTATTGATACTAGGGCATATGCCAACGATCAGTTAAAAATCTACTGGAATAGAAACGATTTCTTCTCGGTATTTACCGAAACAGTAAGTAATCATAAATACTATTATGATGGTCTAAATGGCTCGACTAGTGGTGATATAGTACCCGTAAGTGGTTCTGGGGGCAGTGCCTCAGGTGGACCTTTAGATGATCCCACATATAACTATTCCATTTTCCCATATCATAAGTATAATAACTGTGATTATGATGGTACTCTGACGATTCCTTTTTTCGACAACCAGGATTATATTCCTAATGAAAAAGGAATTGGAGCTAATCTCATTATGGCTGCCAAAGCGGAAGGAGACTTGGATTTTATGTTTAAACATGCTGCCGGTTATCTTGGTTTTCAATTGTATGGTTCCGGCGTATCAGTATCTTCAATAACCCTAAGGAGTAATAACGGAGAATTCATATCTGGTTATCCATTGGTTGGTTTTGATGAAGAAGATAACCCCCTCCTTTCTTTTGGTGAAGATTCTGAAGGAAAAGCATCATGTACAATTAACTATGATCCTGCTATCGAATTAGGTTCTTCTTCTGGGGAGTCAAAGTTCTTCTGGTTCACCCTTCCGCCGACCATACTCGTTAGAGGTCTTACTCTCATTGTTAAGACATCTAATGGTGGAGAGTTTACACTTTCAAGTACTAAGAGTCGTGAAATCAAAAGAAGAGTTTTTACGAAATTAAATCCTATTGAAGTCATACCTGAAGGTGGCACAACCCCCACGGACGTTCCTGTAACAGGTGTCCAGGTGTCCCCGACATCCATTTCCCTTGAAGTCGGAGGGACCGTCACCCTTTCTGCTAATGTCCTTCCTTCCAATGCGACTAACAAGGCCGTTGCCTGGACTTCTAGCAACAGGAGTGTTGCCACAGTGGACGGAAGCGGTAAGGTCACGGCTGTAGCTGCAGGTGAGGCTGTCATTACAGTCGTCACTTCTGATGGCGGATTTACTGCTTCATCGACAATTACAGTCAGTTCTTCAGCACCTGTACCTGTGCCTGTCGAGTCGATATCACTTGATCAGACTGACCTGACTCTGACTGTGGGTGGAACTGCTACTCTTACGGCAACCGTGCTTCCGGAGAATGCAGATAACAAGAACGTCACTTGGACGAGCAGCAACAGCTCAATCGCAACTGTGGACGCAAACGGCAAGATCACGGCTGTCGCTCCTGGCCTTGCAGTGGTTATTGCCACCACTGTGGATGGTGGCAAGGTCGCGACCTGCGCCGTAACTGTCACCAATCCTGCCGTTCCCGTACAGTTGGTGTCTTTGGACAAGACCACTCTTGACCTGAATGTCGGTGAGAATGCGACCCTTGTTGCTACGGTACTGCCTGAGAACGCTGACGACAAGACCGTTACCTGGTCCAGCAACAACACGGCGGTAGCCACGGTCGATGCCACTGGAAAGGTAACCGCAGTTGCAGCCGGTGAGACCGTGATAACCGTCACCACAACGGATGGCAGCAAGACTGCTACCTGTACCGTAACTGTCACCAATCCTGCCGTTCCCGTGCAGTCGGTATCTTTGGACAAGACCACTCTTGACCTGAATATCGGTGAGAATGCGACCCTTGTTGCTACGGTACTGCCTGAAAACGCTGACGACAAGACCGTCACCTGGACCAGCAGCAACACGGCTGTCGCCACGGTCGATGCCACAGGAAAGGTAACCGCAATTGCAGCCGGTGAGGCCGTGATTACTGTCACCACTACTGATGGCGGCAAGACTGCTACTTGCACCGTCAAGGTTAACGACAAGGAGCCGAACCATCCTGGCGATCCCATCGGGGAAGGAGAAGAAGAGCAATTTTAATAATGAATGAATATGAAAAATAGATTAGCATATCTCTTCCTGGGTATCTTCGGCTTGGTCGGGCTGGCTTCATGCGAGAGCCAGCTCGAGGATGTTCCGAGCGTCAAGACCAGGACTGTCTTCTTTTCCTCTGTCGAAAAGGATGCAGCAACCAGGACAGGTATTACAATAGAGAACAAGGTCGTCACGCCTGATTGGCGCAAGACCAAGGCTGCCAACGTCCACCTGTTCGAGACAGGCAATGATGGTGGAGTTTCCACCGGTGAGGACGTTGAGATCACTGTTGCTTCGGACAACCTTACTGCCAGTTTCAAGGCGGACTTCCCGGCTGAATGGACGATTATAGTCGATCCAACCGAACCTACCGAGGAGGGAACCAAAGGTGGCGGCACGAAATCCGTGAGCAATGCCCCATACACCTATTCTGCAGTAGTCGCACAGAAATCAGGCGAATCTTTCATCGTCCCTTCAGTCCAGTATCCTGATGCGGAGACCCTGATCGACCCTGATGCTGATTTCCTTATCGGTTACAGCAAGAAGTCGTATGGCGATCCTCATGACTATACTGAGAATGTAGTCGACCTGTATTTCGACCGTCCGGTAGTTCTTTCACGCATTACTGTCACCAATTTTGAGGCAGGCGAGAAAGTCAAGTCCGTGACCATCAAGGCTCAGTCCGGCCTTACCGGTTCTGCTGCCTACAATGCCATTGACTTTGAGAATGCCAATGTCACTTTTACCCCTGGAACCGAATCCGGAACGATCGAACTTTCATACGGAAATGGAATTGACATCAAGGCTGACGGCACTTTCGAGGCATACTTCGTATCGCTTCCCGGCACCGTTACCATCACGGAACTTGCTGTCGCGACTGACAAGTACAACTACGTGAAGACCATCGAAGGAGGCAAGGACTTTACCTTCTCCAACGACTCATTCAAGACCATCAAGCTGGATCTCACCACTGCCACGAAGGAAGATGCAACCCCGGTCAACACTGTCTGGTACAAGGCTTCCGTACTTGAGGATGGCATTGAGTATCTGATCGTTTCCCAGGGATATGCCCTTAAGAACAATGGCCACGAATCTGTCGTAACCGCTCAAAGTGTTGAGGTCGTTGATGAGACCATTTCCATTGATGATACTGATGGTATTGTATGGACAGCAAATGCCAATGCCAATGCAGACTTTGCCGAATATGGTGCATATACACTATCCAATGGTACAGAGCACCTCTGGCGTCATAGCAACAATGGAACATTTACTCTTGAGGCAAACAGTGATGCCATTACCAAGTATATGGTATGGAATTATGATGGTGGGTATCTTTGGAATACCAGCATCTACACAGGTAGTGGCAGTTCGACTGTTTCTGATTACTATGCATATTATAACAGTGGTTGGATGATTTCCACCACCAAAACTGCTGCAACACTCTACACTACTCGTGCCCCTCAGGAAATCGCTTTCAGCGAGTCGACTGTCAACTATGATGTTGATGCCGGTGAAGACTTTGTCGAGCCTACACTTGAAGGAGCTAAGACTGTGGTGACGTATACTTCCAGCAATGAGGCTGTAGCAACGGTCGATCCGTCGACTGGCGAAGTGACCATCAAGAAGGCCGGTTCAGCAACGATCACTGCAACTGCCACAGGAAACGCCGAATACCAGGCCGGTACTGCGAGTTATACGATTGTCGCGACATCCGGAGCTATCGATACATTCTACCTTGCTTCCGAAATCGTTGCCGGAGAGTCCTATATGGTTGTTTCCGGCGGCAAGGCAATGACGGTCGATGGTACAACGCTTGGAACGGTGGACGTTTCCGACAATGACGGAATCATTCAGATAGCAGCAGCCGATGTCGCACTCTTCGAGGCTGCTGCCCATGTAGAGTACTACGAAGGCACCAGCCCTGCAGGTCACTTTACGCTTATGCTTGGAGATGAATATCTTCAAAGGAAGAGTAACAAGCCTGCAGTCGGTTCAATCCCCAGTACAGTTAAGTATTATGTATGGGAATATGATGGAGAACATCTGTATCATTTGAGCTCCTCGTCTACGACATTCTATGTGGGTTATGTCAGTAATGCATGGGATTGTATCTATCAGAGTCCTTATCCGAATACGTATCTCTACACTACGACCAAGCAGTTGCAACCGCAGCATATTTCATTTAGCAGCGAGTCCGTTACTGCAGTTTTAGGCCAGCCCTTTACTGCTCCGGCGCTCTCGGGAGTCAAGACAACTGTCAGCTACGCTTCCAGTGAAGAAAGCGTCGCGACTGTTGCATCGGATGGAACTGTTACCCTCATAGGAACTGGCACCACGACCATCACGGCCACAGCTGCGGCCAGTGACGAGTACAATGCCGGCACCGCAAGTTATACCCTGAAGGTCACCGACGGCAGTGTTCCGACTTGGTACAAGGCCGAGGAAATCGAGGATGGAGAGACCTATCTGATTGTTTCCAATGGTTATGCATTTGAGAATAATGGTGGAAGCGCCGCCGCTATTGCCGTTGAGGTAAGCGATGGTATCATAGTATACGATGCTCCTGAAAGCGTCATTTTTACTGCGACGGCATCTTCCGGAAAATATACTTTCAAGAATGATGGAAAATTCCTGTATCGTAGCAGCAGTTCAATCTCCCTGTCCTCCAGTTCCTCCACATGGTCCTATGATAGCGAAAATGAGTATATCATGACGGCTGGGTCGTCATCCTCTTATTACCTCTACTATAGTACTTCACAAGGCAACTGGAGCGCTTCGACTTCTTCACGCACCGCATCAGTGTATTGTCAGACTCCTCCGCGGGCAACTCAGGAACTTGTGTTCAGTCTGATATCAGTTGAATTTGACCTCGCCGGTACAACCACATTCACGGCTCCTACGCTTACCGGTGCCCAGACAGCAGTCACTTACAGTTCAAGCAAGGCTGCAGTCGCTACCGTGGACGCTGCGACCGGTGCCGTTGAGATTGTCGGAACGGGTACAACCGTCATTACCGCCAGCGCAGAGGGGACGGCTGAGTATAAGCCCGCAGTTGCAAGATATACCCTCCGTGTCATTGACAGCAGCTCCCCGGTAACCACGAAACGATATGTCCTTACCAGTTCCATTGAATCCGGTAAGAACTACATCATTGTTTCCGGCGGCTATGCCCTTAAGAACGATGGAGGCAGCGTTGCTTCTGTTTCTGTTACACCTGTTGGTGATGCCCTGGAGTTCGATCCGGGAGAAGATGAGGCTCTGGCATGGACTGCAGAAAGTAATTCCACTATCCCTGAAGTAGGAGACTATACGTTTACAAACAATTCTTATCGGATCAACCGAAAGAGTAGCAGTGGGAGTTTCTCCCTTACATTGGTTGCGAGTTCTTCCAGCGTTGATAGGTATCAATTGTGGTTATTGAAGGAATACAGTGGCAATTCATACATATATCACAATAGTAATAGCAGTCAAGCGGCCGGATATACCTACTACATTTATTACAACAGTGGATGGAAGATCTCTGCCAGTACTAACTCAAATCCTACCAGTACTGAGAAACCCACTCAGTTGTTCGTTGAGGAGTAATTAAACTGTTCTAATATTCAGTTAAGGGACCGGCTTCCTGGCCGGTCCCTTTTGTTTCTGTCCTACCCGAGCGTGCCATGTGGCCTTTCCCATGGTACACAGGGCACGCGTAGCACACAGTAACTTTCGCAAAGTTCTTCCAAGGGCGGCCCCACAGGGTCGCCCTTATGATTTTACGGCCGGGAAAACCGCATGATTCCCGGCCGTAGAGTGCTAAAAAGATTCTGGGGCCGGAACTAGGCCATATTCCCCGGCGTTGGAGTATAGGGTCCACAGAGATTATGTATATTTGTAATAGATTATCATTTCTTATAATGAAAAAACTAGCAGTAACGCTCATCTTCATATTCATATTCCTTGGAGCATGGGCACAGTATGCAGGAAACGGCACGATCCGCAGGGCAGGAACCCATATTGAAATGGAGGGGGAACGTCTTTCTCCCGATGCACAGGCGGCACTGCTGGCCAATATCGACGGAAAGGATTATTATGCCGCATGGGAGCAGGCCAGGAAGGGCAGGAGAACCGGAACCGGTCTTGCGATCGGCGGTGGTGCGACATTCCTGGCCGGAGGTGCGGTTGGTTTGTTGGGGTTGACTACCAGCGTGCTCGGAGCGGCAGTCGGCGGCACCGTGGGAAGCATCGGAGGCCAGGAAGGTGCACAGCATGGTGCCGAGGAGGGAGCCAAGGCGGGAGGCCCTATGATAACTGCAGGGTTGATAGCCGCAGGACTCGGTTTGGTGGCCACAGGTATCGGTATCCCGATGATCGTGTCAAATACCAGGATGATGAACGGCATTGTCAATACCTATAACAACGGAGGCCGACCGTCAGCCCGGGTGAGCTTCGGCGCAACTGATAACGGAATCGGATTGGCCCTGAGGTTCTAGGCTGTCTTTTCCCTGTCCTTCAGCTTGCGGACGGGGTCACAGGTCAGGCCGATACCAAGCTTGTTGAATGTCTTGCGGTCGACCTCGATCAGCATCACCGTCGAGTGGACCTGCGCACCGGCAAGATTCGGGAGCTGGTCGAGGGCCATCTTGCAGTTCTCGTCGATAAGGCTCATCATTGAAATGGCAACCAGTACCTCGTCTGTATGCAGGCGGGGGTTGCGGCCGTGCAGATAGGTGACCTTGGTCTTCTGGATAGGCTCGATCATAGTCTGGTGGATGAGCTTCACGTTATGGGCTATTCCGACAAGGTGCTTCAAGGCGTTAAGCAGCAGGGCGGCGCTAGGACCTAGCAGGAAACTGGTTTCGGCGGTAAGGATCGTACCGTCGTTGAGTTCTATGGCAGCGGTAGCCCCGCTGGAGACCTCAAGCCTTTCTTTCGCGGAAACGGTGCTTTTCCTGTATGCAGTCGATATCTTGGCCTTTTTCATGAGGAGGGCTAGTTTGTTCACCTCAGCCTCGGTGGCCTTGCCGTCTGCGAAATTGCACAGGGCGGTATAGTAACGCCTGATTATCTCCTGGAGCGATGCTTCACGGCATACTTCGTTGCCGCAGATGCAGAAACCTACCATATTCACGCCCATATCTGTCGGGGACTTGTAGGGAGTGGAACCGTAGATGTCGTCGAACAGGGCGTTCATCACCGGGAATATCTCGACGTCGCGGTTGTAGTTGACTGCGGTTTCCCCATATGCGTCCAGATGGAACGGGTCGATCATGTTGACATCCTCAAGGTCGGCGGTTGCCGCTTCGTATGCGAGGTTGACGGGGTGGGTGAGAGGCAGGTTCCAGATGGGGAAGGTTTCGAACTTCGCATATCCGGCCTTGATCCCGCGTTTGTTTTCCTGGTAGAGCTGGCTCAGGCATACTGCCATCTTTCCGCTTCCGCGCCCTTGGCAAGGATTACGATGCGGCCGTCCTGGTCAGCGGACTCTGCGGCTTCGGCCTGGGTGCCACCCCGAATGCCATGGCGAATATGTCGGCAGTCTGCTTCAAGTACCGTCATGCCGTCAATCCATTCATCATCGTGCCGATTATCGGTGCGATGTTCGTGGACATAATCAATACTACCGTGATCACGGTGTTCCTGAATATCCTGTAGTCTATAGGAGGAAAAACATGGCTACTCCGGCCATGCAGATCGTGACACCCAGGATCTCCTTGGGCTTGATCCTCTGTTTGTTGATAAGGACTTCCGGGAAGAGGATGAGAACCGGAGTGAGGGCCATCAGGGTTGAGGCTATTCCCGCATTGGCGTAGCGGACGGCCATGAGTGAAAGCGAGACTCCTAGAGCCGGGCCGAAAATGGTCAGGAGCGTGGCGTATTTCATACCCTTTTTGTCAAGGATGCCGGCCTTCAGGTTGCCAAGACCTTTCTGCAGCGTCAGGAGGATGAAGAATCCGGCAAATCCTACAATCGCCCTTATCATCGTTGAGGCGAATGGAAGCATGCTCTCCATCATTGCCGTTGCATCTGTGGGGATGGATTCGGAATAGTATTCCATGCCGACCTTGCTAAGGACAAGGCCTACGCCCTGGCCTATTCCTGCTCCTATTCCGAGGATGATTCCTTTCAAGGGAAGGGAGAGTTGGAGGTGGTGCTTTTCACCGCCTCTGGTGAGGATGGAGATCGCGATACCGGCTAGGGTTACGAACATGGCGAGGACCGATTTCCAGCTCAGTGATTCTCCAAGCAGGAAAAAGCCTGCAATTGCAGCACAGGGTGGAGCAAGGGTCATGAGGAGCTGTCCGAACCTGGGGCCTATTGCAATGTAACAGTTGAACAGGCAGAAGTCACCGAAGACATAACCTACCAGGGCGGAAAGTGCCAGCCACAGCCATGCCTTCCCATCTGCGAAGGCAGGGTAGGGATGACCGGTGGTTATCCAAAGCAGGATACCTAAGAATAAAGTGGCGAGAGCGAGACGGATCACATTCGTCACCATAGAACCAATCCGCCTGCTTGCCTTGTCGGCAAACCAGGCGGAGAAGGTCCATGAAACCGCTACGATGAGCGAAATGATTTCGCCTATGTGATTCATGAGGCGGCTTAGATGAAGCCTGAAACTACATCAGGTCGAGGGCGCGGAGGTACTCGACGCTCTTGGCGACGCCCTGGAGGCGGCTGAGTCCCATGCTGGGCTCGTCCTGCTCTACGCAAAGCCACTGGGTGCCGATCTCCATGGATTTGAGGATGACTTTTTCCATGTCAACCTGTCCGCAGCCGAGAGGACGGTACTCAAATGAACCGCCTTCGTCCTTCATGGAATTATCGGTTGTAATGCCGATCAGGGCATAAGGAGCCGAACTGAGGTGTCCCTCGAGCTTGTAATCCTTGAGATGTACCACGGGAACTCCGCCCTTGTACCTTTCAAGAGTCTCGCAGATATCATGGCCGGCGTAGTCGCACCAGCAGACGTCCAGCTCGTTCTGGAGGTTCTCGCGTGAGTTGTTGCTGAAGATGGCGTCATAGCCGAGGGTGCCGTCGGGCAGGGCTACGAACTCGAAATCATGGTTGTGGTAGAGAAGCTGGAAACCGGCCTCGCGTACCTTTGCACCGATCTCGCCAAGTTTTGCCACTGTCTCCTTGAACTGCTCGGGATTGATTCCAGGACGGCTTGCCTCATCCATGTAAGGGAAAACGATATACTGGACTCCGAGGATGGTGTTCTCTTCAATCACCTTGTCCACATCGTCGATCATCTGCTGGAAAGGGACATGGTTGGAGAAGGGAATAAGACCAAGTTCGGTGCACCAGCGCTTGACCTGGGCCACGGAATTGCCATAGTACTCACCGTAGAACTCGACACCTGCATAGCCCATCTCGCGGATCTGCTTCAAGGTTCCATAGAAATCAGCCTCAAGGTCTGTACGGACGCTGTAGAGTTGGACTCCTACAGGGAGTTTCTTCGGGAACTTGGTTACTTCGGGAGCTTTCTTGCCGGCACATCCGGCCAGAAGGAGGACGGACAGAGCCGCCACCATCAAATACTTGAATACGTTTTTGTTCATGATTCGGGATAATTTGCGCTAAATATACGTTTTTTGTTCGAAAAATCAGTCATCTCTCTGACGGTCCTTGAGTTTGCGGACAGGGTCGCAGGTCAGGCCGATACCGAGCTTGTTGAATGTCTTGCGGTCGACTTCACTGAGCATCACGGTCGAATGGACCTGGGCTCCTTTGAGTTTCGGAAGCTGGTCCAGGGCCATCTTGCAGTTCTCATCAAGAAGGCTCACCATGGATATCGCAACTAACACCTCATCTGTGTGAAGACGTGGATTCTTGCCATGAAGGTAGGTTACCTTTGTCTTCTGGATCGGCTCAATCATGGTCTGTGGGATAAGCTTTACATTATGAGCTATTCCTGCCAGATGTTTCAGGGCATTCAGAAGCAAGGCAGCACTGGGCCCCAACAGGGGACTGGTAGCAGCTGTAAGGACTGTTCCGTCTCCGAGTTCGATGGCAGCAGTGGCTACACCGGCCTCTTCCAGCCTTGCCTTAGCAGCGACTGTAGACTTCCGGTCTGCGGTGGTAATCTTGGACCTCTTCATCAGAAGGGCGATCTTGTTGACCTCAGCTTCAGTGGCCTTTCCGTCGGCAAAGTTACAAAGGGCTGTGTAGTAGCGCCTTATGATTTCCTGTAAGGAAGCTTCGCGGCACACCTCGTCGTCGCTGATGCAGAATCCGGCCATATTGACGCCCATGTCTGTCGGCGATTTGTACGGAGTGTTTCCATAGATGTCGTCAAAGAGTGCATTCATCACTGGGAATATCTCAACGTCCCTGTTGTAGTTGACTGCAGTTGTACCATAAGCATCGAGATGGAAGGGGTCGATCATGTTGACATCCTCAAGGTCGGCGGTAGCCGCCTCGTATGCCAGGTTTACAGGGTGGGTGAGTGGCAGGTTCCAGATAGGGAAGGTCTCGAACTTCGCATATCCAGCCTTGATCCCGCGCTTGTTCTCCTGATAGAGCTGGCTCAGGCAGACAGCCATCTTTCCGCTTCCGGGACCTGGAGCTGTCACAACTACGAGAGGTTTGGTGGTCTCGACGTAGTCATTCTTCCCGAAACCGTCTTCGGAATCGATCAGGGCGACGTTGTGGGGGTAGCCTTCGATCGTGTGGTGGTAGTAGACCTTTATTCCCATGCCTTCGAGGCGCTTGCGGTAGGCTTCGGCACTGGACTGGCCATTGAAATGGGTGATCACGACGCTGTTGACGCTCAGATCCCTGGCCATGAACTCGTCCCTGAGGCGGAGGACATCCATGTCGTAGGTTATACCAAGGTCGCTTCTGACCTTGTTCTTTTCGATGTCGACTGCGCTGATGACGATGACGATTTCGGCGTCGTCCTTCATCTGCATCAACATCTTCAGTTTACTGTCGGGCTCGAACCCGGGGAGTACCCTGCTTGCATGGTAATCGTCGAACAGCTTGCCGCCGAATTCCATGTAGAGTTTGTCGCCGAATGTGGCGATGCGCTGCTTGATGTGCTCAGATTGGATCTTGAGGTATTTGTCGTTGTCGAACCCGTATTTCATAAGAGACTTGATTTGAATACGGGTTACAAAAATAGTGTTTTCAGTCGAAATACTAAAATAAATTTTCAGAACAACCCCCGGATAAGGAACCAGATCACAGGGACCAGAAGGGCTGGAAGATAATTCAGGGTCTTGCAGTCCTTGATGTTGAGGATTGAAAGACCGGAGGAGATGATAAGGACTCCACCGACTATTGCAAGTTCATTGACAAGGGTGCCCTGGAGGATCGCGCTGGTCGAAGCCAGTTTGGCTATCATGTAAAATGTACCCTGCCAGAGGAACAGGATAGGTGCTGCAAGCATGATCCCTATTCCATAAGTCGTGGCGAACACCATTGAAGTGACAAGGTCCAGGGTGGAGTTTGTGAACAGGAAGGTGTTGTCACCCTGCAGGGCGCTGAGGACAGGGCCTACGATAGAGAAAGTTCCGATACAGAACAGCAGGCATGCTGAGATAAGGCCCTGGGCAAAAGATTCTCCGCCGAACCTGGATACAAGCCTTTTGGTCCTGCCGTCAATGTCCAGCGCGGTTCCGGCGATTCCGCCTAAGGCCAGGCTGAGTATGAACAGGACAGGGAACTCGCTCTTTGGCATGTTCTGGATGAAGGAATTTGCACCCAAGGCTAAAGATGCTAGGCCCATGGCATTGAACAGGATGGTCCTGTACTTCTCACCGAGACCCTTTTTGAAAAGTGTCCCGACGAACGAACCTACGATGATGCAGGCAGTGTTGACGATGGTTCCGATCATTGTGCTTGTAAAGTTATGAATATTTCTTTATTTTGTGGTACAATAAGTCAGCACCTATGGTAGTAAGAAAATTGACAGCTTTGATCTCTGTCTGCCTTTTGGTCTCGTGCGTTTCCAAAGAGAAAGAGACCTCTCCAAGGGAATTCAGCGGAGTCTATCCACATCTGGCATTCTATAATTCGCAGGGTGAATGTGGGACGGGGGCGGTTGTCCCCTGGCAGGGCGATCTTTGGGCGGTGACATATTCACCTCACGAACCATACGGTTCCGATGACAAACTCTACCAGATCACCCCGTCGCTGGAGGAAATAGTCAGGCCGGAGAGCGTGGGAGGAACGCATGCCGACAGGATGATCCATTATGAAAGCGGCCAGTTGTTCATCGGACCTTACGCCATCGATGCCGACAAGAATGTCAGGGCCCTGTCTCTGGAAAAGTATCCAGGCCGTTACACCGGAGTATCCCGTCATCTGGAAGATCCTGGGAACAGGGTACTTCTGGCTACGATGGAGGCTGGTTTTTATGATGTCGATGTCCATTCCCTCGACGCGGTCGAACTTTACACTGACGGCAACAAGAAGCGGAAGGATGGATTTACCGGAGACCTTTGCACCATGTTCCCAGGCTATCACGGTAAGGGATTCTATTCAGGACAAGGGGTTGTGGTCTATTCCAACAACGGTGAAGAAGGAGCCCTTGCAAAGGAGCAGTTCGACATTCCTTCCGGCGCCCTGGTCGAATGGGATGGCAAGGACTGGACCCTTATCAGACGTAATCAGTTCACAGACGTTACCGGCCCCGGTGGAATCCATGGCAATCCGTCTCCGGCTACAGATCCGATCTGGTCGCTCGGCTGGGACTACAGGTCCGTGATCCTGGCAGTGCGCGAACCACAGAAGGGTTGGAGTTTCTACCGCCTCCCCAAGGCAAGTTTTGCCTATGACGGAGCCCATGGATGGAATACGGAATGGCCGAGGATCCGAAACGTGGCTCCGGAAGGGGCGGATCCTGAATATCTTATGACGATGCACGGGATGTTCTGGCATTTTCCAGGATCATTCTCAACAAGCAATTCCGCGGGAATACGTCCCCGCGGAGCATATCTTAAGGTAATTGCTGATTTCGCCGAGTGGAACGGCAGGCTTGTCTTCGGTTGTGATGATTCTGCTCAGAGCGAGTTCCTGAACACTCGCAAGCAGAAAGGTGGAATTTGTGGCCCCGGCCAGTCCAATTCCAATCTTTGGTTCACCTCCTATGACAAGCCGGACAATCTAGGACCAGTCACTGCGGGGGGATCTGTGTGGCTTAAGGATGAGGTGCAAGCCAATGTCCCTTCCGATCCTTTCCTGTTCAATGGATGGGACAACCGCTGCGCTTGGATAGCAAACCGTTCAGATAAGGACGCCCAGATCACCTTCCAGGTAGACAGGAAAGGCGACGGAAAGTGGGTCGACATGAAAACCATTTCCGTCGGTGGCGGCGAATCGGAATTCGTTCCTTTCGACAGCGGCGATGCTGGAGTGTGGATCAGGGCCATAAGCTCATCTGACATCCTTGCGGACCTGACATTCGTCTATGCTCCGAAAGAAACACGCGGAACTTCCCCTGATCCGATCTTCAAGGGACTTGCCAAGGTGACGGAAACCAATGATTCCCAGGGGCTTCTGTACGGCCTGCCGGATCAGCACCGTGCCCTCGGAATCCTTGCAAGTACCGCCGATGGGGATAGATACTACGAATTGGATGGCGGGATGAATCTGCTTGCGAAGGATGACACCTTGATGGCCGGACATATCCGCAAAAAGCTGCAGATTCCTACCGGAGTGGTTGAGTACCAGGAAGGTTCCATCTTGATCGTGGATGATAAGGGAAGGCGATGGAGACTGCCTCTCGGAAGGGAAGAATATGCTGAAAAGACCAGGACCGGTGCTTTGAGAATATGCCGGGAAGTAGTGACCGAGCGGGACCTTCTATCGCTTGGCGGAACATTTTATGAATTGCCTGCTGAAAATGCAGATGGCTACGCCAAGGTTCGCCCTATAGCTTCCCATGATTTCGGAATACATGATTATGCATCCTACAGGGGAATGCTTGTCATGACCGGATTAGACCACTCTGCTGCGAGGAAGAATCCACATGTGGTTTTCTCTCCGGACCGCAAGGCAGCGATATGGGCCGGGGCGATAGATGATCTCTGGAAACTTGGCAAGCCCACCGGGCACGGCGGGCCACGGATCGGTACGGAAGTCAGGGCAGGAGAGTGTTCAGATCCTTTCTTGATCGGTTTCTATGACAGGCGCGAAATGACACTGTCTCATGAATCTTCCGGTGAAGTGGTTTTCACAATCGAAGTGGATCCCACCGGAGACGGACAGTGGTTCCATTATTCTGATTTTGCAGTCGCCAAGGGGCAGGAGCTCAGGCATCTTTTCCCAACCTCATTCCAGGCGAGGTGGATCCGTGTCAGGACGGATCACGACACAAAGGCGACCGTCTTGTTCGATTACAGGTAGTTGAACAGATCGACAAGTGCCGAGGCGAGGCTCTTTCCGAAAACCCTGCAGGACTCAGGATTGACTTCGGTTCCTCCGGCGTTGGCGAAAGGAATTTCGAAGCAGCGGCACACACGTGCTCCAGGTACGTTAAGCCTTGCCCAGTTCAGGCATGACAAGCCGTCTGCATAATTGGCGTTGGTGTTCCAGCTCGTTCCGAACGGAACATTGTTCGCGGGGTCGTACGGCAAGCCTTCAGCATTTTTCTCGATACATTTCGTGAAGAACTCTTCAGCGGCGATGTCCGGTGTGATCTCGGGATTTGAAAGGGGATTGTAAAGGAACTCATTCACCCCGCTGGAAATCCATGGACAGTGAAGGTCGATTATCACTTCCGGATCCTTTTCAAGGTATTTATCTGCCAGGGCCCTGGTCTCGGGGTAGATGAACTGTCCATAATCCCTGTTGTGGTCGTGCGGATCACGGTTTTTCCCCTGATCACCGTTGACTGCTCCGTCATAATCCACGAATGGGACCACCGTGAATTCCACTTTCTCGCGGAGCCACTTTCCGGTCTTGTCGTCGGAACATATTCCTTGGATAATACCTTCCATCACGTAGCCGGCCATGGTTTCGGAGCAGTGATGCCTGGCGGAGATCACCACCCGGTGCTTCTCCTTTCCATCGAGCCGGCCGAAAGTGGCGAACGGCACCTTATATCCGCTCCGGCTCAGGCAAAGGACATTCGTTTCGAACTGTCCTTTGCCTATGGAGCGGAGAAACTGCTTCCAATGCCCGGGAAGGTAGGGATGGCATTCGTAGAGGAATACATCCTTGTCCTTCGGACCGAAAGTCCAGGTGAAAGTCTTTCCGGTACGTCCTCCTCCAAAGAAGAAGGTCTTGCCTTTGTCGAGCGACACCACGGGTCCGCGAACTCCTACACAGGTGCGCGGAAACATGAAGACCAGGGTTCTGCCCTGTGCGCCACGTACCCTCATGGCCCAGTAGAACCATTCGCCTTTGTGGCCTGACATATCTGGCTGTACGTAGACAGTGTCTCCGGAAATCTTTTCTACGACTATGTTTCCTGCAGGAAGATTACTGTCTATGGTTATCTTCTTTCCCGGACGGGCCTGCAGCTGGACTATTGCAGTTGCGAGCAATGTGATGATAAGCAGTCTTTTCACGTGGAGAATATTACAATTCCACTACTTTGTATTTGGTAGAACCCATACCGTTTTCCTCCGCACGGTAGACGATACGGACGCCATGTCTTTGATTGATCCTGTCGATGAGGGCCTTGGTGTCGTTGTTATTATCGTTAGGAAGGTTCATCACCTGGTCGAGGCAGAACTTGTCCAAGGCAACGGGATCGAGGGATGCGGCAATTCCAATGTCCTGGATTGTAGGCTTATGGGGATTGCCATCGCAGTCGCAGTCAATCGAAATGTTGTTCATCACGTCGATATAGACAATACCGTTCTTCGCCTTGAAATAATCATGTACTGCCTGGGCTGCAGCTGCCATAGATTCGATGAATGGAGTATTCTTCTCAGGGGATTCGAACCAGCCTTCCGGGGCGTGGAGATCGCCTTCAGGATTGGCCTCTTCAACCTGACCGGCAGAATGGATATTCACTTTGCCGTCAGATGATGCGACTCCGATGGAGGCGTTCTTCAGTACGCCGCCGAATCCGCCCATGGCGTGGCCCTTGAAATGGGCGAGATTGATCATGAAATCGTAGTTCTGGATGTGTGAGCCCACGATGTCATACTTGATCCACTTGTCATCCTTGACGGGAATCTTGATGCTTCCTTCCTCGTCCATAATGTCGACCTTTGCGATGGCATTGTAGCCATGTTCCTCGATGGTCTTGCGATGGATCTCGGTCTGTGAACGGTTCCCTCCGTAAGCGGTGTTGCACTCCACAAGGGTGCCACCGACCTTCTGAACGAACGGACCTATAAGCTCAGGACGCAGGTGATTCGAAAGCATGGATTCTCCAGTCGAGATCTTTACGGCGACATTGCCTTTTGCTTCTACTCCGAGCGCCTCATAAATCTTGATCAGGCTCTCTGGGGTAATCTCCTTAGTGAAATAAACCACGGATCCCTCATCTTTTACTTTGCTTTTAGAGTTGGCATTTCCGCAAGATGTAGAAAGACTGGCAGCTATTGCCAGAATCGTGAAAAACAGAATTCTCTTCATGGTCGTATCTTGGCTTTATGAGTTTATCGATTTCACGCAAAGATAGTTATAATTATTGAAAGGCTATGTTTTCAAGATCACCAAAGTGTCTCCGGCCTTAAGCAAGGTATCACCGCTTGGGATGATGTCTTCATCACCACGGCGTACGAGAAGTACCAAGCCTTCACCTGAAGTCTCTCCAATGGTGTGACCGTCGCGTTTCCCGCCCCTTTTGACAGTCTTTTCGATGAGGTAGGTCTCAGTGTCCTCGAAGGCCTTTGTGACTAGTATAGCCTTGTCTCCGGCTTCAAGCATTGTTTCTCCGCGTGGGATGATGCGTTCCCGGTTGCGGAGTATAAGAGCTATAAGGACATTCCTTGGCAGACCCAGATCCATGACTTTCTTTCCGGACCAGTTGCTCATCGGGTCTATGTCTATGCTCCCGAACTGCATCTGGGTACCCTCGGAATAGTCATTGAAAGTTTTCATGACATCAGCATCCGCATCCAGCATGTCGAGTTTGCCGGCCACCCATGGGATCAATGAGCCCTGCAGGGAAATAGAGATGAGTACCAGGCAGAAGACAATGTTGAAGATGTCATTCTCCAAAAGAGGATTGTCAGTCATAGCCATTATGGCGAATACGATCGATGCCGCTCCCCTCAAGCCTACGAAGGATATGAGGGACTGCTGCTTGAAGGAATACTTTCTGAATGGGGTAAGGATGCCGGCTACGGCAAGAGGCCTTGCTACCAATAACATGAAAAAGAATATTGCGATTGCAGGAAGCACGGCCTTATGAAGCAGAGCCGGACGAGCAAGCAGACCCAGCAGGAAGAAGATAAGGACTTGCATGAGGCCTGTTATCCCATCAAAGAAGTTGACAAGGGCCTTTTTCCCGGGGAAATCGCTGTTGCCCAGCATGATGCCTACGATATAAGTACTAAGGTAACCATTCCCTCCGATCAGGTCCGGAATAGCGTAGGACAATATTGCAACGGAGAGAATGAACAGCGAATCGAAACCTTCTCCCTTTATACGGAATCTATCCAATATCCAGGAGGCTACTTTCGCAATAAGGACGCCGCACCCCGCTCCGAATGCAAGTTGGGCGAATAGCATCCAGGATATTCCAAGCCCAGTGGCTTTACCGTTCAGGATGCTCAGCATCAGTGCTGTTAGCATGTAAGAAAAAGGGTCGTTGCTTCCGCTCTCCATTTCCAGTATGGGAGCAGTGTTGTTTTTGAGACCGAGTTTCTTTGACCTTAGGATCGAGAATACTGATGCGGCATCAGTTGAACTCACTACTGAACCAAGCAGGAAACTTTCCACCCATCCCCACCGGAGTGCATAATGGCAGAAGAGTCCGGTAAAACCTGCGGTCAGGATCACGCCCAGGGATGCCAATAAAACGGCTTCCCTTACAATTGGCTTGGCAACATCCCAGCGTGTTCCGAATCCGCCGTAGAACATGATGAATATCAGGGCGACGGTACAGATCTCCTTTGCGAAAGCATGGTCTTCGAATTGGAGCGGAACCAGGCCGTTGTTGCCGAAAACCATGCCCAGCATTATGAATGCAAGGAGGGTTGGAATTCCGATCCTGGATGAAATGTTGTTCAGCCAGATGCAGAGCAGGATGACAACCCCGATGAGGATGAGGAAAAGTGTGATCACGATATCGTCTTTATAATTTTCCAATCAGGGTTTGTGCCCTTTGACCATGGAGTTCCACCATTTCGGTGGCAGGCTCGTAGTTGTAGTTGGAGAAATCGAAAAGCTGGGCATAAGCAACAGCCGCCGATTCGTTGTAAAGCACCTCCAGACGAATGACGCCTCCACTGATGTCCTTGTTGATTAAAGGTTCGACATCCTTTCCGTCAAGGAATCCTTTCAACGATTCGCGGCAAGAGTGGGCTACATCGAAGGCCTTTTTCTTTAGAATTATGTCTTCTCCATTACGCTTGTGACCTCCTTTGTAGAGCAGGAGCATGAGCAGGCCGCAGATTGCCAGTACAATTCCTATTCCGGCGTTTATGAAATAAAGGCCGATACCAGCGGCCATTATGATGGCAGATATTGTAAGGTCCTTAGCAGTGTGGACCTTTTTGAATGTGATTTCCATGTTTATAATCTTATGAATAAATAAGTGTAATAAGCTCCGAAGAGCAAAAGCATGATAGCGCCTTCCAAACGGTCGATACGTTCCCGTCTACCTGAGTAGGCCCATAGTAGCAAAAGCACCATACTGAGCAAGAGAACCACTGCATCTACATTTGTTATAGAAGCAAAGGAAAGAGGCGTAATCAAGGCTGACGAACCCAGGATCAGCAGTATGTTAAATACGTTCGAACCAAGGATGTTGCCTAGAGCCAGCTGGTCCCTGCCCTTCAAGGCAGCGACGAGGCTTGTAGCCAGTTCCGGAAGAGAGGTTCCACCGGCTAGGATAGTCACAGCAATGAACTTGTCACTCACACCCAGCACCCTTGCCAGTTTGGTAGCGGACTCTACGAATAAATTGCCTCCATAGATCAATCCTGCGAGCCCGGATAGTACAAGCAGGACCGCCATCCACAACTTGAGGTTTTTTGAGTCTGTTGATTCTTCCGAGGCAGGTTTCCCTGTCAGGAACGATTCCGTATTGTATGCGCCGAATGCAGCTAAGAAGATGGCACCTTCCAAGCGTGAAAGCCTGTCGGCAGGACCGGCACCCCACAGGGTACTGTTAAGGCCGAAAGCCAGAAGCATGACCGTAACCACGATTGTCAGGGGAATATCCTTTTTGCGGTTTTCTTTGCTCATGCTTACAGGACATAGCAAAGCTGTAAGCCCGAGAATGAACAAGACATTGAAAATATTCGAGCCTATCACATTGCCTATGGCAATATCGGCATTCCCTTCAAGGGCTCCAGTAAGGCTAACTACCAGTTCCGGGCATGATGTCCCGAAGCCCACTATCGTGAGTCCAATAACGAATTCGCTCACTCCGGCCTTCCTTGCGATTGAAGACGCGCCATCAACTAACCAGTCTGCACCAAGGACAATCAGTCCCAGGCCGACCAATAGCCAAATAATTGTCATTTTGGTTGTTCTGAATGAGATTGTAGATTCTGCACTTCGTTCGGAACGACAAGTGTCTTGTCAATCCGAACCGGTCAAAGGACCAGTGAAGAGCCTATCTGCTAAAGCCTGAGCCGGCAGATGGAAAACAAGTATCGCTCAGACAGATACATTCCTGCTAGATGCACAATTGAATGTGACAGGAATGGATGTTGTTGGTTATTGTCTATGACCTTTCCACTCTTGACGATACGGAAAGTGGAGCGGATCTGCTGAAAAGGACGTCTTCCTGACTGGGTTACCCGGACGGAGATGGAATTGGTGTTGTTGCCCCCGGCAAAGGTGTAACCTTGTGCAGCAGTAATGCAGGTTTCCCTATTCGAGGTTTTATCCGCAAAGCTATCAGTGGAAGATGTTTCTGCTAAGCCGTAATTGTCTTCCTGCTTGGACTCTGTGCTGACTGTATCCGTCTTTCCTCCTGACAGGAAAGTCAACAGCAGGGACAATATTAGCGCAGTGAGTTTCATTCACTGCAAAGATAATCAAAATCGAGCGATTATTGCTATTTCTTCATCAGGGGCAAGCCTTCGTGCCAGGCAGTCCCGATTTTCTCTCCGATGGCATAGTAGTCGTTCCTCATCTGGTCAAATGCGAAAGCGTGCAACTTGCCGGCGTCAATCTTGCCTTTTTCATCAAGGACCTTCTCGTCTGCCAGAACATTGACGATCTCTCCAAGTACTCTCAGGCCGTATGGCTGGTCCTGGAATTCCACCACCTTGCATTCAAGCGTAACTGGGTATTCCGTGACGATGGGGGCGTCAACATTCTCGCTTCCAACTGCGTGAAGTCCGGATACCGCGAACTTGTCGGGGTATTTGTTGCCACTGGCTGTTCCAAGGTAGTCCGATTCCTTGATGGTGTCAGTACCTGGGATGGAAAGTGTGAAGGCCTTGCGATCGCGCAGATTCTTCACCGTCTTGTGGGAAGCTTCCAGGTTCAGGGCTACCATATTTGTGTCAACTATTCCGCCCCAGGCCATCATCATCACATCCACGGTGTTGTCTTCATTGTAAGTCCCGATCATGTAGGTAGGCATCGGGAAAAGGTAAGGTTGTACTCCTAATGATTTCATTTAGTAATTAGTCTGATTATGTTATCGTATGAAGTCTTGCTGTCTTCCAGCATGTTACGTGATCCGAACTGCTCGACGGTAAACCAGCCATCGTAACCGCTTCCGGAAAGGTCGGAGATTATGTCCCCGATAGGAATGCAACCTGTACCGATGGGGACACAGGTCATGTCATCCTGTGTTTTCCTGTCTTTGAGATGGACGTGCCCTATCCTGTCCCTGAAATGCTTTAGCTGTTCCAGAGCATCTTGCCCGGCGAAAATGAAATTGCCGGAATCGAAGACAAGACCAAGGTCTGAGGCGACACTGAACAGCGAGTCCAGTCTCTCCGAATCATAGCAGAGTGACCGTTTGCTGTCATAGTCTTCCACCATGATTGTGTAGCCAAGTTTTTTCACCCTGGTCGCAAAAGCGGCTATGCGTTCTCTGGCCAATACTATCTCGGATTGGGGAATCCCTTCTTCAGGAAGCAAGCCAGTGACCAGAAGGAGTCTGTCGAAGCCATGCTCGTCCATGAAAGCTATCGTCTTGTCTTCCAACTCTTTCTGGTCTCCTTTGGAATAATTGATGTCGGTAATTGCACAGGCATGCTCGAAACCAAGGCTGTCAAGGGCCCGGATCTCTTCTTCTTTCTGGAAGACCCTGACATCGGCTCCAGTGAATCCTATGTCCTTGATGAGCTTGGCAGCTTCGGCAAAAGGAATACCTTCTTGTCTTGCTACGGATTCAATATGGTCACAGAATATAGAGACCTTTGGAACACTTGGTTCAAGGGTGGAACCACATGATGCAGCGCCGAAGCAAAAGCAGGCGAGTGCGGCGAAAATGATGATCCTGTTCATGGCTTCATAGTATCTTATTGCAAAGTTACTACAAAAAAGTGAAATGCGGAAAGATATAGTGATAGAATTGAGTTACAAGGGTTTTGGTTGAAGTGGCGATAATCCGTGAAGCCATTACAATCCCTGCCGAAGCCAAATCCT
>Ga0129310_1000734_pt1 | contig 35455 bp, 28 predicted proteins | sample Go1ome_2_FD_94433 | JGI IMG/M metagenome (GOLD analysis project Ga0129310, IMG submission 94433) | Western lowland gorrila individual fecal microbial communities from Wisconsin, USA - Go1022A metagenome | ecosystem: Host-associated > Mammals > Digestive system > Large intestine > Fecal | place... | reverse complement strand
GACCTATCCGGAGCTGGAGATCCTGCTGATCGACGACGGCTCCACCGATGACACCCCGGCGCTGTGCGACCGGCTGGCGGAAAATGACCCGCGTATCCGCGTCTTCCACAAGGAGAACGGAGGCCCCTCTTCCGCGAGGAACTTCGGATTGGAACAGGCTGCCGGAGCATACGTGGGATTCGTGGACAGCGATGACTATGTAGATGCCGACATGTACGAGCGTCTGTACCGGGCAATTGACACTACACATATGCCCATTGCCCAGGCGGGCAGGGATGAGATCGATCAGGACGGCAACATCTTACCGAACATCTGTGAGCCGGTATCCGAAGAACAGGTGATCCCGGCAGAGGATTTCTTAAAAGAGCTGCTGATGCACCGGGGAGACTGCTCCTTCTGTACCAAGCTGTTGCAAAAGGATCTGTTCACAAAAGAAAAATTCCCGGTGGGAGCGCTGAACGAGGATTTCCACCTGCTGGTGAAGCTGCTGACGGACGAGGAAAATACCGTTCCCGGGATCGCATGCATTCCGGGCCAGACCTATCATGTCTTTTACCGCCCGGACAGCAATACCAGAGATAAAAACCGCTTCTCCAGAGTGTTCGCAGACAACATCGACAATGCGGACATGGTACTGGAGCTGGTAGAGAAAAAATATCCACAGCTCACAGAGATCGCATTTCGCTTTGGGGTATTCCAGCGTCTGGATTATTTGCTGCACATCCCCATCCCGCAGATGACAGGGGACAATATTTTCTACCGCAATGTGGTAAAAAATCTGCGCCACGGCTGGTGGAGAGCCATGAGAAATCCCTGGCTTACTTCCAAAAACAAATGTTACCACACCCTGTTCGCCATAGCACCGAAGGGGATCCGGGTGCTGCACAAGAAACTGAAGCACATATGAAGAGCACATATTAAAGAAAGAATTGAGTTTCATGAAAAGAAAACTAGCATTTCTGGGAGCCATTCTCCTGGCGGCATTCATATTTACCTACGAGGGCAATACCTACCGGACCCATGCGCTGGACGAGGAAGATCAGGCATGGATCGACGAGGCCGCGGAAGCATTGCAGGAGATCGTGGAAGAACGGGAAGTCATGGCACTGGTCTATCTGTGTGATGAGTTGCCGATCCGCTCGGAAGCGGATTACAGCAGTGCGATCGCAGGCACCGCAACCAGCGGACAGATGGTGGAGATCCTGGATGTGGCCGTGGATGAGGACTATCAGGTCTGGGAAAAAGTGTCCGCGGAGATCAGCGGTAAGACTTATGTAGGATACATCCCCAGAGATCATCTGGCATGCTCCGACGAACGTTTTCTGGAATGGGAAGAACTGTATGGCATGAATCCCGGAGCGGAAATGATGCTGGCAGAGGGAAATGCCACGGGCGTCTATGCGGACATCGAAGAGTTCCCGGAGAGCTACCGCCCGGCATTGCAGGCGTTGAAACAGCAGCATCCCAACTGGACTTTTGTGCGGCAGAATACGGGACTGGATTTCCAGACGGCGGTAAACAATGAATTACAAGGCGGAAAAAGCCTGGTCTATAAGAGCTATGGGGACTATTGCAAGGAAGGACAGCACAGTCCCAACTGGTATTTTGCATCGGAGGATGTACTGAAGCTGTATATGGATCCGAGAAATGCGTTACAGGAAAACGCTATTTTCCAGTTTGAACAGCTGACGTACAATGAAAGCTACCACACAGAGGAAGCTGTTAAAAATTTCCTTGAGGGAACTTTTATGAACAGCAGTCAGGACGCGCCCGGAACGGTTATGAAGTTCTATCACATTTTCTGGGCCATCGGTGCGGAGGAGAACCGTCAGGTCAGTCCGTTCCATCTGGCAGCCAGAGTACTGCAGGAACAGGGACAGGGCACATCACCACTGATTTCCGGTACTTATCCCGGCTATGAAGGGTATTATAATTATTTCAATGTGGGGGCCTCCGGAAGCACCAATGAACAGGTGATCATCAACGGATTGAATTATGCCAAAAATAATAACTGGAAGGGCGCCTACTATTCCATTCTGGGAGGAGCGGAAGTGATCTCCGCAAATTACATACGGAAGGGCCAGGATACCTTATATTTACAGAAATTCAACGTATCCCCCACAGCCAGCAACCCGGTATATACCCACCAGTATATGCAGAACATCTCAGCGCCCACCACGGAAGCCCTGAGTATCAAAAAACTGTATGCGAGTGCCGGAGCACTGGAGAATACCTTTGTATTCAAGATCCCGGTCTACGAAAATATGCCGGCGAGCCCCTGCCCGATGCCGACTTCATCTACCAACGTGGTATTGCAGGTGCCGTCGGGATATGATGCTGCCACGATCTATGTGGACGGTGTCGCCTATACTCCGCAGGTGCGGAATAACCGCCGCATCGTTACCCTTCCGGACGGAAAAGCACAGGCAGCGGTGGTCTATCGTTATAATGCCAACGGTGCGCCTATCGGCATGTACGTCTGGACCCTGGAATACCGTAACAATGCTTATGTGGCGACGGAACAGCCGGAGCTGACAGACCTGCTGACCTACCACGGATTTTCCATCCGTATCACCGGAAAAGCGGGAATCCGTTTTAAGACCGGTATCAGTACCGACCTCAGAGCCAGATTATTGAACGGCGGTGTAAACGGCTATTATCTGAAGGAATACGGAACGCTGGTCATGAACAATGCCAACCGTGCCTCCTATCCCATGATCAAGGGCGGGGAAAAGGTCATCAGCGGACCTGCCTACGGAATTGCGGCCGATGGCACCCGTCAGGACAGCATTTATGAGACTGTGAGCGGAAGATACCGCTATACTTCCGTGCTGGTGGGCCTTCCCGCCAACCAGTACAAGGTGGAATATGCGTTCCGCGGATACATAATACTGAACAAGGACGGCAGAGACATTACGATCTACGGACCGGTACAGGCCCGCAGTATTTATGCACTGGCGGAACAGGTCCTGACAATGGGAACTTACCAGCCGGGATCCGCCGCAGATACTTTTCTGCGGAAGCTGATCAGCGATGCGCAGTAACAGCCTGCCGGCTGCCGGCCATCGGAGAACGATCATAGATTTTGATAAAAACAGACAGGACAAAAAGATGAAAAGAAAAGTAACAAAATTCATGGCACTGGCCATAAGCACGGTACTCGTCACTTCCCTGACAGCCTGCGGAGACGGCAACGGTGGGGAAGCAGAGGAGGTGGTGACCCCGGTGGAAGCACAGCCGATGCTGTCCGAACTGGAGCTGGAGATCCTCAATCTGGAAACCAAATATAATAAAGGAGAATTCACCGGAGCAGATTACCTCGCACTGGCAGATGCCTACAGCAGAGCAGGCGATATCCGCAAACAGCGGGATATGCTGGAACAGGATTACCGGCTTTACGAGGATGCGGATGCATTTTCCACATTGCAGGGCCTCAGTGTAAATCTGGAAGAGGAGACGGAAGAGATCCGCAGCCGTGCACAGGAAATGTTGAATGATCTGGAACTGCCGGAATATCTGGACGAAAGCGTGAATCTCATCGACAGTGCCGACTGGTTCTCCACCATGATGCCCAAACTGAAGGAAGGACAGCGCAGCTACTATCTGGAGCGGGATGCACAGCCGCTATTCTATGCACAGGTGGGATATACCGGCGAGGGACAGCGTTTTTCCAAAGTATGGTATACCGGAAGTGAGACAAAACGCTTCCTGAGTCAGGAAGGAGCCACCATCCGGCTGGTGACCGTGACAGCGGCCGGTGCGGACGAGAACATCGCGGATCCGGCAGAAACTGAGAATCCCGATGCCACACAGGAAACGGGAACCACAGAAGCCAGAGCCCGGGAAAATACAACGACAGAGATTTCGGATACAACAGCGCCTCAGGCAGCCACCCCGGCAGACATGGATGCCTGGAACGGTACTTTTGAATCCTGGAGCGTGGACTGCGCCACCGGCAGCATTACCCACGAACAGGGTACTATGCAGAAGGGTGTGCTTACCGGCGACTACACTTGTGACGTACATGCCGGAGAGGGCGGACTGGACGCATTTTCTCTCTGGAACAACCGGGAAGGCATGGAATATATTACTTATACCGGCAGTTTTGATTCCGAGGGTAAGGTACTGACAGAACAGCCCTCCGAGGAAATCCGGAAAAAACTGCTGGAAGGAACGAATTATACGGATCTGATCCTCTACGCTTATGACGCCACCGGCGAGAACTGCCTCTGGCAGGGAATCGGCGCGGAGACTTCTGTGGCGGATTATCGATTTGGCGGGGAGATGATCGGATGGGAGACCCGGCCGGAATATACCTCTTATGAGGTGACGGAGACCATGGCGGCGGAGACCGACGGTGCAGGCAATACGGATTCGTCCAATGGCGGCGCGGAAGCAGCTTCCGGCGAGACAGCAGGAACGACCGACAGCGGCAATCCCCAGATCCGCATTTTTGACGGAGAGGTCCAGTGGTTCGACGGAAAATACTGGGTTAGCGCAGGCAATGTGAAAGAGATGGCAAAACAGGATCCTTTTGCGGCATACGAAGAGAATCATGACACGACGACCTCCGGAGATACTGCGGGATCTACCGGAAGCATTACCGGCAGCATCACCGGGAATGCCGGAGGCAATACGACTACCGGAAATGCCGGGCAGAACATTACCGGAGGCAATACCACCGGAACAGTTGGCGGCAACAAAAATTCCGGAACGATTCAGAAACCTACGGCAACCCCGAAGCCTACGACAAAGCCGTCTGCCACAAAACCCGGTACCACCAAACCGGCGGCAACCCCGGCGCCCACGGCAACTCCGGCACCGGCGGCAACCCCGGCGCCTGCGCAGAGCAATGACAACAGCAGCTCCGGCGGAAGTAGTGATTCCGGTAGCTCCGATAGTGGAAGCTCAGGAGGCAGCTCTGACAGCGACAGTTCCGGAGGCAGCAGCGATTCCGGCAGCTCCGACAGCGGCAGCTCGGGAGGCAGTGACTCCGGCAGCAGTGACAGTGGCAGCACAGGAGGAGACAGCGGCAGCAGCGGCGGAAGTGACGTGGATATGGAGTGGACACCGGATCTGTTGTAGTCCGGCGCATGCGATAGATATTTACATATTACGGGTACCATAAGAAGAAAGGAACATCGAATACCAATGAAACTGACAGAACGAAAGAAAATGATCCTGATCAATATTGTCTGTGTACTGGCCCTGATCGTTATCCTGTTACCGCTATTTATGATCGCGAAATACGATTATCCTTCGGCAGATGACTGGTCTTTCGGAAAATATATGTACCGGGCAATGCAGGCCGGAGAAGGAATCGCCGGTGTATTTCATGCGATATACCAGACATTGGCACAAAATGTGTGGGAAGCCAGATTTTCCATACTGATTCTGTCGGCTTTGCAGCCTGCGGCATTTGGAGAACATTTTTACCGGATCACCCCCTATCTGATGATCGGTTCCGTGATCCTGTCCCAGTTCCTGCTGCTTAGAGAATGCATTGCGGGCCAGGCAAAGGAGAACCGCTGGCTGATCCTGCCCATCGGTATTCCCATGGCAATTCTCCAGGTGCTTTACTGCCCCTATCCGGAGGAAAGCTTTTATTGGTATAACGGTTCGGTGAATTACACTTTTGTGTATAGCTTGTCACTGGTTCTGCTGACACTGTATCTGGAAATTGCACTTCGCGAGACCGGCAAGGCAAAGCGGGTCGTGCTTACCGTGTTGGCCTGCCTGCTGGCGATTCTGGTGGGTGGCAACAATTTTTCCACCAGCGTATCTACCATGTGTCTGTTGATCTGCCTGCAGATCTTATTCCTGATCTGCCGTAAAGATGCTTTCCGCCGGACCTGGATCGTGACACTGTTAGAGACACTCAGCGTATTGATGTGTGTGACTTCTCCGCTGACAGCCACCAGACTTAACGGCAACTTCGGCGGCAGCACGGCAAATTCGCCGATCATGGCTATCCTGCTTTCTTTTGAAAGAACCTTTTTAAATATCATCAGCTGGACTGACCTGAAAATGCTGCTGTTATTGCTCCTTTTGATCCCCTTCCTGTGGAAAGCAGTGAGAAAGATGGAATATTCTTTCCGCCTTCCCGGCCTGTTTACCGCACTTTCCTTTGGGGTATATTCCTCACAGGCTACGGCTACGATCTATGTAGACGGCACCATGGGCGGAGGCAGACAGGGAGCTATCCTGTGGTATTTCTATGTGGTGTGGATGGTTGCGAATGTCCTGTACTGGTGCGGATGGATCGCAAAACACGCGTTAAGATCGGAAAAAAGCGAAAAAGCAGACCGGCTGGCGCAGAAATACCTGCTGCGCTATTGCGCTGTAGCCGGAGCACTTCTGGCAACAGTGGTCCTGTTCGGAAATGTAGAAAGCACCACCAGCTACCGTGCCTACCGCATGTGGAGAAACGGCTGGGCCCAGGCCTACGGCAAGGGCTGGGAGGAGAGAATCGCAGTACTGAAGGATGAGTCCGTAAAAAATCCGGTGTTTCATCCGTTGAATTATGTGGAACTGCTCATGTACACAGATCTACAGCCCGAGAACGGGTATGTGTGGGTGAATTCTGTGTGTGCGGAATACTATGGGAAAGAGTCAGTGACGGTAGTGTCCCCGTCAGCGGGACAATAAAGGCTTGTACTTATCAGTAAAATTGATTAAAATAAGATTGCTGATTGGAAGTGCAGGGATAAATACGGAACAGAATAAGAGAAGACGAAGAGGTTAAAAGCATGGAGCTTACAATAAAAGGAAAAACATTTCATATCTGGAACAAAAAGCGGATTCTGTATACGATCTGTTTTTTCCTGCTATGTCTGATCGACCAGAGAACCAAGACCGGCTCCGGCTTAGACGGTGCCATTGAGGTCTTCCGCAACCTGACCGGTGTAGTAATGGCAGTCATTATCTTTTCGCATTACAAATGGAAAGAGATCGCTGCCCGAAAATGTCCATATCTCGTCTGGACAGTGATTGGAGTGGCAATCGGAGCGGCTTATGTGATATTCGGACAGCCGTTACAATATTATCGGAACGGCCGTTTTGTGGCAGCACTGGATATCCTGCTGTTCGGCTATGTTATGATTCATACTTTTATCGCAGCTGTTATCGAAAAAAAGCTTCCGGAAATAAATAAAAAATTTCTGATCTTTTGGGTCGTGATGATGTTGCTGATGATCTTCTCCAGAAGCAATTATATCTGGCCATTTTGCTATCTGGTAATGTTTGGCTGCTTATACCTGACAGACTTTACAAAAGAAGAACAGGAAGATCTGTTTCAAGGATGTTTAAACGGCATTCTTCTGGGATTTTTTGTATTTCAGGCATATTGCTGCATGTTCAGACCATATGACGAGATACGTTATAAGGGAATCTATAATAACAGCAATATTGCTGTTACCTTTTATCTTGTTGTACTGGGCGTGGTATTTGCCAAAATACTATATGTCACTAAGGAGAAGAAACATAAGGCATGGCGTATCTTTTACTGGCTGGGAGCCGGTGTGCTGTATGCTTTTGTATTTATGAGTATCGGAAGAACTGCCTGGGTAGCATCTTTCCTCATGGGATTGGTGTTTTTGGCATGGTATTGTATTTACACAGGGAAAAAAGTATTCTTAAGAAGTGGAATGCTCCTACTGTTGTGTGCATGTCTTATGCTTCCGGTCACCTATAGCCTCGTGCGCTATATCCCCCCGTTTTTCCACCATCCGGTATGGTTTTGGGGAGAATGGAATGAAGGTAAAGTACATTCGTGGGATGCATGGGACTCCGGAAAATATACGGATTTTACACAACTGATAGGAGAAGCATTGGGCAGAGTTGCAGAGATCACAGACAGGTATGCAGAAGCCAATCCTTTGATCATACATGCCAAGGCGGCGGAACAGACGGATCAGCGGTGGGAAAACGCAGTATTCAAGATGGCAGAGATAGATCCGATCCTGGTGAGAAAGACAATATATTCACACTATTTAAGCAATCTGAACCTGACAGGGCATAGAACAGACGAACAGGGATTTCAATTGTCACCGTATTTCTGGGTGGGGCATGCGCATAATATTTTCCTACAATATGCAACGGATTTCGGAATCCCCATGGCGATATGCTTTATTATATTGAATGCCTGGGGCATTGTCGTTTTGGTGAAAAACATCATGCGTAATAAATCCATATCCGCGGCAGGATTTCTCTTTATGATGATGGTGCCGTTATTGTTTGGAATGTTAGAGTACGCATGGGGAACAGGATCGATTACCGTTATCCTGCTGTTTATGGCATGGAGAGAAGCAATGATTTTGAGCAAATAAGAAGGTAGAAAATGAAACAGACCAGAGATTTTTTGAAGATTCCGGTGAATAGAATAATTGCATTGATTTTGGTGGACATCATGTCTATCGTTATTGCAGCTTTTGGAGCATTATATGTTCGATTTGACTTCAGTTTTGCAGGAATTCCACCTATTTATATAGAAAAATTTGAACATGTGATCCTTCCGAATATCATTATCACATTACTTTTCTTTACACTATGGAAACTGTATAAGAGCGTATGGCGATATGCAAGTGCAAACGAATTGTTAAACATTATTTTTGCAACATCATGTGCAGCGGTTGCGCAGACATTGTACTGCCATATATTCGGCTGGAATATGCCGCGAAGCTATTATGTGATATACTGGTTTATTCTTACGGTGTTAACCTGCGGTATCCGGTTTGGATACAGGATATTGCGCCTGTTTAACAGCAAGAGAGACAGTTTATTCGGAAAAGAGAAAAAAGTGAATGTCATGGTGATCGGTGCCGGAGCTGCGGGAAATATGATCCTGAAAGAAATAGAAAGCAGCCGGTATCTGAATCTGCAGGCAAAATGTATTATTGATGACCAGCCCGGATGCCATGGAAAACTGATCCGTGGTATTCCCATTGTAGGCGGCAGGGACAAGATCCTGGATGCCGCACAGCAATACGGAGTGGATGAAATCATATTTGCCATACCGTCAGCAAATGTACAGACCAGAAAGGAAATACTGGATATCTGCAAAGAAACCGGATGCAAATTGCGCACTTTGCCGGGAGTATACCAGCTGATCAACGGAGATGTGTCGGTGTCAAAGCTGAAAGAGGTAGAAATCGAAGATCTACTGGGCAGGGAACCGATTGAGATCAATACAAAAGAAGTATTCGATTACGTCAGTGGTAAGACTGTTCTGGTAACAGGCGGTGGCGGATCTATCGGCAGCGAATTATGCAGACAGATCGCTTCCCACCATCCCAAACGCCTGATCATTGTAGATATATATGAGAACAATGCTTATGATATCCAACAAGAACTGTTGAGCAAGCATCCGACACTGGATCTGCAGGTGCTGATCGCTTCTGTACGTAATACGAACAGGATCAATACGATATTCGAGGAATTCCGGCCGGATATCGTATATCATGCTGCGGCACACAAGCATGTTCCGCTGATGGAAGTAAGCCCCAATGAAGCGATTAAAAATAATGTAATGGGAACTTATAAGACGGCTCTGGCAGCAGATCGTTACGGAACAGAGAGATTTGTACTGATATCTACAGACAAAGCAGTGAATCCTACCAACGTAATGGGCGCATCGAAGAGAATCTGCGAGATGATCATCCAGATGATGAACCAGAGATCGACGACTAATTTTGTGGCTGTAAGATTCGGCAATGTGCTGGGGAGTAACGGAAGTGTTATCCCTTTATTTAAAAAGCAGATCGCAGAAGGCGGACCGGTCACTGTCACAGATCCGGAAATCACAAGATATTTTATGACGATCCCGGAAGCGGTATCTCTGGTATTACAGGCGGGAGCTTATGCCAGAGGCGGAGAAATCTTCGTGCTGGATATGGGAAAACCGGTTAAAATCCTCGATCTGGCGACCAACCTGATCAAGCTGTCAGGTTATAAAGTAGGCGAGGATATAGAAATCAAGTTTACCGGACTCAGACCCGGAGAAAAAATGTACGAAGAATTACTGATGGATGAAGAGGGCCTGAAGAAGACTGCAAACAGGATGATCTTCATCGGAAAACCTCTGGAGTATGATACAGAGATCTTCTCTGAACAGCTTGAACAACTGATCCTGGAAGCACAGCAGGAGAGCAAAGATATCCGGCACAGTATTAAAAATATTGTAGATACTTATCAATATGATATGTAAAGAAAGGGTTCCGTATGTATCCTGTGATCAAGAAAATATTAGACAGACTGCTTGCACTTGTGGGATTATGTATATTATCACCGGTTTTTCTGATCCTTGTTGCGGCGATCAAACTGGATTCCAAAGGACCGGTTCTGTTCCGGCAAAAAAGAGTGGGAATCAACAAAACATATTTTAACATTTTGAAATTCCGTACGATGAAAATCGATACGCCAAAGGATATGCCTACACATCTGTTGAAGGATCCACAGCAATATATCACCAAAGTAGGTGGATTCCTGCGCAAGACCAGTCTGGATGAATTGCCACAGATCATCAATATCCTGAAAGGAGATATGGCTATCGTCGGACCCAGACCCGCACTGTGGAACCAGTATGATCTCATTGAAGAACGTGACAAATACGGTGCTAATGATATTCTTCCCGGACTGACCGGCTGGGCACAGATCAATGGCCGCGACGAACTCCCGATTGCAGTAAAGGCAAGACTGGACGGGGAATATGTCAAACGCATGGGATTTTTAATGGATGTACGCTGCATTCTGGGAACGGTGATCTCTGTAGTAAAACAGGAAGGAATCGTAGAAGGCGGAACAGGAGAACTGGAGAGACAAAATGAAGAGAGTGCTGATCACCGGAGCCAATAGTTATATCGGTACAAGCTTTGCAAATTGGGTGATGGATCATTGCCCACAGATCGTGTGCGATACCCTGGATCTGCATGGAGAAAACTGGAAACATTATGATTTCTCCGGGTATGATGCGGTATTTCACGTAGCTGGAATTGCGCATGCAGATGTCAGCAAAGCAACGGAGGAAGTACGGAAGAGATACTATGAGATCAACACAGATCTGGCAATTGCCTGTGCGGAACACGCAAAAGCCGGCGGTGTAAGACAATTCCTCTATATGAGCAGTATGATCGTATACGGTGAGAGCGGAGGGATCGGTACGACAAGATGTATCCATGCGGATACAGTCCCTGCACCGGCGAATTTCTACGGCGACAGCAAATTGCAGGCAGAGATAGGACTGCAAAAACTGGAAACACCGGATTTCGGCATCGTAATATTACGCCCACCCATGATCTACGGAAAAGGATCTAAGGGGAACTATCCACTATTGGCAAAAATGGCGAAAAAATTCCCGATATTTCCCCGGGAAAAAAACGAAAGAAGCATGCTGTATATAGGAAACCTCTGCAAATTTGTCAGCCTGATGATCTTAAATGAAGAAAGAGGCATTTTTTATCCTCAGAATACAGAATATGTATGTACTTCCGATCTGGTAAAACAAATTGCGAAGGTGTCCGGCAGAAAAATCCATACTGTGGGTATCTTTCATCCGATCTTACAGATCCTGGGGAAGCTTGGAGGGACACCGGGGAAAATGGTGAATAAAGCATTCGGAAATATGACGTATGACAGAAAAATGAGCAAATATAAAGAAGATTATTGTCTCTATGATTTTCAGACATCCATCCGCCTCACCGAGGAAAAATGAATGAAAGAAATAGAAAGACAGGAATTCGGGAGAGGAAACGATCGATGAAGAAGATCAGTATTATGATACCGTGCTATAATGAAGTGGAGAATGTAGAACCGATCAGCGAAGCGGTAGTAGCCATGTTGCAAAAGGATCTGAGCAATTATGACTACGAAATTTTGTTTATTGATAATGCATCGACAGACGGAACCAGAGACAAACTGGAAGAAATATGCAGCCGCAACAAGAAAATCAAAGCAATCTTCAATGTAACGAATTTTGGACAATTTAATTCCCCGTTTTACGGAATGTGCCAGACCTCAGGAGATTGTACCGTTGTCATGTGCTGCGATTTTCAGGATCCGGTGGATATGGTACCTGTATTTGTAAGAGAATGGGAAAAGGGGCACAAGGTTGTCAGCGGTATCAAGAGTTCCAGCAGAGAAAACCGATTTATCTATTTCCTGCGTACCGTATATTATAAGCTGATCCGGAATATGTCCGATGTAAAAATGATCGAGCATTTTACCGGATTTGGCCTGTATGATAAGACTTTTATAGCCTTGATGAGACAATTGGACGATCCGATTCCTTTCCTCAGAGGAATTGTGGCAGAATACGGCGAAGGTTTCAATATGACGGAGATCGAATATGAACAGCCCAAACGGCGCGCCGGCAAGACACATAACAATTTTTATACCCTCTATGATGCCGCAATGCTGAGTTTTACCTCTTATACCAAGATCGGATTAAGACTGGCAACTTTTCTGGGATTTATCTGTTCTTTCCTCAGCTTTGTCGTTGCCATTGTATATACAGTGATGAAACTTACCCACTGGTATAATTTTAATGCCGGATCGGCGCCGATCGTAATCGGTGTATTCCTGCTGGGAGGCTTGCAGCTGTTATTTATCGGGCTGATCGGAGAATATATATTGAACATTAATACACGAGTGATACATCGCCCTATCGTGGTAGAGGAACGGCGGATCAATTTTGAGGAGTAATCAGAAGACATCATGAAAAAAGCAATTATTACAGGAGTGACAGGGACGATCGGAATGGCACTCCTTCAGGAACTGACAGAGCAGGGAATAGAAGTTCTGGCAATATGCAGAGAAGGCTCCGGACGCAATGCACAGATCCCTCACGATCCGAAGATCAAATGCATCGAGCGTTCCATGGACAGATTAGAAAATATTACGGCAGAAGAATACGGCCGGTACGATGTCTGTTACCATCTGGCATGGATGGGTACGACGGGGAAGAGCCGTAATGATATGTATCTGCAGAACCGGAATGTGCGCTATGCCCTGGATGCAGTGGAAATGGCTGCACGGCTCGGGTGCCATACGTTTATAGGCGCCGGTTCTCAGGCGGAATACGGACATGTGCAGGGAAAACTGACACCGGAGACTGCTACGAACCCTGTGACAGGATACGGAATTGCCAAGCTGTGCGCCGGACAAATGACCAGAGAACGGGCACATCAACTGGGAATGCGTCATATCTGGGTCAGAGTACTCAGTATCTATGGTCCGTATGACGGAAAACAAAGCATGGTAATGTCAGGAATCTATGATTTGCTTGCCGGGAAAATACCGCAGTATACCAAGGGGGAGCAGCAGTGGGACTATCTGTATTCGGGGGATGCCGCGAGAGCATTCAGGATGCTGGGAGAGAAAGAGTCAGAGGGAGTGTACTGCCTGGGAAGCGGTCAGGTGAGACCGTTAAAAGAGTACATCGAACTCATTCGTAAAAACGTAGATCCCCGGGCAAAAGTAACCTTGGGAGCAATTCCTTACCAGGAAAATCAGGTGATGTATCTATGCGCAGACATCAGCAGGCTGACGGCAGAGACAGGATTTGTCCCGGAGACTTCTTTTGAAGAGGGGATCCGGAAGACCATCGGATGGTGCAGGGAGCAATGCAGCTTATGAATCAAAAAAAATATGGAATTCTATTATCCTATGCATCGATCATTGTAACGATATTGACAGGTCTGTTATATACACCGGTGATGCTGCGCCTGCTGGGGCAGAATGAATACGGAATCTATCAGCTGGCGAATTCTCTGGTTACTTATTTAAGTCTGCTGAATCTGGGCTTAAACGGGTCTTACATCAAGTTCTATATGCGAGAGAAAGTAAAAGGAGACAAAGAGGGTGTCGCCGGCGTAAACGGAATGTTTCTGTTGCTTTTTTCAGCAATCTCAATATTCGCTGTTATCGGAGGAACGATTCTGGTATGCAATGTGCGACTGGTGGGAAACAGCTATACGGAAGAGGAAATTGGGCTGATCAGATATCTGATGATATTCATGATCATCAATATGGCTTCCTCTTTTCCCAATGCATTGTTTCTTGCTTATATGTCGGCGTGCGAGGATTTTATATTCCAGAGAGTCATTACGCTGGCTTCCAATATTCTGATCCCTATCGTCAATATCCCACTGTTGTATTTCGGTTACGGATCTAAAGGCATGGTAACTTTTGCTACTGCGCTTGCAATCGTAAGGTTCGCGATTAATATATGGTATTGCTTTGCACGACTGGGAATCCAATTCCGTTTCCGGGGATTACAAAAAAATCTCCTAAAAGAACTGGCGGGATTTACATTCTTTATCTTTCTAAGTGATCTGGCGGATCAGCTGAACCAGAATGTAGACAGATTCCTGCTCAGCAGGATCCTGGGAGCGGTAAGCGTTGCAATCTATAGTGTAGCACATTCCATCAAAAATTATTTTACAGAGATCTCCTGGGCAATTCCGACGGTATATATACCACAGGTCAATAAAATGGCAGAAAAAGGGGATCGTATCGGAACCAACAGTGTGTTCACGGAAACAGGGAGAATGTCTAATGCAGTACTGGCACCTGTTATCATAGGGTTTATCTTATTCGGCCGCAAGTTCATCTATTTGTGGGCGGGAGCAGATTATTCCGAGTCCTATTATGTGACGGTCATTTTACTGGTGGCAGGGTATATTCCGGCGGTACAGAGTATCGGAGTGAACATACAGAATGCAATGAATATGCATCGTACACGTTCGATCGTCTACTTTTTGGCATCTGTGGGAAATGTATTACTCAGCATACAGCTGATCCCAAGATATGGCGTAACGGGTACCGCGATGGGAACATTGATAGCAATCCTTATGTGCAACGGCTTATTTATGAATATTTACTATCAGAGAAAAATCGGACTGGATATTATCGAATTCTGGAAACAGATCGGCAGTATGCTGCTCCCCATGCTGCCGGCGGTCATCTGTGGTATCCTGCTTAATAAGTTCCTGCCGATGCAAAGATGGAGTGTCTTGTTTGCACAATTGCTGATTTTTGCAATCGTCTATGGTGTCTTTATGTGGTTCTTCGGTCTGAACGAAACGGAAAAGGAGATCGGCAGGAAAGCCCTGCGAAAGATAATGCGGAAGTCCACCCTTTCATAAAGGGTGGACTTTTTGCGTCATATAGAGTAAAATGTAATTTGACTTATAATGCAAAATGAAAGCAGAACAATCGATGAAAAAGGTTATTACTTACGGTACTTTCGATATGTTCCATGAGGGACATTACAATCTGTTAAAACGAGCCAAGGAGCTGGGAGATTATCTGATCGTGGGGATTACCACTGAGCAGTACGATGAGACCCGGGGAAAGCTAAATGTCGTAGATTCCCTGATCACCAGAATTGACAATGTACGTGCTACCGGATTCGTGGACGAAGTGGTCGTGGAGGATCACGTCGGTCAGAAGGTAGAGGACATCCAGAAGTTCGGTGTGGATATCTTCACGGTAGGATCCGATTGGCTGGGGAAGTTCGACTATCTGAAGGAATATTGTGAAGTCGTCTACCTCGAGAGAACACGGAATGTATCTTCTACCATGAAGAGAATAGAAGGTCACCCGATCATTCATATCGGTGTGGTCGGAACCGGCCGCATAGCAGGGCGGTTCCCGGAAGAGGCAAAGTATGTCAGCGGCGTCACCGTAGCCGGAGCATACAATCCCCATGGAGAACATGCGAAGGAATATGCCAATGCACATGAACTATCCTTTTGGGAGGATGATTACGACAGATTCCTGGAGAAGGTGGATGCTGTCTATATCGCTTCTCCACATGATACACACTATGCCTACACCAAGGCTGCATTGGAAAAAGGAAAGCATGTACTCTGCGAGAAACCCTTCGTACTACAGAAATCCCAGGCAGAGGAACTGTTCGAAATCGCAGAAGAGAATCACTGCGTATTGATGGAAGCGATCAAGACCGCTTATTGCCCCGGATTCAATCAGGTCATCACGGTGGCAAAAAGCGGTGTCATCGGTCAGATCAGAGATGTGGAAGCCAGTTTTTCCCGACTGACACCACCTGAGATGAGGGAACGCAGTGATGTAAGATACGGCGGATCCTTTACAGAATTCGGAAGCTATACCTTGCTTCCTGTCGTGAAACTACTGGGAAAAGAAGTCCGCGATGTCAGATTTGACAGCATCAAGGATGAAAACGGAGTTGATCTGTATACGAAGGCAGCGTTTTCCTTCGATAATGGACTGGCATTATCCAAGACAGGGGTGGGAGTGAAGACAGAAGGACAGCTCCTGATCGCAGGAACGGCCGGTTATATCCTCGTGAAGTCACCCTGGTGGCTGACACAGGGATTCGAAGTGAGATATGAGGATGCCAATAAGAAGGATGTGTACTCTTCCAGATTCTTAGGAAGAGGACTGCGTTATGAGATCAGCGATTTTGCCAGGGCTATTCTGGGGAATGGGAATACATCCTATAAATTGACCAGAGGCGAATCTATCGTTATAGCAGATATCATGGAACGATTCCTTGATATGAGATGCAATAAATAAAGCAGACAAAGAGGACTCAGGGGAGAAAAAGACTTCAAATGATTGATGAAATGATGGACTATGTGAAGAAAACATATCCGATGATCCGATGGAAAATGATAGAAACAGAGAATCTTTTCTTTGAAGAGAGAGTAAAAATAAACTGCTTTTATTGCGGTAGATATAACAATAACTGGAAATGCCCACCGCGAATACCGGATATTGATTATAAAAAGATGATTGATGAATACTGTAATAAAGCTTTTATCTATGTTGAAATGCCAATTGACGAAAGCAATTATGAAGCAGTAAGAAAAGAATCATCCGTATATTTGCATAGAGCCATGCTTTTGTGTGAAAAGTGGCTGTATCAAAATAATGAACCAATGGCGCTATCTTTTATTGGGGGGGCATGCAAATTATGTAAAAACGGTTGTATGCCGGAAAGGTGCGCAAATCCATATGCATCCAGGAGTCCATTGGAGGCATTGGGTGTAAATGTGATGAAAAGTGCTGCGTCAGCAGGGATAGAAGTGAAATTCCCTACAACAGAATATATGATGCGAATAGGGTTGCTATTGTGGTAAACATAGGAGGTAATATGACATATATTTTTTTGGTGGCAGGAAAAGGATCAAGATTGCATCCGTTGACATTAAAGTATCCGAAGTCGTTATATAAATTAGACAAAAATACTACTGTTCTGGAGAGAATGGTTAAATTGATAAAAAAATATGATGAAAATGCTAATATTGTTGTAGTTGTTGGATTTATGAGTCATACAATAAAAACTGAATTGCAAGGAGTAACTTTTATAGATAATCCGTTTTATGAAGTGACGAATTCGATTGCATCTGCTTGGTTTGCAAGAGACTACTTAGTAGATGATGTAGTTCTTATTAACGGTGATATTGTGATGGAAGAAAAACTTGTGAGAGATATTGTATGTTCACGAGTGGAACAACCCGAAGTTTGCATTGACAGTAGCATAAAAAGCAACGGAGATTATAATGTTCAAGTAAATGGCTCTAAAATTTTAGTTATGAGTAAAGATTTAGATGAATATTATGGCGAGTATGCAGGCGTGACAAGGTTGGATAAGGAATCTGCATTAAAATTCAGAAAATGTGTTTCAACCATGGTAGAACAGGGAATGTATGATCAGTGGTATGAAAATGCATTGGTACAAATGATTTTCAATGAAGATTTTCAATTATATTATGATGATATCAGAGATTATAAATGGACAGAAGTAGATTGCGTTAGTGATATGCTTCTGGCAAAACAAATACATGCTGAATATTAAGGAGAAGAGACTGAGTGGAACATACAATTGCAACTGATCCTAAGGAGATAAGATATATACGAAAACGTCGTTACAGAGCGTTCCTGGAGAGCTTGTGCTTTTATATGTGTAGGATTTTTTCGATACAAAAAAATCTGATCAGTGTATGCACCTTTGAGGGAAAGGGAGGATTCGGCTGCAATCCAAAACCGCTGGTGGAGGAACTCCATAGACAGAATCCACAGCTTCAGTTTGTATGGTTTGTGAATGATATGACTAAAGCGTTTCCAGATTATATCAGGAAAGTGCCCAATACGTTATGGAGCAGGGCATACTGGCTGTCCAGGTCGAAGGTATGGATTGACAACTATAGAAAATCTTATGGCACGAAAAAGAGAAAAGGGCAGTATTATCTTAATGTAAATCACTATACCATAGCAATAAAATGTACTGGATTATTCCGTGGAAAAGGGTTCTCTGAAATGGCATACTTGGTCAGTAAGAATGATTCCGATATGATAGATGACCTAGTGATCGACTCTGATTGGTGTGAACAATGTTTTGATAAGGCATTGGTATATGAGGGCAATTACCTGAAAACAGGAGCTCCGAGATGCGATGTGCTATACGGAGACAGAAGCGATGCAAAAAGCAGGTTCCGCAAAAAACATCATATTCCGGAAGATGCAAAAGTAGTATTGTTTGCCCCTACGTTCAGAGAGGGTGCAAAAGATGGGAAAAGATTCGTATTTTCAGAGATATGGACCATTGATTTTCAGAGATTGTTAGATAATCTTGAAAAGAAGTTTGGCGGAACATGGTATCTGTGCGTGCGTGTGCATCCTCAGCTTGCACCTACATTTCAGGAATACAAGAACCCTGAGATACAGGATAAAATCATAGATGAGAGTCAGGCAGACGATATGTATGAGATTCTGGCAGGGATGGATGCCTATATTTCAGATTATTCCAGCGCCTGTTTCGAAGCAGGATTTGCACATATTCCGGTGTTCCTCTATGCGGATGATATCCAGAAATATGCGAAGGACAGAGGAGCGTTGATGTGGAATATAGCGACGGATCCAAGAGAACGCATCGGTAATAATAAAGTAATAACTCCGAATTTTGATGTGAAGTTACCGTTTTCACTTGCCAGCGATAACGAAGAACTGGAAAAAGACATTATGGAATTCGACAAGGCAAAGTATGATAAAGTATTGGATGAATTTCATGAGAAAGTTGGGTTGGTATTTGATGGAAAAGCTAGCGAGAAGTTGGCGAAGACGATTGAATCCATTCTGTGATGATTATAATATGTAGGGAGTTTAATGAGATAAAATGTTTTTGCCTATTGATATAAAAACTATATATGAATATTTAGGAAATGAAAAATCAAAGCAAATCTATGCGAATAGATTCATTTAATGAAGAAGTCACATTTATAAAAATGGATTTAGAGGGCTCAGAATTAAGAGCGCTAATGGGAGCCGAGCGTATTATTCGTCAATACAAACCTAAATTAGCAATTAGCCTATATCATAAACCAGAAGATATATGGGAATTACCTCTATATATTTTGTCGTTGAATTCGGAATATAAATTTTTTATAGACCACTATTCTGTCGCAACTGCAGAAACAGTGCTCTATGCGTTATAATAGAAAGTGATAAAATGAAAAACAGTGATGATATTTTACTTTCAGTTATTGTACCGGTTTACAATGTTGAACCATATCTTAGAAGATGTTTGGACAGCATATTAAAACAAAAATATATGCCAAACGAAATAATTTGTGTGGATGATGGTTCTACTGATGGAAGTTCGGAAATTCTGGATGAGTATAGAAAACTAAATAATAATATTAAAGTGATACATAAAATAAATGGCGGATTGGTAAGTGCAAGAAAAGAAGGCCTAAGTGTTGCCAAAGGAAAGTACATTTCATATGTAGATTCGGATGATTGGATTGAGGAAAATATGTATGAAGAAATGCTGAAAAAAATAGAAGCAGAGCAAGCTGATTTAGCAACTTCCGGCTGCATAAGAGATTATGGCTCACATTCTATTGTTGATAGGGAGAACATTCCTGCGGATGTATATGAAGGGGAGAAGTTACAAAAAGGTCTGAAAGATCAATTAATTGATACCAATTTGTTTTTTAAAAGTAATCTATCAATGCATATTTATAATAAAATTTTTTTGAGAGAAAAATTAATAGAAAAGCAAATGCAGGTAGATGACAGAATAAATATTGGTGAAGACGCTGCTTGTGTATACCCATATATTTTGGATTCTGAAAAAATAGTAGTTATTGGAAAAGCTTATTATCATTATTGTATAAGAAATGATTCTATTATGGGAAAGCAGGGAATTGGAGAGTATGAAAAAGGGCAGATATTAAAGGAACTACTCGAAAAAGAATTCACAAAACACAAGGAACTTTTAAATAATTGCGAACAATGCAAAAGTATTGTGCTATATTGTTCTATATTGCAGTGTACGGAAAAGATAGTAAGTTACAGGAATGGTATTCTATATCCATTTGGAGTAGTATCGAAATCGGACAAGATAGTAATCTATGGAGCTGGAAGATTCGGTAAAGAGCTGTATAGAATAATGAAAATAAAAGGGTTTAATATTGAAGCACTGGTGGATAAAAATGAACAAGAAGGTGTATTAGGAATAGAAGAACTAGAACACATTTCTTATAGTAAAATATTGGTTTCGGTATTAGGGGCAAACATATGCTCGCATATTTTAGAGCAATTTAAAAATATGAACATAAATATGGCTGATGTAATGATAGTGAATCCTTATATCGAGATATAGTAGTGCGAGGAAACGATTAGTATGAAGAAAATTCTTTTTGGCGCTGGCCTATATGGGAAACTGGCATTGGAGAAGTATGGAGATGAAGTTGCGTACTTCGTAGATAATAATAAAGAGATTCAAGGTAAACAGATAGATGGTATTGAAGTAATTGATTTAGAAAGATTAAAGCAAATCTATCCTGAGTATGAGATAGTAATTACAACAAAATATAAGGATGAAATAGCTAGATTGTTAAGAACAAACGGTATAGAAAAGTATACTTATTATACTGTTGCAGATGCTAGATATTATCCGACGGATGAACTGGTAGTTAATCCGTATGAAACGGTCTCTAAGAATTATTTAGATCAATCTGAGCAAGCAATTCAACAGAAAATTAAATCAATTAATCAACAAGTAGATGAACTTTACAATCAAGAGATTCTTTTCAACCATGTTGAGATAGAAACAATAAATAGGTGTAATGGAACATGCAGCTTTTGCCCGGTAAGCAAAGGAAATGATACAAGGGTTTTAAAGCAAATGCCATGGGAGCTATTTACAAACATCATTGATCAATTAGCGGCTTTGGAATATTCAGGGAGAATTGCTCTTTTTTCAAATAATGAGCCATTTTTGGATCCTAACATCATTGAAAAACATAAGTATGTACGAGAAAAACTTCCTTTTGCGAGAATGCACTTGTTCACAAATGGAACATTATTGAATATGGAGAAATTTGTTCAAATAATGCAGTATTTGGATGAATTAATTATTGATAACTATCATCAGGAACTACAGTTGATTAAACCATGTAAAGAAATTTATCAATATTGCGAAGAACATCCAGAACTAAAACAAAAAGTAACTATAGTGTTACGAAAGAGAGATGAGATACTTTCTAATAGGGGCGGTGATGCTCCCAATAGGGAAGATACGGTTTCTTATCCAAATGCTAAGTGTGTATTGCCATTTAAGCAATTGATAATAAGACCTGATGGTAAAGTGTCGCTATGCTGTAATGATCCATTAGGTAAAAATACATTAGCTGATTTAACGAAAGAAACGTTAGTAGAAGCATGGAACAATCCAAGATTTCAGATGGTACGAAAATGTTTGCATGAAGGAAGAAAAGGGTGGAAACATTGTGAATTTTGTGATGTTTTCAATCTAGGGTAAAACTGCAGTAGTTGGGAAACTATAGATCAATACATGACATGGATGATTTTACGCAGATTGCGAATTACGAAGGATGGTGTTCTTTGATGAGAGGATCGATAGAAAACCCTTTCATCAGCCAGTCAAATTGTTCCGGTGTAAGCTTTCTGACCTCCGCAGAAGAGAAACAGGGTGTTTGGAACAAAGAGGGGAAGGTGATACCGTGTTTCAATGATAGCAGCAAGGGTATCAATGCCGTAGCGCAAATCGCACAATTCATGTAATGAAGCAGGAATCTGTGGGGAAATAGGGATGATGTTTCCAGTAATTGTAGGTGTAAATGGTATAGCTGTTCTGTTCACACCATTACTTCCTGAGATAAAACGCAAGGAAATGCGAATATTTGGGGTAATTATCTCTTGAACGTGGTATTATGGTAAGGTACAGTGCGTACGAAAGGACTTATGTATATGACGGATGAATTGATAAAATTTGCAATATGGGGTGTAGGCTTAAGAGGAAAAAAAATATTTTCAATAATGGATCAAGACAGTATAGAGTGTTTCATTGATAATGATGATCAAATAGTTGGTCAAAATTATGGGGGGAAAACAATCTTTTCATATGATGATTATAGAAAACGAAACAAAGATACAATCATCATAGTATCTTTGTTTCACTATAAAGAAGTAGAACAGCAATTGCTTGAAAATAATGATTACAATTATGTTATTTTGAAGGATTCACCACATGAAGTCATGGAGTATAATGTGTGCGATTTGATTAATTATTCGGGATATAAGAAGCATTATGGAGACCGTATTGTTTTGTGCGGTATCACGTTACTGACCTATATTATCTATAATGAGTTGTTAAGGTCCGGTATTGGGGCATGCATTCTAAGTACGGATGAGAAGATAAATAATTCGAAATATAGATGCTGTACTATGGATGACGTTTTTGCACATGAAAAAGATACTGATTTCTTCATTATGCAAAAAAAATATTTAGATTTGATTCCCAAGATAAGCAAAACATACAATTTTTATGATTTTACGTATACGATTGATACATATTATAATAAAAAGATAGAGAAGTACAAGAATTTGTATACTGGAAAGAGATGCTTTATCATTGCAACGGGACCGAGCTTGAAGATAGAAGATTTGGAAACATTGTATGAAAAAAAAGAGTATTGTTTCAGCATGAATAAGATATTTATGTCATTCAATCAAACTCAGTGGAGACCGGATTTTTATGTCGCAGATGATGCATTAGTAATTGAACAAAATGCAACAATAATTGATCAATTAGAAATAAACCATATTTTTATTGGAGACAGAACACCAATTGAATTTAATGATAATGTATTAAGATACCATTTGTACTGGGAAAAGGATATAGAGGATATATTTTTTTCGGAAGATTTGCCACATATGTGCGCCGGGGGAGGAACCGTTACATATTCAATTTTACAATTTGCTGTATATATGGGGTTTAAGGAAATATATTTACTGGGAGTAGACTTTAATTATTTTGGAAGAGGAGCAGTGGGGAATCATTTTTATAAAGAAGAGGATAAGAAAAATAATGTAATATGCCTAGATGAAAGTCTGGAGGCTTATAAATGTGCGAAAAAATATGCGGATGGGCATGGCATTAAAATATATAACGCAACAAGAGGTGGAAAATTAGAAGTGTTTGAAAGAGTAGATTTTGATACATTGTTTTAGAAAGATTCAGGTTTATATATAATTTCAAATGGCCAGTATTGGTATATCATTTAGAGTTATGGTATGAAATGAAAAAAGTGTTATTTAGGCGAGTGGTTTAATAAGTGGGATTATGATATAACGGAAGAAATTGTGCGTTTTAAGATTTGCTTGTTAGAGGAATATTTGTATGAGGGAACAAAAGGGAAAGCATAAGCAGTTTTTATATAATACAAGAAATCAAAGAAAATTATTTCGAGACAAACGCATAGAAAAAACAATGCGGATTTATAGGCAAACGAATACAGATGTACTAGAAGAAAATTCACTAGCCAGTAAATATAATCTTGTGATACGGCATCTTCGCAAGAAAAAATTTGCGCTGCGGAATGTCGGCTGGCATGCCGGAGAAGTTTATCGCATAGAAATACCGGAGACCTTTGCAATGTTCGATGATGCAGAGTTGGCAATTGTATTACTACGAAAAATATATACCCTATGTAAGGATACAACAATACGAAAGCTTATCTTTGATCATTCACACTGTAAAGTATTGGGATTGTCAGCCAGCACGATTATGGATATTATAGTTTTGGCAGTCGAAAAATACAGAGAAACGATTGGAAAACCATTAGATATGGAAGGTATATATCCGCAAAATAAAGAGGTCCGTGATATTTTGGCAGCAAGCGGGTTACCTCATCATTTGAAAGCAGAAAGTGACTTTCAGTACGATACGGAAAAGGTAGCACCGTTTGAAACAATTCATGGATTTCATGATGAACGTGGTAACAGTGCAGGTACAATTGCTACCGAACTGACGCAGTATTTCGATAAATGCCTGAAAACACAGAATATGGAACTAAATAATGAAGGAAAACGTATATTAAGCCGAATTTTGGGAGAAGTGCTAAATAATTGTGAAATTCATGGAGGAGTTTCGTCTACCTGGTATACACAGGGACATTATCGGGTACGATCAGATGAACAATATGGTGAAATGCAGTTGCTCTTTTTAAATATTGGTGAGACTATATATGAAGGCTTGAAAAATTATTCTACAAGCAATGAAACAAAGAACAAGTTGAACTATATTGTATCAAGGCACCGAAAGTATATGAGTAAACAATGGGATGAGGAAATGATTTATACTGTGTGCGCTCTTCAAGATGGAATCAGTCGACTAAGGGATACACAGATAGCAGGATATGAGGGAAGAGGATCTGGAACGGTCAGTATGATAGAAATGTTTCATGATATCGGAGCGAGTGATACCGGGTTGAAACCGCAGATGACAATTATATCAGGGAAAACACAGATTATTTTTTCGGAAGAATATAAAATGCAATTAGTCCAATTCACAGAAGATAAGGCGTTTGGCACGGGCGAAAAACAGATTATTGCATTCAATAAGGACAATGATATATATCAGCCTTCAGATTTCAATAATGTCAAAAAACTGAAACAATATTTTCCAGGAACGGTGATTTCATTGAAATTTTATTTGGATAGTCGTTATATAGCAAAGCGAAAGGAGAACAGGTAATGCAAATAAAAATTGCAAGGTTTCGTAATAATGGATCCAAAATATTTACAGGACGAGATAATGGTATAGAAGCACGAAAAGAACTTGGAGTTGAACAATTGGATGCAAATGATGGCACTATCGAAGTTATAGTGCCCACAGATACTTGGGGAATTAATCCATCCTTTTTTGGCGGTATGTTTGAGGAAAGCATTAAAAAAATGGGATTAAAGTTCGAAGAAAAATTTCAATTTATATATCCGGATGGAACAACAGTAAATGATAGCCTGAAAAGGGATATTAGGGATGATATTGATCATGTGATCCGTAATATCAAGGTACAGCAATGAGTGAATGGGCGGAAATCATAGGGAATATTTCAAATGTAGTCGCCACGGCACTGGCTGTCTTAAGCATTTATTTGACGGTTAAGGAAAATGCGAGATCCAGACGCGATGAACATGACAGGCGAGAAACAGAACAAAGGCTTCTGTGGTACAATGAAATTGCTTTAAATAACCTGATACCGGCGGTGAATGAATTTGTAAATGACTCTCGGGAACGATTGGAGCAGTTATACAAGAATCAGAAAAAAGATACTATCGAGTTGGAATTGAAAGAGATTTACGAAACGATAAATGAAGAATTTAAAGCCATCAACCTCTATTTTCTGAAGATATTTTCGAAAGAACTGTATCAAGAGTGTGACGCAAAATTACAAAATATCTATGACCAATATTCGATTATCATTGACGAAGCACAACAAAGGAAATACTTGAGTCGAATCAGGATGACAGAAATACAGAAGGAAAGAGAAGAACTATTTATGCTTCTGTGTGAATGGGCGGATTGTTGTGTGCAGGGCGAATGAATTTGAGTAAAGCGAAAGGAAGATATACAAAAATGAAAATTAAAGCTTTAGTAGCAGTACGATCTGGTTCTCAGAGAGTACAAAACAAAAACATTAGACCTTTTGCAGATAGCAATTTGTTAGAAATTAAACTATTGCAATTGAAGAGAATTAAAAACCTTGACGGAGTAATTGTTAATTCCAATGATGATTATATGCTTGAAGTAGCTAGAACATTAGGCTGCGAGACGGTAAAAAGAGAACAATATTATGCATCTAATGAGGTAAGCATGTCGGAAGTGTATAAAAATATGGCGGAGAACTTTAACGGTGATATTATTGTATATACTAATGTTACTAATCCGCTGCTTAAGGATGAGACTATAGAAAAAGCAATTGATACGTATTTAATGAGATCAGAAGATTTTGATTCACTTAATTCGGCGCACTTGATAAAGGAGTTTATGTTTGAAAATGGTAAACCTATTAACTATGATTTGAGTAGACAACCGAGAAGTCAGGATCTTCCGAATATATATGCATTGAACTTTGCTATTAATATCATTGAAAGAAGTAAGATGATAGAATGCAAGAATGTTGTAGGTGCACACCCATTAATATGGGGGATAGATGAGGTTGAGGCAACAGATATAGATAACCCGATTGATTTTGAATTTGCTGAGTACATTTATAAAGCAAATAAACGAAAGAACAAGTAGAAAATAGTATATGGATATTGGAGAACTAAATAATGAGTAGAAATTTAGCAGTAGCTATACCTACTTATAATAGTAGTAAAATTGTAGATGAAATGCTTGAACATCAATTCTATATATTTAAAGCATATAGAATTGATGTATACATATATGATTCTAGTACTAATAATGATACATATATATTGATAAAAAACAAATGGAATTATGAAAATGTGTTTTATAAGAAATTTACTTCCAATATAAATTCTAATACTAAAGTGTATAGAATTTATCAGGATTTGGGAGACAAGTATGATTATATTTGGATGACTAGGGATTATCATTTCTACTCAAATAAAGCATTGTGTGGTATTTTAGAGTCAACAAAAGAAAATTTTGATATGATTGTGGTAAATTCATATGAAAATAGTGATAAAAAATATGAAATAATCAAGGATAAAAAAGAAGTTTTATTTAAATGTATTTCTCCAATGACAATGTATGGTGCAGCAATAATAAAAACATCCACAATGTTAAAAAATGTCTGTTGGGGTGAACTGGAAAATAATTATTTAAAATCGGATTGCGTTAATTTTTCACATATAGCACTATATTTTGAACAATTATATAAATGTGAAGATATAACGGTTAAATATTTTTATGATAAAACCAAAGAAATGAGAAGGTCAAGATACAAGGAGCATTCTCTGTGGGCGGATGAAACAATAAGAATTTGGTCAGAATGTTGGTGCAGAACTGTTGAGACGATTTGCAAGTTGTACGGCGTTGATAACGAATTTGAAAAAAAAGTATTGAAGAGTTCACCGGTTCAGTTTACAGAGGTGAAATTATTAAATTATAGGAAGGATAATATTTTAACGGAGTCAATATATTTAAAATATAAGGATTTCTTATTAAAAGTGATAAGAGTAAATGGAGATAGACTTGCTGAAATTTCTCAAATGAATAGCCAACAAGCCGAAAAGGAACTTGATTTACTAATAAGTACAACATTAGATAACTTTATACAAAGATTTCCCAATATAGTAATATATGGTGCTGGACAAATAGGAAAAAAATATGGAAATTATATGAATCAACATAATATGAAGTATGATTGTTTTATAGTTTCTGAGAAATCAGATAATCAAGACAAACTTTTAAATCATTCAATTAAAGAGTATTGCGAAATAATCGGACGAGCTGACATAGGAATTATAGTTGCATTAGGCGTTGTCAATACCAAATTTGTAGTGAATAAATTAGTAAATGATGGGTTTGAAAATCAAATATTAGTCAAAGATTTATTTTGAAGAGTAGGATAATAGAAGGGACAATTTATAATATGAGAAAGCGGAAGTATATAAAACAAAACAGAAAAAAATTTGAGCAATATATGAATCCGGATTCTATAGAAATTGTTTCAAAGGAATTTGAACAGACAGCGGAATTGGCTATATGCATACCAACATATGAAAGGTCAGAAGTTGTTAATGAGTTAATTAGGGATTATATATCATTATATAAAAGCAAAGGATATGACTTGTATATATATGATTCTTCACCAGATAATAAAACTGAATTAGTTGTGAAAAAATGGGCTGAAGAAAATAATAATCTTTATTATATAAAAATGCCTGCAGAATTGCATTCAAATATGAAAGTTTATAAAATATTTCAACAATATGGACTGGAAAAAAAGTATAAATACATATGGGTGTGCAGCGATTCAATAAGATGGACTAACTATGTGTGGAATCAACTAGATGAATTGATGAACCGTAATTATGATATGATTCTTGTTAATTATAGAGATCAAGAACCAATAGGGAGTAGAGAGTATACAGATAAATTAGATTTTTTTAGAGATTGTGCCTGGCATCTTACTTTGTATGGGGCTACGTTATTAAATACAGATAGAATGTTGAAAGAAGTTGACTGGTCAAGATTAGAAAAAATATATAATGTTTCTGATCGAGTTAATCATTCTCATGTGGCGTTCTATTTTGAAAAGATACTATGTTTAAATGATTTTAAGGCATATCATTGGAGTATACCCAATAAGTGTCTTATTGCATCTGGACTTAAAGCGTACTCAGGATGGAGAAAAGATACATTTTACGTGTGGTGTTATTGCTTCCCCAGTATGATAGCTAAATTGCCAAAATTTTATGACAGAGAAAAAACCAATGTTATCTTAAAAAATGGAAAATACTCAGATATATTAAATGTAAGAAATTTAATTACGATGCGTAATGAAAATTTATTCACAGTATCTGATTTTTTTGACTATTTATTTCAGTGGAAAAGACTTACAGATGTTCCGCTTAATACATTATTAAAAATCGCTATGAATAAGTATCAAGATGTCGCAATTGATAATCAACTATATGAAATGAATAAATTTTGCAGGAAATATTCAGCTATTTATATTTATGGCGCAGGAAAATTTGCAAGAAGATATTCTTTGTATTTGCGAGAAATGGGGATTTCGATTAATGGATTTGTTGTGACAAAACTTGATAATGATACTAACACAATAGATGGATATCCGGTATATGAGTTTGAGGACTTAGAAGATAAAGGCAATGCCGGGTATATACTTGGATTAGGAAAAGCAAATCAAAGAGAAGTTCTGAATTATTTGCAATTAAGAAATGTAGATAATAAAAATATATTTGCAAGATACATTTTGGATGTTCCATATGATAATGAACGACTAGAAAAAATCAAGAAAGATAATTATCATAAGGATTTAAAAGAATTAAAGTTATTTTGTAAACAATCAAACAAAATTTATATATATGGAATTGGGCAATGTTCTTATAGATATACATATTATTTAAAAAAGATGGGCATTAATATTGAAGCGTATGTTGTTAGCGAAAAAAAACAAGACTTAGATTATTTTAATGGACGTAGGATTGTTGAATTTAAAAAATTGAATATCAGAGAAAAAGATGGAATGATATTAGCTGTAAATCCGATAAACAGTGCAGAAATCAAAAAAAATATAAACAATCAACATGCTATTTACAGAATATATGACAAATATATAATTCCCAATAATTTAGGAGAAAACAAAAAAGAATACAATCAAATGTATTTTAATGAGCAACAAGCACATTTAATAGAGTTCTGCAAAAAATATAGTAAAGTATATATTTATGGCGCCGGAAAATGTGGACTAAGATATTTGAGATACTTTAGAAAAAATAATATTGAAGTATCTGGGGTTCTAGTATCATCTAAAGAGTGCTATTGGAATACGTTAGATGGTATACCAATTTATGAGTTTGATAAGTTGGAAATTTCTAATACGGATACCGGGATTGTACTGGCATTGAATAAGGATAACATGAAACAAGTAATGGAAAAGATAGGTGAAAATACATATAATATCTTTTCGGAGTATATTGTTGCAGATAATGAAGATGACCAGATAGTCAAGATGCGTTATTTTAGAATGCAGACAGACAAAATGCTTCAGTTTGTAAAAAAGTATCCCAATGTGTATATATATGGAGCGGGGCAATGCGCAAGAAGATACATATATTATTTAGAAGCATTTGGGGTAAATATTAATGGTGTAGTTGTTACAAATAAGGAAAATAATCCCAAGTATGTGGGTACTATACCAGTGTATTCTTTAGATGAAATAGATGATGAAAACAAAAAACTTGGATTAATTTTAGCGTTGAATCCTAGAAATATGAATGAAGTTAAAAAAATAATTAAACAAAAAGGAGAAATAGAGGAAATATTCGATACATATATTCAAGCATTATAGAGTAGAGATAATCCTTTAAAAATGTAATATGATTACATTTAATGTTTTTGGAACGCTTATTGCATTGAAAGTTGGAGATAAACGAGGTGTCTTCCGACAAATTCAAGAAGAATTGAAAACAAAATATGAAAATATGTTTTCGATGAATTTTATAGAAGATTTTGTAACAATAAGAATGGGTGCGGAAGAATTGGCACGAACAAATTATTTGACAGATGAGAAACAAGAAATATCATTAGAAGAGATATATGAAACAATGCGCTTGTCATATAAATTTTCCCGTGATATGGAAAAAATATTAATTGGCTTGGAAGAAACCATTTTGATAGATTCTGGCTGTCTAATAAATAAAAATTTTGATATATTTCAAAGAATTTCAAATCAAGGTGAAAAAATAGTTCTTATTTGTGAAACATATTATAGTGATAGAGTATTTGAGATAATATTTGAAAAAGTCTGTCCTGAACTTTTGAAGTACGAATATATCTCTTCCTATAAAAAGAAAAAAAATAAAATATCAGCGGCTTTGTACCAAATGATTAATTATGAAAAAAAGGAATCTTTTGATACTTGGGTATATTATGGAACAAGTGATAAAAAGGATGCAATAATACCCCAAAATTTGGGAATTAAAACGGTTACGTTATGTGAGCCAAAATTAAAACAATTTCAAAAAGAAATTTTGAATATCAAAAGTAGCTTGATTTTTCAAAAATATATTGGTTCATCTAAAATGGCATGTGAAGAATGTAACAATGACTTTTTCGAAAAATTAGGATGTGATTATGGGGGAGCGTTATATTTTCCTTATGTGCATTGGATAATTCAAAAATGCCAAGAAGAAAAAATAAATAGATTGTATTTTATTTCTAGAGATGGCTATATTTTGAAAAAAATAGCAGATATTATTATAAGAAAAAAAGTATTGCCTATAAGTACTTATTATATATATGGTTCAAGAAAAGCATGGAGAATGTCATCATTTTCGAAAGAAAATTGTGATATTTCTAAATTTTTATTTAATTCATCTGAAACGGAACTTCGTTCAGTTAAAGAAATTGCAAAAGTTTTACAAGTGCCCCTCTCTTTTTTTAGCCCATATATTTCTGATCAATATATCTTAGATGAAAATCTAAGTGTAGAAAAGTATGATATGGTAAGACGATTAATAATTAACAATAAGAAACTAATTGATGAATTAATTAGTAAAAATATTCAAAACCGAGAAATACTAAAGAGGTATATAATACAAGAAATAGACTTTAGAGATGATAAATTTGCATTTGTAGATCTTACAGGTTCAGGGTTTACACAAGAATGCTTATCGGATGTTATAGGAGATGTGTATGATAAACCTATAAAATGTTTCTTTCAAAAATTGGATTGGGTACCCAACAACGATAAATGTATTTTTTATTCTTTTTTAATTGGAAATTATAATAATTATAAAATTGTAGAAGCATTATGTAGGGCTCCACATCCATCGATTATTGGGTATCATAAAGAAAATGAAAAGATAGTTCCAACGTGGGATAGCGAGTTATCGCCAATTAGCTTGAAAGAAATTAATTCGTTTATTAAAGGGATTGAGTTATTTACCAATTTTCATGTGGAAAACAATATGGTTTGTAATTCAGAAACAAGTGATTTAACGATAGAATATTTAAAAAATATTATTCAACCTGAAATAATAGAATGTTTAGGAGAGATGGATTTTCAGCTATCAATAACTGATAAGGAGGGAAAAAAATATGCACCGGCACTAACCTGTGAAGACATTAAAAAATTGTATATAAAGCGTGATAGGTCTAGACATTTAATAAAATTATATAAAGGAAAACAATACTTAGAAAGTGAGCCGATAAAGAAATATTATAATGGAAATTCATATGAGCTATCATTGTATAGAAGTAGTGAAGAAGTCAAACAACTTCAAAAAGAATTAAGCCAGCAACCAATAGTTGAACATAAAAATTTAGCAGAAGTAATTGAACAAAAAAAGATTATGATTTCAGGCTTTGATGAAACAATGGAAATGGATGCAGGTGTGCTGATATGCATTGATTCCAATGATATAGAAGAAGCGTGGGATATAGCCCAAAAATGTATAGAAAGTGGTGTTGAAAGTAATATGATTTATTGGACACCAAATGGAATAAAAAAATAAGATGGAAAAAAAATATTATAAAGGATTTACAGCAGGAGTATTTGATCTCTTCCATGCTGGACATTTAAATTTATTGAAAAACTGCAAAGATTATTGCGAATATCTGATGGTAGGCGTTTTGACAGATGAATATGCTGAATATTTAAAGGGGAAGAGACCTTATATATGTCTTGAGGACAGGATGGATATCCTTGAATCTATAAGATATGTAGATGAAGTTGTGCCGATTGATTTTCACAATACATTTAAGCCAGATGCATGGAAGCTATATCATTTTGACTGTTGTTTCTCAGGTAATGATCATGAAAATGAAAAAATTTGGCAAGACGAAAAAAGAACATTACAGCAATATGGATCAGAAATGATATTTTTACCATATACAACAAGAATCAGTTCTAGCAAAATAAAGGAAAATTTAAAGAAAAGATAATATGAATAACAAAATAGGGAAAAAAATTTCAGTAATAATAACTACTTATAATCGTCGATATGAAGTTAAAAGAGCTTTAGAAAGTGTCATAGCTCAAAAAGTGGAATCTTTAGAAATTATATTAGTAGATGATGCTTCAGAGGATTTTACGGAACCATTTATTAAAAGTTATGATTATCCTAATATGAAATATATTAGACTTGAGAAAAATGTTGGGCCAGGTGCAGCAAGAAATATTGGTATCAAGGAGGCACACGGTGAGTATATCGCTTTTCTGGATAGTGATAATGAGTGGATGGATAATAAAATCTCTATGTTTAGCACTATTATTGAAGAAAAACCTGATTATGATATTTACTTTAGCAAATATATTCAACATATAAATTTTGATACGGTAGAGTATCCGCTGTTAAATGGTGCAAACATAGAAGACATAGAAAAAAATGCATTACAATGTAATCTTATTGATGCTAGCTCGGCAATATATAAAAAATGCAATTTTTATAAGTATGGTTTTTTCTCAGAAAATTTAAAAACTAATATTGAATGGGAATTGGGATTAAGATGGAGCCGCACGGACAAGATTAGATGTAAATTTATAGATAGTGCTTTGTCAGAAAATCATCCAATGCATAATAGCTTATCAAATAATCTGGAACTAGTAGAGAAAGAAAAGAGAACTTTTATTGAACAAAATGCTTTAGAACATAAAGCAATATTATTTAATAATCGACCTAGCTTACTTTATAGACAGTATAAGCACAGAATAGGCTGTATAATGTATAATTTCTGCAATATAGATATAGTTTTCTTGAATACTATCTCTGAATGTTTGAACTATTGCGAAAAAATTGTGTTATGCATTCCAGATGACGACTTAGTATTAAGAATGACAGGCGAGTCTCCGCAATTAACATTTGATGACAAAACTAAAATGCTATTAGCTTTAAAACATATATATGATGTTATTCCAATTGATGTTAATAATATGAGCAAAATAAAAATAGCATCGAATTATAATATTGATATTTTTTTTGAAGGAACAGAGTATGGATTATATGAACAAAACGAAAATATAGAATTATATAAGATGGGAATCAAAGTTGTTTCTTTACAACCAGCCACAGTATCAAGCATTCCTAATATAGAAAAGGATTCTTTGCATTTGTTTTTGAGTAAAAATGCTATTTACAAGAAAATTGTTTTATTTGGAACAGGTAAATACTTTGATTATTATTTAAAAAATTATGGAGACTTATTTGAACCTTCATATGCAGTTGATAATAATTCTAAGTTATGGAATACTGAAAAAAATGGTGTTTTAATAAAGAATCCGAAAATACTACAAGAAGAAGATCCTCAAAAAACAATTATAATTATATGTTGCAAGGAATACCAAGATATTAAGGAACAAATTACTCAAATAGCAAAATTTGAGTATAGAGTGTTGCAACATTCTAATAATGTTTCGTTTTTAGAAGAGTTTTATCTATCGTATTTGCAAGAAAAGGAATACCTTGAAAATGCCCATAGAATACTAAAGATTTTATTAAAAGAGTTTGTGAGAATTTGTGAAAAATATAAATTACACTATTATATTATTAGCGGTTCACTAATTGGTGTAATTAGACATCATAATCAAATACCATGGGATGATGATATTGATATTGCAATTCCGAGAGAAGATTTTAATAAATTAAAGGAAATTGTAAAAGATGAATGGAAGCAAAATAGTGATTTTATGTACTTAGAATATGATAAACTAGGGGCTGATTGCTTTTATGATTTTATGAGCAGAATAGTATATACCGGCGAAAAAATACCAACACAACTATTTAGACGAGCAGGAAGGAATGTCAGAGAAGATATATTAGACCATATGGTGCTGGACTTATATGTTTTGGATGATTCTTATGGCGGACTAAGGCATTATATAAATACGACCCTAATCAAAATGATTTATGCATTGGCTATGGGACATCGTGATACGCTTGACTTTACAGAGTACGATAAAATGTCTGTTAGTGCACTTAAAGTTTTAAAAATAGTATGTAAGATCGGGAAAAAGATACCGCTTAGTTTATTATTTAAGTTATATGAGACTGTAAGAAATTCAGCTAATGGGAAAGGATGCAAATTTTATTACGAGTCATGCGGAGTAATAACATATATGCCAATGTTATATGATAAAAAATTATATGGAGAAGGGAGCCATATGATTATGGAGGATATGTATGTGAGAGTGCCTTCAGATTTTGAGTATTTATTAAAAGAAAAAGGATATGGTATATTTATGAATTTTCCGGGAATTTATCATAGACAGCCTTCCCACGCACCTGGAAAATGCAAAGTAATATGGTAAAAGGAGATAAGAGTATATGAAGATAGTATTATTAGCAGGAGGCTATGGCACCAGAATATCCGAAGAATCACAATTCAAGCCGAAACCAATGATTGAAATTGGAGGGAAACCGATTCTTTGGCATATCATGAAGGAAT
>Ga0129310_1000732_pt1 | contig 35590 bp, 30 predicted proteins | sample Go1ome_2_FD_94433 | JGI IMG/M metagenome (GOLD analysis project Ga0129310, IMG submission 94433) | Western lowland gorrila individual fecal microbial communities from Wisconsin, USA - Go1022A metagenome | ecosystem: Host-associated > Mammals > Digestive system > Large intestine > Fecal | place... | reverse complement strand
ATTTCAAAGGGTTTCATTGCCCTGTGGGCAATGAAACCGCAGATTTTCGGAGATTTGTCAATAGATATTTTGTGAACGAATGCGAAATATATTTTGAATGTTGGCTTAATGGCATTGATTTTTCGGTTGATAATAACCGGCCAAAATACTTTGTATCATTATAACACATTCATTCAAAAATTGCAAGTACATATTTGTAAATGTGCACGAAAAATTTATTTTCTGTTACCGCGTTAATTCAACTAACACAATACGGAGTGCTTTGTTTTGTGAATGCTGACTATACAAGAACGCATTCTGTAGGCACAGCATAACAGACATTTGTTTCTCCTCTGCCGAAACTCTGTCCGGTCTGCCGTTTACCATTGACAAACCCGCTCTGCCGTGTTAAAATATCTTTAAGAAGATACCGCCGACCTGCATGCGGCATGTCTTTAAGGGAGGGAACAAATATGTCATGTTTTACAGACAGGCTCATACAGTCGGATGACAGCTTTTTTGTGCGCTGTGTGGGCGTTAGCGACAGCTATATAAAAGATATACTCGAACTTGACACGCTTTACGGCGGCTGGGATTATGTCCGTGTAAACGGGCTGATGCCGCCGCAAGATAAAGACACGCTTGAACGTCTGCGCATCGAAGCCCTCGATTTTGAGAGCAGTTTTGAGGGCGCAAGGGTGCTGGCACTCTACCGAAGCAGTGTGCCATCGGTCAATCCGTCCATCGAGAACAACCTTGTTATCAGCCTGCTTTACTGGCGGGCACTGCTTGAAAGCGACAAGGGCGTTTTCGTCTACAGCGGCAAAACAGGCTACAAGGAATATCTCTTCTGCTACATGGCTTATCTGCTGGGCTGGCAGGTGTTCATGCTGATGCCTGTGGGCGAGGGCAAGCTGTCGGAGGTGCTGACAGTGCGTTCGGAACAGCTGGTGATAGGTGAAGAAAAGGCTGTGGATATCCCGACGTTCGTACCACCGCTGAACAGCCCGCCGCGCCGTCCGCCACAGCGCCGGACTGTTCCCGAAGAAGACCACACGGGTGAGCGTTCACCGATAACGGGGAATGTCCGCCTGAAAGTGCCGCCCCGCGCGGGCAGACACGGAAGTCCCGTGACTAACGGAAACAGGGTGAATATCCCGCCGCGTCCCGACAGGAACGCTCCCCCGCCGAACGGTGCGGCTGTTCCGCCAAGACCTGAAAGAGGTCAGCCGCCGATGTGCGGAAACAGGTTGAATATCTCGCCGCGCCCCGACAGGAACGCTCCTCCGCCGAATGGTGCGGCTGTTCCGCCAAGACCCGCTCGGAGCGGGTTTCCGCCGCGAACACCTATACCTGCGCACAGCGGCATGGGCTGGCGTGAACTTCCGCCAAGACCGCAGAGCCGTCCGCCGCAGAATGCACCTGCACCCGCAGGCAGAGTTATGTCATGGTCTGAGATAGCGGGACTTTCGGGTTCGGTGGTAAGACTGGAGGCGCTGGGATATGCGGGCGCGACATCGGTCATCGGTTCGGGCGTGGTCATCAACCGACACGGCTACATACTCACAAGTTTCAGCATGGTGCGCGACAGCATGCAGATAAAGGCGCGGGTCGAACGAGATGAACACACCTACTACGCAAGGGTCATAAAGTACCACACCGAGCACGACCTCGCTGTGCTGAAAATAGAGTGCATGGTGACTCCGCTGACCATTTACACAGGCGTGCAGGAACCGACTGAGGGTCAGCCGATATATATTATCGGCAGCGGCGGCGGCAGGCTCAACAACATCTATGAAGGCAAGATAACAGGTTTCAAGAACTACTACGGCTTCAACAACATAGTATTCTCATCACAGCAGGATCACGGCAGTACAGGCGGCGCACTGCTCAACAGCTGCGGCGAACTGATAGGCTTGTGCTTCGGCACTGCTTATGGCGCTTACGCGGCAAATCAGGCGGTAAGCTGCCGAATGCTCGAACCTTTTGTGCATGGATTTTTAGAATGATACCAAAAGCCGCCCGCAGGTCTAAAAACTGCGGGCGGCTCGTTTTTGCAGAATTTTAAAGAGCGTAAAAAATATCTCCCTCTGTTTTCACAGAAAGAGAAAAATAAAAAAGTGCAGGTAAGAGGACTTGAACCTCCACGGGGTTGCCCCCACTAGCACCTGAAGCTAGCGCGTCTGCCAATTCCGCCATACCTGCATACTTTATTTTGTTTGTTGTGTTCCTCACAACATATAATATTATATCACAGCTTTGCCCGATTGTCAAGAGGTTTTCTTCTTTGATTAGTAAACCTTTGGTGAATTGATTTACCGATATAACGACCGTTTATCTGACAAAAGCGCCCCTCTCCTCTGCAATGGCAGAAAAAGGGGGGCGTTTATCATCTATCTTTGGCTGACTTCATATCTGTGCCCGTCATTATCAGTTTCATAAAACTCCTGTTTTTGGTCATCGAGCGGACGATAGGCACACCTATAATGCTCACGCAGATAAATTCGCCAAAAGCAACACTGCCAACGCAGCCCCAATAGGGAAGCCCTTGCACTATCTTAAGTTCTGCCGCTATGATAAAGCCATTTGTCACGACCGGAAATAAAGATGCCACAAACAGATTGACTTTGTTACGCAGCAGATACATCAGCAGTGCCGCGATAAGTGTGGCAGCTGTGCCGAAGCCGACATCAACGAACCCCAGCGGGCTCCAGATATTCACGATACAGCACCCCAGCGTCACTGAAAGTATGTAATCCTTATTGAAACAGCAGAACAGCATAAGCAGTTCTGAAAAGCGGAACTGTACATCGTTGTACGCCAACGGCGAACAAACCATAGTCAGCGCCGCATAGAGCGCAGTCATCACACCGATATTCGTTATCCTGCGTGAGTTCACCATTTCCATAGCCGAACCTCCCCGTGACAGTCAGCCTGTCATATTAAAAAGTACAGCCTGCCGATCTTACGCGGCAGGCTGTCACCTGTGATCAAATCAAACAGCTTATGAAATTAAGCCTTGCCAACAGAACCGAACAGTTCCATCTTCTCCTTGACCTTTGCCTTGATAGCCTCGAAGCCGGGAGCCAGCAGCTTTCTTGGGTCAAAGCCCTTGCCCTGCTTGTCCTTGCCTGCCTCGATGTAGCTTCTTGTAGCATCAGCGAATACCAGCTGGCACTCGGTGTTAACGTTGATCTTTGCAACGCCCAGCGAGATAGCCTTCTTGATCTGGTCATCGGGGATACCTGTACCGCCGTGAAGAACCAGAGGAACTTCACCGATAGAACCTGTCAGCTTCTTGTTGATAGCGTCCAGAGTTTCAAAGCTCAGACCTTCCCAGTTGTCGGGATATACGCCGTGAATGTTGCCGATACCTGCTGCCAGGAAGTCAACGCCCAGCTTAGCGATCATCTCGCACTCAGCGGGATCTGCGCACTCGCCCTTGCCGATAACGCCGTCCTCTTCGCCGCCGATAGCACCTACCTCAGCCTCGATGGACATGCCCATGCCGTGAGCAACATTTACCAGCTCAGTAGTCTTAGCAACGTTCTCATCGATCGGGAAGTGAGAACCATCGAACATGATGGAAGTGAAGCCTGCCTTGATGCACTTGTAGCAGCCCTCGTAAGTGCCGTGATCGAGGTGCAGTGCAACAGGAACAGTGATACCCAGGCTCTTGTCCATAGCAGCTACCATAGCAGCAACGGTCTCAAAGCCTGTCATGTACTTGCCTGCGCCCTCAGATACACCGAGAATAACAGGCGAGTTCAGCTCCTGAGCGGTCAGCAGAACAGCCTTTGTCCACTCCAGGTTGTTGATGTTGAACTGACCTACGGCATACTTGCCTGCGCGAGCCTTATCCAGCATTTCCTTAGCATTAACTAACATTTTGAATACCTCCATATTTTGAAAAAATAAAAGCATTTGCCACATTTAATTATACATCATATCGGTACAAATTTCAAGTGGATTTGTCGGATTTAACATTCTGTATACATTTTATTAACACAGTTAGTTGTAACTAATCGTCACATTTCAAAATATGACTATCCCTTTAGCACACCACTGCAAAATACCTTTATCAATGAGGAAAAACTGAGTTGATGTTATCTTTCCCCCGCCTGCGGCGGGGGAAAGATAACCGCCAACCACTTTAAGTTCTACTAGATCGCTGTTTTTTTGTGGTTTATCAGCGGGATAATCACATTTCAAAACAGGCTGTGTATCACTGAACACACAGCCTATTTATAGCAATCCGCCTTAAAATTCAGACAAAATCCAGTCACAAAATCCATAGATCCGAGCTTTTGCGACTGGATTTTGTGAATTAAATAGTTGGATTGCTATAGAATTCAGCAGATCACTACTTTGCAAGGAACATATTCAGCATATAATAGCTGACTTTATCCCCCAGAATAAAAAACACCGAAGGGTCATGGGGAAGTAATGCGCTTCAAAGCAATAACCTAACCCGCGCCGCTGTCAATAATTATGAATTATGAATTATGAATTAAACCTCATACATCTTAATGACTTTTCGCGCGACTTCCAGCTTGGTACAGCGCAGGTCCATCGCCTGCTTTTCGATGTAGCGGTGCGCCTGCTGTTCGGTGAAGCCGAGATACTGCATCAGCGCCAGTTTTGCGCGGTTTACAAGGCGTATCTCCTCCAGTTTTTTCTGTAGCTTTATGTTTTCGGAACGTATGCCCAGCATTCGTTTCCTTGCGGCGGCGGCGAACCTCATGGCGCGGTAGAAGATCTCGCGGTTGAGCGGTTTTGAGATGACCAGTGCGCCGTAGTCTTCCACCTTGTCAGCCATTTCATCGGCTATCTCGCTCTTTATCAGCAGTACGCACATAGCATCTGACGATGAATATGTAAATTCTGCCAGTTCAGTGCCGTTTTCATCGGGCAGAGGACAGCTGACCACCAGCATATCGATATCCTGTTCTCCCACGAGCCGCCTTGCATCGCGCCCTGTGGAAACGCTTGAGAACTTCACTCCGGGAAAAATCTCTTTCAGCTGATTTATAAGCGCCGAAACGTGCTTGTCCGAGCCTGCGGCTATCAGTATCCTGTCCAAAACTTTTCCCTCCTTTAAGGGCTGTGCGCCCTTGATCTTTTATGACTATCCCAAAAGCGGTCATCTGAAATGTTTATCCGGTATCTCCCTGACCGTCTGCGGGGTGATGCTGACTTCTGTATCAACAAACGGTTCTTCAATGCGCAGTTTCCTGTCCGCCGAGTATATATAGTAAACGACATATTTATTTCTACATTCAGCGCTCGCAGACGCTATGTTTTTTGTGGCTGTGAGCGCTGAATGTTTTGAAATTTATGTCGTTTAATATAACTACCCTGTGACAGCCCCCGACCCTTGCGTACCGTTAGCAGACTTCCCCGTTATAAACGAACCGCCGCCTGCTTTTTTCGCCGTCACAGCTGTGTAAAGTCCTGCTGAGTGCCCTGCACGAAATGCCCCTGCGCACCCGTCACGGAGCGCTTTTTCAGAGCAGTCAGGTATATGAGCCTGATAAACAGCAGAGGCAGAAGCACCATAGCCGCTATGCTCAGCACCATGCCCAGCTTTGTAACTATCAGCGCGATAATGAAGCCTGCCGCCGCTATCAGCCTGAAACCCCATACACAGAATTTATACTCGCCATCATCAACAGTCCACGACTTGCGCAGTGCTATGAACCTCAGCAGAAGCGCCGCCACAAGACCTATCAACAGCATCGCGCCGATACATGCCACCAGTATCACCAAAGTCATAAAGCCGTTCAGTATGCCCACACCGCTTACGAAAAACAGCGTGAAGTCTGTGCCGTCAAATATCACCTTACCGCTTGGGTCTTTAATGGCAAGTTCTATCTGCGCATCGCGGCAGACCTCCACCATATTAACGCCGATCAGCGCCACCAGCGCCGATACCGCCAGAAAAACGATACTGCGTATCTTCGCAGTTTTTGTCATATTGTTAAAACCCATCTTTATCTCCTGTTCCCGCTTTTTTCTCTATATTACAGCGTGTAGAAATATCTCACCGTTTCAAACATCTCTTTATCTTCGCACTCGGCGTATTCTTTGGCTTCGCGGCTCTTCTCGTTCAGCACATGCTCGATAAGGTTCTCAGGCAGTCTGTCAGCCAGAAAACTGCTCGACCTTGCGGCTTCGATAGCCTCATCAAGAGTAGCGGGCAGACGCTCGGTCAGTTCGGCAATATTATCGGGCGAAAGGTTAGTCGCAGAGCAGAGTTCCGCCCCCGACAGCGCACCCTCAAGCGCCGCGTAGATTATCAGACCCAGTGCGAAATAGGGGTTGCAGGTGTTATCGGGCGAACGCAGTATCATGGCGTTCTCGTCTGTGTTTATCATCGGCACCCTTATCAGCTGTGCGAAGTTCTCATGCGACCATGTGATATATTTAGGTGCGCGTGAATTGCCAAGTCTGCTGTAGGAACTTGCCGTTGAATTGAGGAACAGCGTTATCTCACGCACCCTTTCGAGAATGCCTGCTATCATCGACTTTGCTTCATGCCCCAGTTCATCAAGGCGCGGCTTGAAGATATTCTCGGTGCCTTTCATGCAGAAAAGCATTATATGCAGTCCCGAACCCGGTCTGTCACAGAGGGGTTTGGGCATGAACGTTGCATAAAGTCCGTTTCTGTCTGCCACTGATTTTACGACATTCTTGAAAGTCACCAGATTGTCGGCGGCGTTCAGGGCATTCGAGTACTGGAAATCTATCTCATTCTGTCCGGGACCGCTCTCATGGCGCGAACTTTCGGGGTAGATGTCCATCTGTTCCAGCGTCAGGCAGATATCGCGGCGCAGGTTCTCGCCCTTGTCTGCGGGGGCTATGTCGCAGTAGCCTGCATAATCGTGGGGTATCTTGGTGATATGTCCGTTGTCGTTCTTCTCGAACACGTAGAACTCACAGGAAGTACCTATCTGGAAATTATAGCCCTTGCCCCGCGCGTATTCCACTGCATTTCTGAGGAACGTTCTGCCGTCGCCCTCAAACACAGTGCCGTCGGTATACTTTATCGTGCAGAAAAACCTCACCACTCTGCCCTGCTGAGGTCGCCAGGGGAGCAGAGCCAGCGTATCAGGGTCGGGGAAAAGCAGCAGGTCGCTGCCTGAAAAATTCATAAAACCGCTGAGTTTTGACGCATCGAACAGCAGCCCCTTTGCAAATATCCCGCTCAGTTCCGATGCGGGCACAGATACACTTTTCAGCGCCCCGAAGATATCGCAGAACATCAGCTTGATAAACTTGACATCGTTCTCCTCCACAAACTGGAGAACTTCCCTTTCGGTATATTTCATTTTTGTAACCTCCTATACGAACCCCATCAGATGTATCCCCAGCAGCAGCGCCGCTACGGGCAGTGTGCAGAAAACAATATTTGCCGTCTTATATATACTGCTCTCGGCGGATATCTTATCTTTTATCATCAAAGCGCCCAGCACAACATCTGCCAGCAGCAGCACCCCTGCCAGTATGCGAAGCAGGTACAGCCTGTCGGATATGGTATCGATGAAGTATACATCATCCAGCGCGAGATTTTCACGCAGCTGTGCCTGTTCCCTTTTGCTGAAACGTGCCGCGCGCCCCTCAGCATTCACGGGCAGTTTCTCACCGAAGTCCTTGTCAGTCCGCAGGTACACCGATACGCCCTCAGCGGTCTGCACGCGGCAGTAATACTCTTTGCCTGTCGGTATGAAGCGGCAGAAGGTGTTTCGCAGTTCAAAATCTGCGTCCTTGTCACGCCCTACTGCCTGACAGCTGACATGCCCGTAATGGGGAGCATCAGCCAGTTCTTTTATCTCAACTTCCGTCCGTATAACAAGCCCCAGCGTCCCGCTGACTATACACGCCACAGCCGCCAGTGCTGCCGCCGCAGCCCACAGCTTCGGGTGAAGTGCTATCTTCCCGATAAGCGTTTTGTTTTCCATCTTATTCTTCTTTCAATATTTATTTGCTTTGACCTATATCAAAACAATTATAACACATTTCCTCACACAATTCAAGAGCAAAAAAACAGACAACGACCCCATTTTTCAGCGCCGTTGCCTGTGTGTTATCAATTAGTAGTTCTGCTCGCAGACGTATGCGCCTGTTTCAGTGTTATATGCGACACTGTAGCCGTGTGCGCCGTTCTCGGTGAAGAAGTAGTAGTAAGCATAGCCGTTCAATTCTGTTCTGAACTGGCTGCCTGTGATCTCGCCATTGATCTCACCTGCAACTGCATCACGTACCACACTTTCCAGATCCGAGATATCTACCTCAGCCGCACTGCTGTCATCATCAGCCTGTGAAGACGAACTGCTGTCAGCTGCCGCGCTGGAAAGGTTCGGGTCAGCGTAGTTGACTGCGCTGCTGTCGCTTTCAGCCGCCGATGACTCAGGGGTATCTACAGACCTCTGAGAATTTGTATTAACATCGCTCTGCGACTCTGTTTCACTGCCGCTCTCGCCGTTTGCCGCACTTTCAGCAGCCGATGTCGGCTCGGTCTGTACAGGCAATGCCACGCTCTCGGTAGGCTGTACCTGCTCGGACTGTTCCTCTGTCTCAGCCACACTTTCTTCTGCCGCCTGACTTGCAGCAGGCTGTGCTGCTACTGCGCTGTTTGTCTTGTTTTCGCCGCCCTTTTTGCCGAAGAGCTTCATACCTATCAGTATAGCTGCGATAACAACTATCAGTATACATATCGTTATGACTGCTGTGATGATGAACAGGCGCTTTCTCGCAGCATTCTCGTCGTCCTCAGTGTCATAGTCATATCCGTCATCATCGGGATAATCGTCATCATCATAATCATCGAAGCCGCTGCCCGAAAAGACATCATCAGCACCCGCATCAGCGATCACAGTGCCATTTTCATCATCATCGGTGTCAGGCAGCTTGAAGCGCTTGGTCTTGTCGTCATCACCGGAAGTGCTGAACACTTTGGTCATGCCGTCATCAGCCTCAGAAGATGCCATATTGCCTTCCTCATCTATAAGAAGATTATGGCAGTACTTGCACAGCACCGCCTCGCCCGACAGCTCTTTGCCACAGTACGGACATTTTTTTGTTTTCATTATATAACCATTCCCCTCAATTAGATACTCAAAAAACAGCCCCCGCAGAGGCATATAATAATGATAGCACAAATCTCCGCAAAAATCAACCGTTTTTAACAAAAAAATCTTAATTTTTTAACAGAACGTCACATCACACAAATTTAAGTTTATTTTCGAGTGATTTTCGCAAAAGAGTACAACAAAATACACTTATCCGCGCGCATACGGGCGCGCGGGAAAGCATGTATGTACGGACAGATATCCGAACTGTAGGTTTATCAGCTTTTTCTGCGCCTTATCTGTATGCCGCCGAGATTTGAGCCGAACGATTCGCTGATATTCCTGTTATCGCGCTTGTTCTGCTGTTTTTTCTTATCCTTGCCGCCGCGCTTTCTTTCGGGCTTGGGTGCTGCGGGCTTTGAGGGGTCGAGCATGGTCAGCGAAACTCTGCCGCGTTCCATATCTACATCAAGCACCCACACCTTTACCACATCACCGACTTTTACGGCTTCCAGCGGGTGTTTGATGAACTTGTCGCTTATCTGCGAGATATGCACAAGACCGTCCTCATGCACACCGATATCAACAAATGCGCCGAAGTCGATAACATTTCTTACGGTGCCCATCAGTTCCATGCCCGGTGTGAGGTCTTTGAGTTCCATGACATCGCCGCTTCTCATAAGGGGAGGAGGCAGTTCGTCACGGGGGTCACGACCCGGCTTTTCCAGTTCCTTGACGATATCTGTCAGTGTGGGCAGACCTGTGTCAAGTTCTTTAGCCAGCGCTGAAAGGTCAATATTTTTCATGGCTTCGGTGAGTTTTTCGGTGTTGCCGACTTCACTTTCATCTATTCCGCACTTATCCAGCAGAGCCTTAGCCGCCGCATAGCTTTCGGGGTGTATGCCTGTATTATCGAAGGGGTTCTTAGCTTCGGGCACACGCAGGAAACCTGCGCACTGCTCGTAAGCCTTAGCGCCCAGCTTCTTTACCTTGAGAAGCTGTTTCCTGTCGGTGAAAGCGCCGTTCTCTTCACGGTAGAGCACGATATTCTTAGCAACCGCCGAGTTTATGCCTGCTATATATGAAAGCAGTGAATATGACGCGGTATTGACATCAACACCCACCGAGTTAACGCAGTCCTCGACAACGCCCTTGAGGGCATCGTCCATGCGTGCCTTAGGCATATCGTGCTGATACTGACCGACACCTATCGCCTTAGGGTCGATCTTTACCAGTTCTGCCAGAGGGTCCTGCAAACGCCTTGCGATGGACACCGCAGACCTCAGCGAAACATCGTAATCGGGGAACTCTTCCGCCGCCAGCTTAGAAGCCGAGTAGACCGATGCGCCCGCTTCGGATACCACCATGTAGCTGACACCGCCCTCCATGCCGCGTATCATATCTGCGGTGAACTCTTCGGTTTCGCGGGAAGCTGTGCCGTTGCCTATCGCTATGGTGGTGACATTGTACTTCTTTATCATGCCGCTGAGCTGTTTTTTAGCTTCTTCCCTGCGGCGTTCGCTCTGGGTAAGATAAACGATGGTGGTATCCAGCACCTTGCCTGTTTCATCGACCACTGCGCACTTACAGCCGTGAGCATATCCCGGGTCAAGACCGAGAGTGACGGTATTCTTGACAGGAGGTGCCATGAGAAGCTGACGCAGGTTCGAGGAGAACACCTTTATAGCACCTTCCTGCGCGTTCTGCGAAAGTTCAGCCCTTATCTCGCGCTCAACACTGGGGGCGATAAGTCTTGTGAAGCTGTCCTCACACGCCGCCGCGACCAGTTTGCCGCAGGCAGAGTCATTCTGCACATACTGCGCCTTGCATATCTCTTCGCCCATACCTTCGGGGACGCTTATGCTTACTTTCAGCGCGCCCTCCTTCTCACCTCTGTCCAGTGCCAGAACACGGTGACCTGCGGTCTTCTCCACGCCCTCGCTGTACTCGAAGTAATTCTTGTACACCACATCTGCGTCTTCAGCGGCGGCAGAAGAAGATATCTTGCCCGACTTGTTATAGGCTTCACGCAGTTTCTTTCTCAGTTCTGCGTTGTCGGAAACATCTTCCGCGATTATATCCATAGCGCCCTGTACAGCGGCGGCGGCATCTTCAACGCCCTTTTCTTCGCTGATGAAAGCCTCAGCTTCGGCGTTGGGGTCGGTATTTTCAGCCTGAGCCATGATAAGTTCAGCCAGCGGTTCAAGACCCTTCTCCCTCGCAACCGAAGCGCGGGTCTTTCTCTTTGGCTTGTAGGGTCTGTATATATCTTCTACCTCCACCAGTGTAACAGCTTTTTCGATGGCGGCGGCTATCTCATCGGTCATCTTGCCCTGTTCGGTGATGGTGTTTGAAACTTCTTCCTTACGCTTTTCGAGATTGCGCAGATAGGTCAGTCTGTCGAACAGTTCACGAATGACCTGGTCGTCCAGCGAACCAGTTTCTTCCTTACGGTAACGCGCAACGAAAGGTATAGTCATGCCCTCGTCCAGCAGTGCAACGGTATTGTCTACCTGTTCCTGTCTTATGCTGAATTCCTGCGCGAGCATTTTGTTTATTTCCATTATCTTACTCTCCTTTTACTGTTTTTACAAGCAGATATTATCCTTATGAAATTTTATTATAACATATCTTCACAAATTTTGCAAGCAAAAAAAGCACTCCCGTCGGGCGGAAAATTTCGTCACATCAGGCAAAGGCAGTGCTTTCCCAAAACGCAAGACACCCCCTGCCGTTGCCGACAGGGAGCACCTTGCAATACGTTATTTTAGGAGGACAATCTTTAATTCATTTTTTTGATACCCTTTACATGGGCTGCCACCTTTGAAAGGTCGGTGACATTGATCTTGCCGTCGCCGTTGATATCTGCATCGATATCCTCGCCCAGCGGCTTTATGCCCTTGATATGGGCTGCCAGCTTGGAAACATCGGAAACGTTCAGCTTGCCGTCGCCGTTCATATCGCCCTTTTCCGCCGCTGCGGGAGGTTCGGTGGTGTCAGCATCGCCTGTGGTGACATCATCGGTGTCGTCAGGTTCATCGGGGACAACGGGGATATCAGGCTCAGGCTCAGGTTCGGGCTGACGGTCGATAGCTACGAAAGCTATATCGCTCTTCTTGGCGAGTTTTTCAGCATATGAACCCTCATAACCGTAAATGGTGAATATCGGCTTGATATCCGGCTGGTTGAAATCGAACGCCCTTGTACCGAAGCCTATCTTCTCCGAAAGCAGAGTCAGTTCGGTCAGAGTGGGGCATTCAGCAAAAGCGTATGAACCCACTGCGGAAACATTCTCAGGAAGAGTAACAGCATGCAGGCTGCCCGCTCTGTAGAATGCGTAATAAGCAATAGTCGTAAGGCTCTTCGGGAAGTTTATCTCGGTCAGTGCGGAGCATTCCGAAAAAGCGTAAACACTGATGGTATCAACGCCCTCCATCAAAGTGAGGCTCTTCAAACTGCTGCACTTGTTGAACGCATACATGGGTATCTCTTTGATACTGCCTGGTATGGTCACTTCTTCAAGAGCCGAACAGCAGGTGAATGCCATATCGCCTATTTTTTCAACACTGTCGGGTATCTCGACAGTCTTCATGCTGGTACAGGAGTTGAACGCTTCATCACCGATGGTGGTGACGCTGTATGGTATAGTCATATCGTGCAGACCCGAAGCAAAGTAGAAAGCGCGCTTGCCGATGGTATTTACAGTATCGGGTATCCTGACACCCGTGACCATGCTGTTGCCTGCAAAAGCATTCTCGCAGATGAGTGTCGCGCCGTAGGGTATATCAACATGACCCGAAGCATTCTTGCCGTCGATGACCATGTTGTTGACCATTACAACAGGGTACTCAGCCACTTTCTTTTCAAGCCACTTTGTACCGAAGAAAGCATCGCCGCCGATGTATGAAACGCTCTTGGGTATGGTGATATTTTCGAGGTTGTCGCAGCTCTTGAAAGCGTCATAGTCGATGGTTGTGACACTGCCTGGTATATTGACGCTCTTAAGACCGTGACAGCAGCCGAATGCGAAAGAACCTATGGTGGTCAGGCTGTTAGGCAGGCTTACTTCGGTGATATCGGTACATCTTTCAAAAACGCTGTCGCCTATGACCTTGACACCGTTCGGTATAACGACCTTGCCTTTGCACTTCTGACCGTTTATAACAACGCCGTTAAGCACAACGAGGGGGTTTTTAGCCTGCTGAGCGGTCATCCATTTTGTACCGTCAAACACCTTGCCGCCGAAATCGGTGACATTAGATGGTATGTTTATCTTATCGAGTGCGGAGCAGTAGATGAACGCGCCGTAGTCGATGCCTGTGACACTTGACGGTATGTCAACGCTTGTCAGTGACGAGCAGTAGCAGAAAGCATAACTGCCGATGAATGTGACAGTGTCAGGTATGCTGATGCTCCTGAGGCTGTAGCAGTACGAGAAAGCGTTGGACTCGATACTGGTGACACCTGCGGGTATGGTGACGCTGGTTATGTCGGTATTACTGCTGAAAGCATACATGCCTATACTTGTGACAGGTACGCCGTCTATCTCGGATGGTATGACAACATTGGCAGAACTGCCTTTGTACTTTGTTATCATAACACTCGTCCTGCTCGAACGGATATAATCGAAATCAGAATTTTCATCTGCACTTGCAGATACGCAAGACCTGACAGCAGATGCAGTTTCGGGCAGTGCCGCACCGCCGAAAACGAATACCAATGCGAGAATACCTGATATTATCCTTTTGTTCATAAATCTTCCTCCTCTTAATAATTTGATGACCACGAAACTTTTCGTATTGCATTTTTAGTATATATATATCAAGAGCAGCTTTCAAACAAGGCATTATCTAAATAACTTCTTTGTTAATTCTTTTGATATATATATAACTTACATATATTGCTTTCTATGTGTAAATTATACACCCTTTATTAATATTTGTCAATAGGCTAGAATTAAAATTTTCTTCACAAAATTTTATTTTTTGACTAATAACTTTTTGCTAACATTTTGCCATTACTTATATAAAGGGGGGAGAGTCATGACCGAACCCAAACAGCTGTTTGAAGAGATATACGATGCCACCCGCGAGAGCGCTTTCCGATACATCACGGCGAAGTGCCTTTCCATCAGCGACATCGATGACATATATCAGACCACTTTTATAAATGTGTACAACGCCATAGTGAAGCGCGGTGCGCCCATTGAAGAGCCTGAAGCCTTCGTGATACTGATAGCAAAGCGCACACTTGCGAAGTACTACCCGCTGGCGAAGCGTCTGCGGGCGCAGATATCGCTGAGCCGCGATGAGGAAGAGGGAGGGCAGGCAGACCTCCCCGATGACACAGATATCGAGGATATAGCCGCAGACCGTCAGCTGATAGAGCGCATAAACAAAGAGATAGGCAAAAAGCCGCCTGTCACGCAGAAGATAATATTCATGTACTACTACCGAAGTATGACCATCAGAGATATCGCAGAGGTCATGGAGATGAGCGAGAGCGCGGTAAAGGGGCACATCTACCGAACGACAGAACATCTCAGACAACTTTACAGAAAGGAGAACGGGCAATGACCGAAAAGGAACTCATCAGAAAAGCCGTCGGGCTGACGGCTGATGACAAAATACTTGGTCTGACCGCTGACGAGATACTTTCGGGCGGCAAGGCAAAGCTAAGACGCAGACACATCGGTGCGGCGGCTGTGGCGGCGGCGGTCATAGCTGTGGGTTCTGTCAGCTGGCTGACACGCTCACGCCTGCCCGAACCTGCCCCGCATGAAGAAAGTGCGGTCATCACATCGGAGGAAAGTTCGGATCCGGAGATAGAGCGGGAAGAAATTTATAGTGTGCCTGCCGAAACCACAGCCCCCGACAAGGACAGCCACGCGGTAACAGAGGAAAGCACAAGCAAGGCGGCAGCTGCACCGCCCGACAGTCCGTCCGTTGTACGGGAAAGTTCAGCGGGAGTATCGGGCAGGGCTGAAAGTTCATCGAGAGTGACTTCACATGCGGTGACGGAAGCACCGAAGACTGACGAGCCGTCTGCGGACATACCGTCGGGCGATACATCGAAAAGGACTGATGTATCTTCGGGCAGAGATGAAACATCAAGAAGGAGCGATACTTCAAGCAAAGCAGACACTTCAAGCAGAAATGACACTTCAAGCAAGGCTGAAAGTTCAAGTACTGCGGACAAGGACAGTTCACGCGAAGCATCATCACATGCTGAAAATTCTATGGCTGAGAGTTCACAGTCCGATAAAACAGACGAAGCATCACCTGCGCCTGACTTTGAAGCTGAAAAACTTAAACTTAAAGCCATTCTTGAAAACAGCGGCGCAGAGATACTCGGATATGACAGCGGCACTTTCGACGGATATATTGCGGTAAAGACAGACCCGAATGACGGCAGCATCGCGCTGATAGACAGTTTCGCCGCACAGGAGGATATCCCGAAAGAAATGATACTGCTGATACCGAAGACAGAAAGCGCTGACGGCACTGTCTGCGATATATGCGAGATATACAGACTGCTGTACGCCAAACTCGAAAATATCGGATACCAGGATTACCTGAGGACAGAGGGCTTGACGACTCTCAGAGAATACCTCAGCAAGGGGGAACTTTCGGCGGGGGTGATATATGTAACGATACCGCAGGACGCTAAAAAAGAGGTCGAAGAGTTCATGGAGAAAGAGCGCATAAACAGGTCACAAGTGATATTAACATTTTTGTGAATGCGCTGAAAAAAGGAGAAAAGCCTGCTGTTTTCTGCCGACTGTAAGCTGTCGGGCGGCGGGAAGAAAACAATTCAGGACAAGTGCTGACGTTCTGAGATATGGAACGCTCAGGGGTCAGCCGAAAAAACAGAATGGGGGGTAGTTTTTATGTTGAAAAAATTATTTGCATTTATCACAGCACTGGTACTCGCCGCAGGCGGTCTGAGCGCTTATGCAGAAGCAAATGATGGCGAAATTTCATCGCCTCCGCCTCATGAGAAGTGGGTTAGCGACTATGATGAGGTCGAGGCAGGAGTACTTAAATACATCAAGGACAACGGGCTTGATGCGAGGGTAGTGCCGCCTGAGGAAAAAAGTGTCTATGACCGACTTGATTCGGTGACGGTACAAGGTGACGAAAAGACAGTCAAGCGCATAATGGACTACAGCACGCTGCAGGGATATATCTTCAAAAGCGGTTCAGGCGTGGTAACAGGTCATTATTATACAGACGAAGACAGCGAACCATCGCCCGAACCGAAGCCCCTCGCCCATGTGGACGGATTTGAGGTGCTCAACAGTTTCGGCAACTACACATGGAACGAAAAGCTGAACAAACAAAGCTGCATCAGCGATGCACCCGACAAGGACGCAGTCTATGTAAAGGGCTGGTTCGGCACCGACTTCAACAGCTGTATCACTTATTCGGCGGGCAGTTTATGCAGGCTGAACAACGAAGACATCTGCAAGCGGCTGAAAGACTGGTACAGAGATTACAGCCTGACCGATGATATGCGCGAAAAATTCGCACCCGGTACGGTATGCGATATCGCCATACCGCGAAACTGCGAGGTAGATTTCTTTGATGAAAGCGGCGAACAGATAACCATAATGCTCAGCTATATCATGACTGACAACTATGGCACAGTCCCCGCAGTCAGGTTCTCTTTCGATGACAGCAGTCACAGATATTCGGACTATCGCTATGAGATAGTTGGCGATGACTGCCCGCTTCTGGAGATATTCGAGGGCATCGAGAGCTTTCTGGACGGTCTTGACAAGGCTGTTGACTACGACTTCCTTACAGGCGACATAAACGGCGATGATGCGCTGAACGTATCGGATATCTCACGTCTGGCGGCACAGATAAAGGGCATAAAGCCTGTAGGTGCTGAAAAGATGAAGTTCGCGGACACAAATGCTGACGGCAAGATAAATGTCACCGATATGACAACGCTGGCGGCTAAGGTCAAGGGCATTGGCGGCGGCATCAGGGACAACGAACTTATCTGCGGCATGTTGACGAAATACGCCCAAAAGAAAGGCATCGTGGTGAAGATAGAACCTCGCGGCATGGGGACCGAACTTTCCGAACACAGCCGTCAGTTGGTCGTACACTTAAACGCTGACGACCCCGACAATGCAGAAAAGCGCAGACAGCTGGAAGAGTTCATGAGCCGCAAGATGATAGACCGAAGCAGTGTATTCTTCTATGAAGAGGCGGAAGAACCGATGTTCACGGTGATAAAGTCAAACGCTGAGAAAAACCTTGACGACACCGACATAGAAAAATGGCTGGACAGCTATGGTGACAGGCAGGCGGCTTACGGCTACACCTCCCGCGCGGTATCGCCCGAATACTACAGCAGCGGAAGCCTTTGCAAGGCACTCGATGACTCTGCTGACAACAGGCTGAGGGCATGGTATGAGAATTTTAAAGCCCCCGCAGAAACAGTCAGCGGTTTTGCGGAAGTTGACGGCTCGGCGGTGGAGAAGCTGTATTTCTTTGACAGCAGCAGGAAGCAGGTCACTATCGAACGTTCGGGCAGCATAATAAAGATAGACGGCAAAGCCTACGATGCGGCAAGCTTGACAGACTGTCCCGCAGCTGAGATATTCGCAGAGCTGAGAAGCTGCATAAACGAGATTGACAGCGGCATCACCGATGAAAGATACACCATTATCCCCCTTGAAGAGGGCGAAACAGCGTCAGATATTTTCGATGCGCCCCTCAGTGCTTACGAAAATCGCTGTGTATACATATGGTTCAAGTCGCCCGAAACTGTGTCGGGCAGCTTTGTAAGGCTAAACAGCCCCACCGACTGGAGAAATTACTCAGACTTTGCAAAGCAGCGTGAGATTCCTGCGGCGGCAGACTACAAGCTGTCGGACAAGCTGTCGGACAAGCTGCCCGACAGCGGCATTTCGGCGGAGATATATTTCCGCGAGAGCAGCGGCAAGCCGATCTGTCTGCGCACGCAGCAGCGCCTTGACAAAGACGGCAACATCTGTTTTGTGTTCAATGACGGCAAGGAACTTTACATGGCATCTGACCTGCCGATGCTTGACCTTGAAAACATCGTTCTCAAGGCTGAGGGCTATCTTGACGGGCTTAAGGCAGAGTGATATTTCAAACGGCATAAAAAAGGCGGACAGCATCAGCTGTCCGCTTTTATCGTTTGTCAGTCTTTAATGCAGATCTCTGCGATGGCGTTGGCGTACATATTGAGGTTATACCTGAAAGTTTCCATAGTGATATGCTCGTCATCGCCGTGCATGTGGTTGTCTTCATCGGGGAACTCAGCACCGAAAGCCACTGCACCCTCAGTGTTGTGAACGTAGGTTATGCCGCCCTCAGCGATGCAGTAGCCCTTTTCACCCTTGACACGCTCATACACCCGCAGGAGTGTCTGCACAAAGTCACTGTTCTCGTCAACATAGTGAGGTTCCATGCCCTCGCAGGTATCTATCGCGAAGCCCGCATCATTCAGCGCTTTGGTGATGATGCCGCTTATCTCCGCATAAGTCCTGTCTATGGGGAAGCGTATATCGATGCCGCCGCAAAGTCTGCCGTTTTCGGTCTTTAAGATGGTCAGTGCACAGGTCATTCTGCCCGACACCTTATCTTCAAAGCCCAGCCCGCATGCAGTGCCGTCAGACTCGCCATGCGGGAACAGCTTTTTCAGCCCGCCCAGCAGAGCGTTTCCGCCGTTATAGCCGTTCAGGAACTTAGTGATGGCATTATCGCCGTTCTCGGGGCGCGAGCCGTGTGCAGAACGACCTGTGACCAGCTTGTTTTCGCCGTTTTTGAAAGATATCTCCATTCTGTCGGGTATGGCGTTTATAGCCATGCCTGCACTGATGCTTTCTATCTCAGAGTCCTCAAAAGGTGCTGAGAAAGTCAGGTGTACCATGCCCTTTTCGCAGTTCAGCACAGGGAATGAGCCGTCGGGAGTGAATACGTTAGGCGGGAATTTCTCGCATTTTTCGTAGTATTCCATATCGGTACAGCCGTTTTCCTCGTTGCCGCCGAAGATAACACGGAAATTCTTCATGGGCAGACCCATTTCTCTTATTGCCTTTACCGCCCAGATGACAGCGGTGGCAGGTCCTTTATCATCGATAGTGCCCCTGCCGTACAGCACGCCGTCATCGACAGTCAGCCTGAACGGGTCATACTTCCAATTACTGCTGGCAGGCACAGTATCGAGGTGTGCAAGTATTCCCAGCACAGGTTCTTCTCCATCAATAAAGTCGCCGCGCACCGCGTAGTTACCGAAGTTTTTTGTAGTCATGCCCAGCGCCGCGAGTTTACTTTCGCCCCACGCCAGCGCTTTTGCAGAGCCTTCGCCAAAAGGCTTTACCTCTGCATTTTCATCGGCAATGCTGTTTATGGAGATCACTTCATCAAGGTCAGCCAGTATCTCCTGCATGTGCTCGTCAAAATACGCCGCAAATTTAGCGGCAAGTTCGTTCTTGTCCATATTGTTTGCCTTTCTATCCTATCTGTGAAGCCTTGTCGCGGCATACAGCCGCAGTTATCTTATCTCCCACGCATGACCCTTAGGGTGCTTGGCGGGAGGTCTTTTATTGGTGAGGGTCAGAAGCATTATCTGCGATGGGTTATTTATGCGGAGTTTCCCCAGACCCGAAGTGACTGCCATTACAGTATCGCCCGACTTGTATACGCCTTTTGTATATTTCGGGAAGAACTTCCTTTCGGTGGACAACACGCCGCCTATCACGGGAAGTCTTACTATACCGCCATGCAGGTGACCCGAAAATACGAAGTCAGCGCCCCACTCGGCATAAGCATCCAAGAACAGCGGGTTATGGGCGATGAGCAGTGAGCATACTTTTTCATCACGTCTGCCGATATACCTTGCTATGGTATCGCCGTCAGGCACAGGCAGGTCATGGAAAGAGCCGTCCTTGTTGATGAAATATTTCAGCGGCAGCTGAAGCCCGTAGACATTCAGACTTTCGCCGCCCTCACATATGACAGCTATCTCATTCCTGAGAGCATGTATGCCCAGACTTTTCAGCTTATGGAAAAGAGCGTCCATAAGGTCGGGGTCGTAGGGTTCATGGTTGCCTGCGGCGTAGTATGTCGGGGCGATATCATTGAGTGCCTGCATTAGCTTCACCTTGCCGCCCAGTTCAGTTTCGGTGCGGCTGTAAAGGTCGCCCGCAAGAATGATATAGTCAGGCTGAGCCGCCCTGACAGAATCCAGCAGGAAGCAGTAATCCTTACCGAACTTTTTGCGGTGCAGGTCAGCCAGCAGAAGAATTTTTTTGCCGTCAAAAACATCGGGCAGTTTTCTGCTATAGATGGTTTCCTCATCAACTATCAGCTGTCTGTTGCCCAGCAGGGCATTAACACCTGCCAGCAGCGTGCCCGCCGCCAGCAATGCAGTTTTCCATTTCATATTTTACCTCGATATCCGATATTTATCACTGATGTGTTATCTGTATATGTCGGCGCATTTCAATGCCGTCAAAGCTGTCGAACTAATATCACGGGGACATGGGAACGTCCTCTTTCCGTCGTTTTCTTTGTTCGCCCAACTTGTTTTGTTTGTCGCGTTTGGACTGCTTCCACGATTGAGGGCTCTGCCCTCAAACTCCCGCCACCCTTTCGCGAAAGGGTGGACGGAAAGCTCAACTCGCGCATAGCTTTGTGTTCTTACTCGGCTTTGTTGGGCGGCACAGCATTCTCGCGTCCATGTCAATAATTATGAATTATGAATTATGAATTATGAATTGTTTAAGTCTGTCCATCGCCCACTGAGCATGTTTATACCCATGCTCGTAAAGCCTTTTCAGCTTATCCCTGTCACCCTCGATGCGTTCCACACCAAAAGTCGTCTTCGGCGTGAAAACAAACAGCTTCCCCGCACGCGATAATGCCATTATGTCCTCAACACATTTGTTGTAACGTGCCGCCCTTGTCGCCATAGCCCGCGCAAATTCAGGGTGTTTCGCATATCGCTTAATGCACAGCTTTGTCATGGAGTCAGTCTGTTTGCGGTAGCTTCGCGGGCGAGTAAGTATGACGATATTCTTATCGCACCCCATCTCCATAGCACGCCGATACGGTATCGGATCAGAAATACCGCCGTCAAGATATTTCTCACCGTTTATCTCTATCTCAGGGAAAAGCATCGGCAAAGCACAGCTTGCCCTCAGCTTTTGCCATGTTTTATCTTTTTCATCAACAGGCAGATATTCAGCCCTGCCTGTGCGGACATTCGTCACGACTGCATAAAATTCGCCCTTATACTGCCCGAAAGTTTCATAATCAAACGGCAGAAGTTTATTGGGGATCGTATCGTAATCATAATCAAGATTATAGTAACTGCGGTTTTTAGGGTCGATAAGATGTTTCACGCCCATATATTCGGGGGTAGGCATGAACTCGGTGGCAAGGCGGTAATTTCTGCCGCGCTGTTTTGAAGCATAGCTGACACCGAATGCCGAACCTGCTGACACGCCGAATATCTTATCAGCCATTATGCCGTTTTCAAGCAGTGCATCAAGTATCCCGCAGGAATAGACTGTCCTGCTTGCGCCGCCCTCTAAAGTAAGTCCCAGCATTTTATCACCTCACCGAACTTTCCGCCGCCGACTCGATAACTGCGGCAGTTTCAATCTTATACTTTCTGCCCATATCCCTGAAAACGGCTGTAAGTTCGTCCATAGTATTCTGTGTAGCATTATCGTCTTCGATAAGGGCGACGACTTCCCTGTTCATTTTATCCATCGAGAAGATATCCTTTATCTCTTCGAGGGTTATCTCACTGCCCTTATACAGGAAAGTACTGCCCGATACTTTGATATCCTCATAAACGGTGGGGTCGGAAGAAGCAGTCGATACAGAAGAAGAGGACACTGCCGCAGAAGAACTTACGCTCTTATCATCATCTGCCGAGATAAGTGTCTTATCGACACCGCCTTTATTTTCGGGCTTGCCGATGCCGTCGAACAGACCGAGCAATTCAGCCAGCAGCAGTGCGACGACCGCTATCAATATCAGCATAACGATAGTAGCCATTCTTGCATTTTTCCTCTTTTTGAGGTTACGTTTCTGCAATTCGGCATCTTCGCGGAACATTCTTTCGACTTCTTTTTCGATGCTCATAGCGGTTTTCCTCCAGTCTAAGCAAGGCAGTTTCTGAGCAGCTGCACATCACCACTTTATTATAGCACATTATTCTTTAAAAGTAAAGTGAGGAAGAGAATTGATTGACTTTAGTTCAGCGGTATGATATAATAAAAAAGAGATCGGCTCAACAATTCACAATCCATAATCATTGGCAGGAGCGAAAGAAATGCTGTTATAGCGTAAAACAGCGATATACTGTTAAGATCGTAGGGCGGGGGCTTGCCCCTACCGTCAAGCCGCAATTTCCGCGTGACCTGAACAGCAAAGACCATATAACATTAAGGAGGATAAACCCATGTTCAACAATACAAAAAATTACACAGTAGGCGTTATCGGTGCTATGAAAGCCGAGATAGATGCCCTCAAGCCCAGACTCGAAAACGGCGGCACTGCCACCGTCAGCGGTGTCGAGTTCGTCTACGGCGAACTTTTCGGCATGAATGTCGTGGCGGCTGTGTGCGGTATCGGCAAAGTTTTCGCCGCTATATGTGCTGAGGCTATGATAGTCACTTTCAAGCCCGATGTCATCATAAATGCAGGTGTCGGCGGTTCGCTGACCGACAAGCTGGATATCGGAGATGCGGGCATCGCGACAGCTGTTGTTCAGCACGATATGGACACCACTCCTCTGGGCGACCCTAAGGGGCTGATATCGGGTATAAACAAAGTATACTTCGACTGCGCCGATGAATGCGTTTCACTGCTGGCAGAAGCCGCCGCCGAACACGGTATCAACTGTGCCAAGGGCGTTATAGCTTCGGGCGACTGCTTTGTTAACAGCTCCGCAAAGCGCGATGAACTCAGGAACGATTTCAGCGCCATAGTCTGCGAGATGGAGAGCGGCGCGATAGGTCATGTCTGCTATGTCAACGGCACTCCGTTCGGCGTGCTGAGGACTATCTCCGACAACGGTGATGACGAGTCCCACAACGACTACGCAGTTTCGCTGAAAAAAGCCGCCGCCGCCGAACTTGATATTTTGGAAAGTTTCCTCAGAAAGCTGGGCGAAAAACACGCCTGACAAAACATATCCCCGAAGCGCTTGTGCGGTGCTTCGGGGATCTTTTCTATCGATTTGAAGTGCGGTCAGCCGTTGACGGGCTTAAACGACCGCTTTGACCCGCACACTGCTTTGTGGTGTTTACTTTGTCTGCGTCATTATTTGCTTGCTTTTCTGTTTTTCAGCTTTTCCACCACTGTGTCTTTCAGGAAAAATCCCGCTATGCCCAATACTGCCGCCGCACCTATCAGACATATCACAGGTACTATATTGCCATCAATGGCATTACTGCCCAGCAAGGTAGACATCAGTATCGCAGGCAGTCGGCAGGGCATGACATAAAGGAAGAAATCCCTCCGCTTGACAGGAGTCAGCGGTACAAGGTAGGATATGACATCTTTCGGTATGCCCGGTATAAGGTAGAGTATCACCAGCACTTTTATAAGACCCTTTTCGTCCTGCAAAAACTTGAATTTCTTCATCACCTTTTCGTCAACAAATGCTTCCACCAGCGGTCTGCCGAAACGGCTGACCATAATGAAAATGACCAGCGTCCCCAGCAGTATCCCTCCAAAACTCAGAAGACACCCCACGAACCACCCGAACAGCACTCCCCCGATTATCTGCACAGGCGGTATCACCGCGATAATTACCTGCACCGCCTGTATCAGCACGAAAATGCCCATCGCTTCAATTCCCGAATAGCGTGTTTCCAGCGTTTCTTTCAGCTTCTCCATACCTGCTTCGGTGCGCAGTTCCCTGATAAGGGGCATGCAGGCGACAGTGATGCCAGCCAGCAGAAGCAGTATTATGACCACAGTAACTATCTGCACCGTCCGCTTGTTTCGGCGGCGATGTCGTTCACGCAGTTCATCGGCTTTAGTTTCTATCTCTTCTTTTATATGTTCTATTTCTTCAGTAAGTTTGTGTTCTTTCATTTTGTGTCACCGTTTCTATCTGATATGTCAGCAGCTCTCAGTTATTGACTTGCACCCCTGCTATTTTCTGCGCAGTATCTTCTTTCTGAACCAGCCGATGTACACTTCTATCACCAGTGCAAGGAACCTGTCGTAGACCAGAAAACATATCTCAGCCTCAAGCCACAACAGCGGCAAAGCATATTTCCCGAAAAACTCCGTACCCTCCAGCATATCCATCGCGGGGAACAACAGCTTGAAAAGGTTGTAATATATTACTATCGCCGCGTTGAATACCGCCAGCTTCACCAGCCATACAAATAACTTTTTCTTCTGCTTTGACAGCCAGAACTGCAAGATCGGGTAGTAGCCCATGAATAATATGAACAGCAGTGAAGCCTCAAAATTCGGGGTGATGAACAGGCACAGCAGACTTACCGCACAATAGGTCGCTATCGCCCATCGGCTGTCAGTTTCAACTATCATGACCACCATCAGCACACCTGCAAACACAGGTATGGTGTAACTCAGTCCGGGCAGGAACGAACTGCAAAACATCAACAGCAGGCAGACTGCCGCACAGATGCCGCCCAGCGCCACGCGGAATGCCGTCGTGCCGCAGGTGCGTTTTTTTGTTTTCTCGGCGTTGGGCAAATGGGCACACTCTCCTCTTGATAATATTGACATCGCCGCCGCTGTTATTCAGCACACCTTAAGCCCTGTAAGGTCGGCTTTTGTCAGATATATGATAACATATCAATGTGTATTTTCTGTGATATGGCACAGCCCGCGAAAACAAAATGCTCCCGCGATGTCATATGCACAAAAAAACGGACAGGACTGCACGTCCTGCCCGTTCCGTTATCTGTTATGCTTCGTAGTTCTCGTCTGCTGCGGGCTTTGAGCTGCTTGCAGTATCATCGGTGATATCGATAACAGTGCCGCCATCTGCCTGACTTTCATCGCTGCTCTCAGCTTCACTGCTCTCATCAGCGGTGACAGGTGTGCCAACTGCGCCCGGCAGATAGTTCTCATATACCATGATAGCATCTTCGGTAGCTATCAGGTCGCCGTCAGACTTGGTGGTTATGCAGATATACTCCTTACCGTTGTACTTGACAACAGTTGACAGACAGAACATCGACTCGTCAGTGAAGCCTGTCTTGCCGCCCTCCAGTTCCGCATCTTCCGCGCCGTCCTGATCGGCATCTATGAAGTAACCGCCGAAACGGCTGTGTAGTATGCTGTCAAGCTCTATGCCATCTTCAAATTCCTGTGTGGGCTTAGTTGTCCACTTCTCAGCGAACATCACCTTGCGGCACACATCATTCTGCAAACATGCCCTTGTGATGACTGCCATATCCTGCGCGGTAGTGTAGTGCTGTTTGTCGTGCAGACCGCTGGCATTTACGAAATTGGTATCTGTAAGACCCAGTTCAGCCGCCTTGTCGTTCATCAGCTTTACGAAATCCTTCTCACTGCCTGCGATGGCGTTTGCCAGACCCAGTGTGCCGTCAGCGCCGCTGGGGAGGATAGCCGCATACAGCAGGTCTTCCATAGTAGCTTCATCGCCTGCCACATAGCCTGCGCGGGAAGCATTCTCATCTATCAGCGGGTCGATATCCTTATCGGTGAACTTATATTTTGCATTCATATCATCGATATTCTCGACTGCCACCAGCAGAGTCATCAGCTTGGTCAGCGATGCGGGATATATCTTCTTGTCGTACTTAAGACCTGCGATAAGTTCGTTGCTGTCAGCGTCCATCAGCACAGCGGTGCTGAAAGTAGCGTCCTTAAGATTTATGACCTGATAGTCAGAAGAGATAGCGGGTATCATCGAAGGCTTTATCTCAGGCACCTCGACAGGCACCTCTTCCTCAGCGGTGGTATCCTCTTCGGGAGTCGTTTCCTCCATACTGTAGCCTTCGGGGATACGTGCAGTTACGCTCTCGTTCGCCTTGATGGACTTTCTGCCTGTTACCACCATCAGCGCACAGCTGACCGCCAGAATTATTATCATGACCAGCACCGCGACTATTGCAGCGCCGCCCTTACGGTTGGTGTTCTTCATTTCTCCTTACCATTCCTTTCAAATCATATATCAGCCTGTTGCAGGTCTTCTTCGTTTTCAGTGTGTTTTTCAGCCATGATAGTGTCATAGCAGTATGAAAGTATATCCTTGCGGGTGACGATGCCTATAAATATCCCCCTGTCATCGATGACGGGCACGAAGTTCTGATCCATGCTGAGCAGTATCAGTTCTTCGACCGTTGCCGAAACGTTCACGGGGCGCATCTTCACCTTAGCGGGTATCTTTTCCAGCGGATAGTTCTCCATCTCGCGGATATCATACATGCCACGCTCGACCATGAACCTGAGAAAATCGCCCTCAGATACGGTCTTGACGAACCTGCCCTCCCTGTTGATGACAGGTACGGCGGAATAGCCGTGATTTTTCATCTTTTCGAGGGTCTGCCTTGCAGTGCAGTCATCATAGATATATTCGATACACGCCTTAGGGTGCAGTAATTTCAAGATATTCATCATTCAATCCTCAGAGGTCGTACCCATAAGTATATACAAGCGAAGTCAGTTCTTCATAGGATATTTTTTTCAGCTTTTCCTCATCAAAGCCCGCCTCCGTCAGTTCATCAGCCGTTACGTTCGCCGTGACGAATATAGCCTGACAGTAACCCAGCTTCTGTTCGGGCGACATGCCGTCAAAGTCTGCCAGCTTTGAGATGAACGAAGTGTCAAACACCGTTCTGTCCAGTTCATGGCTCTCGCCGTCGGTAGCTGTCAGTTCACCGCCTGCGCCGTACATTAGCTCTTTTACAGTTCTTGTTTCGGTCATGCCTTCGTCACCGTTCTCCTGCTCGACCATATATCTTGTGGTATATCTCACAGGCACACCTGTGACCTTATCAAAGTAGAAATCCATGACCGTTATGTATGTGCCGCCAGTGTAGGTGTATTCCTCCACCTCAAGGTCAGCCGCTTCGTTCGGGTCAACATTGGTATCAGTGGCAGGAAGACGTTCTTCCACCACCGTTTCTATGAGCGTTTCGGGCTTGCCCTGCGTCCGCCTGCGATAGATGCCGCAGACATTGTCAAAGTCATAAGCCTCGCCGTTGACCGAGATACAGCCGCTCTCGCCTATCTCATTTGTCTGTACCTCATAGTAGTCGTCACCATCGACAACTCTGTAGATATCGGTATCAAAGCCCTCAGGGTCGGTATAGGTGAGCCGCAGCACATACTGCGAACTTTGCAGCATGTCATAAGCCTGCATGATGAACTGACCATCGACAGCAGTCAATGCAGGTTCGCCGCTGTCCTCGCCCGAAGTCGTCTGAGCGTCCTCAGCGCTGCTCTCCTCGACCGCAGAACTTGTTATATTTTTCTTTTTATCCGCCGCCTTGCTGCTGTCTTTATTTGTCTTGTCACCGCAGGAAGCACAGCACAGCACCAGCGCCGCAGCTGTCACAGCAGCCGCCGTTCTATATGCTTTCATCTTCTATCATTGTTCCTTTCGTGGACTATTCACAGGCACAGCCTGTCCGCAGCTGTACATCATTTATTATACACCCCGTTCACGTTGATGTCAAGTGAAATTTTAAGACAAAACCGCCCCTGATTTTAGTTAATAAGCATAGTACAGCCCTGTACGCGGCTATCGGTACGAAATATCGGATAAAAAAAGCAAACTGCTGTAAATACGGCGATACGTCCGCCTGCCGATGCAGCACAGCTTTTGCAGACTTTGCCCTCGCATGCGTTCGTATACACTCGCATGCGTTCGTATACAGGCGCACATCAAAGCTATGCCAAGCCATGCGAAACATGCCAATAAAAAGACAAAGACAGACACAAAGACAGATACAAAGACAAAAACAGATATATAGACAGACACAGACAAGAAGACAGATACAGACTGTCTTGTCGGTCGGTCTTGTCATGTCTGTCGGTCGATGGCGCACAGCTTTTGTTTTCTTTGCCGGCCTGACGGCTGAAAATTCTTCTATCGCATTAATTTCGCCTTATCAGCGATATGTATCTCGCGGCAATAAATGCTTTATTTTGACAAAATTATTGTGCGAAACGCCGAAAAGCTCAGGAAACGCCGATTTTTTCAAAAAAAGTGAAAAAAGCACTTGCTTTTTTTCTGAAATTGAGTTATTATATTAAAGCACCCTTTCGAGGGGGTAGGCAAAGAGGTGAATTTTGTGGAAGAAAAGACTGTTGATGCGCTGATAGAGAGCCTTCCGAAAAAGGAGAGGTATGACATCGGTGATCTGGTGGATCTGGTGACTGTACTGCGTGATAAGGACAAGGGCTGTCCCTGGGACAAGGTGCAGACTCACAGCACGATCAAGAAAGATCTGCTGGAAGAGGTCTATGAAGTCATGGAAGCTATCGATTTTGACTCACCTGCCATGCTGCAGGAAGAGTTGGGCGATGTGCTTTTGCAGGTGATATTCCATGTGGTGCTTGAGCAGGAGCGTGAGCATTTCGTGCTTGAAGATGTCATCACCGAGCTTTGCCAGAAGCTGATAACCCGTCACCCGCATGTTTTCGGCAATGTGAATGCCGACACGGTGGACAAGGTGCTGACCAACTGGGACTCCATCAAGAAGGAAACTAAGGGTCAGGAAACATATACGGACACGCTGAAGAGCGTGCCGAAGAACTTCCCTGCGCTGATGCGTGCGCAGAAGCTGGGCAAGCGTGCATCGAGGGCAGGCGTTGACTTTGTGAAGAGCGAGGAAGACGGCACTGAACTTGACATGTATGCGGCGATAAGGTCGGCGCTTGGCAAGGTACAGGCGGCTGACGAAAAGGGCGAGGAAGTTTCAGCCGAGATAGGCAGTCTGCTGATGCTGTGCGCAAATCTGGCACGCAGGCTCGACTGTGACGCTGAGGAATGTCTGGCTGACAGCTGCAACGGCTTCGTAAAGAGGTTTGAGGAGCTGGAGCAGAAGAGCGGCGAGATATCGCAGCACACTGCGGGTGAACTTTACTCGTATTAAGATCGGAAATTAATGAATAAGCAATTATTCGTTAAATTGGCTTTGCAGTCTGACGTAAAAGCCATGTATAAAATTTTTGGAGGTTTTTTAAAATGAACAAGGCAGAACTTATCAATGTTATCGCTGAAAAGGGCGGTTATTCAAAGAAGGAAGCTGACAAGGCACTGGCAGCTGTACTGGATTCCATCACTGATGCACTGGAGAAGGGTGAGAAGGTAACTCTCGTTGGCTTCGGCACTTTCGAGGTAAGAGATAGAGCTGCAAAGGTAGCTATGAACCCTGTTACTAAGGCTCCTGTTGATGTTCCCGCAAGAAAGGTACCCGCATTCAAGGCAGGCAGCGCTCTTAAGGCAGCAGTTGACAAGAAGTAATATATAACTGAGATTCAGGCGGGCAGATATCTGTCCGCCTTTATTGTTGATGAGCGGAGGAACTATGAGATTAGACAAATACCTGAAAGTTACAAGGCTGATAAAGCGCCGCACTGTAGCAAACGAAGCCTGCGATGAGGGCAGGATAATCGTCAACGGCAAGGCGGCGAGGGCTTCTTACGATGTCAAGGTGGGGGATATCATCGAGATAGGATTAGGTCAGCGCCCCATCAAGGTAAAGGTGCTGAACGTTACCGAATACACCACCAAAGAGAATGCCGCAGACAATTACGAGGTAATATCATGACGCAAGCCCGACTTCATATGAGGTCGGGCTTTTTATGCGGCTGTATCTGCATGACCTTGCCGCGATGGTAGTTCTCTTCTTTGGAGTGGTCGCCCTCCCGCCCACCCGCGAAGTTTAGTGCCTTGACTATTGACATGCTTATCCGTTGAACTGTCACGCGACTGTGTCGGCGTGTACGACCGCCGTGTTTACCGCTCTTTGGGTCGGAAAATCGCTGTTTTTGCGCCGCTTATGGGCTTTCGCTTTGTTTTTCTCTTATTGTTTGATGTGCATTTTGGTTTTGCACTTCGGAGATTGAGGGCTCTGCCCTCAATCTCCCGCAAGCCTGCTGGCGCGAGGCTTGACCGCGCGCTTTTTCTCGCGCATAGCTTTGTGTTCTTACTTCACTTTGTTGGGCGGCAAAGTGACCGCTGAACCGACTCACTTTCGACCCTGCCAATAATTATGAATTATGAATTATGAATTATGAATTAAAATAAGCCTTGACTTTTCGGAGCAAGCGTATTATAATGAACAAAAATAAGGAAGGCAGGTGACTTTATGCACGATATCTGGAACCCCTGGCATGGCTGTGTCAAAAAAAGTGAGGGCTGTGAACATTGCTATATGTATTTTCTCGATAAGCAAAGAGGTCTTGACGGCTCAAAAATTTTCCGCACAAAAGCAGGTTTCGATTACCCCCTCCACAAGGACAGGAAAGGAAGTTATAAGGTGAAATGCGGCGAGCAGATAAGGGTCTGCATGACTTCCGATTTCTTCCTCCCCGAAGCCGATGAGTGGCGCGATGAAGCGTGGGAGATAATGCGGCGGCGCAGTGATGTCATATTTTTCCTGCTGACAAAGCGCCCCGAAAGAGTCGCTGACTGTCTGCCCGATGGCTGGGGCGACGGCTGGGAAAATATTTTCTTCAATGTGTCGGCAGAAAATCAGCGCCGCGCTGACGAGCGCATACCCATTCTGCTGAGTCTGCCTTTCAAGCACAAGGGGGTCATGTGTGCGCCGTTCATCGGGCAGGTCAGCCTGCGGAAATACCTAGAAGCAGGGCAGATAGAACAGGTCTTGTGCGATGGCGAAAACTATGACGGCGCACGTCCCTGTCGGTATGAATGGGTCAAGCTGTTACACGATGAGTGCGAAGAGTTCGGGGTGAAATTCGTCTTTTGCGGTACAGGCAGGCGCTTCATAAAGGACGGCAGGCTGTACTCCATCGAGGGGAGCGGTCTGCAAAGCGAACAGGCGCACAAATCGGGGCTGAGTGTGGCGGGCAAGCCGATATTTTTCGACCTGCGGGACGGTTTCGGTCTGCCGATAGATGAAAAGTACCGTTACAAGCCGAAATTCCGTGAGCGCTGTGAGAAATGCGGCATGCGCCCCTCCTGCAACGGCTGTTCCGACTGCGGCAAGTGCGAAAAGCCTGACGGCAAGGACTTTCAGAACAGGTAGGGGGCTTATCATGCTTATAAAGAACGGTCTTGTGCTGACCGAAAGCGGCTTTGAAAAGCTGACGATACTCACTGACGGCGGGAAAATTTCGGGCATACTGCCCGCTGATGCTATGGTGAAATATTCGGGCGAGGTACTTGATGCGGCGGGTAATTATGTTCTGCCCGCTTTGACAGATGTGCATTTTCACGGCTGTGCGGGGCACGACTTCTGCGAGGGCACAGCGGAAGCGTTCTCAAAAATAGCCGAGTACGAATTTTCGCAGGGGGTGGGGACTATCTGCCCTGCCACCATGACACTTCCCGATGAAACACTGACCGCCATACTGAAAAGCGTGGCGGCTTACGCGAAAGTTCAGCCGAAAAGCGGCGCGGCAAAACTGGTGGGCGTTCACCTCGAAGGACCTTTTATCAGCCGCGCAAAAGCGGGTGCGCAGAATGCCGCCCACATTCAGCCGCCATCTGCGGAAAAGCTGAAACACTGGCAGGCGGCGGCTGAGGGTCTTATAAGGCTTGTCACCATCGCCCCCGAGATCGAGGGTGCGGCAGAGTGCATTCGCGCCTGTGCGGGCGATATGCGTTTCTCGCCGGGTCACACCCAATGCGGCTATGACGAAGCGGCGGCGGCGTTTGAAGCGGGTGCTGACCATGTGACCCATCTTTACAACGCCATGCCGCCGTTCACCCACCGTTCCCCCGCGCTGATAGGTGCGGCGGCAGACAGGTCATTTGACGGGAAGAGGGTCTATGCTGAGGTCATCTGTGACGGCGTACACCTGTCAAAAAGCGCTGTGCGGGCGGCGTTTTCGCTGTTCGGGGCTGACGGCGTGGTGCTTATCAGCGACAGCATGGAAGCCACAGGCATGCCCGACGGCGAATATCAGCTGGGCGGGCAGAAAGTCATAAAAAGGGGCAGTCACGCCACCCTGACAGACGGAACTCTTGCGGGCAGTGTGACAAGTCTGTACGGCTGTCTGCTGAAAGCGGTGGAGTACGGCATACCCCTTGAAACGGCGGCAAAAGCGGCGACTGTCAACCCATGCCGCTCGGTGGGCATAGACGGCTTTTACGGTAGTATCGAAGTCGGCAAAGCGGCAAGGTTTCTCCTGCTTGACAAATCCGACCTCAGCATACGCAAAGTGATATGAAAAAACTCCGTACCTGCGTTGGTACGGAGTTTTTGCTATCTGTTGTCTATCGTGAGGACTTCGCTGACAGGGTAATGCCTGTCACGGACAAAGTCATCAAGTTCAACGCGGAAAGTATATACGCGGCGGGACATGAAGTTTAAATGAAACTCTGTCATGCCGTTGAAAGGGTGTCTTAATACCTCTCTGCCGTCTTCTGTGATGACAAGCGTGATGCGCGGCAGTTCGTCCTCGTTTTCACAGACAGGTTCGCGGGTCAGCACCTTGTTTTCTTCGTCATAACTGAAAGTTATGTAGTTTCGCGGGACTTTCTCTGCCTCCCCAAAACCGTCAACAGCGGCTAACATGCGGCTGTTCCTGCTGACTGTGAACTCATGGCTTACACGGGTAAATACGCCGTCAGCAAAGCGGTTGACATCTCGTTTGCCTATCTGCCCTATTTTCACCCGTTCGGGCGTTTCAAAGGTGTAGACATGTTCATAATCGCCGTATTCGTTCCTCACAAGCATACTTCTGCCGCTGTAAAATAACTCGACCTGACCTTCTCTGATGTCCTTGTCAGTCAGATACAGAAGATTTGCACACTTAAACACAGCAGGACCATTACAGCCGGCTATATCAGCCTGCATGTCTATTTCAGCACTACACGGCATGAATATCAGACACACCGCCGCCGCCACAGCAGTGAAGATGAGCCTTCCCCTGCGGCGCCCCATCTTTCTGCCCAAAGAATTGCAGTAAACAAAGACAAACAGCGCAGTCAGCGGGTAGATGAGCGCTGAGTTCACCAGCATCGCGATAAGCGAAGCGGCGCACAGGTCACGCATCTGCACAAGCCCCTGACTGCCCATCATCGTATGCACCTGAAAGATGTCCCAAACGATGATATTTGACGCCATTACTATCATGACTATGGGCGAGGTCACTATACAGGCTGTACTTACGGCATCTTTTTCCGTCCGACTGTCATTTACCATTTTCTTACCTCACATGGAACTCTGTCCATTTAACATCTGATGCCTGCCACCATTCTGTTTCAGCCGATGGGTACTGACCTATCAGACCGCTTTCATCATCGCGCACCTGCACAAAGAAGTCATAGCCGCCCAGATAGCCCACATAGACTCTCCGTGTGCCATCAACGCCATCTGACGACATGTATTCGTTGACGCGCTTCTCGCCCTCTTTGTCATAAGCGGCATCAGGGTCTATCAGCAGACCGTCAGCAGTGTTCAGCGCACCGAAAATACCGCTCTCAAAGCACTCTTCGATCGGTGTGCCCTCTGCTTCTTTGTCGGCTAAAAACTCAGCCACAGCGTTGTAAGCTGTCTTTGCTTCGCCGTTAAGGGTCTTTAAGTTACTGATCTTTTTTTGGAGCGCCGCCAAAGCGTCAGACTCATAACCGCTTTGCGAACTCTGTGACCTTACGGGGTAATACCCCACCACACCGCCGTCGGGGTTCTCAGCCGATACCGTCAGTTCTCCTGCGGTGTCGATGTCTACATGCACGATAACGCCTTCATAATTCCATTTAAGCTCTTCATTTATCTGTTTATCGCCCTTTTCAGCCGAAGCCCTGCGCGAAACAGTCAGACCCTCAGCAGAATACGCCTGCGGGAATCCGCCGCCAGTCACGGTGGTTATCATATCGGTGCCGTTTTCGCACTCCATATCGGCTATGTACTCTGCCGCGCTGTTGTAGGCAGTCTTTGCGATGGAATTCAGTGCGTTAAGGTCAAAGTTTGCAGGCTCAGGCTCAAAATCAAAGAACTCTGTCCATTTTGCCTCAGATGCCTGCGCCTCAGTCGCCTTTGCGGGGTACTGACCTATCAGACCGCTCTTTTCATCGCGCACCTGCACAAAGAAGTCTTCATCACCGATACGCCCCACATAGGCAGTCAGTGCGCCGTCAAAGTACCGTGCAAGTTCTCTGTTGACAATTCTCTCAAACTCGTTTTCGTGACTGCCGCCAAAAGCTATCGGCAGACCGTCAGCAGTGTTAAGCACACCGAAAGCACCGCTCTCAAAGCACTCATTGAGCGGTATGCCCTGTGTTTCATTGTCAGCTAAAAATTCAGCCGCCATGTTGAAAGCATACTTAGCCGCCTTGTTGAGGTCATCAAGTCCGACCTCAGGAGCATTCTGCACATCGAACGCTTTGAACTCTGTCCACTCAGCGCTGTCATTTGCCTGTATCCTGTCGGGGTACTGACCGATAAAGCCGTACTTGCCACGCACCTGTATGAACGGCATTTCTTCGCCCTCGTCGGTGAAATAGCCCATGTATACCTCAGCATCGGGCAGATCTGCAAGAACTTCTGTCAGCAGTTTGTCGCCCACAGCATCAGCGCCGTCAGCGATCTTAAAACCGCCCTCAGCCCGCGCTTTCGGGAAAAAGCTGTCGAGCTTGTCAAGTTCGCCGTTGAGCTCGCAGTTTTCACGTATCATATCCATCGCCATGTAAGCGTCCTTTGCGGCGGCGTTGACTTCATCAGCCTTGCCCTCGTCAGATTCCAGATACTCTGTCCATACCACATTTTTCTCATCTTCTGCCGTTATGGGCGATGGGTACTGACCGATACAGCCGCTGTCATCGCGCACCTGCACGAAAACATCACGGTCTGTCAGCCTGCCCACATATACGGTCACTTCGCCGCAGCCCACCGCTGTCAGGTCGGTGTTTATCTGTGCTTCACCGTATATGCTGTACTGCCTGTCTTCGCCCAGCTTAAGACCCTCAGGCTTGTTAAGACCGCCCAGCATACCGTCAGCGAATATCTGTTCGGGCAGTATGCCGTTCTCTTCGCTGTCTGCAAAGTAGCACATCACGCTGTTGTAAGCAGTCTTCGCGATAGAGTTCATGTTCTTTATCTGCTCGTCACCGAAAGCCGATTTTTCAGAGTTTACCTGCGTCCCCACCGATCTCTCGGCGCGTTCGGCAGACTTGTCGGTACTGCCGCAGGCTGACAGCAGGCACACCAGCGCCGCTGTGAATGCAATGATCTTCCTGTTCATTTTTATGCCTCCGTTTCTGCCAATGCCATTAAGCCAACATTCAAAATATATTTCGCATTCGTTCACAAAATATCTATTGACAAATCTCCGAAAATCTGCGGTTTCATTGCCCACAGGGCAATGAAACCCTTTGAAATAGGT
>Ga0129310_1000730_pt1 | contig 35644 bp, 33 predicted proteins | sample Go1ome_2_FD_94433 | JGI IMG/M metagenome (GOLD analysis project Ga0129310, IMG submission 94433) | Western lowland gorrila individual fecal microbial communities from Wisconsin, USA - Go1022A metagenome | ecosystem: Host-associated > Mammals > Digestive system > Large intestine > Fecal | place... | reverse complement strand
TGCAAGATAAATGTCAAAAAATGGATACTGACCCGCTGTTGTCTGTTCGGTTATCGGCATGGAAATACCATAGTCAAACAGCTCCTTTCTAAGTGCTGAAGAATACCCTTCTAAATAACTGTCAAAATCTGAATAGTTCTTGCCATCACCATAAACATAATATTCTTTTGCATCTTTATTTTTGTCTTCTTCACCATTCACCCATCTTTTAGCATAAGGCAAATACACAGAATCTGAATCATAAATATCTACAAAACCGCCGTTTCCTCCTGTAGTGACCAGTGATTTTTCGATTTTAATTTTATCTCCTGTGTAAGAAAAAACACTCTGTACACGTTCCATTTTTGCATCCATAGACACACCATCTGCCTCCGAATAGATATACCGATATCCATTATTCTTTTTCAGATAAATGTTATAAGTTTCATCAGCATACAATGACTGATACTGAAGAATCTCCTGACTGGCAGTTTTTTTCACATCATTTCCTTCACACACATAAACTTCCCAGAAAATTCGGTTATAATAATTCGAATCCTCATTAACTGATTCGTTTCTGAACACATGCAATTCTTTCTGTCCATCGCCATCCATATCTTCTATAAATGAAGCAACAATACCATTTCCAATTAATAATTTCTTCTGTTCGACCTCAGAAATATTTTCTGACATTTCAAAATCTTTTGTCTCGGCAACTTCCTCTATTTTCCCTTCATCAGGAATCAATGTATTTTGCAGATAATCTGTCAACACATTCTCTGGCTGTTTTGGATTTGTTTCCTCCTTTTCCTTTGTTTCAGCATCTGCATCGCCCTTCATTGCTACACCATTTTGTATATTCTCAATATATCCCTGAATTTCTTTCTTATCTGCTTCCTGCAATTTTGCCTGCTTCAGACTTGTTTCCAGAATATTAACAGCGTCCTCTTTCTTATCATCTGCCTCATACACGTATGCCAAAGATATATAAGCTTCTTTTCTTTCCGGTTTAATCTCAATAGCATATTTCAAAACATCTTCTGCCTGCTCGTACTTCAATTCAGAAAGGTACTGCTCTGCCTCGGCCAGATAATCCTCATATGTATCTTTCGATTTTCTTTGGCTCCATAACAGGGCTGCCGCTGCGATAATCGCTATCACCAAAATAGCCCCTACTATTTTCCTTGTATTTTTCTTTCCAGTCGCCATTTTCTGATCTACAGGTGTACCGCAATACGGACAGAACTTCACTTTATCTTCTATTTTTTTACCGCATTTTCCACAAAACATAAGCCTTCCTCACCTTTTAAAATGTTTTTTCCTGCTCCTCATCGTTGTTATCATAGTATTCTACCCGATGTTCTCTCAAAACCGAAATACTTCGAACAGCTAAATCCTTGACAACCACTTCTCTTCCACTTCCATCAAGTAAATATTTGCAGATATTCACATTTGAAGTTCCTGACAATGTACTATTCTCTGCAAATTCTACATAATAAACAGCATCATCTGTTATACTAAGAACATTACCACGTATATACTGTCTCTGAGTGATAATATCACTTTCTCCACTTACTGCATTGTAAATCTGCAGTTCACTGCCAGAATCCGCATCTGCCGAATTCGACTGCATAACAAAAAACTGTTTGCTTTGCCATACATGGGCTGCCCCCTCTTCAATCAGGCATTTGCTTTCTTGATTTTCTAGCGAGTAGGCATTAAAAGTACCTCCGCCTATTCCGTCTGAATAATACACAACGCTATTATAATACCCCGCTAGCTGAAAATACTCATTGGATTCACATTCTCCAATACATTCTGATTTTTCAGCATCAACATCATACCGGTATATTTTCACTTTTACATCAGGATTACGCTCATCACTGATAGAATAAATCAACACATTTTTGCCATCTGTGGCAATATTATATCCAATACGATCCTCATCAGCTAAAAATGCTGTTTTGCCATTTTTGCTCACATAAATACCATCGCCCATTTGATTATCCGGTCCATTCAATAACTCAATATCTCCATATGAACTGCTGGCATCACCTCCGACAGGTGCCGACATCGTTATGTACTGCTCTATATCTCCGTCCTTATTATCTTCTGTTTCCGCATCCGTTTCATCACTGCTCATACCTGCCTGAACATTTTTGATATACGTTTTTACCTGATAAATTTCTGATTCATCCATCTCTGCATTGTCTACTGCCTTTTCTAAAATGTCTACCGCCTCTGAAGATTTATTGTCTTTCACATACACTTCAGCCAAAATAATATATGGTGTCTTTTCTGTTGGTCTGACTTCTATTGCCTGAATCAATGACTGTTCTGCTTCTTCATATTTCAGATTGTCCAGATATTGCTGGGCTTCTATCATACAATCATCATAAGACCTGTCTTTTGACTTATGTGTCTGAACAATTGCAAACATTCCTATAGCAGCTATGAGTACGATACCCAACAAGACTTTGCTGCCTTTTTCTTTATTATGCTTAACCCCTGTTTCAACTGTCGGTGTCTCCAAAAGAATCGTCTCATTATCATCAAATGCATCAATATGTTCATCTCTCAAAATTTGTTCCAGATGTCTTCTCATTTCTACTGGATTCTGATAACGATCTTCCGGACGGTAACTGCATGCTTTCAAAACAATATCTGCCAGCTGTGTATGATCTCCTGACGGATATGGCAACGCGTCTCCTCGCAATCTTGATTGATTCGCATTAGAAATATCTTTATAAGTCGACTTAGCCGGTGGCTGAGGCACAAATGGCAGGCTATTATTATTCAACAAGCGATACATGACAATACCAAGAGAATAAATATCTACATCAAATCCATATTTCATTCCTCGGAAAATCTCCGGCGCCATATAACTGATGGTTCCCTTTCTTGATAATTCAAGGACATCATCATGTGCCTCAATTGTTCTGGCAATGCCAAAGTCACCCAGTTTAAAATCTCCCTGATCTGATATAAAGATATTACCGGGTTTAATATCTCGATGAATGATATCAAGGGCTCTGCAGCGTTCAAGGGCCTTACAAATATCAATTCCTAATCGAATAACGTCCTGCCTACATATCACATGTTCTTTTGTATACATATCCAGCGGTGTCAGCAATTCCATCCGGATCATGATATCCCAGCCAACATCATTTTCGTGTTTCCGCACCTCATGATCTTCATAACTGACAATATTGGTTGTTCCCCTAAGCTGATACATCAGTTCAAACTCTTTAACAATTTCAGCCGCCACACTTTGATAATAAGCCGCAAGACTATCTTCACTTTTTCCAACGTTATTCTTAACTGCTGTCAAATCCTGATCCGATCTTGGAATGCTGATGACCTTCAATGCTGCCTTATATGTATACCCAAAATCTTCCCGTTCAATTTCATAAACTGACCCGAAACTTCCGGTTCCTATTCTACGTACAACATGCCAGCCTTTATACTCGAGTTTCATGTTATTTGATTCGTTCATATCCCACCACTTCTCCTGCTATTTTCCATATCCGATTCTTTTAACCGTACTGTTCGCCCTCTTTTACAAGGTCACTGCGTACCCAACCTGATATGCCATCTCCCAGATAGACTTTATACCATTCATGTATTTTCCCATCTGAACCATAACCTTGCTCCGTTTCACCGTAAAAGAACAAAGGCGAACTGTCTTCAATTGTTGCAACTAGTTGACTATCATGCGTGGGATCAGATCTCAGATTAACAGAGTCACCGATCTTTTGATAATATCTCCCTTCAGCTAAGACAAGATCACTGCGTACCCATCCTTTAAAACCATTGGAAACTTTCACCCAAATATGATTTTTGCCGTCCGATCCCGGTCCGATTTTCCATTCACCTTCATAAATCATATTTGTATCGTCCGTAATCGTCGTTACCAATTCACTGTTATAATTTGCTTCTTTCCGTACATTTAATCCGGATTCAATATTTTTAACCAATATCTGATACTCTATTGGCCCATTAATCGACGGTTCATAACATTCCTGAGAAATTTGATCTGCATTATCCGAATTTCCTGCTGTCTCTTCAGTTTCTTTCAAATTCGAAGATATCATATTCCGTAAATAATCAATGATTTCTTGTTTAGCATAGGCAATATCATCTGTATAACCAGCAATAACACTTGTATCTTTTTCCGAATTATAACATTGTTCTTTTTTTTCTTGATATTCTTCTTTAGTTACATCTTGATTATCCCAATAATAACGGCAGATCATATCACCATTCTCATCAAATTCAATATGCGTATCATCTTCTGCACTATAGTTACCTTCAGCTAATAGCTTAAATTTTCCATCCTCAAGTGAATATATTTTTTCATAAAAATGTGCATTGTTGCCACCCCCTGCTTGAAACAGGCCTCCCTTTTTCTGATAACCAAATCCCACTCCCAAGACGTTTATCGTCTGTAAGCCTTGACCATCATAAGCACATACATCTTTACCAAATGCAGTCACTCCATAATCAATCAGCAATTCCGGAATATCATCTTTGTCAATATAAATCAGAAAACATTTCACCATTTCATCCTTATCGTCTACTTTTTCATTCAAATAATCAATATAGGCTTCCTGCCATTTATTCTGTTTTTCAGGATTCTCCTGTTCTGATTCCGTTTGTATTGCCTCTGAATTTTCCAATGTTTCTTTATTATTACTGCTTAATTCTCCGGTTTTCATCTCCCGACCATCCTGTATGTTTGCAACATACTGATGTATTTCTGCCTGTTCTGACTTTTTTAATTTTACCTGCTCTAAAGCCTTTTCAAGTATTTCTGTCGCATCATTATCTTTTTCTTCCTTTTGATAGACTTCAGCTAAAATAATATATGCTTCCTTTTTCTCTGGTCTGCCATCTAATGCCTGTCTTAATACCACTTCAGCCTTTTCATAATTAAAATCACTCAAGTACTGTTGAGCCTCATTCAAATACGTATTATATTCATCGTCTAATTTTTTTTGCCTAACAGCGACAGCCCCTATCCCAACAGCTGCAATAATCACTGCTCCTATGACTATGGTTCTTATTCTCTTATGTTTCTTTTGCGCTAATATCGGATCTGGGAATGTCTTTTCATCCTTCAATAATTTTTTATTAACAGATACCCCACAATATGGACAAAACTTTGCATTTTCATCTATTTTTTTGCCACAATTGCCACAAAACATAATGCTGCACTCCCCTCTGTACTTAATTTTAACATACTCCATTTTAACATACTCCCCTTTTATATCCCTTTCCCATACATAAAATGCACAATTATCTTAATATTCTGCAAAAAAATATCTCCAACAATAAGTAGGACTCTCATTGTTGAAGATATCTTTCTGAATTTAACCAATGGCTTTCTTCACCCACTGCACATATTCTTTTTCTGCTTTTCCCCAATAGCTCCGACTGATATCAATCACCTGCCCATTTTTTAATATCAGTTTTTTCTTTGTACATGCCTTCACATAAAAGAAATTAACCAGGAAGCTGCTATGGCACCGAACAAAATCTTCACTCATCATTCTTTCTTCAATTTCCCCGATTTTTTCATCAACGATGTATCGATACTCTCTTGTTACAACATTTGTCACCCGGAGATTTCTCTCAAAATACATGATCTCATCCAGGTTTAATCTGACAATCACCCCGCCATGGCACTGGAAAGCCATCTCTTTACTGCCGCAGACTTTCAGCTGTCGAATTGCCTTATCCATAATACAAGGCAGTTTTTCTTCAAATTTTTCTTTCAGAATATAATAGATATGCTTCGTCTCATAGGCATCCATGACATGATGAAAACCATCACTTACATAAACCACCTGGCATACAGGCCATTCTCGGTTTACTTTCTTGACAATTTCAATTTCACTATTGTCATCATTTTCAATATCTACAAACAGGATATGCAGATATTTCCGTTTTACCCCCCCCCACATTTCTGAGGCGTTTTGAAAGCTATGGATTTCTACATTGTTTTTCAGGTTTTCCCCATAATTTTCAAGTATTTCTCTTGAATTTTCAAGCCATGCAGGCTCTGTACTATAAATTCCAATTTGTAATTTTTTCATACTCCCAAGTCCGTTTCCCAATTTGATTTTTTCTTTTGATTTTTATTCTATTGAATCCTATAACATTGCCGGATAACTTCCCATCTTTATTTTTTCTTCGGATGCCGCAATCTGCTGAGATATTCCGATCGTATTCCCAGGAATGTGGCAATCTGACGGTTGCTGGCAATTCTGTCAACTTCCGGCCATTTTTCACGAAACCAGGCATAACGCTCTTTTCCTGAAAGATACAACCGTTTATAATTAATCTCATTCTGGAAATTCAATGCGTTCTGGAGACAATGGGCATAGATCCTGGCAAGCTGCGGATAGCGCTGCAGCACGACAAATAATGGATCTGCATCGATTTCCAACACACGGGCATCTGTCAAAGCTTCCATACCGACGAATGACGGAACCCTATTGCTCTCTATAAAAAAGTCCGCCGAATTGGCCGCCATAAAACGATCTGCCATAAAGCAGTCTGTAATATCCGAACGTGTATCGTCGATTAAGTAGCATCGCAGAATACCATCCAGAAGTAAGTACACTTTTGACTGTACCTCCCCTATTTCATACAACTTCTCGCCCTTCTGATAAAATGTCACCTTCGAAATATTTTCTAATGCCGCAGCTAAATCCGGATGGCCTGCTGCACCAAAAATCTGAAGTAATTCTTCTATCTCTTTCATTATCTTATTGCCTCATAACTGATGTTTTTTCCCATATTTTTCTTATATCCAGATAATCAGATTGTAAATCTTTTGAAACCAGGACATTTGTAATAACTTTATTGTCCTTTTCATTTTCTTTGATCTGCCTTCTCAATCTGCTCAGTGATTCCGGACGGATTCTTAAAAATGAGGCAATTTGTTGATTACTGGCCATTTTGTTAATAACTGGCCATTTTTGACAAAACCAACGATAACACTCTTTCGCTGGAAGACTCATACGCTGATTATTCACGACACAAAGGTACATCATCATTTTCTGCAGCTCCCGGATATACCTCCAGATTAATGAAGGATACCTCTCGGATAAAGCTTTTGCCTGTTCCACCGGTATCATACATATTTCTGCGTCAACCAGGGCTTTAGCTCCAACACGTGTTTTCACGTCAATGCCTTCTATGTTCAATAAGTCAAATTTTTCTGAAAAAAAGCAGGTTGTATTCGGCTGCTGATTCGCATCCGGCAAATACGTATAAGCAATGCCACTGATAAGAATATAAAATTCTTTCGGCTCAATTCCACATTCATAGATATCCTGTCCTTTTTTGTATTGCTTCATTGATGAAATGCGGATTAACGATTGAATCAACTGCTGATCTTCCTCTTGAAAGAATGTACCGATAACTTCCTCTACCGTCATAAACTTCCCTCTCACACCAAACCTTAACGTTTATTTATCATTTATATTAACATTTTTCAATTTTCTTTTCATTGACATTTGTTAGTTTTGAGATACTTTAAAAATTTTTTCAAAAGAATCAACACTTTCTTTTTCCGCCCAAGTCTCCATTGGCAAAAAAATGTGCCTTACTTTCTGCACATTCTGCATCCTGTAAAACACATTTCATTCGGGTGGTTATCAATTACCCCCCCAATCTTATTTTCCTTTTCTGATGTCTCAGCCTGCTCAATGATTCTGAACGAATACCGAGAAATGTGGCTATTTGATGATTGCTGGCTATCTGATCGACTTCCGGCCATTTCTCGCAGAACCACTCATAGCACTTGCTTCCCGGAAGGTAAAGCCGCTTATTGTTGATCTCATTCTGAAATTCCAGTGACTGATGCAGACAATGGATATATAATCCCGCCATCTCGGAATACTGTTGCATCATCAAAATAATTCTTTTAACTGGTATCTCACACACCATCGCATCCGCAAGTACCTCCACACCGACCACCGAAGGCGTCTCGCCTTTGCCTTGAAAAACTTCAGGTGTATTCGCTATCAAACCTTTTTCTGTCATAAAACAGTCTGTAATATCTGTCTGCAATTCATCAATAAAATAGCACCGCAAAATACCGCTCCAAAGAATATAAATCTTTTTCTGCATATCACCGACATCGTAAATGTGCTCACCCTTCTTGTAATGGTGTATCTCCGCAAAATGTGCAAGCATTGCAATTAACGCCGGATCTTTCAGCGGAATAAGTGCTTCTATTATCTCTGTCTTAATCATGTTATGTCTTCCCCTATACCGTAAAGTGAACTGCATCATCAATTGGATCATCGATGATTTCTGTTCAGATGCTAATATTCAGCATTCTCTTTCTTCTCCATAATCTGCTTGATATCCATATAATCCCACTGCAGATCCTTGGTTACCAGAATATTGGCCAATGCTTCATTCCCACTGTCACATTGCTTCAATTGTGATTTTAGGCGGCTTAATGATTCCGGACGAATCCTCAAAAATGACGCAATCTGCCGATTGCCGGCAAGGCTGACCGCCTGCGGCCATTTCTCACAAAACCAATGATATCTCTGATCCGATGAATAATACATTCTTCTGTTGTTTACCACACACAGATAAATCATCGCTTTCTGCAGATAATTTGCATATTCCCAGGCTAGTCCCGGCAGCTCTTTAACCGCCGCCAATGCAGCCTGGATAGGAACCGCATAAACTTCCGTATCCATCAGGACTTTCATCCCCACAGATGCTTTCTTGTCATAGGCTTCGATATTTAGAAAATCATATTTTCTTGAAAAGAAACAATTCGTAATGAAACGGTTCTGCTCATCACAAAAATAAGTATACGTTAATCCCTGAATAAGAATGAAGAAGTGTGTATACGGCTCCCCAATAGCGTATATCTCTTCTCCGCGTTTATAGGATATCACCTGAGAAATCTCACTTAATTTTCTGATCAGCCTTTCATCTCCTGTATGAAAAAATTCTCTGGTTAATTCTTCTGATACCATAAAAACCTCCCGCCAACGGCTATATATAGTCGCTATCGGTTTATCATAACATTATATAGAATATTTTTCATTGACATTTGTTAATTTTTTTATTTGGTTTTTATAAAAAGCAGGCTATCCCCAACGTTTTGTTTCAACTTTTTCAAAGCGATATTGCTGCTTCACATCAGGATATTTCACCCGATCCACTTCACTCATAAACATGCTGTAAGGTCTGGCACAGATTTTATACGGCGGATAAAGTGCTTCATAGATCACCAGCTTCTCACCATTCTCTGTATGCTGGGCAAAAGCAAGCACCTTATACAAATACTCGGCACTCTCCTCAGATACCCACTCCCGCTTAAAATGACGAACGATATCTCCAACTTCAATGTCTCTTTCCGGAACATCTTTCTCATCTGATTCATCTGCCGCCGGCTCCGAGCTGCCATGCTTCAATTCTGAATGTACTGTTTTTGCTGTGTCATTCACTGGCCTTTCCTGTTCATCCAGTTCAACATACTCATCACGGTCAATAGACACCGGGATACCTGTCTTTCCCTCAATGTGGACACCGCCATACCAGGTACCTGTCACTTTGCAGGTATCTCCAACTTCATATTCCATTGTATAATCGTCTTTTTTCTTTATGATTTTTACCAGTTTCATGTCATTCACCATTTCTTCTGAATCATTTTATTTCTTCTAATGCCTTCTATTCCTGTTGCTCCGTGCCGCTTCATTCGCTTTTGGTTTCGCCTGATTCAGCCGGACACCTTCTTCAGCCAACTACCTGATTCAATCAAACGCCTGATTCAGCCGCGGCATCAATACATCCAGAATTTCCTTTGCAACTGCCAGTTTGTATGCCAGTCTTGTGGACTGCGGTTCCAGCTCAATAGAATAGGACTGCATGTCTCCATTCATCACAACTGCAAAGTACACCTGGCCCGGAACAGAGGCATCCGGATTTGCCGGATCTATATTCCCCATAGTGCCTGTCACGCCGATGCCGATATTGGCTTCATAGGTTTCCGCACATGCTGATGCCATAGCCTCTGCTGTCTCTCTGGAATAGACTGTATATTGCTCCAGCACTCCTTCAGGCACTCCCTGCATCATCTTTGCCTCATTGCAATAGGTTACAAAAGCCCCTTTGAGTACCGCCGAAGAGCCTTCTGTATCTGTGATCAATGATGCAATCTGACCAGACGTCGCACTCTCCATCGTTGTGATCGTCATCTTTTTCTCAATCAAAAGTTTTGTTAGCTTTCTATAACCGTCTCTGACCGCTGCCTCATCGTATTTTGCTCTATTTGCTGCAGCAGACTCATCCGTACTCACGGAATTGATGCATTCAACACTATTTTCTCCGCTCCCAGCCTCTGAGACAGGCTCTTTATTTTGCGCATTGTTTTCAGAAGACTTTCCACATTGACGAACTCTGTCAAGAAAATCCTGTTCAACCTCCTTGTACGGACGCTCTCTGAAATCCGGTTCAGACTTAAGCTCCGGCACCGGTCTGTTCTCTTCCCCAGGCATCATCCTGTGAAGCTCATGCGCCATCATCTTATCATCAATCTGCTTGCAGCATTTCTTCTCTTCTTCTGTCAGGTCCGCCATACCAAAATAATCATAAATGACGCTCATGATCTGTGCTTCTATATCCAGATAATTACTCAGATACGGTTTCACCGGCCGAATAATATCCGCAATATACGCCTCACTGGCATCATGCAGCAGACATGCCAACACGATTCTCTTTGACCATCCCCTGGCCGCCGCCTCATTGGCACAATTCATCGAATGCTGCGCCACCGAAAAGAAATATCGGATATGTCCGCCGCCCCGGCAGACCAGACTTAAAGCGTGGGCGATATCTTCCACACAAACATCCTGCTTCGTCATCTTCAACGGATCAAAAATCCGTCCGGTAAAAGTATTCATTACACTCATTGTTTCTTTATATCCTTTACTTCATTTTTGTTCTAAATTCCTCTGTTGTCATATTCATTCGTTTAGCGGCCTCTTGCATATTCAAAATACCATCTTTAACTAAATTTGTTAAAATCTCAAGTTTTCCTTCAAGTTTTCCTTCAAGCTTTCCTTCTTCACGCTCTATACATGCCCGCTCTTCTATCATATCTTCTATAGCCTTACACATATCGATCGTCTCCTCTCCATCGGAAATTTCTATAGACATATTCGTCATTACCTCTATAACCCGAGCCGCCATAATATCCATATTCATTCTTGGATTATCCTTCATGAAATTCCATAACTTCTCTTTATCTTTTGAATATTTTATGCATCCCAAAACTTCTCTCAGACTGGAATGAAATTTCTGCAAATCTTTATCCGAAATACCATATGGCTGAATCAAATGAATCTTATAATCCTGAACATACTTCATCAATGTCGAACTCAACTTCTCCATCATATCAGTTAATTTTACCGGTCCATCCCACTCATCTGACCCAAAATAAACAACTAACGTCACCACAGGCACAATCCTATCTGTTTTATAAAAACCTGATAAAAATTCGGCATGACTTCTTACTTTATCCTTCTGCTTTCGATGCCGTGCCGCTATGTCTGACACCTGTTTTCCATACTGTAAAAAATCATAAATACCATTTCGTACTGGCATTGCATAGTGAATATCCGTTTGATTTTCTATTCCCAGTAAAATATATGCAGCCTGAGAATCCTGCATAATCACTGTTGATTTGAGCACATCCCTGTATTTCTGGACTGCTGCATTCTTTTTCTCATCTTTATTTTCATCATATGTATTAAACGGAATAATAATCTCTGTCGTATCTACTTCCTTCAATTCTTCTGGATTGACAACTTGCCTTCCCCCATAAATCAAATAATTAAAAGCATCTGCAAATACAGCATTTTCTCTGATGTAAGCCTTCGTAATCGTATCTGCTGCTCCTATCGTTTTCACCCCTTCCAATTTAACTTCAATAGGAGTTATTACTTTGCTTACTTTTCTCTGTATTCACCATACTATCATCAGTTATTTGATTAATCAAGTCCATTTCCTATTCAATTTTCCTCTTATTCTACCCTGTTCGATACCCTTCGGCAAATTCTGATATTCTTCGACAGCAATAATCCATAAGCTTAATTCCGTCCAATCGAAAAACACAAAAACAAAAGCCCGATCGATGAATTTTCCTTCGACCGGGCTTTTAATGAATTTCCTGTAATTTCATTTAATACACCTTCAACTTTCATAGAATTCGATTAAAAAATTATGTTCCTTTTGGACTATACCTCCTATTCATAAATTTGCATGTCCGCTATGGGCCTCTGCCTTTCTTCATAATCATCATCTCCTCTGTTACATGTATAGCTGTTAACGACATCTATGTAAACTCGTGAGAGATTTTTATTCGATTTGATTAAGACTTCTTATGCCATTGGACTGTCCTCCTGTTCTAAGACTCGACTACTTCTAACTATCCTCTTGGTCTAATACTGGAATAAACTTCCCTGATTTCTGTTAGGCATCTCCTCTTTGTTGTCTTTATAGTAGCACAGTTATCTTCACGTGTCAATAGTTTTCTTTATATTAATCTCGAAATTATAAATATTCAGAATTTTCACTCATTTCAAATGTAAACACTCACTAAATACGGCTTCATAAAGATTCTCTTCGCACTTCCTGCAAAAACCTGTCTTCCTTCTGACTAATACAAAAAGCGAAACTGCCCTGCACACAAATAAATATGCCTTTCAGTTTCGCTTTAAATCTACAAAGATTTGCAAATCTCTTATATCTATTACATCTTTTATCTATTACATCTTTATGATGACATTAATTTTGTCTTTTAGCAGATCCGCAAATATCTGACCATCTTCAGCTTTGCCTGCTACCGAACCATAATGCGTTGGTATCGCAGCTTTCGGATGAATGATTTCTGCCAGCTTGGCTGCCTCTTCTGCTGTCATTGTATACGTTCCGCCGACAGGAAGCAAAGCCACATCACACCGGACTTTCTTCACATCCTCGTTGATATCTGTATCTCCGGCAATGTAATAGATCACATCATTCATTGTCACAAGATAACCTACCCACTGATTTGCCTGTGGATGGAACTGTTTGCCCACATTGTAAGCAGGCACTGCCTGAATTCTGACACCATTGATCTCCATCTCATCTCCCGGAGCCACCAATTCTGTAAACTCCTCGGAAATGCCGCTGTTACTCAATGCATCCTTCATCGTCTTCGGACAGACAAGAATTGTTGCCGCATTTTTTACCTTTGCCAGATCTTCCGGTGAATAGTGGTCAAAATGATCATGGGTCACACAAATAATATCTGCATCATGTGGTTCTCCCTCCACATTAAAGGGATCAAAATAAATGATCTGATTTCCTGCAATACGAATACTGCTGTGGGTTAAAACCTGAACTTCTTCATACATTACCTGTTACCTCCTTGCTTTTTCTCTATTCTACCATATCCGGCATTCTCTGTCTTTATGAAGCAGAATTTCTTTTGCTTTCTTGAAAGCCTCATCCAATGTATGCCATCCAAGGACTGCACATTTTACTCTTGCAGGCATATGGGCGATATCTTTCAATGCAGAGGCTTCTTCCAGCTGGTCGATTTCCTCATCCGTCGCTTCTCCCTGAATCATACGCAGGAACATGTCACCAAGCTTCAATGCCTCTTCCTTTGTTTTTCCAACAATCATTCCCAGCATAATATCTGCGGATGCCTGGGAAATGGCACAGCCGTCCCCCACAAAGGCACCATCCTCGATGACGTCGTTTTCTACTTTTAATTTCAGGAAAATATCATCTCCGCAGTTCGGATTCACACCTTCCAGAACAATGTTTGCATCCGGCAGGTCATGCTTATACTCCGGCCGCAGATTGTGTTCTGTCAATATTTCATTATAAAAACTTCTACTCTCCATATCCCATTCTCCTTCTTATGCTGGCAACACTCTTCACAAAAGCATCAACCTCTTCCAATGTATTATAAAACATAAAACTTGCTCTTGTGGAAGAATTGACACCCAGATAAGTCAGGAGCGGCTGTGCACAGTGATGACCGGCACGAACATCAATGCCGTCTGAAGCAAGGATCTCACTGACATCGTGCGGATGAACACCCTCTATTGTAAAAGACACTATACCTGTATGATTTTCAGGATCTTCTGAGCCCATCACATGTACATGCGGTATCTTTGAAAGTCCTTCCATGGCACGGCGTGTCAATGCCAGTTCCTGCTCCTGAATAAAATTAAATCCTACCTGCTGCAGGTAATCAATGGCGGCTGCCAGTCCTGCTGCACCGGCAGCGTTCACCGTTCCGGCCTCAAATTTATACGGCAATTCCGCAAAAACCGCACCTTCTCGTGTTACGGAATCTATCATTTCGCCGCCGGTGAGAAATGGCGGCATTTCTTCAAGCAATGCTTTCTTTCCATATAATACACCGATTCCCATCGGTCCCATGAGTTTATGCCCTGAAAATGCCATAAAATCCACATCCAATTTCTGCACATCCACAGGCATGTGCGGTACGCTCTGAGCACCGTCCATCACAACCACTGCGCCAACTTCATGAGCTCTGGCCACAATTTTCTCTATCGGATTGACACATCCTAAAACATTGGATACCTGAGCCACCGCCACCAGTTTTGTCTTCTCATTGATCACCCTCTGAATGGTTTCATCTGTCAATGTGCTGTCCGGTTCACACTCCATGAACTTCAATTCAGCACCCGTCTGCCGTGACACCATCTGCCATGGCAGGAGATTGCTGTGATGCTCCATAATGGTGACTGCAATCTCATCTCCGGCTTTCAGATGGCTGAGACCATAGCTATAGGCCACCAGATTCAGCCCTTCTGTTGTATTTCTTGTAAAAATAATCTCTTTTTTGGAAGCCGCATGAATAAAATCACGTACTGTCCCTCTGGCGTTCTCACAGCTCTCTGTAGCCTTCAAGCTGAGAGGATAAAACCCTCTCAGCGGGTTTGCATTTTCTGTCTCATAAAAAACTCTGACCGCATCCAGTACAGCCTGCGGGCGCTGGGCTGTTGCTGCATTATCTATATAAATCGTATCCTCATTCTGTAAAAGAGGGAAATCTTTTCTGTAATCACTGGCTGTCATTGCTCATCACCTTTGTAAGCTGATCTGCTACAATCCTTTCTGTTTCTTCATCCTGTATATGGTGGTAAAGTACTTCAAGTTTCGCTTTTGTCATAATATCTTCGGCTGTCTCCTGATCGATGCCTCTGGCCGCAAAATAGAATAATGTTTCTTCATCCAGTTCACCAATGGTTGCACCATGACTGCCGTCCACATCCTCTTCTGCACAAAGAATCAGCGGAATCGTCTTATTCTCTACATCATCCCCGAGAAGCAGTACATTCTCAGTCTCTGCGCCTTTGGATCCCGATGAACCGCGTTTAAAATCAATGGAACCTCTGAAAGCCTTCTTTGCTGCATCCTTTAATGTACCGTCTACCTGAATGTCACAATTTGTCTTCTTTCCCCAATGATTAACAACCAGATTCATATCCAGTGACTGCTGCTTCTGTCCGATATAACCAATCTCCGTATGAAGTTCAGACTGATCGCCTTCCAGTTCTGTCTGAATGCCATTATAAACATCTCCCCGGCCGATAAGCATCTGAAGGACATCCAATTTGGCTGTCTCATCGCAGACAGAACCTACCGCATTCAGTAATCGCTGTCCTTCATCCAGCATATTAATCTGTATCAGACGGATCGTGCTGTTTTTCTTCGCATAGAGTTTTGTTCTGAATGCCAGATCACTCTGAGCCTTTTTGCCGGATATAAACTTCTCGATCACCGTTACATGGGCATTTTCTTCTGCTGTAATATAAACAGTTCCTGCGGCATTTTCCTTATCTTCACCGCTGATATCCAGGCGGATGATCCGCTCCCCATCTTCTGCTTTTGCTGTAAACTGCAGCACCGGAAGGTTCTCATCTGAAAATAATGTATCAGCCTCAGCGCCGGCGCCTGTTGTCATTTCCTTTATATTCAAACCGGCTTCTGATACCTGTTCCGGTTCTTCTGTTGTCACCATGCAGGGCTGCACACTCCCGTTCCATTTCACTGTTGTATCATTTAAATGAAGCCAGTACCATGTTTTGGATGGCAGTGGATTAATCTTTAATGTCTCATTCTCTTTCATCTTCAAATCCTCCTTACCTTATCCAATACTACCTTTCATCTCAAGACGAATCAGATTGTTCATCTCAAGGGCATACTCAAGAGGCAGCTCCTTTGATACGTTGTCCGCAAATCCGCTGACGATGCATGCTCTTGCATCTTCCTCGCTCATACCTCTGGACATCAGATAAAAAACAGCCTCATCACTAATACTGCCAATCTGTGCTTCATGACCTACATTGGCATTCTTGGTTCGGATATCCATGGCAGGGATCGTATCTGATCTGGATTCCGAATCCAACATCAGAGACTGGCATGAAACAGATGATTTGGCATTTTCTGCACCTTTATTCACAACAACGGATGAACGGAATGTACTGATACCGCCATCCTTTGAAATAGATTTTGTATTAATATAAGAACTTGTATTTTCTCCAATATGAACAACCTTTGCCCCGGTATCCAGATTCTGGCCTTTGCCGGCAAATGTAATGCCTGTAAATTCCATCTTGGAGTCACGGCCTTTGAGAATGCTCATTGGATACAGATAGGAAACATGAGAACCAAAGGAACCGGATACCCATTCAATGGTACCGCCCTCTTCTACCAATGCTCTCTTTGTGTTCAGATTATACATGTTCTTGGACCAGTTCTCGATGGTGGAATAACGAAGTCTTGCATTTTTGCCTACAAAAAGCTCCACACATCCGGCATGCAGATTGGCGACGTTATATTTCGGAGCTGAACAGCCCTCAATGAAATGCAGATCTGCACCTTCATCTACGATGATCAGTGTATGTTCAAACTGGCCGGCACCCGGTGCATTCAATCTGAAATAAGACTGCAGCGGAATTTCAACAGAAACACCCTTTGGTACATAGACAAATGAACCGCCGGACCAGACAGCCCCGTGAAGTGCGGCAAACTTATGATCTGTCGGTTTCACCAGCTTCATGAAATGCTTCTTCACCATATCTGCATATTCACCGGTCAGTGCGCTTTCCATATCGGTATAGACAACCCCCTGTGCAGCGACTTCCTCACGGACATTGTGATAAACCAGCTCGGAATCATACTGGGCACCGACACCGGCCAGAGATTTTCTCTCTGCTTCAGGAATACCCAGACGTTCAAATGTATTCTTAATATCCTCCGGTACATCGGACCACTTAGCCTTCATCTTTGTATTCGGTCTGACATAAGTCACAATCTGATCCATGTTCAGGCCTTCAATGGATGGTCCCCAGTCAGGCACTGCCATCTCATTGTAAATCTGAAGAGAATGCAGTCGAAACAATTCCATCCATGCAGGATCATGTTTCTCTTTTGATAACTTCTGTACAATCTCAGGTGTCAATCCGGCTTTGATCCTGTATGCGTCTTTTTCATCATCTTTAAAATCATATATACTTCTATCTATATCTTCAACTTGACTTTTCTCTTTCACCGTCAGTCACTCCTTTCCAATGCTGTCTGTATTTCAACAACTAAGAACCTTACGTACTCCGGGTAAGTTTTATCCTGTTGAAAAATTTACTCTGCCTCAGATGAAGATTCGTAACTTCCGAATCCGTTTTCATTGATTTCCTGAACAAGTGAAGCACCACCTGTCTTGATGATCCTGCCTTCAACCATGACATGTGTGTAATCCACGTGCAATGCTTCAAGAATCTTCGTACTATGGGTAATGACGATCAAACTGCCTTTGCATGTCTTCTGGTATTCTTCAATACCTGCTGAAACCGTCCGAACAGCATCCACATCCAGACCGGAGTCTGTCTCATCAAGGATTGCCAGCGAAGGTTTAAGCATCAGAAGCTGAAGAATCTCTGCCTTCTTCTTCTCACCGCCGGAAAATCCCACATTCAGATCACGTTCCGCATAAGACGGATCCATCTGTAAAATAGCCATTGTCTTCTCAAGATCTTTCTTGAAATCCCACAGCTTGATTCTCTTGCCGGTTTTCTGTTCCAGTGCATTTCTGATAAAAGAACTCAGTGTCACGCCAGGAATCTCAAGAGGATTCTGAAAAGAAAGAAAAATACCGTCTTTTGCACGCTCATCGACTGATTTAGCCGTAATATCCTTACCCTTAAACCAGATTTCGCCGGATTTCACCGTGTAACGCGGATTGCCCATAATGGCATAACCAAGGGTAGACTTACCTGTACCATTCGGTCCCATCAAAACATGTGTCTCCCCTTCACCAATGGACAGATCCACGCCATGAAGGATTTCTTTATCTTCAACATCAACATATAAATCTTTTACATTCAATAACTGTTTGTTCAACATTTTTATGCCTCCTACTTGTTTCTCCTCTATTGTTATGCTGTATTGCCTGTGCTATCTGTATCTATCCGCTGAAACGGCCCTTCCCGGCCACATCAGCCAGTGTCATATTATCCAAATAATCTGTAATAACATTCGACAATCCCTGCCATACCGGCAGCGTACAACAAAGCTCTGCTCTCCCACAGGGTTCTGCATCATCCTTGAGACAGGATACCGGTGCCAGTGTTCCTTCAGTCAATCGAAGAATGTCACCAACTTTATATGCCTCCGGCTTTCTGGTAAGATGATAACCGCCGCCACGGCCGCTGGTTCCCTCAATATAGTGTTCCTTTGACAGCATTCTGGCAATACTCTCAAGATACTTCAGAGAAATACTCTCCGCTTCCGCTATCTCTTTCAGCGGTACAAACTCCCGGTCTGCATTGACCGCCAGATACGTCATGACCCGCAATGCATAACGCCCCTTTGAAGAAATCATTATCATCCTTCATTCATTCCTTTCCTGTTTCTATGTGTATGATATACCTATTCACCTACTATGTCAATAGGTATATCAAAAAGTACGGATCCCAAACGACTAAGTACTGTCCTATTTTTGACTTGAATTTCAAATTCATGACAACCGCCCGTTTTCCATTTCGTAAACCACATCTGCCACGTTCATGGTAGATACTCTGTGGGATACCAGCACAACAGTTTTCTTTTTAGCAGATTCTTTCAAAGATTTTAGGATGATGCCTTCATTCAGTGAATCCAGATTCGATGTTGGTTCGTCCATCAGAATCATCGGTGCATCATGGAGAAACGCTCTGGCAATGCCGATTCTCTGTTTCTCACCGCCTGACAGTGTATCCCCCAGTTCTCCGACTTCCGTATCATATCCTTCAGGCAGCATCATAATAAAATCATGGATGGAAGCTTTCTTTGCCGCATCCATAATTTCTTCTCTGGATGCTCCCGGCTTTGCAATCGCAATATTACTAGCAATTGAGTCATGAAATAAATGTGTTTCCTGAGTCACATAACTTTCCATATCCCTAAGATATTTTGTCGGAATTTGCCGTACATCTTTCTCATTTACTGATATACTGCCTTCCTGTACGTCCCAGAAACGCATCAGCAGTTTCAACAAAGTAGATTTTCCAGAGCCGCTTGCTCCGTGGATACCTGTAATTTTGCCCGGTTCCAGCTTTAAGGAATAGTTGTCCAAAATGATTTCATCTGCATACGCAAAAGTTACATTCTCAGCTTCTGCTCCGGTAAATGAATGGTCTGCCCCCGCTTTAGACGCTGTATTTTCATCGCCGGAAATTTCGGAATTTTCCGTATCATACGGAATCTCCTCCACAAGAGGCTTTTCCTCCAAAATCGAAAGGACTCTCTCTCCGCTGGCCAAGGTCTGATTCAGATTATTTGACAAACTGGACAAGGCTACAACAGGCCCAAAGGACCCCATCATTGCAATGGTACATGTCATAATACCATCAAAACCCATTTCACCTTTTGTATGCAGCCACACTGCCAGCGCCAGCATCCCAAAGGAGGCCATAAGAATAACCATGTTCGTCAGCGAGCGCTGTGAACCTTCCATTTTGCTTAAAGATTCCTGCATCTTAGCCAGTTTCCGGGAACGCTCGGACATTTGTTCCTTTCTCTGTCCGCCCTGTCCATACTGAATTGTCTCATCAAGTCCACGGAGAGAATCCAGCACAAAACTGTTGAGTTCCCCAAACTCTGTACGAAATTCCATCCCCTTCTCACTGCCCCTGCTTCCATTCCACATTGGAATCACAACACCGACAATCAGATAAGCTGTCGAAGCCAGCAATCCTGTCAGCCAGTGATATCTTCCTATAAAAATAATCATAATCAAAGAGGTCAGCGTGGCTATGGCTATGGGTGAAATGGTATGGGCATAAAATACTTCCAGCAATTCGATATCTGTTGTAATAATAGAAATCAGATTGCCTTTATCCTTTCCTTCCAGCTTCGCCGGACAGAGTTTTCTGAGAGCTGCAAATACTTTATGTCTGATAATCGCCAACAATTTGAAAGCGATAAAATGGTTGCAGTACTGCTCTGCATAATGTAAAATTCCCCGAAGGACAGCAATAACCAACATAATAATAATAATTGTCATTACCGGGATTGATGACAGCCAGACACTTTTTGCAGAAATTGCTATATCTGCCGCACGGTTCATCAATCCATGAATAATCACCTGCCCCGCCAGAATCGTCAGAAAAATGGCACACAGATAACCCAACGTTCCAAGGGCAATAGCAGCCAGCATAATATGAAGAAGGGGATTTACTAAACCAATCAAACTTCCCATAATGACAAGGGCACTTCTTCTCTTTTTTATAGTGCCGGTCACCCTTAAATTTTTATTCGATTTTTCTTTTTCCATTACCTGTTATCCCCCTTTCCGTAATTTTCCAGTGCCATCTGACTTTCATACAGATATCTGTAGGCACCGTTTTTTTGCATCAATTCTTCGTGTTTACCGCTTTCTTTGATTTTGCCGTCTTTTAAGAAATAAATCCGGTCGGACTTAACCACATTGGCCAGCCTGTGGGAAATAAGAAGAACAGTTCGTTTTTTTGCCAATTCATGGATCACATCCATAATCAGTTCTTCGCTCTCCACATCAATATTCGAAGTGGCTTCATCAAAAATGTAAACCTCAGCATCTTTTAACAGTGCCCTTGCAATGACCAGTCTCTGACACTGACCGCCGGATAGATTGCCTGCTTTTTCCTGAAGTTTTGTCTGCAGGCCATCCTGAGTCTGTAAAAATCCCAGAAGATTGACTTTTTGAAGAACTGCCTCCATCTCTTCTTTAGATACGTCAGGCTTAGCCATACGAAGATTTTCTTCCACTGTCCCCTTAAAAAGGTAGCTGTTATGACGAACCAGTACAACATGTTTCATCAGGTCCGCTTCATCCACTTCTGATAAATTCAGTCCCGGAGCCTTTTCACTGCCAATGGTTATCTCACCGGTATACCCCCTGTTCTTTGCAGAAAGCAGTCCGGCAATCGTACTCTTACCGCATCCTGATTCTCCCACAAGGGATACAAAACTTCCTGCCGGAAGATTCAGATTGATTCCTTTTAAAATTTCTCTTTCCTGTTCATAAGAAAAATGAACATCTTTTAACGAAATGTCCAACGGACTATCCGGAAGCTTCCTTTCGCCTGTGGTTGGTTCAGGCAAATCCAGAATTTTAAAAATTTTATCACTGGCTGCCATCCCATTCATGGCAATATGGAAAAATGAACCCAAAAGTCTGAGAGGCAGAAAAAATTCGCTGGCAAGTAAAACAATGCACAGCGTTCCCGATAAACTGATGCTGCCTTTAAGAAACTCAGTGACGGCAGCTGCCATACCGACAGCTGCCCCACCGTATGCAATAATATCCATCACACTGGTAGAATTCAGCTGCATAGTCAGCACCTTCATGGTTATCTTACGAAAATTTTGGGATTCCATATCCATCTCATCTGCTTTTTGCTGATCCGCCTGATAGATTTTCAAAGTAGTCAGCCCCTGCAGATTCTCAAGAAAAGAATCTCCAAGGCCCGTGTATATGCTCCAATATTTATTCAGCAGTTTCTTGGCAATCTTCTGAACCACCACAATAGAAATCGGAATCAGGGGTACACAAACTAACAGAATCACACTTGCCTTCAGACTGACCCTGCACAGGATCATAAACAACGTCATCGGTGCAATAAGACTGTAAAACAGCTGTGGAAGATATTTACCAAAATAAGTTTCCAGCTGTTCTACCCCTTCTGTTGAAACCTGAACAACCTCGGAGGAAGAAACCTGTTCACTGTAGGAAGCCCCCAGCTTCAACATCTTCTCATAAAGCTTTTCTCTCAGAATTTGTTTTACATCCACACAAGCCAGATAGGAGGACCGAGCTCCCATCCTCTCGCACAAAAATCTAACAGCAGCCACCAGCAGCAAAATCACTGCTGTTTTTTGAATAACTGCTGCCGTCAATGTCTGATCTGCCACCCGCTCCAATAAATCGGCAATTGAAAATACAGCCAAAACCTGTGAAAGGAGGGCTGCCCACTGCCACAGAATCGTATATACAATATATTTTTTTGCGTGGGATAAAAGTCCCACTAGTCTTGTTTTTATCATCTTTGTTTTGTTCTCCCTATATCTTCTTTTCTGCTTTCTCTACACTAGTACATCGTTTTCGAAATAACTATACCAATCGCGTAGGATGCGGATTGGTATAGTTATTTACGAAACGATGTACTAGTCTTCAGCATCAACAACAGCCTCCCTTTGGACGGTTTTTACCCTCAGGGAGAAATACAGCAGGTGACACACCCATACCACTGCGATACAGATTCTTCCAATCGGTACATTCTTCATACAGATAAAACCAATGGCCATAACAATTGTCACCATAACAATAATCTTACATTTTGTCGCCATAGTCATCGCCCTTTTCTGAACAAAGCTATCCAAATGTTTTTTGTATAGTTTTGTTCCTGTAAACCATTGATGCAATCTTTCTGAACTCTTTGCAAAACAAAATAATGTTGCCATATAAAACGGAACTGTCGGCAAAATAGGTAATACAACACCGATTGTACCAAGTCCGAGACAAATAAAACCAAGGACGATCCAAATAATTTTTAATGGATTTCTCACTTTTTCTCCTCCTGCTATTACTGAATAATTATACTGCGTTTGTCTCAACTAACCTCCTTCTGTGAATCTATCTTACCTTCTATTTTTTATAGCGTCAATTCATTTTTCTTCAGAAAATTGCCTTAAAAGCAACAAAAATCTCCTGAATTTGGAGATTTTATATTTTTCACATTCCTGCTGTAAGAAAAAAGCGCACTTATTGAAAATTAATAATCAACAATGCGCTTTTTTCTTAACCTTTATTCTTTATTTTTCTGAAATATTTTATTACTGGCAAACCACATCGGCAATTAAATGGCGGCACTTTCGGATGATCATCCTAAACAGACATCTGATATCATATCTTGTTAGAACCAGACACACAGCAATGCCGTACTTTCCGGCATATGCATTCTTCCCACACTGCCTGTAACAGTGATCGAAATCGATGCAATCTGCTCTCCTCCCGGCCATCGGTGCGTCTTAAAAGCAGACATCGGAATATAAAGTTTATTCCCGCTGATTTCCGCAGCCACCAACTGATCATTTTCTTCGTACTTGAGTGAATTCAGATAGCCGCTCATTGCTGTGCCATTGATTCTTGAATTTGCAGCCATATCTTTTAATGTTAATTCAAGATATTTACCTGTACCTCTTTGTACGATCCATGCTTCTTCTTCAAATCCATGCATTGCCATTGAAAATCTGTTTTTATGCATTTTACGGCTCATTTTATAAACAGCAAATTCAACCTGACACCTCGCCTCGTCCCGAAAGGTCACTGACATCTCTGACTGAACCGTTACTTCCTTCATACGGCGATACTTCTGCTGCTGATGATCATTAAGCATCAATTGCAATATATGAATATCTGTATTCTCGATCATTGCCTCTGCTGCTTTTTGCCTTTCGTCCTCTCTGGCACCTACTTCAGTCAGATAATCCATCAATGCCTGATACATTTCCCAGTACATCCCGAACCATTCTTCACCCCTGGAAGTAAATTCCAGTTCTTCCGAAAGGAACCCTTTCTCTATGCACATTTTGAAATAACGATTAATGGTAGAAGCATTAACCCCGCAGCGTTCTGCAATTACGCGTTGGATGCCTCTTTTTTTCTTCGTATCATGCAGTTCCCTCATATATCTCAACTGAAGCATAGATGGACGGTTCTGACGTTTCAAATGTTCGCCTTTTTCCATTTGTTTCCCTTTCTACCAGATATGGATATTGATTTCACAGCAATCTTCTATGGCTGGGTTCTCCTGCTCTCTCTGCAATGACCTCACTGCAATAAGCGCCTTTGCTTCCGTGACAGGAACTGCCGCGCTGACCATATAAGTAAAACTATCTGCCGGCAGACAGTATCCCTCCTCCGTTTTCACAGCCTCTGCCCATTGACCTGACTGCTGATACCAGACACACCTCTCATCTTCGTCATCTTTTGCTTTGATAACAAAATAATTCCGGTCTTTTTCAACTGTCAGCACTGCTTTAGGATACCATTGTGAAAATACTTTCGCAAGTTTTCTCGGATTACGCTGTTCCAGTTCATAAAGTCCCATCTTCATTTCAAAAGATCCCTCACCATACTGTGTATACAAATCCATTCCTTCATAGGTTCTGTCATAAACATCCCCAAACTGCAGGAAATGATCAATTCCTTCAAGTGCTTCCGGACTGATATAATGTTCAAGACGACAGGCATCTTCCTGCGCTTTTTCCTGAGCCATACCACTTATCATTTGAAAAAACTGAGTCAATTTCTCATGTCGTGCAAGACAGTCTATGCCTTTTAGGTAACCGTTTTCAGTCAGCATCATCACACCTTTTTGGGACGATGCCTGCAAATAACCTTTCTTCACAAGATTCCGCACAAGACGCGCCGCTTCCTTTGCATACAGGTCCTCCTCTATGGCATATTCTGAAGCCGTCAGAAACCGGTTCTGACGATCCTGACGATAAATATATTCCAACAGATCTTCCTCTTTTTCCTGATCTGTCTTTGCAATATTCAGACTCTTCTCCATGTTGAATTCCTAACTACTTTTTCTCTGCTCACTCAAAATGTTTCTCTAACTTAACATTTCCTTCCAGATCCTTCCAGGCAAAATCCAGACCTTCTATAATCATATAACCATGATGACTGTTTTCCTTTGGAATTGAAACAGATCCAGGATTCATATAAATATAATCCTCATGCTCTGTGCATTTCGGTACATGGGTATGGCCATGCAAAAGAATATCTCCCTTGTGCAGCGGAGGCAGATTTCTTTCATTAAAAACATGCCCATGAGTTGCAAAAATCATTCTCCTTCCAGCCGTCAGAATCGCATACTCTGCCATAACCGGAAACTCCAGCACCATCTGATCAACTTCCGCCTCACAATTACCCCTGACACACAGAATTTCCTCTTTCATGCTATTCAAAAGCTCAATCACTTTCTTTGGCTGATATCCTTCCGGCAGATCATTCCTTGGTCCATGATACAGCAGATCACCCAATAAAAGCATTCGATCTGCCTTTTCACGATTGTAAGCATCAAGCAACTTTCTCAAATAAAGTTCTGAACCATGTATATCTGACGCGATCATCCATTTCATACTATCCTTGTACCTCCAAAATTCCAAATATATCTACCCTTTATTATTATCATAGAAGGATTCATCAAGATACATCTTCTTCATCCCATCGAATTAGTGCCTTTATGGCCGAAATGTCTTTAATGCATCTATCGTCTGCTGAATCAGATCCTCCAAACTCCAACCGAGCATATCCGCTCCGCGCTGAATAACCTCCCTGGAACAGCCCGCTGCAAAACCTTTGCTCTTATATTTCTTCTTTACAGATTTCACTTCCAGATCCTGCACACTCTTTGATGGACGCATAATCACAACAGCCCCGATGAGCCCGGTTAATTCATCCACCGCATACAATACTTTCTCCATCTCATGCTCCGGCTGAATATCCACGGTAATCGCATATCCATGGCTGGCCGTTGCATGAATGATCCGCTGGTCGATCCCGCGTTCTCTCATAATTTCCTGACTCTTGATACAATGCTGATCCGGATACTGTTCAAAATCAAGATCATGAAGAATACCTACCACTTCCCAAAAATCCGCTTCATCGCCATAGCCTAATTTTTCTGCAAAATAACTCATTGTCTTGCCGACAATTTCTCCGTGTTCCAGATGAAAAGGATCTTTGTTATATTCATTTAACAAAGCCCATGCTTCTTCTCTGTTCATGTTGTGTACCTCCGATTTTTCTATCATTAAAAACGCATTCCAAAAACACATCTTATATTGTTTCTTATATTGCTTCTATTTTATCGCTTAGAATTAAAAAATTGTAATTGATTTTATTTATGACTGCTTATAAAAAATTTTCTACCGTTTAACAAGATTTACAATTTACTTGCTAATCCCCAACCTGTTCAGCAACGCTTCCTGCAAAAGCTGAGAAAAATTAATATTCTCACGAATTGCAGCTGCATTCAACCATTCTGGTATATCTGGAAATGTAACCCAAAAACCACCTTCCCTATCATCAACTATTATGGCACGTTCTTATACATATTATCAATAATTAAAAAATAAAAAAGTGTCTTGCCCGCAAGATTCTGCGCCTGCGGCGGGTAGCTTTTGCTACAAAATGCCCTTCCACCGCAGTGCGATCCACGCGGAGCGTTTTTAATTGCATAGGACACAATTTCCTATGCAATTAAAAAAATCTGAGAAGGGAAACCTTCTCAGATTAATTTTTTACTGAACAAATACACTGAATAAGTAATTAACAAATACTGAACAAGTATATCGTTGTTCACTATATTCTACTGATTCTAAGTAATCTCAGAACCATTGATTTTACTGGATTCTTTAGAACTTGCCAGCTCTGGCTGCTTCTTCTACGGAAACTGCTACTGCTACTGTAGCGCCGACCATAGGATTATTGCCCATACCAATCAGACCCATCATTTCAACATGGGCCGGAACAGATGAAGAACCTGCGAACTGAGCATCAGAATGCATACGTCCCATTGTATCTGTCATACCGTAAGAAGCAGGACCTGCAGCCATGTTGTCCGGATGAAGTGTACGGCCTGTACCGCCACCGGATGCAACGGAGAAGTATTTCTTACCCTGTTCGATGCATTCTTTCTTGTATGTACCTGCTACAGGATGCTGGAATCTTGTAGGGTTTGTAGAGTTACCGGTGATAGAAACACCTACGTTCTCGTGATGCATGATTGCAACACCTTCCTGAACATCATCAGCACCATAACATTTAACAGATGCACGAAGACCTGTTGAATATGGTTTTTCGTATACAACATTCAGTTTTGCAGCCTTATAATCATACTGTGTTTCAACAAATGTGAAACCGTTGATACGAGAAATGATCTGAGCAGCATCTTTGCCAAGACCGTTTAAGATAACACGAAGCGGTTTCTGACGAACTTTGTTTGCTTTCTCTGCGATACCGATGGCACCTTCTGCAGCTGCAAAGGATTCATGACCAGCCAGGAAACAGAAGCATTCTGTTTCTTCTTCAAGAAGCATCTTGCCAAGATTACCATGGCCAAGACCAACCTTACGATGGTCTGCAACAGAACCCGGGATACAGAAAGCCTGAAGGCCTTCACCGATTGCTGCTGCTGCATCGGAAGCTTTGCGGCAACCCTTCTTGATTGCGATGGCAGCGCCAACTGTGTATGCCCAACATGCATTCTCAAAACAGATCGGCTGAATCTTCTTTACCTGTTCGTATACATCAAGACCTGCGTCTTTTGTGATCTTCTCTGCTTCTTCGATAGAAGCGATACCGTAGCTATTTAAAACAGAATTGATCTGGTCAATTCTTCTTTCATATGATTCAAATAAAGCCATTTTAGATTACTCCTTTCTCGGGTCGATAATTTTAACTGCATCTGCTACACGGCCATACTGACCTTTTGCTTTCTCCCATGCAGTATTAGGATCATCGCCATTCTTGATAAAGTCAGTCATCTTTCCAAGGCTTACAAACTGATAACCGATAACTTCGTCATTCTCATCAAGGGCAAGGCCTGTAACATAACCTTCTGCCATCTCAAGATAACGAACACCTTTGGCCTTTGTACCATACATGGTACCAACCTGTGAACGGAGGCCTTTACCAAGGTCTTCAAGGCCAGCACCAACTGCAAGACCATCATCAGAGAATGCACTCTGTGTTCTGCCGTATACAATCTGAAGGAACAGCTCTCTCATTGCTGTGTTAATTGCATCACAAACAAGGTCTGTGTTCAGAGCTTCCAGGATTGTCTTACCCTGTAAGATCTCAGCTGCCATTGCTGCAGAATGTGTCATACCTGAACATCCGATTGTCTCAATTAAAGCTTCTTCTATAATACCCTCTTTCACGTTCAGTGTCAGCTTGCAGGCACCCTGCTGTGGTGCACACCAGCCAATACCGTGTGTAAAGCCGGAGATATCTTTAATTTCTTTGGAATGAACCCATTTGCCTTCTTCAGGAATTGGAGCAGGCTCATGTTTTGCGCCTTTAGCTACAGGGCACATTAATTCTACTTCATGTGAATAAATCATTTTGTGACTCCTTTCAAATATGTATCATGCAAAATTACATCATATCTGCTACTATTTTCCCATCAATTCCCGATGAAGTCCAGTGTTTTTTGCTCATTTTTTTATTTTTGGCAACTTTGATAAACTTATGACAAAAACGGATTGTTCTTTCATCAATACATCTAATATTTATTATTGTCATAGAAATATGTAGAAAAATCATAAAAAATCTGTATTGATATAGGTTAAAATCAGGGCGATTATCACAAAAAGCACACTAAAAATGTCTAAAATTCTTCCTTTGCTGCAGTCATTTTTCATAGTACGTCCATTGATACGAAAGGTACTGTAAATCAATATGCCATTAAAAAAAAGAAATACCGTCAGCACAACGGCCATTGTTAGCACCTGTCGGCATGATATTGATGACAATGTCTGTGATACCGATTCCGTGGTCTTGGAAAGCTGCTGATTCACATTGCCGTATGATGTCATCATCCGATCAGCTATAAAATTGATGGTTACGTTAAATCCATTCAGCAAAAAATGCATAAGCATGGATGTATAAATTGAACCGGTTGCCTCCACCATCAATGCAAATACAATTCCCAGATAAACAGCATACGGCATCTGATTGAAGTTCAGATGAAGAAGCCCGAAAATCAACGCACTCAGAAAAATTCCTGCCTTCTTGGAGTGATGTCGATAAGCACCGTACAAAATGCCGCGACATAAAAATTCCTCATTCAATGCCGGCATCACTGCCATCACCAGAAGCATTGGAAAATATCCCAGTTTCATCATATACGGCATGACTGCTGCCACTTGATTTTTTACAAAAAGCATTGAGAAACTGTTCAGAATTGCTATCACCGGATAAGCCGAAATGATCACCGCAACAGCCATTTTGATGTTGGCATTGGATATCGGTACAAAAAGCATTCTTTCTGCTAATTGATCCTGCTTCTTTCGACAGCAGACAAAGTACCGCAAACCACCGGGAAGGACAAGCATCACCTGCCCCATAAGCATATGAAATATAACATTTTTAATTGGTATCCACTGTATGAGCCACTGGTATCCCATATACAGTGCAAATGTTACAATCAATATCAAATGGGCCTCTGTGATCCTCCTTTGCATGCTATGCCTCTTTCTTTACAATTTGATCCTGCGCTTTGAATATATGAGCAGCCGGCACATAACCACGAACAGATGATGTTGGATAAACATTAACATTCGGTCCAAGCACTGTACCCGGATTTAAAACACTGTTGCATCCTACCTCAACACAATCACCAAGCATCGCACCGAATTTCTTAAGACCGGTCTCAATGTTGCCTTCGCCTGTGTGTACAACAACCAGCTTTTTATCTGACTTCACATTGGATGTAATAGAACCTGCTCCCATGTGTGCCTTAAATCCGAGAATAGAATCTCCCACATAATTATAGTGCGGTACCTGAACCTTATTGAAAAGAATAACATTTTTAAGCTCTGTTGAATTACCCACAACGGCGCCTTCACCTACAATAGCATTGCCTCTGATAAATGCACAATGTCTGACTTCTGCGCCTTTACCGATGATAGCGGGTCCGTGGATATAAGCAGACGGAAAAACAACCGCATCCTTTGCAACCCATACATCATCACCTTTGTATTCATATTCTTCTTCCGACAGTGTCGGCCCCAGTTTCTTAATGAATTCACCAATTTGGGGGAGTGCTTCCCATGGATAGGTGACTGAAGATAATAATTCTTCTGCAATAGTTTCTGATAATGTGTACATGTTCGCAATTTTTAAACCTTCATACATATTGATTGCCTCCTTATTAACCTGATGACAACGACTCTGCTGTCACTTTCTCTGTATTTTGCTCTGTATCTGCTGATACTTTCTCGTCGGCCGAATCCTTATCTGCCGGCGCTTTCTTTGCTGTTTTCCTTTTTGCCGCAGGCCGCTGTTCTTTCTTATAAAATACAGCACACCGGTCATAATTTCCCCTTAGCTGGTACTGATTATGCAGGACCATGACTCTGCCTGTACGATCTGAAATAAATCTTTCCAGTTTCTCCATATAGACATCTGATGTAATGCTTCCCTCAGCTACATAAGTCAGCCCTTTCTCCCAGCTGGCAGTCAGTTCAGGATTCAGCAGTGAACGTATTGAATTGTCTACAACCTCATAAACCATTTCACCAAGCTGTGTCGGTGTCACGATCTGAGTCTTCTTATTCAGTGACAGATAGCGGATCGTGACGAGTTTTTTGAGGATTTCTGCACGAGTTGCGCTGGTTCCGATGCCTGAACCTTTGATCTGTGCACGCAGCTCCTCATCTTCGATCAGCTGTCCCGCATTCTCCATAGCCAGAATCAGAGATCCTGAATTATAGCGTTTTGGCGGAGAAGTTTCTCCTTCTTTGATCATCAGCTTCTTCACCGGCAGGCGTGACCCCTTTTTCAGATTCTTCAGCATATCCAGAAATGCTGCATCGCATCCCACATCTTCAGTTTCATCCTCTTTCTGGGACTGTGTATTTTGTGCCTTCTTTGGCATACCGGCTACTTTCAGATATCCCTCTTCTGTCAGGACTTTGAAACTGGCATAAAAACTTTCCGTACGGATCTTTAATGTCATAGACAGCTTTCTATACTGTGCAGGCGGGTAAAAGATACTGAGAAAACGTCTGCATATAGCTTCATAAACACTTCGAGACTGCGGATGAAGACTACGAAGTGCCCCCAATCCCTGCCCTGTAGGAATAATCGCATAATGATCCGTGATTTGCTTATCATTGGTATATCTTGTAGACGCAATTTTCTTATAGCTTCCCATAGCCAGGACTTCATCTGCAAAGACCGAAAAAGCCGGTACCTGCTTCAAGCCGCCGATATTTCTGCTGATCTCTTTCGCAACAGCTGTCGAAAGCACTCTGGCATCCGTTCTCGGATAAGTTACCAGTTTCTTCTCATACAGCTCCTGAACGATTTTCAATGTCTCATCCGGGCTGATCTTGAACATACGTGAACAGTCATTCTGAAGTTCCGCCAGATTATATAAAAGCGGCGGATTCTTTTTCTCTGTCTTTCTCTCAATAGCAGTAACCTCCGCCTCCATAGGCTGCACGCGTTCAATATAAGTTATCAGCTTAGCCGCATCTTCCTTTGTTTTGAAACCATTTTCCTTATATAAGACCGGCTTCTGCCAGGCGACAGATTCTTCTGTCACACGCCATTCTGCTTCCACTTCCCGCCCCATCACATCGGCAGCGGCCAATACACGGTAAAACGGGGTTTTTACAAAATATCGTATTTCCCGCTCACGCCTCACAACCATCCCAAGTACACAGGTCATCACACGGCCAACAGAAATGACCGTATACTTTGTACCCAGATAGTTGGACATAGACTGTCCATACTTCAAAGTCAGAAGTCTTGAAAAATTAATGCCCATCAGATAGTCTTCTTTGGCTCTCAGATAAGCCGCATCAGCCAGATGATCATACTCTGCCAAAGGTTTTGCTTCCCGGATACCCCTTAAAATTTCTTCTTCAGTCTGAGAATCGATCCAGACTCTTCTCTTATCCTTGTTCCCAACATGAGCCATCTGATCTACCAGACGGTAAATGTATTCTCCTTCTCTTCCCGAGTCGGTACAGACATAGATGCAAGTCACATCTTCTCTATTTAATAAACGTTCCACAATGTGAAACTGCTTCTTTACGTCATCAATTAATTCATATTTAAATTCTTCAGGTAAAAACGGCAATGTATCCAAAGACCATTTTTTGAGTTTCGGATCATAAACTTCCGGATAACTCATTGTCACCAGATGCCCGACACACCATGTCACAACGGCATCAGCTGATTCAAGATAACCATCAGCCGCACGCCCGCTGACATTCAAAACTTTTGCAAATTCTTTGGCCACACTGGGTTTTTCTGCTATATATAACGATTTGCACTGCACACTTTATTCTCCGTAAATTTTATTCTTGCTATTTTATCATTTCTTTCTGGTTATCACATATTTTTCGGCAATTGTCAAGTAGTGAAAAATTTTTCCGCATATCTTTATGTTCATGCTATAATAAAATCAGCTGAATTCTGATACAAAGGAATCAGACAACAGTTAATTATCATCCATTACAAGGAGGTTTATCATGACACCCAAACAACAATATTATAAAAATCTTGCAGATACCATGATTTCTCATCTCGAAAAACGAGGCTTTGAAGCCAGCTACGTACCTGACAGACAAGCAGCACTTGAAGCCATCATGCCTTACCTTACCAATGGCAATACTGTCTCCTGTGGTGGTTCCATCACACTTAATGAAATTGGTTTCAATTCCGCTGTGAAGAATGCCAACTGCACTTTTCTGGACAGAACCACAGCCAAAACACCTGAAGAAAAGGATGCCATTTATTCCAAAGTTGCTGTCTGCGATTACTATTTCATGAGTACCAATGCTATCACGACAGACGGACTTCTGGTAAACATCGATGGAACCGGCAATCGCGTTGCCTCCCTCATCCATGGTCCTAAAAATGTGATCATTGTCACCGGTATGAATAAGGTCTGTCCGGATCTGGATTCAGCATATAAACGTGTAAAGCTTTCTGCTGCACCGCCGAATACTGTCCGTCTGGATAAAAAGACACCTTGCGCTGTAACCGGCAAATGTGCTGACTGTCTGAGTCCTGACTGCATATGTACACATACTGTTATCACCCGTCGTTCCAATATTCCGGGAAGAATCAAGATTCTCCTTGTAGGTGAAGAACTTGGATACTAAAATACAGCCGCAGTTACTTTTCTTTGATATCGACGGAACTTTACTCTCCAATGATACACACCAAATTCCCGAAAGTGCCCTCAATGCAATTGCTGCTGCCCAAAAGAACGGTCATCTGGCATTTATCAATACAGGGCGAACATTCCGAACCATGCCTGCCTTCCTGAAAGAGCTGGGATTTGATGGTTTTCTCTGCGGCTGCGGCACAAGAATTATCTACCGCGGTGAAACCCTGCTGGCTCATTCTCTTTCCGAAGGGGAACGCAGCCGCATCATTGATCTGTTGGAAGAATGGCAGATTGAAGCCTTTCTGGAAGGCTCTGAGGATGTCTACTGCCAACGCAGAGATTATCGGCAGAAAGTCATGAATATCGTCCGCGCATCCTTCAACAAAGAAGGGCTGGGACTTTCTAAATTTATAGAAGACCGTAATTTCGTCTTTGATAAATTTGTCTTTGTTTCTGATAACACTGCCAATTCAGATTCATTTATCCGAAGCATTACATCTTTTATAGATGTTATTGATCGCGGCAAAGGCATGTATGAATGTGTACCGAAAGGTTTTTCTAAAGCTTCCGCCATGCAGCTTCTGTCCAAACATCTGAATATCTCCATGGACAATACATGGGCCTTCGGTGACAGCAGCAATGACCTGCCGATGTTTGAAGCGGCGGCTCACGGCATTGCCATGGGGGACCATTCTTCCGTCCTCGAACCATTTTCAGAAATGATCACAGATACAGTGGACAATGACGGCATTGCCAAAGCACTTTCGCATTTCGGACTGATTTAAATTTTCCATAATCCCTTCGATGCACCAAAGGGGCTGATGCGGATATTTCTATCCGCATCAGCCCCTTTTTGACAAATTGAACATCAGATATTATTCATACAGCGGATGTTTATCTGTCAGTGATTTTACAATAGCCATTGCTTTATCTTTGTTTCCGTCGAAATCTTTTAAGGTTAATGCAATCGCTTCAGCAATCTGATCCATATCCTCTGCATCAAAGCCTCTTGTTGTTGCAGCTGGTGTACCAAGTCTTAAACCACTTGTAACAAATGGAGACTGTGGATCATTTGGAATTGTATTCTTATTGCATGTGATATGAACTTCATCAAGCATCTTCTCAGCCTGTTTACCTGTAAGTCCAAGATTCTGAAGATCAACCAGCATCAGATGATTATCTGTACCACCGGATACGATTGTGATGCCTCTCTTCATCAGACCATTAGCCAGTGCCTGTGCATTCACAAGAATCTGTTTCTGATAATCCTTGAAATCATCACTGAGTGCTTCTTTTAATGCAACTGCCTTTGCTGCAATCACATGCATCAGAGGGCCGCCCTGTGTACCTGGGAAAATAGCTGAATTCAGTTTCTTTGCATATTCCTCTGTACCGCAAAGGATCATACCGCCTCTTGGTCCACGAAGTGTCTTATGCGTTGTTGTTGTAACAACATGTGCATAAGGGATTGGACTTGGGTGAAGACCGGCAGCCACAAGACCGGCGATATGTGCAATATCAACCATCAGGATTGCATTGACCTTATCTGCAATCTCTCTGAATCTCTTGAAATCGATTGTTCTGCAGTATGCACTGGCACCTGCTACAATCAGTTTTGGCTGACATTCAAGGGCAATTCTTTCTACTTCATCATAATCGATAAAACCTTTTTCATTGACACCGTAAGGTACGCAATGGAAATACTTGCCGGAGAAGTTCGCTGAGCTTCCGTGTGACAGATGTCCGCCCTGATCCAAAGCCATACCCATAAATGTATCGCCCGGTTTCAGAAATGCCTGGAAAACTGCCATATTGGCCTGAGCACCTGAATGTGGCTGTACATTCGCATAAGCGGCACCAAATAACTTCTTTGCTCGTTCAATAGCAAGATTTTCTACAATATCCACATACTGACATCCGCCATAATATCTTTTGCCCGGATAACCTTCTGCGTATTTATTGGTCAGAGGGCTTCCCATTGCTGCCATAACAGCTTTACTTACAAAGTTTTCTGATGCGATCAGCTCGATATTCTGGTTCTGTCTTCCTTTTTCTAACTGGATAGCTTCTGCAATTTCGCTATCTACAGCCTGAATTTCATCAAATGTGTACATTTTGCACTACCTCCTTTGTTGTCTGCGGGAACGCAATGC
>Ga0129310_1000729_pt1 | contig 35651 bp, 31 predicted proteins | sample Go1ome_2_FD_94433 | JGI IMG/M metagenome (GOLD analysis project Ga0129310, IMG submission 94433) | Western lowland gorrila individual fecal microbial communities from Wisconsin, USA - Go1022A metagenome | ecosystem: Host-associated > Mammals > Digestive system > Large intestine > Fecal | place... | reverse complement strand
TACCGCTGCGGCTTCTGCACCGTAAAGAATGTGATAACGCTCTTTGGCCATCATGCCGACCTCGGCTCCGTCCCATGCAAAGATAAAATCCGTCCCCAATCCATGACTGTTGAGAATCGCGTGGCAGCTTCCCAGCGACTTGCCGATGATGACATTGATGCGAGGCATGCGTGCCTTTGCAAGTTTACCGACCAGTTTATTCACCGCAGTACTGAAGTGCGCCTCCGTTTCAAAATCCGTCGCGAAACCATCGATGTCCACCAGAGAAAGTACCGGGATAGAAAACCTGCTGCAAAACGCAATGAAATGGCTCAGCTTGTCGCAGCCTGCGGCACTGAGTCTGGAGGCTCCGTCGATGCGGTTGTTTCCAATCACCGCGATGGTTCTGCCGTTGAGACGAATAAAGCCGGTGACGGTTCTTTTGCCGAAGAGAGATTTTGTTTCATAAAACAGACCATCATCTGCAATCGCGCCGGCAACTTCCCGTACGAAGCTTTCTGCGCCTTCATCAAAAAGACAAGGGCGGTTCAAATCCGCACTTTCATAAACCTGGACAATGCCTTCTGTCTGGCTGGAAGGCAGAATTTCAATCAGGCTGCGCACTTTCGCAGTAATCTCGTGCATGCTGCCGATCAGATCGATCGATTTGCTGACGACATGCTCGCTTTCGGTACTGCTTTGATCTAAGGTATCGGGCGGATTGATGAAGTAGTCGCCGCCTTCTTCATTCACAAAAACAAAATCGCCCATGGTGGCCGCGAGGGCGAGTCCGCCGCCGCAGGAACCCTTGACAATCATGTATTGCGGGATGCTGGCGGCCTCTTCTCTTTGAAAGCAGTAGAGCTCTCCGAGCTTTTCCATAATCTCCATACCTTGATCCAGAACAAGACCTGTGGAATGAAAGATTCCAATCAATGGGGCTTTGCTTTTGACGGCCATACGGTAAGCGCGCAGGATCCGCTCGATATGGGCAGGACCGCAGGCGCCGCTGTGAACCTGATCGTTTTGACCGAAAGCATAGACCAACCGATTGTTGATCGTGCCATAGCCGATGATGACGTTCTCGTCTTCCCGGGCTCCGATCTGCATGAAACTGTTATCGTCAAAGAGCATTCTCAAAACTTCACTTGTGTGCATGCTGTCACTCTCCTTGCTTCATTCTTTTGGTGATATTTTAATGTAGCAAGATTGTAATTTCAAGAGGTGCGGGAAGGAAAAGAAAAATGCAAAGATTTTTTTTATTTGACTTAAAAAAGATAAAAAAACGTTCCTGAATATTTCGATTTTAAAGGGGAAACAGATCGTACGGCACGCAGAATCCGCCCAGGCGATGCGGTTTATGACCGAAGCATTTGACGAGGACGGATTTTTGGAGCAGGGACCTTTGCCTAGGCTGCATGAATGCGTGCTTCGCCTGGAAAAGTAAGGGTGAATTACTTCTGCTTTGCGCGCAGCCAGCCCATCCAGACCACGAACGGCAGGCTGACGAGAAGCATCGGCGGAGCCTCGTTGGATAAAGGAAAGAAAGAAATGATGATCCACGCGATCCCCAGACCTGCGGAAGCGGCGGCATAGCCAAGCTGCGCGCGCCGCGGGTCTTTTGCTGCGAATACGGGGTTAAACCGGAAATACAAGGTGATCGCGTTCCAGAGCCAGTAAATGCCGAACAGGATGCTCAGGTTTTGACAAGGCGATGCAGGAAATTTTACAGCGGTGACAGTCAAAGTCCTGGTAATCGAAACCATTACTAATGTGCTTGATCTTGGAAACGGAAGCGTTTTTTCTTGCGAAGCAGGGTGGGATATATTATAATAAAAAGATCAGGGCTGAGAGGTGAACATGGAACAAAAGACAGAGTTTGAGGTTGTCATCGTCGGGGCAGGCCCATCTGGGCTGGCTGCGGCATTGACGCTGCTTGCGGAAGGAATTTCAGACATTATCGTAATGGAGCGATTCACATTTCCGCGCTACAAGTGCTGCGCCGGATATATTACCGGAAAGACGAAAGCGGTCTATGAGACTTTCGGATTAAATATTGAAGAGGCACATTACAGTCTGATAAAGGAGTTTAACATTTTTTACAGGCTGAAAAAAAGACAGACGATTGCCAATCAATTTTTATATACAAACCGCGCGATCGATCGGGTGGAATTGGACAACGCCTTTGCAGAGCTTGCAAAATCAAAGGGCATCCGAATAAAGGAGAATACGACTATCTCGGAGCATGATGCAGACAAAAAAGAACTGAAACTTTCCAACGGTGAAAGGCTTACATATCAAAAGATTATTTTTGCAGATGGAACGAGCGGATTCGGAAGCCGTCTGCAGCCAGATCGCAAAAAGAATATTGCCATGCAGCTTGTTTTCCCACACGTTGCGCCGGAAGAAATTCAGATTCATTTCGGTATGACAAAGCGCGGGTACGGGTGGGTCAGCTCTTATGGTGGTTTTACCAATGTCGGACTGACGGATGTTTTTGACAAATCAGTAAACTATCATGAGGTTTTTGCAGATTTCATGAAGAAACTCGGATTGCAGGCGGATATGAGCAGGCTGCGCGGAGCTTTCACGCCGATGGAAATCGGCGAAGGGAAAGTCGGTGAAGATGTTTACTTCGTCGGTGATGCGGTCGGCGCCTGTGACCCCATGACGTTATCGGGTCTTCGATATAGCCTTGACAGCGGGAGACTTTGCGCAGAGGCGATTGCGAGAAAAGATGACTGCCTGTATTTTGCATGTATTCGCAAAATGAAGAAGAAATTTGCACTGATGCGTGCCTTGCAAAAGATTTTTTATCTGAAATTCTGTCAGGTTTGTGTATTCGACATCGGCTGCAGGTGCTTCCACCGCATGATTGCGTATGTATTTAATCATTTTTTTGTGAACAAGAAATAAAATTACATTTTTATGTCCTTAAAAGTGCGAGTGGAATACATTTTTATGTCCTTAAAAATGCTGACGGCTGTTTTAAAAACGGCTATACTAAGCGTATGGAGAGACAAAAGCGCGCATAACGCAATCTGCGATTTCTATGCGCACATGGCGCGCAACCGCGAGCGCCGCTTCGCAAGGTGCTTTCGTCGATATTTCGGAAACATCGCACAGCGATATTTCCATGCATAATTAATAAGGAAGCTGCAAATGCGGCTAGCAAATACGGAATTTAAGAAAAGGAGTGAGACGATGATACAACTGGACAGTATCAGGGGGATGCTTCCGTCGCTTGCGGAAACGCTCAAAGAAGTCGGTGACTCTCTTTGACCTCGCAAGACTAAGAGAAGAATTAGAACGAGCGAACCGGGAGATCGAACAACCGGACTTTTGGAACAATTTAGAGTATGCCCAAAAGGTCATGAAAGAAAAAAAGACCATGGAGGCGACGATCGAGAACTACGAAAGTCTCGAAAAAGCGCTCAGCGATATCGGCGAGATGATCGAGCTGACCGAGATGGAGGAGGCGAGCGGCGCTTCGGCGGAGGAGCTTGCCGAAATGGCCGCGGGCATCGAAGCAGACTATGCGGATTTTGAGAAAAAGCTGGAAGACCTGAGACTCAAGACACTCTTAACCGGCAAGTATGACCACTGCGGCGCGATTTTGTCCGTTCACGCGGGCGCCGGTGGCGTCGATGCGATGGACTGGGCATCCATGCTGCTCAGAATGTACACACGCTGGTGCGAAAAGAAGGGCTACAGCGTGAAGATGCTCGACCTGCAGGACGATACCGAGGCCGGCATCAAGAGCGCGACCCTTTTGGTCGAAGGCGAGAACGCCTACGGCTATCTGAAGAATGAAAAAGGCGTGCATCGTCTGGTGCGGATTTCCCCATTCAACGCGGCGGGAAAACGTCAGACTTCGTTCGCGTTAATTGAAGTCGTGCCGGAGCTGGATGAGGATATTACTGTGGAAATCAATCCGGAGGATCTGCGGATCGACACCTACCGCAGCAGCGGCGCGGGCGGTCAGCATGTCAACAAGACGGATTCTGCGATCCGCATTACGCATCTGCCGACCAATATCGTTGTCACTTGCCAAAATGAACGCAGCCAGCACCAGAACAAGGAAATGGCGATGAAGATTTTGACGGCGCGTCTGACCGAGCTTGCGGAGCAGGAACACAAGGAGAACCTCGCCGAGCTCAAGGGCGACTATATGATGAACGCCTGGGGTTCACAGATCCGTTCCTATGTCCTGCAGCCGTACACGATGGTCAAGGATAACCGGACCGGCGCGGAAACCGCGAACGTCAATGCCGTTCTGGACGGCGATCTTGACTATTTCATCAATGCCAAGCTCAAACAGCGTGAAGAAGCGTAACGGATACGGAGGGCGTTGTAACACGAAGCCCTGCGGACATCTGCAGTTGACAGCGCGCCGTACGTGCGGCTGCGCGCGAGCAATTCGCAAGAAAAATACAAACAAAAACAGAAAAGGAAACCATATATGGATATTATCGCAAAACTGGCGGCAGAATTTCACATTCGCACCGCACAGGTGGAACAAACCGTAGCACTCATCGATGAAGGCAACACGATTCCGTTCATCGCCAGATACCGCAAGGAGGTCACCGGCGGACTCAGCGACGTGGTGCTGCGTGATCTGGACGAACGCCTCAAATATCTGCGGAATCTCGAGGAACGTAAGGAAGAGGTGCTGCGCCTGATTGAAGAACAGGGCAAGCTGACGGAGGAACTCAAAGCGGAAATCGAAAAGGCAGAGGTGCTGCAGCGTGTCGAGGATTTATACAAACCGTTCAAGCAAAAGAAGGCGACACGTGCCTCCAAGGCCAAGGAAAAGGGACTGGAACCACTTGCCATGATCCTTTACGCGCAGCAGCTGACCGACGGCACGCCGGAGGACGCGGCCGCGCCGTTTGTAGATCCGGAGAAAGAAGTCCATACACCGCAGGAAGCGCTGGCGGGCGCTTGCGACATCATCGCGGAAATGATCGCTGACGATCCGGAGATCACACAGGATGTCAGAGACAAAACGCTCGCGATCGCGACCCTTGTCACCGAGGCGGTCGATCCGGAGGAAAAGACCGTCTACGAAATGTATTATGACCGCGCGGAGGCTTTGGCGAAGATTCCGAACCATCGCGTGCTGGCGATCAACCGAGGCGAAAAAGAAAAAAAGCTGAAGGTCAAGCTTTCCTTAGAGACCGAGAAGATCCACGAATTGATCGCGGCATCCGTCATCCGAAACGAAAAAAGCATCTTTTACGAGATGCTGCAAGGCACCATTGCCGATGCCTACAAACGGCTGATGGCACCGTCCATCGAGCGCGAGATGCGCAATATGCTGACGGAACGCGCGGAGGCGGAGGCCGTCAAGATTTTCGCGAAGAATACGGAGAGCCTGCTGATGACGCCGCCGGTGCGCGGCAAGAAGGTCATTGCGATCGACCCGGGCTATCGGACCGGCTGCAAGGTGGCGGTGCTCGACGAAACAGGGAAGCTCAAGGCTTACACGACGGTTTATCCGACCGAGCCGAAGAAGGATGTCGCGGGTACCGAGGCGACACTCAAAAAGATTGTCGAAAAGTTTCATACGGACATCATCGTGGTTGGCAACGGAACGGCCTCGCGCGAGACCGAAGAAGTGGTCGCAAACTTCATTAAAAAGAACGGTTACGATATCCAATATACGATCGTCAACGAAGCGGGCGCGTCGGTGTACTCTGCCTCCAAACTGGCGACAGAGGAATATCCGGATCTGGATGTGACGACCCGCGGCGCGATGTCGCTGGGACGACGGCTGCAGGACCCGCTGGCGGAGCTGGTCAAGATCGACCCGAAGAGCATCGGTGTCGGTCAGTATCAGCATGACATTAACCAAAAGCTGTTGGAAGGCGCGCTGACGAACGTGGTCGAGGACTGCGTGAACCGCGTCGGTGTGGATCTGAATACGGCATCGCCGTCACTGCTTTCGTATATCGCGGGCGTGAACATGGGCATTGCCAAAAATATCGTCAAATACAGAGAAGAAAACGGCAAATTCACCGACCGTAAGCAGCTGATGCAGGTGCCGAAGCTCGGAGAAAAGGCATTCAATCAGTGCGCCGGTTTCCTGCGCATCACAGGCGGCAAGAATCCGCTGGACGCGACTTCGGTACACCCGGAATCCTACGGCGCGGCGCAGGCCATGATGGAAAAGCTCGGCGTGGAGGCTGACGCGATCCAGCATGGCGGCGATAAGGATATGGAAAAAAAGATCAAAAAGGCTTATCCGGCGAAGTCGCTGACACAGAGCATTGCCGCTATGGCAGGCGATCTGGGTGTTGGTGCGCTGACGCTGACCGACATCATTGAGGAAATGAAAAAACCGGCGCGCGACCCGCGTGAGGACGCGCCGCCGGTCGTGTTCCGCGGCGATGTCAAGCAGTTTGAGGACCTGAAGATCGACATGGAGATGACCGGAACGGTCAGAAATGTCGTGGACTTCGGCGCGTTTGTCGATATCGGCGTCAAAAACGATGGCCTGGTGCATATATCACAATTAAGCGATAAGTTTATCAAACACCCGATGGATGTGGTTTCAGTCGGCGATACGGTCAAGGTCAAGATCATTTCCATTGACTATGACAAGCACCGCGTCGGGCTGACGATGAAAGGATTGAATTAAAGCATGAGCAAGATTACAACGATTTTATTCGATTTTGACGGGACGTTGGTCAACACCAACGATGTCATCATTGCGTCGTGGCAGCATACGTACCGTCACTATACGGGTAAGGAAGAAAGCCTCGAGAAGATTACGGCATGCTTCGGCGAGCCACTGCTTCTGACCATGGCAAGAGAGTTTCCGGCGGTCGATCCGGAAGAATCCGCGGAGGTCTATCGCAGATTTCAAAAAGAAAACGCAGATGAGCTGGTGACGATCTTTCCGGGGATTCTGGATATGCTGCGGGATTTGAAAAACGCAGGCTACCGGCTGGCGATCGTGACCTCCAGGACCAGAGAGTCGGCACAGCGCTATATGGACATGTTCGGTATTGCATCGTATTTTGACGATATGGTCTCCTGTGAGGATACAAACGTACATAAGCCGAATCCGGAGCCGATCCTGCTGTGCATGCAGAAGCTGGGCGTCTCACGTGAGGACTGTATCATGATCGGGGACAGTCCGTTTGATATCAAGTGCGCGAATAACGCAGGTGTTTTGAGCGTATTGGTGGCGTGGAGAATCACCGGCAGCGGTGCGCCGGAGGTCGCGGACGCAAAATGGGATTACGAAATCGCGGAACCTGCGGACCTTTTGACGCTGCTGGCACAGATCAACTGTGCCGAACAGCCGCACGCGGCCATGGCCGCACTTTGATCGTACACTGTCCCTGCGGCGATGAGACAGCGCGGTCAGGAGAGATGCCGGCAGAGCTTTGCCGCGGCCGGACGCTTCCAATGGTGTGATGACGAAGGAGACGGCGCGGCGGTGGACCTGCGCGCGGCGAGATTCGGCAGATGGGAGATAAACAATGCTGCATCTATATTACGGAAGAGAAAACATCGACAAAGAAAATTTTATCTTTGACCATTTACAGGGTCGGGCGCTTTTACTTGTGCCCGACCAATTTACATTGCAGATGGAGCGCGCGCTGCTCGCGCGTGCCGGCAAGGAAGCGCTCATGGATATTGAAGTGCTTTCGATGTCCAGACTCGGCGATCGTCTTTTGTCGGAGCTCGGCGGCAGCAAGCGCAGTTTCATCGATAAATACGGGCGGCATATGATTCTTTCGGATGTTGCCCGCGCAGAACGGGAGCATTTGCAGGTATTCCGCGGCCTGGAGCGCAAAAATTCCTTCATCGAAATGGTGAATAATTTCATCTCGGAGCTCAAGCAGTTTAACTGCGGCAGCGCGGAACTCATGCAGATCGCGGAGGCGCTGCCGGAGGACTCCTACGCGGCGAAGAAGCTGACAGATCTGACTCTGCTGTACGAAAGCTACGAACGGCGGATTGAAGGAAAGTACACCGATTCAGAGGACTATATCGATCTTTTTTTGAGTAAGATCGCGCAGTCCGCCTTGATTCAGGATCAAGATATCTGGATCTACGGCTTTGACAGTTTCGCGCCAAAGGCGATGTCCGTCATCGGGGAACTGATGCGCAGCGCGCGCGATGTTCAGGTGGTGCTGACCGCGGACCATGATCGGAGCAGCAGAGACAGTGAGCTGTTTACGCTGCCGGAGCTCGTCATGCACAAACTGCAGGAGGCTGCGGAGGCGCGCGGCATCGACTGCAAGCGCCAGGCGATACCGGAAAGCTACCGGATTCGGGATCGTGCCGCGGCGGTTAGACAAATCGAACAGGAGCTTTACGCCTTGCCCGCAAGACCGGCCAAAGATCTCGATGCCTGCGAGGGGCTGCGTTTGGTGACCGCGGCGAATCTGTACAACGAAGCCGAGAGCGCAGCGGTTCATGTTTTGCATCTGGTGAGGGATCTGGGATATCATTACCACGAAATTCAACTCATCTGCAACGATCAGCAGGAGCGCGGGCCGATTTTGCGGCGGATCTTCCGCGAATACGGAATTGATCTGATTTCGGACGCCAGCCGCGATATCCTGCAGAGTCCGATCGTGCGCTACATCACCGCGCAAATCAGCGTGGTCATCGAAAAATACAGGACGGATACGGTACTGCGCGTCCTCAAATCCGGTTTCAGCGATTTGACAGCGGACGAGGTGACCGACCTGGAGAACTATGTCATCCAGTACCGCGTCCGCGGCAGCATGTGGAAAAGGCCATTTGTCAAGGGACTGCAGGAGTACGGGGAGGAAGAACTGAAGCGTCTTGACGCCCTCCGCGAAAGCGCGATCGCACCGATGCGTTCCTTTGAAAAGATTTTCCAAAGAGAAACGACTGCAGACTTTATCGCGGCGCTCTATCAATATTTTTATCAGGAAGCACGCCTGCCGGAACGGATTGGCGAACTCATTCGCGCGCAAGAGGAGATGGGCAGAGAGGATCTTGCCGAGGAAACGCGGCAAATTTGGGGCAAAGTGATCGGTATTCTTGACCAGATGCAGGAGATTGCGGGGCAGCAGGATTTCGACGCGCGTGCCTTTTTAGACTTGTTTAAGGTAGGTTTGTCGCAGGTCGAGCTCGGCGTGCTGCCACCAACGAAGGACGGACTGATGATGGGAACGATGCAGCGAACCAGAAGCGGCAACATCAAGGCTCTGGTCGTGGTCGGCGCAAATGAGGGGATCTTGCCGCAGGATAAGCCGGCGCAGGGTCTGTTCGGCGATGAAGAAAAAGAACTTTTCCGGCAAAAGGGCGTGGAGCTCTGCAAGGTAGACAGTGTGCGGCAGCTGGAGGAACGGCTGGCAATCTACCGTAATCTTTCGCGGCCGCGCGCGCAGCTTTGGATGAGCTGCAGCATGGCAGATATCGAGGGAAATCTCAGCAAACCGTCCGGCGTTTTTACGAAGCTTATCGAAATTTTCCCGCAGCTTGCGGTCGAGAAGGACATACTCAACCGTACGGCTGAGGCGCAGACAGAGCTGGCCTGCAGCGGCATGGCGCCGCTGCGTCATTTGACCGAAGCGCTGCAGGATACCTTGGAGGGAAAGCCGCTCGGGACACCGTGGAGGGAAATGCTCACATGGTATCAGCAGCACGATGACGCGAAACTGAATCCAATTCGCAAGGGGTTGGCGTTTACCAACAAGCAGGAGGTACTCGGCAGACAGGTTGCTGACGCCTTGTATCAACGTGACGTGGACACCGCGCTGAGTCTCAGCCCGTCGCGGCTGGAGCGTTATGCGCGCTGCGCGTTTTCTCATTTGATCCAGTATGGTCTGAAGCCGGAGGAACGCCGCGTCTTTGAAGTCGCGCCGCGGGAGATCGGCGACATCTATCATCGGTGTCTGATGGAGCTGACCGAGAAGCTGACTCTGCCGGATGTGCCGTTGACCGCGCCGGAATCGCCTTGGATGACGATGACGCGCGAGGAATGCCGGACCTTTGTGGAGCAGACGGTCGCGCGGGAAACAGCAAACTACCGCGAAGGGTTGTTTCAGCTTGGCCATGAGGAACAGTATCGCAGCCGGCGCATTGCGGATATCTGCGAAAAGGTGTGCTGGGTGTGCGTTGAGCAGGTACGGGCCGGGCAGATCTTGTCCAGCCGTTTTGAAGTGCCGTTCGGCCGCGGCCGCGCGATTCCGCCGATCGCGGTGGAGGCGGAGGGCAGACAGATTTTTATTGAGGGCAAGATCGACCGCGTGGATATTCTGCGCGGCGAGCGCGTAAAGATCATCGACTACAAGACCGGAAACGAGAATTTCAGCAAAAGCGAGGCAGAGGCAGGCTACCGTCTGCAGCTCATACTCTATCTCAATGCCTGTTTGGGTGAGCGTACAGGCGGCGAAGCGAGAAAGCCTGCGGGAGTCTTCTATTTTCATATCAGCGAACCGATGGTGGATTGGTCGGCAAAAGAACCGGATGCAGAGAAGCTGGCGCAGGAGGTGCGCAAGAATTTTAAGATGAACGGGGTGCTGGTCGATGACCCGCAGGTCATCGAAAGCATCGCGGGAGACTTCAGCGGCTATTCAGAGATCCTGCCGCTGCGAAACGGCAAGGACGGCGTCAGCGCGACCGGCAGTGACACCTTGCTCAGCGAGACGGAGTTTGAGGCGCTGACCGAGACCGTTTCCCAAAAAGTGACGGAGCTTTGCCGCGATCTTGCCGCGGGCAAGATCGACATCGAGCCGATGAAAACCCGCGACCGCTCCGCCTGCACCTACTGCCAGTACAAAGGCATCTGCCGCTTCGATACGATATTCGAAGGCTGCCGGTGGCGGATCGTGTAAAATGAAGTGTTACTATGCGGCAGTGATAGCATCCTTGACAATCGCACATGGTATTGTACAAAAATAATGTGCGATTGTCGAAGAAAAGCAGAGGCACTTACTTAGGTAATCCCAAGGTGTGCTTTTAGAGCTTCCTGCAGGACGGCCGAAAAATTGATGCCTTTTTTGGTGGCCTCATCATTAAGCCACTCCGGGATGGTAAGTGTTTTCTTGACCGCGCGGGAACTGTGCTTTTTCTTGTATTCCAAGAGGTCAAACTCGATGATGACCGGATAAGAATTTTCAGCGATCATCAAAGAGTCGATGCTGGTTGGGACAGGAACATTGTTTTCTTTTATTCTGTCCGCTAAGGCAAGTCCCAACGCGTCCACTGCCATTTCGTAAGCTTGGGACATATCTATGCCTTGGGTCAGACATTCCGGAATATCCGGGAAGGAGACCCAAAAGCCGCCGCCGTCTTCCTTGTGAAATAATGCCGGATAGAAAAATTTGTCGTTCATTATGAAACACCCCTTTCTGTATATGTATTTATTTTAGTCCTGCTTGTTTTAGAATCGCCTGCTCCAGACCCTTGCCGAGGCTTTTGCTGTGCAGTGGAAGGATCGTTTGGCGGTTGTTTTTTGGATTTCTAAGTTTTACATGGGAACCGTTTTGACTTACGATCACAAAACCGTTTCCCTGCAATAATTTGAGCATTTGTTTGGATGTCATCGGCATATCTGTGCTCCTTTATTATAATACGTATCAATACGTATGTCAATGTAAGATAAATGAAAAAATACTAATATCAGTATAATTCATAAAAAAGAAAGCGCAAGGCAGAGAATGCACGATAAACCGACAGATTTCGACAAGTTTCTACAATATAAAAACGCCCTTTGCCAAAATAAGATGGTTTACGGGCGTTTGCGCATCTGCGCGGCTTATACGCTGATCTCGCCGCGCAGGTTGGTGGTCATCAGTTTTTTGATGGTTTCTTTCGGGTAGCCGCAGCTGAAGAGGTAGTAAAGCTTGGTGACAGCGGCCTCTGTGGTCATGTCATTGCAGCCGACGGCACCGGACTCCTTGAGGGCGTTGCTGGTCGCGTAGGTGCCGAGCTTGGTCGTGCCGCGGTAGCATTGGGAGCAGACGGAGACGATCGCGCCGTTCTCGGAGGCGCGGCGGATGCTGCTGACCAGCGTGCGGTTGTTGCTCGGGATATTTCCCTCACCGAAGGTTTCCAGCACAACGCCACTGAGCTTTTCGGAAACGATCTGCTCGAACAGCTCGAACTGGATGCCCGGGAAGAGCTTCAAGACGCCAATCGGCACCTGACGCAGCTCGGTCAGCTTGAATTCCGGTGCCTGCGCCGGCATGACGAGCGCCTGCTGGTTGTACTTGATATCGATGCCGACGTCTGCCAGCACCGGGTAGTTCGGCGAGGCGAACGCCATCAGCTCATCCGATGAGACCTTGGTAGAGCGATTGCCGCGCAGGAGCTTGCCCGCGAAGTACAGGCAGACCTCGTTGACGCGGCCTTCGGCGGCGATTACCATCGAATTGATGAGGTTATCGCGGCCGTCGCTGCGCAGCTCGCAGAGCGGGATCTGAGAGCCGGTCAGAATGACCGGTCTGTCAAGCCCCTCAAGCATGAACGAAAGCGCGGAAGCGGTATAGGCCATGGTGTCGGTGCCATGCAGGACGACGAAGCCGTCATACATGTGGTAGCGGTCGCGGATCTCCCGCCCGATGTTGACCCACTGCTCGACCGCGACATTCGCCGAATCCAGCAGCGGATCAAATTCGACAACATCCCAGTTTGGCATATCCTTGTTTTTGAGCTGTGAGATCTCATCCAGCAAACTCGAAAAATATTTTTTCTTCGGCGCGTAGCCAAGCTCTGTCGGCACCATACCGATGGTGCCGCCCGTATATAAAACGCAGACTCTTTTTTTCATATCAATCTCCATTCCGCCGTTAAACTTCGACGCCATCAGGCGTGAAAAAAGTCCGGCAAGATTATTTTCTTGGATTTTAGCAAGGTTTATGATAAACTATCCTTAGGTACGATGTAATCATACCATAGACCGAAAAAAAATTCTATTGTAAAAATCATGGGAGGGAGAACAAATGTCAAAGATTCCGACACCGCATATCGCGGCAAAAGCAGGCGACTTTGCCGAAACTGTTTTGATGCCGGGCGATCCGCTTCGCGCAAAATTCATCGCGGAGACCTTTTTAACGAATCCGGTGCTGGTCAACAATGTCAGAGGCGTGCAGGGCTATACAGGAGATTACCGGGGAAAACGTGTTTCCGTCATGGCTTCAGGCATGGGCATTCCGTCGATCGGCATCTACTCTTATGAGCTTTTCAATTTTTACGATGTCAAAAACATCATTCGTGTCGGCACTGCCGGCGTGATTCGTCCGGATCTCAAGGTCCGAGATATCGTGATCGGACAGGGCGCCTGCACCAATTCCAATTTCGCGGAGCAGTTTGACCTGCCGGGAACCTTCGCGCCGATCTGCTCTTATGAACTTTTGAGGAAGGCGGTCAGCGCGGCAAAAGATCTGGGCGTGGAACCGGTGGTTGGCAATCTGTATTCGTCAGATATGTTCTACGATGATTCGCAGGGCTTATCTAAATGGCAGAAAATGGGCGTTTTGGCTGTTGAGATGGAGGCTGCGGCGCTATATATGAACGCGGCCAGAGCTGGCAAGAATGCGTTGGCAATCTGCACAATCTCTGACAATCCATTTACCGGAGAGGCAACAACTGCGGAAGAACGGCAACAGAATTTTACAAAAATGATGGAAATTGCTCTTACCATCGCGTAAATTTGATCAAGAAGTCAAAAAAACACGAAAAATAATAAAAAAACAAGAAAAAAAGCCACTCGAAAAAGTGGCTTTTTGTTGATACCGCCGCGCAAAAATGGTACAATAATCTAATAGTTACCGGTGGCAAACACATGTTTTTGCAGCTTGTCTGCCGCCCATCAAAGCAGGAGGACAGAAAATGGAGGAAAGATATCCGAGGCTAGAGATTAATCTGGCCCACTTAAAACATAATGTGACGAAGGTCGTAGAAAAATGCGGAGACATGGGCATTCAGGTCGCGGGCGTTATCAAGGGCGCGACGGGTCTGCCGGAGGTCGCGAAAGCATTTGACGAGGGCGGCGCTGCATTCATCGCATCCTCCAGACTGGAACAGTTGGAAGACGCGAAGAACGCCGGCATCCAAAAACCATTGCTGATGATTCGGATTCCGATGCTCAGCGAGGTAGAGGATGTCGTTCGCCTGACCGATATCAGCTTGAACAGCGAACTGGTTGTGATCAAGGCACTGAATGAAGCGGCGAAGCGCCAAAACAAGGTACATCAGATCATTTTGATGGCCGATATGGGAGACCTCAGAGAAGGCTATTGGGACAAAGAAGAAATGGCTGAAGTCGCGGTGTATGTCGAAAACGAGCTGGATAATATCAAACTGGTCGGAATCGGCACCAATGTCGGCTGCTACGGCTCCATCGCGCCAACTCCGGAAATGCTCGAGGAATTGGTCGCGATCGCGGAGCACATAGAAAAAAGGCTGGGACGCAGACTGGAATACATTTCGGGTGGCGCGACCAGCAGCCTGATGCGTGTATGGGATGGCAATATGCCGGAAAGAATCAATCTGCTGCGTGTCGGCGAAGGCATCTTGCTGGCCAGAGACTTGGATGTATTCTACGGATATGACATGTCGGAGCTGTATCAGGATATTTTCCGACTCAAGGCAGAAGTCATCGAGGTCAAGGTCAAACCGTCGCATCCGGTCGGCACGATTGCCATTGATGCGTTCGGACACACGCCAACCTATGTGGATCGCGGTATGCGCAAGCGCGCGCTGCTTGCGGTGGGCAAGGTGGACTACGCGGATCCCGCAGAGCTGATTCCTATGGAAAAAGGCATTGAAATTCTCGGTGCGTCCAGCGACCATACGATTGTTGATATTGAAAACGCCGAAAAGGATTATCAGGTCGGCGATATCATGGAATTCGACATTTGCTACGCGACGATTGTGTTCCTGACAAACTGCAGGAACGTCAGGATCGTGTATGTATAAATTACGAAATTATGGAGGGAATATAGATGGCAGACGAAATTCTGTTGACCCAAGAGGGTTATGATAAAATTGTAGCGGAGCATGAAGAACTTGTATCCGTCAGAAGAAAGGAAATTTCCGAGAAGCTCAAGGAAGCGATCTCTTACGGCGACCTTTCCGAAAACGCGGAGTATGATGCGGCGAAGAACGAACAGGCAGAGCTGGAAGAACGAATCTTCAAGTTGGAGGATATGATCAAAAAGGCCAAGATCATCAAGGAAGAAGAGATGAGCAACGACTTTGTCGGTGTCGGTTCCCGCGTATCCGTTAAGGACATGGATAACGGCGATGAAATGGACTTTACTATCGTCGGCTCCACCGAAGCAGACCCGTTCGCGGGCAAGATTTCCAATGAATCCCTGGTAGGACAACATCTGATCGGACAAAAGACCGGAACGATTGTAGAAATCATTGTACCGGACGGAACCTTGCATTACAAAATTACGAACATCAGCAGATAGACAGACGAGAAAGGATAAAAAATGAGTACAGAAGAAGTAAGAACCGCGCAGAATCCGGAGGCCGCGGAAGTAGATACAGAGGAATTTTCGGCAGAGCAGTTGAGCGAACAGAGAAAGATTCGCCGCGAAAAATTAAGAACGCTGCAGGAAGCGGACAGAAACCCATATCTGGAGGAAAACTGGAACGTGACCGCGCATAGCAAGGATATTAAGGATAATTTCGAAGCGATGGAGGATCAGGAGGTTTCCTGCGCGGGCAGGATCATGGCCTTCCGCCAGATGGGCAAAGCTTCCTTTATCGATCTGCAGGATAAGCAGGGCAGGATCCAGTGCTTCGTTTCCAGAGACGCGATCGGCGCGGACGAATACAAGTTCTTTAAGACCTACGACATCGGCGATATTGTCGGCGTGGAGGGGACAGTATTCAAGACCAAGACCGGGGAGGTTTCCATCAAGGTAAGCCGTCTGGTTCTGCTTTCCAAGTCCCTGCAGGTACTGCCAAACAAGTGGCAGGGGCTGAAGGATCAGGATATCCGCTATCGTCAGAGATATGTGGATTTGATCATGAATCCGGAAGTACAGGAAATGTTCTATAAGAGAGCCAGAATCATCAAGGAGATCAAGAGAGTTCTGGAAGAAGATTACGGCTATCTGGAAGTGGATACCCCAATCCTGACGACCATCGCCGGCGGCGCGAACGCGAGACCGTTCAATACGCACCACAACACGCTGGATCTGGATATGAAGCTGCGTATTTCCAACGAGCTGTTCTTAAAGAGACTGATCGTCGGCGGCCTCGACAGAGTATATGAAATGGGCAAGATGTTCCGTAACGAGGGCATGGACAGAAATCACAATCCGGAATTCACATCCATGGAATGCTACGCGGCGTATGGCGATATGGAGCTGGTGATTGAGGTAACCGAACAGATTGTCTACAAGGCAGCGATGGCTGTGAACGGAACGCCGATTCTCAAGTATCAGGGCAAGGAATTCGATGTAACACCGCCTTGGAAGAGAATCGACATGACAGACTTCGTTTGTGAAGTCACCGGAATTGATTTCCATCATATCGAGGATGATGAAACCGCGAGAGCGGAAGCGATCAAGTACGGCATGGATGAGAAAGACGTGCAGCACTGGACACGCGGTAAGATTATCGCGGAAATGTTCGAGGAATACTGCGAAGATCTTCCGGGCGTGCTGGACGGACCGGCACCGGTATTTGTCACCGGACATCCGGTGGAGATCTCACCGCTGGCAAAGAGAAGCAAGGTAGATCCAAGAATCACGCGTCGTTTCGAAGGCTATATCAACGGTTGGGAAATCTGTAACGGCTTTTCCGAGCTGAACGACCCGATTGACCAGTATAACCGTTTCGCGGAGCAGCAGGCGCAGCTTGATGCGGGGCTGGATGAAGAAGCGCACCCGATGGATATGGACTTCGTCAACGCACTGGAGGTTGGTCTGCCTCCGACAGGCGGACTGGGCATCGGCATCGACAGAGTCATTATGCTGATCACCGACGCACCGAGCATTCGTGATATTATCCTCTTCCCGACCATGAAGCCGGTCGGCGCTGACAAGAAGGCAGAGGTATCGCCAAAGAAGGTTAGAGTTCTTGATGAAACAAAGATCGAGGTAGAGCCTTTATTCGAAGAATATGTAGACTTTGATTCTTTCGCAGCCTGTGATTTCAGAGCAGTGAAGATCAAAGCATGCACAGAGGTTCCAAAGAGTAAGAAGCTTCTGAAGTTTGTCCTTAACGATGGAAGCGGCACAGACAGGATCATTCTTTCGGGTATTCACGGATATTATGAACCGGAAGAACTGGTCGGCAAGACTGCGGTTGCCATCACAAACCTTCCGCCTAGAAAGATGATGGGCGAAGAAAGCAACGGCATGCTTTTGTCCTGCATCAACAAGTATGATGGCGAAGAAATGTTGAATTTCATCATGCTGGATGATCAGATTCCGGCAGGCGCGAAGGTGTATTAAGCGCCCTAAAAATGGGATAAAAAGTCTCTCATACACCAAATTGTGTACCAATTTATATCGAGGGTGCATCACAAAGGCAGAGAGAAATGTGCAAATGAAAACAGCCCCGCAGAAGCGATTCTGCAGGGCTGTTTTGCGGCGGAAACTTCATCAATGTCGGTTGCAAGATGCCGTATATGGAATACTGAAGACCGCCGGGAACGCTGGATGAGATTATAGAAGGAGGTGCAAGGTATCATGAAAAAAATCCCGACGCTCTTCGAGCGGGTATTTGACAACCATCATAAAGTCGGCATTAACAGTAAAGTTCACCCCGGCATGGAATGGGTGCTTGACGGTGAGGGCACAGCAACCGAAAAAATTGACGGCAGCTGCTGCGCGGTAATTGACGGAACTTTCTATAAAAGATACGATGCAAAACGCGGCAAGATTCCGCCGACGAATGCGATTCCCTGTTGCGATCCTGACCCCATAACCGGTCACTGGCCGCACTGGCTCCCGGTGGATGAAAGCGATAAGAGTAATATCTGGTTCATGGAAGCCTATCGCAATGCCGGCTGTCCCACTGAGGAAGGCACTTACGAAGCAATCGGTCCACATTTCCGGGCAAATCCATATGGAATTGAAAAAGATACGATTGAGAAGCACGGTATTCGCGTTTTGCCAAATGTACCAAGAGATTTCGAGGGAATTCGTGATTACCTTGAAATGCACAATATCGAGGGCATCGTATTTTGGAAGGACGAACAGCCGCAGTGCAAGATTAAGCGTAGTGATTTCGGGTTCCCGTGGGGAAAATGACAAACAGCATCAGCTCAGCCGGCTGATTTGAAATCAGGCAGCTTTCCTGTTACAGACATGCATAATTGCTGGCTGCGAAGGCCAAAATATAAGCGCATCGTATTTTGACCTAAAGGAGGCGGAGCAATTTAGGCATTATGAAGTTTCCACTCATCGGGTGGAAATTTTGCTTATGAAGAATGTTTGTGCAGACCTTCTGCACAAAACCAAAATAACTTAAAAACTTGACTTTTAACATTTGATAAGTTAAAATGAAAAAAATAAGTTAAAAGGAGAATGAGATATATGCTTTCAAGCGTGTTCGGAATTTCCATAAAATATGAAGCGTGGAATCATCAGGATTCATTGCCTGTTTTTATTGCAGGAAGTTATGACTTTCACACAGCATACATTGGAAATAAACGATGTATAATGCTTACTCCGACAGAAGAACTTGCAACTCTTCCGGCACTAAAAAAACAAATCATAAAAATACAGCAGATTGATAATGTGCCAGTCATATTTGAACTTGCGTCGGTATCCAATTATCGAAGAAAAAGTTTTATAGAAAATAATATACCGTTTATTACCAATAAGCAGGTCTTTCTTCCTTTTATCGGAACGATGCTTACAAATGAGACAGAGGCGACAAAGATGACAGGTAAGTTTGTTTACTCGACGCAGCAGTTATTTTTGTTTTATCTGTATAGTAAGAAAAAACGATTGTATATTTCAGAAGCCGGAAAGGTGCTTCCATTTACAGCGATGACCTTGACAAGAGCAGTAAAGCAGTTGGAAACGACGGCTTTGTTCCTTGTAGCAAAAGAAGGTGTCAACAAGTTTATTGAGTCAAAATATAAGCGAGATGAATTATTTGAAAAAGCAAAAGTATATTTGACAACACCTGTCCGCAAAGCAGGATATATAGATAAGACGCAAGTTACAGAAAATATGGTCTTTGCGGGAGAAACAGCACTTTCTGAAAAAACAATGTTAAATCCAAGCCGAGTTGTAACCTATGCAATTAGTGAGAAAGATTATGATAAAACCCTGCTGACTGATGAATTGATAGACCCAGACAAGCAGGTTAGACTTGAATTATGGGCATATAACCCGAGACAGTTTTCAGAGGATAACAGTGCTGATGATATTTCCATTGTTTTATCTTTTGGAGATACAAACGATGAGAGGATTGAAGAAGCAGTAGATGAATTGCAAGAAAGAAGGTTGCAGGAGTAATGGTCAACGGATTTACAAAATTCAAAGAAAAATTTCAGGGTTTTGAAAATCAATATGTCATCATCGGTGGGACAGCTTGTGATTTGATTATGGAAAATGAAGAATTACCGTTTCGTGCTACAAAAGATGTAGATATTGCACTGATTGTCGAATCCGTAACAGCGGAGTTCGGCAGGCAGTTTTGGGAGTATGTCAAAGAAGCAGGGTATGAACATTTGAATAAAAGTATTGGAAATGCACAGTTTTATCGTTTCACATCGCCAAAAAGCAAAGAATATCCATATATGATAGAAATATTTTCCAGAAAACCGGATTTTATGATATTGGAAGATGATGCGGTTCTCACACCGCTTCCGATAGATGATGAAATATCCAGTTTGTCAGCAATCCTTCTAAATGAGGCATATTATGAATTGCTAAAAACCGGACAAATGATGGTTGATGGCATTCCGGTATTGAGTCCGACTTGCCTGATCCCATTTAAGGCAAAAGCATGGCTGGATTTGAAAGAACGCAAGTTGAATGGAGAGCAGGTGGACAGTAAAAATATAAAGAAGCATAAGAACGATGTGTTCCGATTGGCTCAGTTGATTACAGCTAATACAAGGCAGATTCTCAGTTTGGAAATAGTAGAAGATATGAAAAAATTCTTATCTGAGATAGCTGATGAAACAGTAGATTTGAAGTCCTTGGGCATAAGAGGAACAGATAAACAAAAAATGATAAATATGTTATGCCAGTGTTACGGTTTGAAGGATGTAACAATATCAAATTAAGATTTACTAAATCGAAAAATGAAAACAGCCCCGCAGAAGCGATTCTGCAGGGCTGTTTTGATGATTCGAACGGCAAGAGCAGCAGGCAGAAGACCAATAATTCCGGCTGTCGATTCAAAGAGCAACAGCTTGTGAAATTCGCCGCCTTTGCTTATACTGGAGCATTTTCGTCCTCGCTTGGCAAATCGGTCATATTTTTCAGACTGATGCCGAGCGTGGCACCATTGTGAAGCAAAGCCGAGGTCGTAGGGGGCAAGAATCCTGCCGCACCTAACGCGATCAACGCCAGGTTGAAGCCTACGATAAAGCGGTAGCTGCTGCGGATACGTTCCATCAGCGCAATGCTGAGCCTGCGCAGTGTCACCAGCGCGAAGAGATCCTCCGAGGCAATGGTGATGTCAGCAATCTCACGAGCAATCGCCGCACCGGTGGAGATGGCAATGCCTGCGTCTGCTTCCGACAGAGCAGGAGAATCGTTGATGCCGTCTCCCACCATGATGACAGTGTGCCCCTTTGCCTTTTCCTGACGGATAAACGATGCTTTGTCCTCCGGCAAAACTTCCGCGAATACGGCGTCTACGCCTACCTCAGCGGCAACGGATTCCGCGGTGCGGCGGTTGTCCCCGGTCATCATGACCACATTGACAAAGCCGCTCTTATGCAGTGCTTTTATCGCGTCCCGCGCCTCTCGCCGAAGGGGATCGTGGATGCAGATGACCGCTGCCAGTTCTCCGTCAATACAGAGATACAGATGGGAATAGGCGGCAGATAGCTCATTGTATTTGTCCTGTTCCCCCTCAGGGATACGGCAGCCTTCGTCCTCAAAGACAAAATGCGCGCTGCCGATAAGAACCTTCTTGCCCTCGACCATGCTGGAAATACCATGCGCCACCAAATATTGCACCTGCGAATGATATTCCTCGTGAGTCAGTCCGCGGCGCTTCGCTTCCTCCACAACAGCATTGGCCATGGAGTGAGGATAGTGTTCTTCCAGGCAGGCGGCAAGGCGGAGCATTTCCGCCTCATCATGTCCGCCGAAGGAAACAATTTGTGCCACCTTCGGCGCGGCATAGGTCAGAGTGCCGGTCTTGTCGAACACGATGGTATCCGCTTTGGCTACCGCCTCTAAAAAGCGTCCGCCCTTGACAGAAATATGATAGCCGCTGCATTCCCGCATAGCAGACAACACCGCGATGGGAATAGCCAGCTTCAGCGCGCAGGAGAAGTCCACCATCAGCACCGACAGCATTTTGGTCACATTTCGGGTCAACAGGTATGTCAGCGCCGTGCCGGCCAAAGTATAAGGAACCAACCTGTCCGCCATCCGAGATGCTTTGTCTTCGGCGGTGGATTTTAACTTTTCTGATTCCTCAATCATCCGAACCACGCGGTCATACCGTCCGCTGCCGGATAACTTTTCCACGCAGATTACACATTCGCCTTCTTCAGCAACTGTACCGGCATAAACAGGACTGCCGGGGCGCTTTGGCACAGGCATGGATTCGCCGGTGAGAGAGGACTGGTTCACCATAGCTTCACCCTCCGCCACCTTGCCATCCAAGGGAATCATGCCGCCGGCGCGGATTACGATACGATCGCCCGGTTTTACGTCTGTGATTTTTGTCAGTATTTCTGTTCCATTTGCCTGCAGCCAGACGTTATCGATCCGCAGACTCATGGCTGAAGCGAGGTCTGCTACGGACTTTTTGCGTGTCCACTCCTCCAAAATTTCGCCTAGCCCTAGCATGAACATGACAGAGCCCGCGGTAGAAAAATCACCTCTTGCCATGGATACTGTGATGGCAGTGGCGTCCAGCACAGCAACGGACAACCTTCCATGGCGCAGTGCCAAAAAGCCTTCTTTGATGTACTTTACAGAGCGAAACAACGCCAGTGCCGACGTGATCGGTGCCGGCAGGAACAGCTTGGAAACGCACCGTCTCATGAGGGTGATGGCGAGCTTGTCCTCAAACTCTCGATTTAGTTCCCGGGAGGTATGCTCCGGCACCAGTTCCATGCCTTCCGCCTTGTCAAAGGAGAAGGATGCCAGCGCGGCGATGACGTCCCCGCGCGTTCCGTTGTACACCACCACCGCATCCTGGGTTCGGTCATAAACCTTTACATCCTGTACGCCGTCCTGTGCACGCAGATAGTATTCCAGTACATCCGCCTGCGATAAGCTCATCCGTCCGCAGCACAAGTGTACACGCAGGCGTCCCGGCAAATCATGTAGGATTGTACATTTCATGGATCATTCCACCTTGCTTTCCTCTGCGGATGTTTCTGCGGAAGTATCCTCCACTACAGAGGCAGCCTCTGTCTCCGCACGACGCTCATTGATGACCTTGGCTTCCGCGTAGATATCGCCGGCGTTTTCCCGCACAGCAGCAGCAGTGGTCATCACGCTGTCCTTGGCGCGAAGCGCGGCAGCGGTAGTGTGAGCGTAGACCTTCTTTGCGTCCTCACTGCATAGCAGTTTGACACCCGCTGTGCCAAACAGTACACCTGTTGCAAATAAACCGATTTTTTTCATAATCATGAACCTCCTGATAGTAAGAATGTATATATCAAACCGATTACCGAAAGGTCGGCGTCGGAATGAGTCTGATGTTTTTGGATTTTTTGCTTTTTTCATCTCAGTCACTCTCTGCTGGTTAGCATCATCTAACCAGTGCGCGTACAGATCCGAGGTTAGACAAAGCTAACTGGCATGCTTTGAAAAAGCCGCATTTTTCGCGGCCCTTCGGCTTCTGCAAACAACTCCTTGCAGTCGCCGCATACCAACGTTTGCACGCAGTATCCCTGCGCCTCCAGCTTCCTGATCTGCTCCTTGTGAGAAACCATCAGGATCAATCCGCGCAGTGTCAGGTTTCTTTCGGAAAGGCTTCGCGGAGCTGGTCTGTTTCGTTAATCGGTAAAAGCTAAGATTACACCTCTCTAAAATATGACCACTTTGCTTCTTTTGGTCGTATTATATCGCGCTTCGTTTCTCTTTGCAAGAGGTGATTAGATTTTTTTCGTAATTCTTTCCGTATTTTTCTGCAAATTCCGCTTGCTTTCGGTGCGCGCTTGTGCTATCATATAAGGGCTGTAAAAGTTTTTGCAGCCAAAAAAATATGTCGGCAGGTTGTAAGCCCGGCAGGAAAGGCAGAGACGAACATGAAGGAAGGAATCCATCCTGATTACAAGGAATGTAAAGTAACTTGCGCATGTGGTAACACTTTCGTTACAAAGTCAACCAAAGAAGAACTGAGACTCGACGTATGCTCAGCATGCCATCCGTTCTTCACCGGCGCAGCGAAGATGATCAACCGCGGCGGTCGTGTTGAAAAGTTCAAGAACAAATACAACCTCGACTAATCACAGGAAACAGACCCGGAGCTCTTGCTTCGGGTTTTTCGTTGCGGCTTCGCTGAAAATCCGAACCGCTTCGGGCAGAAAACCTGCAGCGCGAACCGGATTTTGCGTTTTTTCTTTCGGAAATCGCAGAATGTTTGCGGAAAGCGTTTTTCGCCCTTTTCTTCTTGAAAAGTTTATGCTACAATAATAGATTAGAAAAGAATGAAATGAAGGAGAACCCAATGTTTGATAAACTCGATTTCATATTGGAAAAATACGAAGAACTGTCTCTGAAAGTTTCTGACCCGGATGTCATCAACAATCAGAAGCTCTGGCAGAAACACATCAAAGAGATGGGCGAAATGGAGCCGATCGTCAATAAATACAGGGAATACAAAAAGGCGAAGGAGGCGGTCGCGGAGGCTAAGGAAATGCTGGATTCCGGCGATGAGGAGCTGCGCGAACTCGCCAAGATGGAGATCGCCGAATACGAGGAGCAGCTTCCGCAGTTGGAGGAGCAGCTCAAGATTCTCCTGCTGCCAAAAGACCCGAACGATGACAAAAACGTCATTTTGGAGGTGCGCGCGGGTACCGGCGGTGAAGAGGCCGCGCTGTTCGCGCAGGATCTTTTGCGTATGTATCTGCGCTACGCGGAGCGCCGCGGCTGGAAGGCGGAGATTATGGACGCCAATGATACCGGTATCGGCGGTATCAAGGAAGCCAGTGTTCTGATCAAAGGGAAAGGGGCTTATTCCAGACTCAAATATGAATCCGGCACGCATCGCGTGCAGCGTGTACCGGAAACCGAAAGCTCCGGCCGCATCCACACATCTGCGGCAACGGTTGCCGTACTGCCGGAGGTGGATGATGTAGAAGTAGAAATCAATCCAAACGATGTTCGCGTCGATGTATACCGCTCCTCCGGAAACGGCGGACAGTGCGTCAATACGACGGACTCCGCGGTGCGGCTGACCCATATTCCGACCGGACTGGTGGTCACCTGTCAGGACGAAAAATCACAGATCAAGAACAAGGATAAGGCGTTCAAGGTGCTCAGATCGCGATTATACGATATGAAGCTGCAGGAGCAGAACGACGAAATCTCAGCGGAGCGCCGCAGCCAGGTCGGTTCCGGAGACAGAAGCGAGCGCATCAGAACGTATAACTTCCCACAGGGACGAATCACCGATCACCGCATTGGCATGACGATTTATAAATTGGACAGCTTCCTGGATGGTGACATCGATGAAATTATCGATGGATTGATTACGAGTGATCAGGCAGAGAAGATGAAGAACTTTTAGGCCTTGCTTCGATCGTGCCGGCGGCGTTGCCGCAAGGCAGCAAGGCCAGCGTGAATTAAGGCCTTGCTTCGATCGTGTCGGCGGCGTTGCCGCAAGGCAGCAAGGCCAAAGATTTACCTCATAAATCTGAAGGGTGTGGAGAATAAATTGGAGACGAGAATTTTAGGGACAACAGAAGCGGATATACGGCTGGCGGCGGAGATGATCCAAAAAGGCGGTCTGGTCGCCTTCCCGACGGAAACGGTCTACGGACTGGGCGCTGACGCGCTGAACGCGGAGGCGGTCGGCAAGGTCTACGCTGCGAAAGGCAGACCTTCAGATAATCCGATGATCGTGCACATAGCGCAAAAGAGCGATATGAACAAGCTGACCGATGGCATCACACCGGAGGTGGAGCGGCTGATGGAGGCTTTTTGGCCGGGACCGCTGACGATGGTCGTGCCGGCGAAGGATGTGATTCCGAGGGTGACGACAGGAGGGCTTGCGACGGTTGGTGTGCGGATGCCGGAGGACGCGATTGCCAGAGCGCTGATCAGCGCGGCTGGGGTGCCGATCGCGGCGCCGAGCGCGAATCTGTCCGGCAAACCGAGTCCGACGCGCTACATCCATGTGGCGGAGGACCTCGACGGGCGTATCGACGCGATCATCGCGGGTGATGACTGCAAGGCAGGCATTGAATCTACGGTGGTGGATATGACCGGAGAAGTGCCGACGATTCTGCGTCCGGGCGTAATCACGCGGGAAATGCTCCGCGAAGCGCTCAACGGGGAGGTCGCTGTGGATCCTGCGCTTTTTGAAAAGCCGGATATTTTTAACAACGACGGAAACGGACTGCTGCAGACGGGCGCGGATTTTCATCCGAAGGCGCCGGGCATGAAATATAAGCATTACGCGCCGCGGGCGCAGATGATTATCTTCAGCGGAGAACGTGAAAAGGTAAAGCTGGCGATGGCAGAAGAAAAAATGCGTCGTGCCGCGCAGGGACAAAAGGTCGAAGTCATTGTCTACGATGACGCGGATCCGCAGACTGCCGCGCATGATTTTTTTGCAAGGCTCAGAGCTTGCGACAAAAAGGGCGTGGACGTGATTTTGGCGGCGGCGCTCAAGGAAGATGGCATAGGGTTCGCGGTGATGAACAGGATGTTTAAGTCCGCGGGATATCATATTAAGGAGGTTCTGTAATGAAAATTGCAGTCGCGTCAGACCATGGAGGCTTCGCGCTGAAGGAACTGGTCAAAAAGCATTTGGAAGAAAGAGGAGCGGAGGTCCTGGATTTGGGGACGCACTCCGAGGAATCGGTGGATTATCCGATTTATGGGAAACGCTGCGCGGAAGCGGTCGCTTCGGGTGAGGCGGATCTAGGCGTGGTTTGCTGCGGGACAGGCATCGGCATTTCTATCGCGGCCAATAAGGTCAAGGGGATTCGCTGCGGTCTCTGCACGTCTGTCGAGATGGCGCATCTGACGAAGCAGCATAATAATGCGAACATGATCGCGCTCGGCGGCAGAACCACATCGCCGGAGCTCGCGCTTGCCATCGTCGATGAATGGCTGGATACCGACTTTGAGGGCGGCAGACACCAGAGACGTGTGGATATGCTTAACGAAATGTAAGCCTTTTCTTGCGTGTTTTCTCAAGAAAGGACTTGCCTGACTGGCAAAAATGAATCAGACAACTATGAATAACCAATGAGATAAAAGGAGAAATATGATGGGAAAAGTACTAGTATTCGATCATCCGTTAATTCAGCACAAGGTCACTCTGATGAGAAAAAAGGAGACCAATAACAAGGAATTCCGAGAGTTGGCCAAGGAGGTCGTCACGCTCATGGGCTATGAGGCGACACGCAATCTGCCGCTGATGGATGTGGAAATCGAGACACCGATCTGCAAGACAACGCAGAAGATGCTCAAGGGTGAGGATATCGCAATCGTACCGATTTTGAGAGCGGGACTTGGCTTTGTAGATGGTATGCTGGCGCTTTACCCGAACGCGAAGGTCGGACATGTGGGCCTTTATCGGGACCCGGAAACGCATATGCCGGTGGAGTATTACTGCAAGCTGCCGAAGGATATCGACAAAAGAACGATTTTTGTGGTTGACCCGATGCTGGCAACCGGCGGTTCGGCAATCGATGCGATCAACTCCATCAAAGCGCGCGGCGGCAAGGACATTATCTTCATGTGTCTGATCGCGGCGCCGGAGGGCATCGAGGCCCTGCAGAAGGCGCACCCGGATGTGGATATTTATATCGCGCAGCAGGATGAAAGACTGAACGAGCATGCTTACATCATCCCGGGACTCGGTGACGCGGGCGACAGATTATTTGGAACGAAATAAGGAATTTTTGATGAAACAAAGAAGAGATCCGGCACTGTTTATCCATCGACCGAGAGATGTTTAGATTGATCGGTATGCGAAGAACAGAAAAACGCGAGGAAGCGAATTACGGGAGGAAATAGATATGAAATTTGATTTTATACCGGACAGCGTGAGCCATTTTGACAATGCTTACGATGTGCTCAAAGAGAGAGGTTTTATTGAGCAGTCCACGAATGAGGACGAAATCCGCAAGCTGCTGCAGAACGAAAAGGTCAAGTTCTACATCGGTTTTGACCCGACGGCAGACTGCCTGCATGTCGGGCATTTCATGCAGGTCATCATCATGATGTATATGCAAAAATACGGGCATACCCCTGTTGTACTGATTGGCGGCGGTACCGGCATGGTCGGCGACCCGTCCGGTCGTACAGACATGCGCAAGGTGATGACGATCGAGACCATTGAAAATAACTGCAACCAGTTCAAAAAGCTGTTCGACCGCTTTTTGGACTTTGACGATGAATGGGAATACGTCGGCAACGAGGGTGTTTACACACCGGGCCACCAAAACAAGGAACCGGATCCCGGCAAGGCTGTCGCGGTCAACAACGCGAGATGGCTGCGGCCGCTCAACTACATCGACTTTTTGAGGGAGGTCGGCACGCAGTTCAACATCAACACGATGCTGCGCGCGGAATGCTTCAAGCAGAGAATGGAGCGTGAGGGCGGTCTGACGATGTTCGAGCTGAACTATATGCTGATGCAGAGCTACGACTTTATGGTTATGGCGCGTGACTTCGACGTAAAGATTGAATTCGGCGGCAACGACCAGTGGTCTAACATTATCGGCGGCGTCGATCTGACTCGTAAGATGGCGGGAAAAGAGGTTTACGGCATGACCTTCTCGCTTTTGACGAACTCCGAGGGTCAAAAGATGGGCAAGACCGCAAAGGGCGCGCTGTGGCTCAACGCGGAAAAAACCAGCCCGTATGAATTCTTCCAGTACTGGAGAAATGTCGCGGACGCGGATGTCAACAAATGCCTGCGTATGTTGACCTTCCTGCCGATGGACGAGGTCAATCGTCTGTCTGCGCTGGAGGGCGCGGAAATCAACCACGCCAAGGAGGTGCTGGCTTACGAGGTCACCAAGCTGGTGCATGGTGAGGAAGAAGCGCAGAAGGCGCTCGACGGTGCGCGCGCGGCCTTTGGCGGCGGCGGAGACATGGCGAACGTGCCGACGACCAAGATGGAAAGAGCGAAATTTGAAGGCGAAGGCATCGGCGTTGTGACGCTGATCAAGGAGCTCGGTCTGGTGCCGAACACCAGCGAGGGCTTCCGCACGATCGAGCAGGGCGGCCTGACGGTTGCGGGAAACAAGGTAACCGACCGCAAGCTGAATATCACCGCCGACATGTTTGACGCGGACGGTAAGCTGCTGATTCAAAAAGGCAAGAAGAAGTTCCATATGGTGGAATTAGACTGATGAAGGCGATTGGAATTGTTGCCGTTCGAAGAGATACGGCGAGTTTTTTAAAACAACAATTAGATAACCTTTTTGCTGGATTGGTAAAAGTGAATCCTTATATTTTGAGTGAAATAGACGGTAAGACTCAGATTCATGAGGAATCTCTCCTGGTGTTTGCCGGGAGGGATTCCTTTTATATGGCGGATGAAAAATTAGAAGCATCATGCGAAAGAATTATTGCGAGTCGTTCTGTATCTTATGATACTTTGAACGATATCTTTCGTATACCAGAAGGAAGTACCGTTTACCTGTTAAACGACTTTTATTCCTCGGCGTTAGAAACGATTGCCTATCTAAAAGAATTAGGCATTACACACATAAAGTACGAACCGTTGCATCCAGGGGCAAAAGCAGACCCGCAGATTAAAACCGTCGTAACCGTTGGCGAGCATGATTTGATGCCGCCGAGCGCTGAAGAAATTATAGACATTGGGATACGAACCATTGGAATTAGTACAATTGTAGAGATTCTCTTGCGATTGGATCTTCCGCAAGAAACGATAGAACGCTTTAGTACGAGGTACATTGAAGATATTGTATCTTTGCTTGGTGAAGTACATCAGCTGAATAACAGAAACGGACGCACGAGGAATCAGCTTGAAACGATTATAACAAATGTTGATGAAGCAATTATTTCGATTGATAAGGATTGGTATATTTTTGTTTTTAATAATGCTGCGGAAAAAATTTTTGGTATTAAGCGAGAACAAATTGTTGGGAAACATGTGCGGCAGGTGCTGCGAGAAGAATCGGAGAAATTTTTGTTTTTGCATGCGGATGCAGGAAGTAAGAATGAGATTTTTCAATTTGATGATAAAAAAATCTTGGTAAACGTGTCAGCACTGCAAGAACCGGGAGGAACTTTTGAGACTTTATACGTTGTAAAAGAAATTACCGAAATCCAGGAATTGGAACAAAAAATGCGAATGAAGATTGCGCCGAAACGATATGTTGCGCAGTATAGTTTGGATGATATTGTCGGCGTCAGCGAAGCTATTAACGAACGCAAAAAGATGGTTCGCAAAATTTCGCGTTTTGATTCACCGGCATATATTTATGGAGAGTCCGGCACGGGGAAAGAGCTTTTTGCGCAGGCGATTCACCTTTGTTCAGCGAGAAGAAACGGGCCATTTGTTGCGGTCAATTTTCCGGCGATCTCGGAAAGCTTGTTGGAAAGTGAGCTGTTTGGATATGCGGAAGGTGCTTTTACAGGAGCAAAAAAAGGCGGCAAACCAGGGCTGTTTGAGCAAGCGCATGGCGGAACGCTTTTTTTGGATGAAATCGGAGATTCTCCTTTGGAGTTTCAAATCAGATTACTTCGTGTACTGCAGGAGAAACAAGTGCGACGTTTGGGTGATGATAAAGTAATTCCTGTAGATGTCAGAATCATTGTTGCAACAAATAAAGATATTCGAGAATTAGTGAGTGAAGGGAAATTCCGTGAAGATTTGTATTATCGCATTCATGTGCTTCCAATTGATATCCCGCCATTGCGCGAACGAAGAGAGGATATTCTGCCACTGGCACAAAGATTTTGGTTTGATTTAGCAGAAGATATGGGGAAGAAGCTTGACTTTGATAATTTTATCAACGACGTGAAGTTAACATTGACTTCTTATGATTTTCCGGGAAATGTTCGCCAACTAAGAAATGTAATTGAATATTTAATTTGCGTAACTGATGGCGGAACTGCACAACAGAAGGATTTGCCGCCGGAATTACGGGAAACACATGAACAAAGCGACAGAACTCAGAAAATAGATGTAACTTCTGCCCAAGCGCTAAAAAAAGAATGTCTGCAAAAAATCCTTGAAAGATCAGAAGCAGGTCTCCAGTCGGGACGCAGAACTTTGTCGAAAGAACTTATGGTGTCGGAAGATAAAATTAAAAAAACAATTAAAAGTTTGGAAGAAGAGGGATTTGTCATCACCTTATGCGGAAGAAAAGGGATACAAATCACCAAAAAAGGTATAGAAACGGTAAAAAAGGGATAGATAAAAGGGATAAACTGAGAGAAAAGGTATGAGAAAAAAGGCGGAATGCATTTTTATTTGTGCAAGACGCCTGTTTTTTTTTGAAAAATACAGGGATTGTTTTTAATAAATACAAAAAAATACAAGTAAAAGGCAATAAAAAAAGAGTAAAAAGTAATGACGCGATTGAAAAGTTGGCATAAATTTTGCGAAATAAAAAGCAAGAAAGTAAGGAATAAATAATCCTAAATGCGCATGAACTTTCAAAAAAGAAATAGGAGGATATGTTATGTTTCCGACAGGGTCTTTAGCATCGGCAGACGTTGCATTATTGACATTTTATTTAGCAGTGATTGGCGCTTTGTTGCTCATAGGTGTAGTTTTAAGAGCAAAGATTCCATTTTTAAAAAAAATTTACATGCCAGCATCTTTAATTGGCGGCATCATCGGATTGATTCTCAGCTATAATTGCTTAAATCTTCTACCGGAAGAAATGACAAGCTCATTCAGTGCGTTACCGGGTTCCTTGATTGTAGTTGTTTTTGCTCCGTTACTGATGTGTGCGGATTTTAGCGATGTAAAGAATTTTAAAGAAGCAAAAGACATTGCGATACCCCAGTTGATTGTAGGCACAGTAGGTTCTTTCCTTCAAATTGGCTTCCCTTGTCTTTTGACAGCTGTCTTTTTAGCGCCTGTATTTAAAGTAAATGAATTATTCCCGTCCATCATTGAAATCGGTTGGGCAGGCGGGCATGGAACTGCAGGTGGGATGGCTGAAGTATTTGAAAATTTGGGATGGGGCGAAGAGGGCTTGGCCTTGTCTTTAACATCCGCGACAATTGGGCTGCTTTTTGGAATTATCGGCGGTATGATTATGATTAATCTTGGGGCTAGAAAGGGATACCTCTCACCTAAAAATAAGTTAGAACAGTTAGAATTAAAAGAACAAAAAGATTTTGTAGATAAAGCTGATAAAAAAGCAAATGCGTATGAAACCGTTAATAGTAATGTGGTAGAAAGCTTTGCTTTTCATGTTGCGCTCATCGGCGTTGCGATCATTTTGGGCTATTTAATTAAATGGGCATTGAGTTTCCTAGTGGAAGGATTGCCGCTTTTTCCGATGGCGATGCTCGGTGGATTTGTTGTGAATCGGATAATGTCTAAATTAGGACTTATGAAATATGTAGACCACATGACTTTGCAGAGGATTCAAGGAATTGCTCTCGATGTGTTGGTTGTCGCGGCAATCACATCTATTAAGATTTCGGCGATTGCGGATAATCTGCTTCCGATTATTTTGGTTTCTATTTTGGCGGCGATTACAATGTTGTTCTTCTTCTATTGGATTTGTCCGAGACTTTTCAAAGAGGACTGGTTTGAGCAAGGAATCGTTCATTTTGGTGTCAATACAGGAGTCACAGCTGTTGGGTTTATGTTGCTTAGAACTGTAGATCCTGAAATGAATACGATTGCCAGCAAAGCATATGCGATTCAAGCGCCGTTTACTAGCCCGCTTCTCGGAGGAGGTCTAGTAACTGCATTACTTCCAAGCATGATTCTTACCTAGGGCAATTTAAAAGTGGGTATTGCTAGTATAGTGATTGTAATTGCACTGTTACTAATTGGAAAGCTTTGTGGTTGTTGGCACAAACCAAATAAGTCGTATAAATAGGACAAGAACGGAGAAAATTTGGAATGAGTAAAGAACTGTTATATTTATCTCAGGAAGACGTTATCGCGTGTGGCGGGATGTCGATGAAACAGGCGATTGAAGATTTGGAAGAAGTCTTTCGGCTCTTTGACGCAGGAGATTGTATTCTGCCAGGGAAAATTGTTATGAAGCGTTCGGAGGCGAACAGTGAGGAGATAAGCGGAAGAATTAACGCGATGCCGGCATTTGTTGGCGGAAAATTTAATATGGCGGGCATCAAATGGATTGGTAGTGGACCGAGCAATCCGTTTAAATATAATTTGCCGCGGGCTTCTGCAATTATTATCTTAAATGATCCGGAAACAAAAATACCATTAGCGGTTATGGATGGAACGGTTATCAGCGCAATTCGAACCGGAGCGGTGACGGGAATTTGCGCGAAATATATGGCACCGGTTAAGACAAAAGTTGTGGGTCTTTTTGGCGCGGGGGCGCAGAGCAGAACGCAGCTTATGGCAATAAAAGAAGCATTACCGCATATAGAAAAAGTGTTAATTAGCGATATCTCCAAAGACCGAGCGGATAAATTCGCGGAAGAAATGACCACACAAGTTGGCATTCCGGTTATTACAGATTTAGATCGGCTACATGTGATTGAAAACTCTGATGTTCTTGTCACTGCAACGACAGCAACGGAGCCAATTATACATGGAAAAGAAATAAATCATGGATGTTATGTGGCACACCTTGGAGATAACGAGGTGGATGAAGCACTGATCTTAAAGGCAGATAAGATTTTTATTGATGATTGGGAGACTGACAAACATCGCATGGGAGATACGCTTGCTTATATGTATCGTGACGGTAAGATTGATGACAGCAGGATTGACGGCAGCGTCTCGGACCTGATCAGTGGAAAGAAAAAAGGTCGGGATAATGAGGAGCAGCTTACATACTCTTGCAATGTTGGTCTTGGCTTATATGATGTGGCAATCGCGACACGTGTTTATCGATATGCGCTTGACCGCGGCATCGGGCAGAAATTGACGCTTTGGGAAAATCCGGCGATGATTTAGATGCGCTTGAATTAACTAAAATGATTTTTCAAAAAAGCCTTGCATTTGCAAGGCTTTTGCTATATACTAATATGGCACGATTGTGCAAGCGGGCGCAGGATGGGATAGCCGTCCGGGACCCGAAACTAAACCGTTTTAGTATATCGAAAACGATTTTGCTGTCCGCAAGAAGCAGAATCCCAGTAGACAAAGCCGAAACCGTTTGATCGCAGAGCCATGCGAAGCTCTGCCGCAAGGTCAAACTCAGTAGGTAGAAAGGAAAAGAAATGAAGTCATTTATCGCAAAACCTGCAGAAGTGGAACGTAAATGGTACGTCATCGATGCAGAAGGCAAGACGCTCGGCAGACTTGCGTCCGAGGTTGCTTCCATCCTTCGCGGTAAGAAGAAACCGATCTACACGTCGCACGTAGACTGCGGCGACAATGTTATCATCATCAACGCTGAGAAGGTTGAGGTAACAGGCAAGAAGAGAAAAGAAAAGATCTACAAGAGACATACCGGTTATCCGGGCGGTCTGCGTGAGATCACGTTCGAAAAGCTGCAGGCCAAGAAGCCGGAAGAGATTATCAGACATGCAGTCAAAGGCATGCTTCCTGACGGTAAGTTAGGCAGACAGATGTATAAGAAGTTAAAGGTTTACGCAGGACCGGAGCATCCGCACACTGCACAGAAACCGGAAACTTGGGAATTCTAGGAAAGGGAGGCATAGACAATGGCAAAGATGCAATATCAAGGAACAGGCAGAAGAAAAAGTTCAGTTGCTAGAGTTAGATTAATCCCTGGAACTGGAAAGATTACTGTGAACAAAAAGGATCTCGAGGACTATTTCGGAATGGAAATCGTTAAGAGAGAAGTAAAAAGACCGTTTGAGATCGCAGGCTGCGAAGGCAAATTCGACGTTATCGCGACGGTACACGGCGGTGGTTTCACCGGTCAGGCAGGTGCTTTAAGACATGGTATCGCAAGAGCACTGTGCGTAGCTGACAAGGAAGCTTACAGAGCGCCGCTGAAGGCTGCGGGTTTCTTAACCAGAGACCCGAGAATGAAAGAAAGAAAGAAATACGGTCTCAAGGCAGCCCGTCGTGCGCCTCAGTTCAGCAAGAGATAATCTGCTGTACAAACCGTATCAAAATGGTTCAAAAACCCCGGAAAATCGAGGTTTTCCGGGGTTTTCCTATACCAAAATCCTTTGAATCAGTTTGTCGTTTTTTGGCAGGATTTGACCTTTCCTGACCCCGATTTTATGTGTTAATGAGTGGTTAAAACGCGAAAAAACAGGGGAATGTGTTAATGAAGTGGTTAAAAATCGGCTCTTTTGAGGGGTATCTGAGGGCATTTTCAACCTCCGAAATTGACTGGATTTACGACCGCTGGGAGGCGAATTTCTCTGGTTACTCTTTGACGGCTTTCACTGGATTTGTCCTAATCTGACCTAACTGAATATACTTTATCGGCATAAACGCATAACCATATTCTCGGATAGAGAAATGCGTTGGTGTGTCGAATTGATATGCGCATCTGCACTCCCCTATGTGGGGAAGTCCTTCGGGACAGCGGATGCGCTTTTTTTGTACCCATTTTTACATAGCGATTGGAGGTAAGAAGAATGAGCAACATATATCCAAACGGCAAGCCCAAGGACTGCCGGTATTGCTATTGGTACAGCAGCACAGGCTGCCACCAGAAGGTCTGCTACTACGAAAGGCCTAAACCAGAAAAGCCAAAGACGAAGTGTACGGACTGCCCCTACGGAAAACATTCTCCCTGCATCGGATGGTGTACGAAAGATATTCTCCGTTCCATTGGACGGGAGGTGTGAGCTGTGACACTGGATTATTTCTATGGCAACCAGGCGGAGCAGTTCAGTTTCTATCGCATCCCAAAGGTGCTGTTCACGGATGAACGCTACAAGAGCATTTCAGCCGAAGCCAAAATCCTTTACGGCATCCTGTTAGACCGGATTTCCCTGAGCCAGAAAAACGGCTGGCTTGATAGCGCAAATCGGGTCTATATCATTTTCACCGTGGACGAGGTAAAGGAGGCCTTGGGCTGCGCAGAACAAAAAGCAGTCAAGCTGCTGTCTGAACTGGAAACTAAGGTTGGTCTGATTGAGCGCAAGCGTCAGGGGTTGGGTAAGCCCAACCTGATCTTTGTAAAAAACTTCATTGTGGATAACTCTGGGGACAGTTTTCCGGATTCTCAGGAATCACAAATCCAGAGTTGTGAAAATCACAATTCTGGGACTATGAAAATCAAAGTTCCAGAACTT
>Ga0129310_1000726_pt1 | contig 35719 bp, 34 predicted proteins | sample Go1ome_2_FD_94433 | JGI IMG/M metagenome (GOLD analysis project Ga0129310, IMG submission 94433) | Western lowland gorrila individual fecal microbial communities from Wisconsin, USA - Go1022A metagenome | ecosystem: Host-associated > Mammals > Digestive system > Large intestine > Fecal | place... | reverse complement strand
CGATGCCTATTTCGGCAGCTGCTATGGCCCGCTGGAATACCGGAGCGTGCGGTTTGAGACCGAGGTGCTGGATACCCCCAACTACCAGGGGAACGCGGTGGTGAACTACACCGACGCCGAGACTCCCTATACCCGGATCATCGAGCACAAGCACTTTGAGTTCGGCACCCAGCCCAAAACGGTAATCAGCCGGGAGTATTCGGCGGAATGGAAGCCGGGGGATGAGCCCTATTACCCGGTGAACGACCAAAAGAACGGCGAACTGTACGCCCGCTACAAGGCCCTGGCTGATCAGGAAGTAAAGACGATTTTTGGCGGCCGGCTGGGCGAGTATAAATACTACGACATGGACAAAGTGGTGGAAGCGGCGCTGGATAAGGCGGCGCAGGAACTGCGGTAACAAGCCCGCCCGGCGGGGATAAGGGGACCAGAGGATCATTATGAAAAACGTCAGACTTATGGATTTTCGCTATATTCAGGACCCGGATGACGCGGAATTTTACGGGGGTCTGGTGCCCATTGAGGGCGCCCGGGATATCCCCTTTGAAATCAAGCGGATCTATACCATCTCGGGGATGCAGCCGGGAGCCCGGCGGGGGTATCATTCCCACCGGGATCTGGAACAGGTGCTCATTGCCCTGGGCGGCTCCATCAAGATCCTGGTCAAGACCCCCTTTGAAGAGGAGGTCATCACCCTGGACAGCCCGGCCAAGGGGCTGTACATCGGCCCCATGATCTGGCGGGAAATGTTTGATTTTTCTCCCAACTCCACCCTGATGGTGTTGGCCAGCAAGTATTATAACGAGGGGGACTACCTGCGGGAATATGAGCCCTATGAGCGGGAAGCCCGGGAATATTTTTCCAAATGAGGAAAGAGCCATGAAAACCATACCGTTTGCCAGTTTTGAGGGGATGCACACCCCCCTGCGCCAGGAAATGCTGGATGCCTTTGCCCGGATGTATGATAAGGGCTGGTTCATCCAGGGGCAGGAATGCCAGGCCTTTGAGGAGGAATTTGCTGCCTACTGCGGCACCCGGTACGCCGTGGGGGTGGCCAGCGGGCTGGACGCCCTGACCTTGGCCCTCAAGGCCCTGGGGGTGGGCGAGGGGGATGAGGTGATCATCCCCGGCAACACCTTTATTGCCACCGCCCTGGCGGTGACCTATGCGGGGGCCAGGGTAGCCCTGGCCGACCCGGACCCGGTCACCGGCAATATGTGGGGCAAGGGGCTGGAAGAGGCCCTCACCGACCGCACCAAGGCCATCATTCCGGTGCATCTGTACGGGCAGGCCGCCCAGATGGATGAGGTGATGGCCTTTGCCCAAAAGCATGACCTGCTGGTGGTGGAGGACTGCGCCCAGGCCCACGGGGCTACCTTCCGGGGCCAGAAGGTGGGCACCTTTGGCCAGGCGGGCTGCTTTTCCTTCTACCCGGGCAAGAACCTGGGGGCGCTGGGGGATGCGGGCGCCGTCATCACCAACGACCCGGCCCTGGCGGAAAAGGTGCGCCAGCTGGGCAACTATGGCTCCGACCGGAAGTACCACCACCTTTATCCGGGCATGAACAGCCGGCTGGATGAGATTCAGGCGGGCTTTTTGCGGATCAAGCTGCGCCACCTGGATGACTACAACGCCGAGCGGGACCGTCTGGCCCGCCGGTATCTGGCCGGGATCCAAAATCCCAAGATCACCCTGCCCCAGGTGGGCCCGGACCGCAACCATATCTGGCATATCTTTTCCATCCGCTGCGATACCCGGGATCAGCTCCACGATTACCTGGAAGAGCGGGGGATCCTGACGGTGAGCCATTATCCCATCGCCATTGCCGACCAGCCGGCCTATGCGGCCCAGAACCTGCCCCGGCTGCCGGTATCCACCCGGATCGCGGCCACCGAGCTGAGCCTGCCCATGTATGTGGGGATGACCGAGGAAGAAGTGGACACCGTAATCCGGGCACTGAACCAGTATTGAGGGGCGCGGCTGCGCCCTGCCGGCGGCATGACCGTTTTGGGGTCGTGCCGCTGTTTTTTGTCAGAAGGAGGAAACACCATGAATCATCTCCCTGCGCCGGCCGGCCAGGGCAGGAAGATGGCTGCCTTTCGGGCGGCGCTGCCCTACACCCTGCCCATCTTTGCCGGGTTCTGGTTTCTGGGGCTTACCTATGGGGTGTATATGCAGGCCTCCGGCTTCAGCTTCTGGTACCCCATGCTCATGAGCCTGACCATCTTTGCCGGCAGTATGGAATTCGTGACGGTCAACCTGCTGCTGGGGGCTTTCAACCCCCTGCAGGCCTTTGCCATGACCCTGATGATCAATGCCCGCCACCTGTTTTACGGCCTGGCCATGCTGGATCAATACAAGGGTACCGGCTGGAAGAAGTTTTACCTGATCTTCGGCATGTGCGATGAGAGTTTTTCCATCAACTGCACCGCCCAGGTGCCCCCCGGGGTGGACAGGGGATGGTTCATGTTCTTTGTCACCCTGCTCAACCATTTTTACTGGTTTTTCGGCTCCACCCTGGGCGGCATCTTCGGTTCCTTCCTTCGGTTTGATACCACGGGGCTGGATTTTGTCATGACCGCCATGTTTGTGGTGATCTTCCTGGAACAGTGGTGGAAGGACAAGTCCCATGAGGGGGCCCTGATCGGGCTGGGGGTATCCCTGGTCTGCCTGGCAGCCTTCGGGGCGGACGGTTTCATTATTCCCTCCATGCTGGGCATCCTGCTCCTGCTCACGGCGGCCCGGCCCCGGCTGGAAAGAAAGGAGGGGGGAGCGTGACCCAGATGACCCTTACCCAGCAGATCCTCACCATCGGGGCGGTGGTGCTGGGCACCATGCTCACCCGTTTCCTGCCCTTTCTGGTCTTCCCGGCGGACAGGCTCACCCCTAAGTTCATCCAATACCTGGGCCGGGTATTGCCCGGGGCGGTGTTTGCCCTGCTGATCGTCTACTGCCTGCGGAGCGTGGACCTCTGGCAGGGCAGCCACGGTCTGCCGGAAGCCATTTCCATCGGGGTGGTGGTGGCCCTCCACTGCTGGAAGCGGCAGATGCTGCTTTCCATCGCCGGAGGCACGGTCTGCTATATGCTGCTGGTGCAGCTGGTATTTGTGTAAAAAAAGCGCCGGCAAGCCTTTTGGGCCCGCCGGCGTTTGCGTTAGAAAAAGAAAAGCCCCCCCGGCAGGATTTGACGGGGAGCAGGGAGCTGACAGAAAGGAAAAAGCCCGGCCAAAAGGCCGGGCTTTTTGGCTGGGCTGGCTGGAGTTGAACCAACGATGGGGGAGTCAAAGTCCCCTGCCTTACCGCTTGGCGACAGCCCAATAAGGAAAAAAGCGAACTCGAAACAACCGTAACGAATTCGCTTTCCTAAAAAATGGGGTGGATAGAGGGATTCGAACCCTCGGCCTCCAGAGCCACAATCTGGCGCGCTAACCAACTGCGCCATATCCACCATACATGGTGCGCCCGAAGGGACTCGAACCCCTGGCCCACTGCTTAGAAGGCAGTTGCTCTATCCACCTGAGCTACGGGCGCTCATCAGAATCGGTCATTCGGACACGCTGCTTTGCTATTTTACACTGCTTTGGGGGATTTGTCAATAGAAAACCAGAGAAAACCTGAAAATCCACCAAAAAACCTTTAGCCGGACCTATTCGTACAGGGCCCGGCCGCAGAAAACGCAGAGCACCCGCCCGGCCCGGCCCTCTTCCACCAGCCGGCGGGCAGCGCACAGGGTGGCCCCGGCGCTGGCCGAAGCGGGCACAGCGTCGGTGCGCAGTACCTGCCGGGCGGCCTGGGCAGCATCGGCGCTGGTCACCGCCATTACCCGGTCCACCACATAGGGGTTGTAATTTTCCGGCACAAAGCCGGCCCCCAGCCCGGGGATCTGATGCCGGCCGGGAAAACCGCCCCCGATGGCCTGGCTCTCATAGGGTTCCACCGCCACCATCCGGATCTGGTTTTCCCAGGCCCGCACATATTCCCCCACACCGGTGATGGTGCCGCCGCTGCCCACCCCGGCCACAATGGTATCCAGCCCCGGGCAGTTATTCAGGATGGCCGGCCCGGTCACCCGCCGGTGGTATTCCGGGTTGTCATCATTGGAGAAAAAGTCGATGAAGTACCCGCCGCATTCCCGGGCCGTCTTGCGGGCCAGCTCCTCCAGGGCGCTCCGCCCTTGGGTAGAGGAGGAAAACACCAGCCGGGCCCCCAGATCCTCCAGCTGTTTCTGCCGCTGGGTGGAAATGCCCGAGGGCACGGCCAGCACCACCGAGTGGCCGCTCTGCCGCCCGGCGATGGTCAGGGCCGTGGCAAAGCTGCCGGCGCTGGCCTCCACCACCGTCTGCCCCTTTTTCAGATCCCCCCGCTCCACAGCCAGGGCCAGCATCCCCTCGGCCAGGGCGTCCTTGCCGGTGCCGGTGGGGCCGTCGAAATTCAGATAGGCAAAGATCCGCCCTTTCAGCTGGAAGGCGGACGCGTAGCCGCTTAGCTCCACAATGGGGCAGGAATAAAGCTTCTGATAATAATTTTTCAGGCTGGCCACGGCTGCGCGCCTCCTTTTTGAAAGCGGCCGGGGCCGCCAATCTGTATAATTTTATTGTAGCCCTCTGCCCGCCCTGCGTCAATCTGCCGGGGTGGGGCAACCCCCCGGTTTCCTTTGTGAAATAAGGAGAAAAAACGCCGGCTATTTTGTCTAAAAAGTGTTGACAAGGAGGGGCGAGTCTGTTATAATCCAAGACTGTAAAGCAAAGAACTTTACACAAACAGCGAGGAGGAGCCGCCGTGGCCAAAAATCTGGAGATCAGCTATCTGCTGGATTTTTACGGGGACGTGTTGACCCAAAAGCAGCGGGACGTGATGGAACAGTATTACAACGACGACTTCTCCCTGGCAGAGATCGCGGCCAACTTCGGCATTACCCGGCAGGGTGTGCGGGATTCCATCAAGCGGGGCGAAAGCATCCTGCTGGAACTGGAGCAGAAGGTGGGCTTTGCGGCCCGGTACAAGGCCGTACAGGAAAGCATGGCCCGGATCGAGGAGCTCACCAGGGACATTCGCTTTCGCAACGCCAACAACTACGCGGTATCCGATCAGATCGAGCGGGACGCCGCCGCCATACTGGAGATCCTGCACCGGGTAGAAGGACAGGAGTGAGGAAGGAGGGAACCCGTCGCTATGGCATTTGAATCTCTTTCCGACCGCCTGTCCGGCGTATTCAAGAAGCTGCGGGGCAAGGGCAAGCTCACCGAGGCCGATATCAAGGCCGCCATGCGGGAAGTGCGCATGGCCCTGCTGGAAGCCGACGTCAACTACAAGGTGGCCAAGGACTTCTGCGCCCAGGTAAGCGAGCGGGCCATGGGCAGCGAGGTGATGGAAAGCCTCACCCCCGCCCAGCAGGTGATCAAGATCGTCAACGAGGAATTGACCCGGCTGATGGGCGGCGAGACGGCCGAGCGGATCCGGATCAAATCCAAGCCCCCCACCATCCTGATGATGTGCGGCCTGCAGGGCAACGGTAAAACCACCCACGCGGCCAAGCTTGGCAAGTACTTCCTGAAGGAAGGGCACCGCCCCCTGCTGGTGGCCTGTGACGTTTACCGCCCCGCTGCCATCGATCAGCTGCAGGTGGTGGGCAAGCAGGCCGGCGTGCCGGTATTTGCCATGGGCACCGAAAAGCCCGAGATCATCGCCGCCAAGGCGGTGGCCCATGCCAAGGACCACGGCAACGACATCGTGATCCTGGATACCGCCGGCCGGCTGCAGATCGACGAAGCCCTCATGGAGGAGCTCAAGCGGATCAAGCAGGCGGTTTCGGTGGATGAGACCCTGCTGGTGGTGGACGCCATGGCCGGCCAGGACGCCGTGAACGTGGCCAAGACCTTCAACGAGCAGATCGGGGTGGACGGCATCGTCCTCACCAAGACCGACGGCGATACCCGGGGCGGCGCGGCCCTCAGCGTGCTGGCTGTTACCGGCAAGCCCATCAAGTTCCAGGGCGTGGGCGAAAAGTTGGACGACCTGGAGGTTTTCCACCCGGGCCGGATGGCCGGTCGGATCCTGGGCATGGGCGACGTGCTCACCCTCATCGAAAAGGCCCAGGCCGGGCAGGATGAGAAGCAGGCCCAGGAAACTGCCCGCCGGCTGATGGAAAACAAGTTCGATATGAACGACATGCTGGCCCAGTTCGACCAGATGCGCAAGATGGGCGGGGCTTCGGCCATGCTCTCCATGATCCCCGGCGGCAGCAAGATCGACCCGGACAAGATCGACGAGAAGCAGTTCGCCCACATCGAGGCCATCATCCTCAGCATGACCAAGGCCGAGCGGGAAAAGCCCTCCCTCATCAACCCCAAGCGCAAGCGCCGCATCGCCGCCGGCAGCGGCACCACGGTGGAGGAAGTCAACCGGCTTCTGCGCCAGTTCGAAGCCATGCAGAAGCTGATGAAGCAGTTCAAGCGCAACCCCAAAGGCTTTGGCCGGCGCTTCGGCATGGGCGGCATGCCCCGGTTCTGAACCGATTCAATTTTGGTATAACCCAGCCAACCAAAACGGCCCAGGGTTTTACAATACAAATGCCCGTTACTGGGCCGTATAAAAAATAGGAGGTGACAGGTTTGGCTGTTAAGATCAGATTGCGCCGTATGGGCGCTAAGAAGGCCCCTTTCTATCGTGTGGTTGTGGCTGATAGCCGCTTCCCCCGCGATGGCCGCTTTATCGAGGAGATCGGCTACTACGATCCCACCAAAGAGCCCAGCGTTGTGAACATCGACGCGGAGAAGGCCAAGAAGTGGATCGCCAACGGCGCTCAGCCCACCGATACGGTGCGCGCCCTGCTGAAGAAGTCCGAGATTCTGTAAGGAATGGAGGAAGTTTTCATGCAGGAGCTGTTGGTAGCTGTTGCCAAGGGCCTTGTGGAGGATAAGGACGCGGTGCAGGTCACCGTGGACGAGCCCCGCGAGGACGGCACCGTCGTCTACCACCTGAGCGTGGCGGAAAACGACATGGGCCGGGTCATCGGCAAACAGGGCCGCATCGCCAAGGCCATTCGCGTGGTCATGCGGGCGGCTGCCGTCCGCAAGGGCGAAAAGGCCGTTGTGGAGATCGACTGAAAAAGCGAAAAGCCCTTTGCTTTGTGCAAAGGGCTTTTTTGAACCCGGGCCGGGCCCGGAAAAAAGGAGGATCCCATGCAGGAATACCTGGAAGCGGGAAAGATCGTTTCCACCCACGGGGTGCGGGGCGAAATGAAGCTGGAATTGTGGGGGGACGATGTGTCCCTGCTTAAAAAATGCGGCCGAGTGTATTTTTCTGCCCAGGGCGGGGCCTGCCGCAAGGTGCTGAGCGCCCGCGGCCAGGGCCGCATGGCCCTTTTGAGCCTGGAGGGCGTGACGGATATGGACGCCGCCCGGGCCCTGGCAGGCCGGGTGATCTACCTGGCCCGGGCCGACGCGAAGCTCCCCGCCGGCCGGTATTTCCTGCAGGATCTGATCGGCTGCCGGGTGGAGGACGCGGATACCGGCCGGGTGTACGGGAAGATCGTGGAAGTGAGCCACCCGGGCGCCCAGGACCTGTACACCGTGGAAGACGAAGCGGGCGGGCGGTATTATCTGCCGGCTGTGCCTGCCTTTGTGAAGGCTCGGCTGCTGGAGGAGGGGCGGGTGCTGGTCACCCCCATCCCCGGCCTGTTCGGCGGGGCCGAAAACGGCGACGAGGAGGAAAAGCGCCCATGATGCGGGTAGATATTGCCACCCTGTTCCCGGATATGTGCCAGCGGGTGCTGGATGAGAGCATCCTGGGCCGGGCGGCCCGGAAAGGGCTGATCGAGACCCATTGCCATCAGATTCGGGACTATACCCTGAATAAACAGAAGCAAACGGACGATTATCCTTATGGGGGCGGCTGCGGCATGGTGATGTATGCCCAGCCCATCCAGGATTGCTGCCGGGAGATCATCCGGCAGGTACAGGCACAGGGCCGCCCCCGGCCGCATATCGTGTTTATGACGGCGGCCGGCAGCCCCTACAGCGAGGAGACCGCCAAGCGGCTGGCCCGCTGCGACAGCCTGCTGCTGGTCTGCGGCCACTATGAGGGAATCGACGAGAGGGTGATCGAGGCATGGGCCGACGAGGAGATCTCCATCGGGGACTATGTGCTCACCGGGGGCGAGCTGGCCAGCCTGGTGGTGGCCGACAGCGTGCTTCGCCTGCAGCCGGGGGTGCTGGCTGAGGCCAAGGGCTACCAGGAAGAAAGCTATTGGGACGGGCTGATCGAGTACCCCCAGTACACCCGCCCGGAAGTGTGGGAGGGCCGCGCTGTACCGCCGGTTCTGCTCAGCGGCAACCACGCCGAAATCGCCCGCTGGCGGGCCGGCCAAAGCCTGGAACGCACCCGCCTGCGGCGGCCGGATCTCTATGAAAAATACTGTGAAAAACAGAGAAAAAACCGATAAATAGGAATGATTCCTATATAAGCGGAAAAAATTTGGCAATCTGGACGAGGAAGCTGTGAAAATACTGTACGCTTTGTACAATGTGGCTGGTTGCGGCTTTTTGGGTTTGGAAAATCTGCTGAATTTGGAAAAAATGGCTGTACAAGGGCCGAACAATGCGATAAAATGTATCGTAAAGCTACACAAACACGGCATAGCGCCATCCTTCCGGGCCTTCCCGGAAGCTATTTTTTGAAAATTAGGAGCGTAGGAACATGTTTGTAAAAGAAGTTACTGTTGAAAACCAGGTCGGACTGCATGCTCGTCCCGCCACTTTCTTCATTCAGAAGGCCAATGAGTACAAGGCGTCCATCTGGGTCGAAAAAGAAGAGCGGCGGGTAAACGCCAAGAGCCTGCTGGGTGTGCTGTCTCTGGGCATCGTGGGCGGCACCACCATTCGCATCATTGCGGACGGCGCGGATGAGCAGGCTGCGGTTGAGGGTCTGGTCAAGCTGGTGAACAGCGGCTTCGCAGAGTAAACCGCGCTTTTCTATGGCAGGGCCTTTGGGCCATGCCGGCAACATGCAGGAAGTCGGGTTCGTGTACGGGGTATACGGGCCCGGCTTTTTCTGTTCCAAAGGAGAATTTTTCCATGACCAAGGCAGAGCTGTACCAAAAGGCCAGAATGCTGCCCCTGCTGCCAGGGGTCTACATCATCCGGGATAAAAAGGATGAGATCATCTATATCGGCAAGGCCAAGCGGCTGCGCACCCGGGTAAGCCAGTATTTCCGGGAGGGGGTGCCCCACGACAACAAGGTCACCCACATGATCCAGAATGCCTTCCAGTTTGATGTGATCGTCTGCCAGAGCGAGTTCGAGGCCCTGGTGCTGGAGGCAAGCCAGATCAAGGCTCATACCCCCCGCTACAACATCCTGCTGAAGGATGACAAGGGCTACAGCTATGTAAAGGTGACCCGGGAGGAATGGCCCCGGCTGAGCGCCGTGCTGCAGAAGGACGACGAGAACGCCGAGTATATCGGCCCCTATACCTCCAGCACCGCGGTGCGGGAACTGGTGGAAAGTGCCCAGGACGCCTTCCTGCTGCCCCGGTGCAACCGGCAGTTCCCCCGGGATCTGGGCAAGGGGCGGCCCTGCCTCAACGCCCACATCGGCAAGTGCATGGCGGTGTGCAGCGGCAAGGTGCGGAAAGAGGATTACCGGGAGGCGGTGGAGGGGGCCGTCCACATGATCCGGTACGGCAAAAAGGATATCCTCAAGAGCCTGCAGGCCAGGATGGAGGAGGCCAGCGAGCGGCTGGATTTTGAAAAGGCGGCCCTTTTGCGGGACCAGATCGCCGCCATCAGCAAGGTGGCCCCCGGCCAGAAGGTGGTGGTGGATGAGGACACCGAGATGGACGTGATCGCCTTTGCCGGCACCGGCCAGGCCCTCTGCGCCGCCATCCTGCGGTACCGGCAGGGCCGGCTCACCGACAAGCGGGAATTTTTGTTCCACGACACCAGCGATATGGAGGAGCTGCGGGAGGAATTCCTGCCCCGCTATTATCTGGACGGGGAGGAGATCCCCCGGGTGATCGCGGTGGACCAGCTGCCCGAAAGCGGCCCGGCCCTGAACCAGGCGCTGGATCAGGCCCGGGGCAGCCATGTGAAGCTGTATGTGCCCCAGCGGGGGGATGTGGCGGCCCTGGTGCGGATGGCTTACACCAATGCGATGGAGCGGCTTGCCCGGGAGAGCGGCCGCTATGCCCGGGAGGAAAAGCTGCTGGATGAATTGGCCCAGACCCTGGGTCTGAGCCAGCCGCCCCGCCTGATCGAGAGCTATGATATCTCCAACTGGGGCGACGGCACCTCGGTGTGCGGTATGGTGGTGTTTGAGGACGGCAAGCCCAAAAAGAGCGGCTACCGCCGGTTCAAGATCAAGACGGTGGCCGGCACCGACGACTATGCCAGCATGGCCGAGGCCCTGAGCCGAAGGGCCGGGGAATATGCCAGCGGGGCCGGCGGCCAGTTCGGCTGTCTGCCCGATCTGATCCTGCTGGATGGCGGCCGGGGCCAGGTGACCAGCGTGGAAAAGGCCCTGGCCGGCACCCCGCTGGAAAAGGTGCCCCTTTTCGGCATGGTGAAGGATGACCACCACCGCACCCGGGCCATCGTGAACGGCCAGGGGCAGGAGATCGCCATTTCCATGCACCGGGGGGTGTTCACCTTTGTTACCTCCATCCAGGATGAGGTGCACCGGTTCGCCATCTCCTACCAGCGCCAGCAGCAGAAGAAAAAGAGCTATGCGGTCACCCTCACCGAGGTGCCGGGGGTGGGCCCCGCCACCGCCAAGGCCCTGATGGCCGCCTTCAAGACGGTGGCGGCGGTGCGCTCGGCCCCGCCCGAAGAGCTGGAAAAGGTGCCGGGGGTGGGCCGCCGGACTGCCCGGGATATCTGGGAATTTTACCATTCGGAGCCGGACAAGGCTTGACAAAGCCGCTTAAACCCACGATAATGAAACGACAGCGGGAAGGAAAAAGCTTCCCGCCCAGGGAGGAAACAGAATGCGCGTAATAGCCGGAACCGCCCGGGGCACCAAACTCACAGCCCTGCCGGGCGAAGACGTGACCCGCCCCACCATCGACCGGGTGAAGGAGGCCATGTTCAGCTCCCTGCAGTTCAGCCTGCCCGGAGCCCGGGTGCTGGACCTGTTCGGCGGCAGCGGTCAGCTGGGCATCGAGGCCCTGAGCCGGGGTGCCGAGCACTGCACCTTTGTGGAGCAGGATCGGGCGGCGGCCGCCGTCATCATTGCCAACTGCAAGGCAGCCCGGGTATTCAAACAGGCCCGGGTACAGCTGGGCCAGGCCGAGCTGTTTCTGACTTCGGCCCCGGCGGGGCAGTTCCACATTGTATTGCTGGACCCGCCCTATAACCAGGGTACCCTGGAAAAGATCCTGCCCCAGGTGGACCGGGTGACGGCCCCCGGGGGGATCGTATTGTGCGAGAGCGAGCTCTCGGCCAGCCTGCCCGACGAGTGCGGAGGGCTCAGAAAGATCCGCCAGCACCGGTACGGAAAGGTGCTGGTGACCCGGTATGAAAAAGACCTGGCAGAACTGTAAAGCCCCGGCGCCATGCCGGATCAACCAAAAACGGCCCGCCCGGAGCGGACAGGAGGAATGACCATGAGCGTGGACGAATTGCTGGATATGATGGAAGAGGTCATGGAGGAGGGCACCGGCCTGCCCTTCACCGGCGGCAAGCGGATGGTGGATGTGGAAAAGCTGCAGGAGATCATCGATGAGATCCGCCTGGGCCTGCCCACCGAGATCCACCAGGCCAAGGCCATCGTGAATGACCGGGCCGATATCGTGGCCGGCGCCCGCAAGGAGGCCGACGGCATTGTGCGCAAGGCCGAGGAGCGGGCACGGGTACTGGTAAGCGAGGAAAATGTGGTGAAGGCAGCCAAGCAGCGGGCGGCCGAGATCGTATCCGGGGCCCAGAGCCAGGCCCGGGAGATGCGGGCCTCGGTGACCGAATACTGCGAAAACATGCTGCGGGCCACCAACGAGCAGCTGCTGCACAGCGCCGCCGAGATCAAGACCCTGCGGGAGAGCCTGCGGGCCAAGGCCAAAAACGGCTGAGCCCTGCGGCCTGAAATCCATCCAAACAACACGCCCCCGGACGGAACACTATTCCGCCGGGGGCGTTTTTTGCCTTTTTTGAAAAAATGCTGATTGTAATGAAATTGTAATATTCGTGAAAATACACAGGGCCGAACTCTTACCAATTTGAGACGAAGGCAAAAAGGACATGTCTTATTGCAATTGACGGGAAAATTGTTTATAATTAAGCCATATTTAAGCTCTAAGTGGGTAAAAGTGGGTAATTGCCCCTTTTCGCCCCCAGGGCGCAGAGAGGGGAGGGCCGGGCCATGCTGATGGGTCAGTACGATTACGCCATCGACGCCAAGGGAAGGCTGAATTTCCCGGCCCGGTTCCGGGAAGAGATGGGGGAAAACTTCGTGGTCACCCGCTGGATCGACGATTGCCTCATCGCCCTGCCCCAGGACCGCTGGCAGAAGCTGGTGGACCAGCTCTCCTCCTACAACATGGCCGACGCCCAGAACCTGGCCCGGCGCCTTCTGCCCAGCGCCATGGAAGCGGTGCCGGACAAGCAGGGCCGGATCCTTCTCACGCCCCGGCTGCGCCGCCATGCCCACCTGGAAAAGGACGTGACCATCGTAGGCATGGGCAGCTATGCCGAAATCTGGGATACCGCCCTGTGGGAAAAGCGGGAAGAAGAGCAGGATGAGGGCGGCCTGGCCGAGGCGGTCCGCATCATGAACATTCACGGCTGATACGGGGGATAAGATGGAGTTCAGTCATGTGCCGGTCCTTTTGGAGGAATGTCTGGAAGGGCTCGCCATCCGACCGGATGGGATCTATCTGGACGGGACCGCCGGCGGCGCCGGCCATTCCCGGGAGATCGCCCGCCGGCTCACCACCGGCCGGCTCATCAGCCTGGACCAGGACCCGGACGCGGTGGAAACCGCCACCCAGCGGCTGCAGGGCCTGCCCGCCCAGGTGGTGCAGAGCAATTTCCGCTATGCGCCCCAGGTGCTGGACGAGCTGGGCATCCCGGCTCTGGACGGGGCCCTTCTGGACCTGGGGGTTTCCAGCCATCAGCTGGATGACGCCGACCGGGGCTTTTCCTACCGGGCCGACGCGCCCTTGGATATGCGCATGAGCCAGAGCGGGGCCACGGCTGCCGACCTGGTGAACAGCCTGGACCGGGAGGAATTGACCCGGATCCTGCGGGATTACGGGGAAGAACCCTATGCCTGGCAGATCGCCGGCAAGATCCTGCAGCGGCGGCAGGAGAGGCCCATCCTCACCACCCTGGAACTGGCGGATACGGTGGCCAGCGCCCTGCCCCCGGCAGTGCGCCGCAAGGACAAGAACCCTTCCCGCCGCACCTTCCAGGCCCTGCGCATCGCGGTGAACAGCGAGCTGGATGCCCTGAACGAGGGGCTGGACGGGATCTTTGAGCGGCTGGCCCCCGGCGGGCGGTTTGCGGTGATCACCTTCCACTCCCTGGAAGACCGGTTGGTGAAGAACAAATTCCGCCGCTGGGCCACCGCCTGCACCTGCCCGCCCGAGTTCCCGGTATGCGTGTGCGGCGGCAAGGCAAAGGCCAAGCTGGTGAACCGCAAGCCCATCGAGGCCCAGGGGAAAGAACTGGAAGAAAACCGCCGCAGCCGCAGCGCCAAATTGCGGGTGCTGGAAAAATTATAAGGCGGCAGTGCCGCCCAAAGGGGGAAGAGAGTTGGCGCAGCAGGCATATCGATACGACGGCCGGAGAGCCCGGCAGGAAAAGCCTCGGCTGAAGGTGCGGCAGGGAGGCGGCAGAGCCCCCATTTCCCGGCTGGAGACCCTCAAGCGGGTCTCCCTCCTGGCAGTGATGCTGGCGCTGGTATGCAGCGTTCTGTACAGCCAGGCCCAGCTCTCGGAACTGACCATGGATATACAGGAATATCAAAGCAAGCTGGCCACGGCCCAAAGCGATCACAACTATCTTTCCGGCCAGCTGAGCAGCAAGACGAATATGAAGAACGTGGAGGAGACGGCCACCGGCCAGCTGGGGCTGGTCAAGCTGGACCCGGCCCAGGTCACCTACTTCACGTTGGAAAACGAGAGCAAGGTGGACAAGCCCGAGAGCGGAGCCCAGAAAATTGCGGGCTGGCTGGAGGCCGGGCTGAAAAGCCTGACGGAAAATCTCGTCTCTTGATCCAGAGCTTATGGTACGCAGAGCGTCCCGCTCCGTAAGAGGGATGCTCTGCGCACTTTGCTGTTGGCCCTTTGCGAAAGGAACAGAACCATGCCGAATTATCCTCAGAACGATCCCCGCCGGGGGCGCCCCCGGCAGGAAGGCCGTCCCCCCGAAAAAGGGGTGCCCGCCCTGCTGAAAGGCCGCACCTGGCTGCTGTGGGGGGTTATGCTGATCTGCGGCTTTGGGGTGCTGGTGGCCCGCCTTGCCTGGTGGCAGCTGGTACAGCGGGAGGATATGCAGGCCAAGGCCGCCAGCCAGCAGCTGCTGGATACCACCCTCACCGCCCAGCGGGGGGATATCTACGATTCCAACGGCAACCTTCTGGCCACCAGCAGCGTGGTCTGGAAGATCGAGGCGGCCCCCAACCAGTTCGGCGAGAACGCCGACCTGGTCCAGATCAGCAAGGATCTGGCCGGCTATCTGGGGGAGGGGTACTTCTATGAAGAGATCCTGGCCGGCCTCTCCGATTCGGAATCCAGCTATTACCTGCTGGCCCGCCAGGCTGACAAGCCGGTGGCGCAAGCCATCCAGGAATACGCCAGCGCCAAGACCGTCAAGGAGGATGGCTATGAGCGGGCGGCCCTGCCCATCTATGTGACCCAGAGCTCCAAGCGGGTATACCCCTACGGGAACTTCCTGCCCCAGGTGCTGGGCTTCTGCAACGCGGACGGCGAGGGCGTGTACGGGCTGGAAAAATCCTATGAGGATACCCTGGCCGGCACCCCCGGCCGGGTGGTCACCATCCGCAACCCTCTGGGGGATGAGATTCCCAACGACAGCGAGACCACCTACCCCGCCAAAGAGGGCAGCGACCTGTACCTGACCATCGACGCCAATATCCAGGCCATTGTGGAAAAATACCTGGCCAACTCGGTGAAAGTGAACAACGTGCAGCAGCGGGGCGTGGGCCTGGTGATGAACGTGAACACCGGCGAGATCCTGGCCATGGCGGTGGAAAACGGCTTTGACCCCAACGATCCCTTCGCCCTCAGCGAGGAGGATATGGCCAAGCTGGAAGGCCTGAGCGACGAGGAGTACACCCCGCTGCAGGGCCAGCTGCGGGAGGCCCAGTGGAAGAACAAGGCCATCACCGAGCTGTATTACCCCGGTTCGGTATTCAAGATCGTCACCACCGCAGCGGCGCTGGATTCCGGCAAGGCCACCCCCGCCGCCAGCTTTGCCTGCGGCGGTGACTACACGGTGGCCGATATCCATTACGGCTGCGCTTCGGGCGCGGTGCATGGGGTGCAGGATATGGCCCTGGCCCTGCGGAACAGCTGCAACATCTACTATATCCAGCTGGGCCAGCAGATCGGCGCCTCCACCTTCTATGACTATTTCAGTGCCTTCGGCTTTACCGAGCCCACCGGCATCGACCTGCCCTACGAGACCCAGTACATGCAGTACTACGACCGGGAGGGCCTGGGTGTGGTTCAGCTGGCCAGTTCCAGCTTCGGCCAGGCCCAGAAGATCACCCCCATCCAGATGGCCACCGCCGTGGCCGCTGCTGTGAACGGCGGCTACCTGGTGCAGCCCCATGTGGTGAGCCAGGTGGTGGACGCCGACGGCAACGTCACCGCCACCGGCCAGACCGAGCCCAAGCGGCAGGTGATCAGCGAGGAGGTCAGCGCCGTCATCTGCTCCATGATGGAAAATGTGGTGGAGAGCGGCAAGCAGGGGGCCCCCGGCCGCAACGCCTATGTGGCGGGCTGCCGGGTGGGCGGCAAATCGGGCACCAGTGAAAAGCTGGACGAGGAGCGCAACGCCTACGGCGGCTATCGCTTCGCTTCCAGTTTCTGCGCCATCGTGCCCGCCGACGACCCGGAGATCCTGGTGATGGTCATCCTGGATGACCCGGATACCGCCACCGACTCTTCCCTGTATCTTTCCGGCCCCTGTGTGGGCAATATTATCAGCGAGGTGGCCCCCTACCTGGGCATCGAGGTGGAATACACCGAGGAAGAACTGGCCAACCCCATGGTCACCGTGCCCAACTGCCTGCCCGGCTCGGACGGCAACCCGGTGGAGTGGAGCCTGGCCCAGGTGGAGCTGAACAAGAAGGGCTTTGAGCACAAGACCACAGGCGAGGGCCAGTATGTGCTGTACCAGTACCCGGCGGCCTATACCAAGCTGCGGATCGGTTCCACCGTCTACCTGTATACCGACAGCGCCGAGGGCACCCTCACCACCGTGCCCAATATGGTGGGCCGGGATGTGGAAAGCGCCCAGACCCTGCTCAAGAGTGCCAACCTGAACTATGCGCTGACCGGGGATTCCACCGGCACCATTACGGCCCAGGATGTGGAGGCCGGCTCTTCGGTGCAGATGGGCACCGTGGTGACCCTGACTGTGACCGCCTCGGAGGCCCAGGACCCCCTGCAGGATAAACCCGAAGGGGAGGAAACGGGCGAAGAGACAGGTGAAGAGACGGCCGGCTGAGAAAAAATCCCGCCCGCAAAAGGCCTTGCCGGGCCTGAGGGCGCATAGGTATGGAGAGAAGCCGGCGCTGCCGGCCAAAAAAGGAGTGGAATGTTATGCAGCCTGTGGAGGCGAAAATCCTTTTGAAGGGGATGTGCGACAGCGCCGAAGGCAAGATCACCCAGGTGGTCACCGACAGCCGCCGGGTGGTGCCCGGCTGCGTCTTTGTCTGTTTTGAGGGCGCCCGGGTGGACGGCCACAGCTTTGCGGCGGGCGCGGTGGAAAAGGGGGCGGCCTATATCCTGGCCCTGCACCCGGTGGAGGGGGTGCCCCCCGAGAAGACCATCCTGGTAGAGGACCCGGCCCTGGCCATGGTGGCCATGGCCGCCAACTATCGGGCCCTGTTCCGGCCCCAAATGATCGGGGTCACCGGCAGCGTGGGCAAAACCACCACCAAGGAATTCTGCGCCGCGGTGCTGGAAGATTTTGGCCCCACCGTCAAGACCGAGGGCAACCAGAACAACGAAATCGGCATGCCCAACACCCTTTTCCGACTGGAGAATTCCACCCGGTACGCGGTGGTGGAGATGGGCATGAGCCATCTGGGCGAGATATCCCGGCTGGCCCAGGCCGCCCGCCCCAGCGCGGGCATCATCACCTGCATCGGAGTATCCCATCTGGAAAATCTGGGCAGCCGGGAGAATATCCTCAAGGCCAAGCTGGAGATCTGCGAGGGGCTGGAGCCGGGCTCTCCCCTGGTGCTCAACCGGGATGATGAGCTGCTGCGCTCGGCCAGCCTGCCCGGCCATCTGCGGCCGGTCTGGGTAAGCCTGGAGGGCCGGGAGGCCGATGTGTGGGCCGAGGAGCTCTGCTCCGAGCCCGGGGCCGAGCGGTTTGTGCTCTGCTGCCGGCAGGGGGGAAGATACCCGGTGCGGATCCCGGTCATGGGCCGTCACTGCGTGCGGGACGCCCTGCAGGCCTGGGCCGCAGCCTGGGCCCTGGGGCTGGACGGCGCCCGGGCTGCCCGTGCCCTGGAAAATTACCAAACCGCCGGGCTGCGCCAGCATATGGTGCGCCGGCAGGAGATCACCCTGATGGAGGATTGCTACAACGCCAGCCCCGACAGCATGCGGGCGGCCCTGGAGACCTTCCGGCGGGTGGAAGGCCGGCGGCATCTGGCCCTGTTGGGGGATATGCTGGAGCTGGGCGGCTATGCCGAAAAGGCCCACCGGGAGCTGGGCGTTCTGGCAGCGGATTCAGGGCTGGATGGGCTTTTTACCTATGGCCCGGCGGCGGCGCTGGCAGCCCAGGAGGCCGAGAAGCGGGGGATGCGTGCCCTCTGCTTTGCAGACCCGGAAGAGGCGGCCAAGGCCCTTGCCCGGGAGCTGGAGCCGGGGGACGCGCTGCTGGTCAAGGGCAGCCGGGGAATGCGGCTGGAAGAGATCATAGAGAAAATGTGGGGGTATCGGGCTGGTCAGGCCGGCCAGGCCCCGGGGAAAGAGGAGTAATCAGATATGGCAAGATATGCGCTGGCCCTTGCGGCCGCCGTGGCGTTTTTGGTAACCGCCGTTTCGGGCTTGTTTGTGGTGCCCTATCTGCGCAGGCTGCACTATGGGCAGACCATCCGGGAGAGCGGCCCCACCTGGCACAAGAATAAACAGGGCACTCCCACCATGGGCGGGCTCTGCTTCATCCTGGGCAGTATGCTGGGGCTGGGGGCGGCCTGGGCCATGCTCAGCGCCGAGGCCCCCGACCTGATGCAGCCCCAGACGGCCCTCAATGTGCTGCTGGCCCTCTTCACCAGCCTGCTGTACAGCCTGGTGGGCTTTCTGGATGACTACATCAAGGTGGTGAAGAAGCGGAACCTGGGCCTGCGGGCCGGCCAGAAGATCGTGATGCAGGTGCTCATCACCCTGAGCTTTATGGTGGGGCTGCACATCACCGGCTCCCTCACCACCGCCGTGGTGCTGCCCATCTTCGGATTTGTGGATCTGGGGCTGCTTTACTACCCCATCGCCTTCCTGTTCCTGATCTTTATGGTGAACGCGGTCAACCTGACCGACGGCATCGACGGGCTTGCCACCAGCGTCACCTTTGTGGAAATGCTGGCCTATATCGTCATTGCGGGGGTGCTGGGCTACTTCCAGCTCTCCATCCTGGCGGCGGCCCTGGCCGGCGGCTGCGCGGGCTTTTTGCTCTGGAACTTCCACCCGGCCAAGACCTTTATGGGGGATACCGGCAGCATGTATCTGGGCGGCGCCGTGGCCACCCTGGCCTTCTGCATGGGCCGGCCGGAACTGCTCTTCTTTTTGGGCTTTGTGTATATCTGCGAGGCCGGCAGCGTGGTGCTGCAGGTGGGGTATTTCAAGCTCACCCACGGCAAGCGGATCTTTAAGATGACCCCCATCCACCACAGTTTTGAGATGGACGGCTGGAGCGAGGAAAAGATCGTGACCGCCTTCAGCGGCGTGGCCCTGGCCTTTGCCCTGCTGGGGCTGCTCTTTGTCCGGCTGAGCTGAGGGCGAAGGAATAGAAAAGAATTTTAAAAGCGAAAGGAGGGGACGGAGCATGGCGTCGTCCTACGACAACCGGGCCCGCAGCGGCCAGTACAGGGGCAGGGAGCGGCATTACTCCGTCACCCGACGGGAGGACCGGTACAGCAGCCAGAGCTATGCCTCCCGGGCTTATCCCATGCCGGAGGAGGCCCGCCGCCCCGAGCCCCGGGTGTACCGACGGCCCCAGCCCAGCCGGCAGCCCGGTCAGGGCAGGACCGAGCCGGGAAGAACCGGCCAGGGCCGGACCGGGAGCCCTACGACTGCCCGCCGCCCCATCCGGCGGCCTGCCGGCAGGGCCGGGCAGGCAGGCAGGGCCCGTACCTATCGGGCGGCCCGGCCCCTGCGCCGCCGATCCCGTTTCCTCTACAAGAACCCGGGCGGGGTGCAGGCGCCTTTCCTGGCCAACCTGCTGATCCTGCTGGTGTTCGGGCTCATCATGCTGTTCAGTGCCAGCTATGCCACCGGCTATTACTATGACGGGGACAGCTATGAGTATATCCGCCCCCAGTTCCTCTACGCCCTGCTGGGCCTGGGGGTCATGTGGATGGTGAGCTATCTGGATTACCACTGGCTGCGCCAGTGGGCCTATCCCTTTTACACCCTGGCCCTGGTGCTTCTGGTGCTGGTGCTGATCCCGGGCCTGGGCAAGACGGTAAACGGCTGTACCCGCTGGATCAAGATCGAGGGGGTGCCCATGCCCTCCATCCAGCCCAGTGAGGTGGCCAAGTTCGCCATCATCCTGCTCACAGCCCATCTGCTAACCAGCCATTCCAAACGGCTGAAAAACTTTTTCTATGTGATCGTGCTGCCCATCGCCCTGCTGCTGCCCATCGAGCTGCTGCTGCACATGGAGCCCCACAACAGCGCCATCATTCTGATGGCGGGCATCCTGTTCATCATGCTCTGGGCCGGGGGTGTGGCCAAGCGCTGGTTCTTTATGGGCGCCGGCGCCGGTGCCATGGCCATGACCATCTTCATCCTTACCCGGCAGGGCTATGTGCAGGAGCGGCTGGCTGGCTGGCTGGACCCCTTCAGCGACGTGAAGGATTCCACCCTTCAGATCGCCCAGAGCCTTTACACCATCGGCAACGGCGGCCTGTTCGGGGTGGGCATCGGCAATTCCAACCAAAAGCAGCTCTGGCTGCCGGAGGCTACCAACGACTTTATTTTCTCGGTGCTCTGTGAGGAACTGGGCTTTGTGGGGGCCCTGGTCTGTATCGGGCTGTTCGCGGCCCTCATTGTGCAGGGCATCCAGATCTCCCTGCGGGCGCCGGACCGGTTCGGCGCTTTGCTGGGCATCGGTATCATGGCCCAGATCACCCTGCAGGTGCTCATGAACATTGCGGTGGTGACCAACACCATGCCCAACACCGGCATCAGCCTGCCCTTCTTCTCTTCGGGCGGCACCAGTCTGGTGATGCTGCTGGGCGAGATCGGGGTGCTGCTCAGCGTGAACCGGGCAGGCAGCGCCATGGCCCGGGACGAACGGGCCGAAGAGGCCCGGCGGGCCCAGCAGGAAGCACAGGAGCAGACCCCCTTTGAGGGGGCCTGAGCATAAGCAGGAGGCAGGAACATGAAGGTACTGATTGCGGCAGGCGGCACGGCCGGCCATATCAACCCGGCCCTGGCCATTGCGGGGGCCCTGAAGGAGGCTTGCCCTTCGGCCGAGATCCATTTTGCCGGCCGGCGGGAGGGCATGGAATACGGGCTGGTGACTCGGGCGGGCTACCCCTTCCACCATATTGAGGTGAACGGCATCCAGCGCAGGCTCAGCCTGCAGAATATCAAGCGCAACGCCCTGGCCATGTACCATCTGGCCCTTTCCGGGCCCCGGGCCCGGGCCATCCTGAAAGAGGTGCGCCCCGACCTGGTGATCGGCTGCGGCGGTTATGTGAGCGGGCCAGTGGTGCGCTGCGCCGCCAAAATGGGCATCCACACTGCCATTCATGAGCAGAACGCCTTCCCCGGGGTGACCAACAAGCTGCTGGCCCGGGATGTGGACGTGATCTTTGCGGCGGTGGAGGCAGCCGCCCACAAGCTGGGCTATCCCCAAAAGACCCTGGTGGTGGGCAACCCGGTGCGGCCCGAGCTCTTTTTGCAGGACCGGGCCAAGGCCCGCCAGAGCCTCGACGCCGGCAACCGGGTGGTCATCCTGAGTTTCGGGGGCAGCCTGGGCGCAAGGCGAATCAATGAGGTGGTGGCCGACCTGGCCCAGTGGGAACAGCAGCAGAACCTGCCGGTGCTGCATCTTCACGCCACCGGCAGCTATGGAGTACAGCTCTTTGCCGACCTGGCCAAAGAAAAAAATCTCAAGCTGGGCGAAAACCTGGTGGTGCAGGAGTATATCGAGGATATGCCCCGGCTGCTGGCCGCCGCCGACCTGGTCATCAGCCGGGCGGGGGCGCTCACCCTGGCCGAACTGGAAGCCATGGGCCGGGCCGCCATCCTGATCCCCAGCCCCAACGTGGCGGAAAACCACCAGTATTACAACGCCCTGGAACTGCAGAAGGCGGGGGCCGGCATTGTGGTGGAGGAAAAAGACCTCACCGGCGAAAAGCTGATTGCCATTGTGGGCGATTTGCTGGCCCAGCCCAAAAAGCTGGAAGAAATGGGCATGATGGCCCGTACCCTGGCCCAGCCCCGCAGCCTGGAAAAGATCACCAACCGGCTGCTGAAACTGGTGGGGGAAACGTAAAATACAATTTGTACAAAATAATGGAAAAATAACGAAATGGAGGGGACGGATGGATCGGAATCAGCACTACCGCACAGGAAAAGAGCGCCGCACCCCGCCCCCTTCCCAGATGTATGATCAGGACCGGCGGGGCCAGCCCTCCCGCCGCAAAAGCGGGATGAAACAGGTGGTGCTGCCCCTGGGCAGCCTCCAGTCCCCGCCGGAAGATGACCGGCAGGCCCGGCGGGTTTCGCCCCAGCGGCGGGCCGCGGCCCAGAAACGGCGGATCACCAAGGGGGAGATGCGCCGCCGCCGGCGCCGTCTCAAGGCGCTCACCACCCTGATGGTGATCATGCTGGTGGCGGCGGGCACCCTGTTCGGGGGGAGCGTGCTGTTCAAGGTCTCCTCCTTCAAGGTGCAGAACCTGGACGGCACCCAGCCCGCCGACACCGGTATCTATACCGAAGAGGAGATCCTGAACGCGCTGGGCGTCAAAACCGGGGACAGCATCTTCGGTTTTTCCGCCTCGGAAAAAGCCCAGGCGGTGGGGGCGGCCCTGCCCCAGCTGGAAACCGTGGCGGTCAAGCGCAGCCTGCCCAGTACCCTGGTGGTACAGGTACAGCCGGCGGTGGATACCTTCTGCCTGGAGACGGCGGCGGGCTGGGCGGTGCTCAGCCAGAACCGCAAGGTGCTGCGGGTGGAAGGGGGAAAGCCCTCGGGGCTGATCCTGCTGGAAGGGCTGCCTATCAGCCAGGCCCAGCCGGGCTATGCCCTGGCTCTGACCCCGGTGGAGGAAGGGGAGGACGACCCCGCCCAGGTGCTGGAAGAGATACTGGGCTATCTGGACCGGGAGAGCCTTACCGAAAAGGTCACCAGCATCCAGATGGGGGACCTCCAGAACCTGAGCTTATGGTATGACGACCGGATCCAGGTGGAACTGGGAACCCCCAACAGCCTGGATTACAAGATGCAGCTGGCCGGCTACCTGCTGCGCAACGAAAACGGGGACGCCCTCAGCAGCAGCGATGAGGGAACCCTCAACTGCAGCCACATCACCCAGGAAGGCGAGATCCGGCCGGTATTCTCCCCAAAGGATGCCCAGCCCACCCCCACCCCCGAACCGGAAGGCGGCGAGGATGGCGGTGAGAGCGGCCAGCAGGCCGACGGGCAGGCCACTGAGGGCTGAAAGGCCCGGAAAGTCTGTTAAAGGGGATTTTCCCGGACGAAAATCTCTTTGCAGGCATCTGCCTTTATAGTATGATAAAAAGCAGGGCGCGCCGGTCCCGGCAGGGGCGGCGTGCCGGCAAAACCAGAGCAGCCGGGCGGCTTTTCAAAAGCCCGGAGAGCCGGCCAGGCCGGCGGGAAGGAAACAGCTATGTGCGGGATCGCAGGATTTTCCGATAAACGGGATCAGCAGGAAAAAGAAGAGATACTCAAGGGAATGATGGGGCGGATCGCCCATCGGGGCCCGGACGGCGAGGGCAGCTTCTTTGACGAAGGGGTGGCCCTGGGCCAGCGCCGGCTCTCCATCATCGACCTGGAAGGCGGCCGCCAGCCCATGTTCAACGAGGACGGCAGCCTGGTGGTGGTGTACAACGGGGAGATCTACAACTACCAGAGCCTTACCGCCGAGCTGGAAGAAAAGGGCCATACCTTTGCCACCCACAGCGACACCGAGGTGCTGCTGCACGGCTATGAGGAATGGGGCAAGGGAATGCTGAACCGGCTGCGGGGCATGTTTGCCTTTGCCATCTGGGATAAAAAAACAAAGACCCTGTTCTGCGCCCGGGATCACTTCGGCATCAAGCCCCTGTACTATTACCAGAACGAGGGGACCCTCCTCTTTGCCAGCGAGATCAAGAGCTTTCTGGAACACCCGGATTTCAAAAAGGAACTGAACCGGGACCAGCTGGAACTTTACCTCACCTACCAGTACTCCCCCGGGGAGAACACCTTCTTCAAGGGGGTCAAAAAGCTGCTGCCCGCCCACTGGATGGAGTGGAAGGAGGGCAAGCTGCAGGTGGAACGGTACTGGGCCCCCCGCTTTGAGCCCCAGAGCGACCGCACTCTGGAAGATTGGGAAAAGGCCATCGAGACGGCCATGAAGGAGAGCGTGGCCGCCCACAAGATCAGCGATGTGGAGGTGGGCAGCTTCCTTTCCTCCGGCGTGGATTCCAGCTATATGGCCTGCCTGGCCCATGTGGATAAAACCTTTACGGTGGGCTTTGCCGACAAGCAGTATGACGAGACCGATTATGCCAAGGAGTTCAGCGAGCATATCGGGGTGAAGAATTTTTCCTACCGGATCACCCCCGAGGAATACTGGGAAAATCTCCACCGCATCCAGTACCACATGGATGAGCCCCTGGCCGACGCGGCCAGCGCCGCCCTCTTCTTTGTGAACCGGGAGGCCGCCAAGCAGGTGAAGGTCTGTCTGTCCGGGGAGGGGGCCGACGAATTCTTCGGCGGCTACAATATTTATAAGGAGCCCTTCACCGTATCCTGGTACGACCATATCCCTCTGCCCCTGCGGCGGGCCGTGGGCTGGGTGGCCGAAAAGCTGCCCCCGGTGCATGGGGTCAATTTCCTGGTGCGCCGCAGCCGCCCCCTGGAAGAGCGGTATATCGGCAACACCAACCTGATGAGCGAGCGGCAGAAAAAACAGCTGCTGAAACAGTACAGCGGCCGGGTCAAGCCCACCGATCTCTCCCGCCCCTATTTTGAAAAGACCAAGGGGCAGGACCCGGTATTGCGGATGGAATACACCGACCTGCACCTGTGGATGGTGGGGGATATCCTGCTGAAGGCCGACAAGATGAGCATGGCCAACAGCCTGGAACTGCGGGTCCCCTTCCTGGATAAAGAGGTGTTTGAGCTGGCCCGCCATATCCCCACCCAGTACCGGGCCAACGGTCAGAGCACCAAGATCGCCCTGCGGGGGGCGGCCCTGCGCAGCATCCCCGAAAAGGTGGCCGACAAGAAAAAGCTGGGCTTCCCGGTGCCGGTGCGGGCCTGGCTGCGCCAGGAAAAATACGCCGCCATTGTGCGCCAGGCCTTTGAGAGCGAGGCTGCGGCCCAGTTCTTCAAACCCAAGGCCCTCAAAAAGCTGCTGGATGACCATGTGAGCGGCAAGCGGGACAACTGGCGGCAGATCTGGTGTGTATTCGTATTTCTGGTGTGGTATGACGAGTACTTTGTCCAGCGCTGAGCGCGGGGCAAAGCGGTGTTGAGGGCGGGGCTTCCCCGCCAAGGAGGCAGAAGATGAAGCTGGTCGATCTGGTAAAGGAACTGGACTATACCCTGCGGCAGGGCAGCCTTTCCACCGAGGTGAACGGGATCTACTACGATTCCCGCAAGGTGCGGAAGGGCGGTCTTTTCGTCTGTATCACCGGCACCCAGCGGGACAGCCACGACCTGGCCCGGGAATGTGCCGAAAAAGGCGCCTCGGTCATCGTGATCCAGCGGGAGATCCAGCTGGAACCCCTGGGCGGCGTGACCATCCTGCAGGTGGATAAAAGCCGCAAGGCCCTGGCCATCCTCAGCGCGGCCTTTTTCGGCTGGCCCGCCCGCAAGATGACCATGATCGGCGTCACCGGCACCAAGGGCAAGACCACCACTACTCACCTCATTAAAGGGGTGCTGGAAGCTGCCGGCCGCAAGGTGGGCATGATCGGCACCAACGGGGTGAGCTACGGCGATGTACATCAGGAAACCATCAATACCACCCCGGAAAGCTATGAGCTGCAGCGGATCTTCTCCCAGATGCTGGAAGCCGGCTGCGATACCGTGGTGATGGAGGTATCCAGCCAGGGCCTCATGCTGGATCGGGTGGCCGGCATCCGGTTTGACGTGGGGGTATTCACCAACCTTTCCCCCGACCATATCGGCCCCGGCGAGCATTCCAGCTTTGAGGAATACCGGTACTGGAAGGGCCGGCTCTTCTGCCGCTGTGAGGTGGGGGTGGTGAACATCGATGATGAGAACACCCCGGCCCTGCTGGAAGACCACACCTGCCGTCTGGTCACCTTCGGCCATGACGAAAAGGCCGATTATCGGGCCGACGGGTATGAGCTGCTGCGCACCCCGGATTTTCTGGGGGTGCAGTTCCGCCTCACCGGCCTGGATGAGATGGATGTGCGGGTGAACATGCCCGGCGCCTTCAGCGTATACAATGCCCTGGCTGCCATCAGCGTGGCCAAGGTGCTGGGCCTGCCGGACCAGGCCATCCACGACGGGCTGGCCCGCACCCAGGTAAAAGGCCGGGTGGAGCTGGTGCCCATCAGCAAAAAGTTCACCATCCTCATCGACTATGCCCACAACGAGGTATCCACCGAGAGCCTGCTCACCACCCTGCGGGCCTACCAGCCCCACCGGCTGGTGGTCATCTTTGGCTGCGGCGGCAACCGGAGCAAGCTGCGCCGGTACGGTATGGGCGAAGTCTGCGCCAGAATGGCGGATTTTTCCATCCTCACCGAGGACAACAACCGCTATGAGGCCATCGAGGATATCCTGGCCGATATCCGGGAGGGAATGGCCAAGGGCAACAAGAATGCCGCCTATGTGGAGATCCCGGATCGGCTGGACGCCATCCACTACGCCATCGATCACGCCCAGGAGGGCGACCTGATTGCCCTTATCGGCAAGGGCCACGAGACCTATCGGGACCGCCAGGGCGTCAAGACCCCCTTCCTGGAACGGGAGCTGATCGAGGAGTACGCCGCCGAAAAAGGCATCGAATGACCCTTTTGGCCCTTTGCCGGCCCTGACAGAATAAATAAAGCCCCCTGCCCGTGCATAAAACTGTACGGACAGGGGGTGTTTTTATGCGCAAAATACAGGGTCCGCAGGATGCCGGCCAGCGCCGGCGGATCCGGCTGCTGGGCGCCGGCATGGCTCTGGTCTGCTTTGCCACCCTGGTGGGGCGGCTGTACATCCTGCAGATCCGGGATCACGATTTCTATGCGGGCCGTGCCCAGGACCAGCAGCTGCGAGATACGGTGGTGCCCGCCCCACGGGGGGATATTGTGGACCGGAACGGGGTGGTGCTGGCCACCAGCGTCACCTGCTGGACCATCCGGGCCGTGCCCCGGGAGATGGCCGAGGAGGATATCGGCGAGGCGGCCCGGGTGCTGGCCGAAATCCTGGAATTGGAAGAAAGTCAGGTGCTGGAAAAACTGAACCAGCGCTCCTCCAACGACTGTCTGCTTCGCCGCCAGGTGGAAAAGGAGATGGCCGACCAGGTGCAGCAGGCGGTGCTGGAACATGGCTGGCAGGGCATCCGCATTCTGGAAGATACCAAGCGGGTATACCCCGAGGGGGATTTTGCCGGCTCTATCCTGGGCTTCACCAATGTGGACGGGGACGGGGTGGCCGGCCTGGAACTGGAATACAATGACCTGCTCAAAGGGCAGAACGGCCGGGTAATGACCGCCAAGAACGCCTGGGGCTATGATATGCCGGAAAGCTACAATACCCTGGTGCAGGCCCAGGCGGGCAACACCCTCCAGCTTACCCTGGATGTGAACATCCAGCATTATCTGGAAAACGCCCTGACCTTCGCCGCACAGCAGCACCATGTATCGGCCCGGGCGGTGGGCATCGTGCTGGATGTGAAGACCGGCGGGGTGCTGGCCATGGCCACCAAGCCGGACTATGACCCCAACCAGCCCCGGCTGATCTACGATGAGGAGGAGCGGGCCCGCATCGATGCCATCCAGGACGAGGAGGAGCGAGCCCAGGCCCTGAGCCTGGCCCAGCAGGCCCAGTGGCGGAACAAGGCGGTGAGCGATCTCTACGAGCCGGGCAGCGTTTTCAAGCTCATCACGGCCAGCGCCGCCCTGGACGGCGGGGCCTGCGGCCTGGAGGACACCTTTGTCTGCGGGGCCAGCTACAGCGTGGCGGGGGTGCATTTCCACTGCGCCAACAACAAGCGCCACGGGGTGCAGAACCTGGCCCAGGCCCTGCAGAACAGCTGCAACCAGAGCTTTATCCAGATCGCCGCCCGCCTGGGCAAGGATGCCTTCTGCCAGTACTTCGAGGCCCTGGGCCTGTGCGGGGCCACCGGCATCGACCTGCCGGCCGAGCCCAAAAAGAGCGAATACTATACAGCCGACCGGATGGGTCCGGCAGGGGATTTTGGAGAGAATGCCGGCAGGGAAGGAGGGGCGCACTATGGCAAAACAGCTGGCCATCACCTGGCAGGAGAGCTTTGAGGAAGAAGGCCCCCGGCTGGAAGAATTGCTGCGCCGGTGGTTCCTGACCGGGCCGGAACCGGAAAGGGGGCCTCTGCCATGACAAAAGAGATCCTCGCCTACAGCTATCTGCGCCTGAGCGCTGCCGACGGCCGGGAGGAGGAGAGTCATTCCATCGCCAACCAGCGGGAATTTTTGCGCCAGTGGGCCCGGCGCTCCGGCTTTGCGCTGCAGGCGGAATTTGTGGACGACGGGCACACCGGCACGGATTTTGAGCGGCCGGCCTTTCAGGCCCTGATGGAGGCCCTGCGAAAGGGCCCGGTGCGCTGCTTTGTCACGGTGGATCTTTCCCGGCTGGGGCGCAATTATCTGGAGGTGGGCCGCCTGCAGGAGGAGGTCTTTCCGGCGCTGGGGATCCGGTACATAGCGGTGAACGACGATTATGACAGTGCCCGCCAGGTCTGCGGCGGGCTGGATCCGGCAGTTTTTAAAAACCTCATCAACGACCTGTATGCCAAGGATGCCAGCCAGAAAGCACTGCGGGCCAAGCGCACCCTCCAGCGGCAGGGCAAATACCTGGGAGGCAGCCCTCCCTATGGCTACCGGCTGGATGCGGCCGACCGGTACAGGCTTCTGCCCGACGGGGAAACCGCCCCGGTGGTGCGCCGGATTTATGAGGATTGCCTGGCCGGCCAGAGCTGCGCCGCCATTGCCCGGGCCCTCACCGGGGAGGGGGTGCCCTCGCCGTCGGCACGCAAAGCCGGACGGCCGGGCGGCCGGTGGAGTTCCTCCACCGTGCGGCGGATCCTCACCCTGCCCACCTATCGGGGGGACCTCACCCAGCACCTGCGGGAGATGGTGAGCTACAAGGTGCATAAGTCCCGCCTGGTCTGCCCTGAGGACTGGATTGTGGTGGAAAATACCCACCCGGCCCTGGTCAGCCGGGAGGACTTTGCCCGGGCCGGCCAGCTGCTGGGCCAGCGGCAGTATACCGGCGGGCGGCGGAAGGCCCATCCCCTCACCGGCCTTGTCTTCTGCGCCGACTGCGGCTCCCCCCTCTACGCCCGGCAGATGGGCGGGGCGGTCTATCTGGTCTGTCACCGGTACGCCAGCCGGCCCTCGGCCCATCTCTGCACCGCCCACTATCTGCGGGAGGATGCCCTGCTGGGGGCCCTGGCCGAACGGCTGCAGGTTCTGGCCCGGCAGGCCCTGGGGGGCCAGCCCCCCGGGGCGGCTTCCGCCGGCAGGGGGGAGGAAGAATCCCGGGAAGAAACACAATGGCAGGACCGCCTGGCCCAGCTGGAAGAAATCCGCTTTTCCGCCTATCGGGACAAGGTGGCGGGAATCCTGACCCCTGAAGAGCTGGAAAAGCTGCTGGTCACCCTGCGGCGGGAGCAGGCCCAGGCCCGGGCCGCCCTGGAAGGGGCACGGGAGCGGCGGCAGCGCCGGGAGGAATCCGGCCAGGGGCAGCTGGAAAAGCTTCTGAGCCCGGAAAGGCTGAACCGGGCCCTGCTCAGCCGGCTGGTCCGGCGGATTACGGTGGGGGAGGGCCGCCAGGTGTGGGTGGAATTTGCCTTTCGCAGTCCTGTGGAGGTGGAAGAACCGGGAAAAGCGGAAAAAACGGGGCAGAATATGGTATAATACCCCCAACAAACCGGGAAAGGAAGAAATCGCCATGAAATTCGCCCTCATCGGCTGCGGCCGCATTGCAGCCAGCCACCTGAAAGCCGCGCTGGAAAATCAACTGGAGATCGCGGCCCTCTGCGATCTGGATCCCCAGGCTATCCGGAATCTGCGCCGGGAATTCGGGCTGGAAGGGGAGCAGGGCATCCGGGAATATGCTGATTACCGGCAGATGCTGAGGGAAATTCCGGATCTGGACCTGGCGGCGGTGACCACGGCCAGCGGCCTGCACGCCCAAATGACCCTGGACTGCATCGACGCCGGGGTGCATGTGATTGTGGAAAAGCCCATGACCCTGGACCTTGCCCAGGCGGATGAGATCATCCGGCGCAGTGAAGAAGCGGGGGTGTGGGTCTGCGCCTGCCATCAGAACCGGTTCAATCTGGCGGTACAGAAGATGCGCGCCGCCCTGGAAGAGGGGCGGTTCGGCAAGCTTTCCCACGGCAGCGTCCAGGTGCTCTGGCACCGCAGCCAGGAATATTACCGCCAGGCGGATTGGCGGGGCAGCTGGGCAAAGGACGGAGGCTGCCTGATGAATCAGTGCCTGCATGGCATCGACCTGCTGCTCTGGATGATGGGGGGCCGGGCCGTGGAGGTATGCGGGATGCTGGCCAATCGGTTCCACCCGGAGATCGAGGCCGAGGATCTGGGGATGGCCCTGGTGCGCTTTGAGGGGGGCGAGACAGCCCTGATCGAGGGCACCACCAACGTATACCCGGAAAATCTGGAAGAGTGCCTCAGCCTGTTCGGGCAGGCGGGGACGGCCCGGCTGGGGGGCAAATCGGCCAACAAGATCAAGGAATGGCAGTTTGCCGACCCAAGGCCGGGGGATGAAGAGACCCGGTTTTTTGAGGAAGAGACCGACAGCGTGTACGGCAACGGCCACCAGGCCCTCTATGCCGATATGATCGGGGCCATCCGGGAAAACCGGCCCCCCTATGTGGATGCCCGGGCCGGGCGGGCGGCGGTGGAGCTGATCCTGGCCATTTACAAAAGCGCCAGAACCGGCCGGCCGGTATCCCTGCCTCTGGGGGATTTTTCTGCCAAAGAGATGGAAGGCTTCCGGCCCTGACAGGTGCAAATTTACAGAAAAGGCCAAAAGCGCCCTTTTTAGGGGAACGCTTTTGGCCTTTTTTTCTTTATAATAGAGCGTATCTTCCCCCAAGGGGGAGCAGAAAAAGAAAAGGGTAAATCCAAAGCGGGAGGGATGTTTGATGGAAGAAGAATTGAAGAGGTACTTGGAAGAACTGACAGAGCGGGAAAAAAGCCCGGCTACCATCGCAAAATATTCCCATGATGTGAGGCTGTTCCTGAACTGGAAGGGGCAGGCTCCCATTACCAAGCAGCTGGTGATCGCCTATAAGCAATGGCTGGTGGAGCGATACGCCCCGGCCAGCGTGAACAGCATGCTGGCGGCTCTCAACAATTTTCTGGAGTTTACCGGCCGGCATGAATGCCGGGTACGGGCTTTGAAAATACAGCGGGCCCTATTTCGCCCCGAAGAAAAGGAGCTGAGCCGGGAGGAATACCTCCGGCTGCTGGGGGTAGCCCGGCAGAAGAGCGTGGTGCTCTGGCTGGCCATGCAGACCCTGTGCGGTGCCGGGCTGCGGGTGAGCGAGCTGCGGTTTGTCACGGTGGAATCCCTGCAGAGCGGCCGGGTACAGGTGAACTGCAAGGGTAAGCGCCGGGTGGCCCTGCTGCCCCGGGCGCTGGTACAAAAGTTGAAAAAATACGCTGCCCGCCGTCATATTCATGCCGGGCCGGTTCTGGTCACCTCCCGGGGCAAGCCCCTGGACCGCAGCCATATCTGGGCCGAGATGAAAAAGCTGTGCGGTCAGGCCGGCGTGGCCCGGCAGAAGGTTTTTCCCCACAACCTGCGCCATTTGTTTGCCCGCACCTATTACCGGGCATCCAAGGATCTGCTCCGTCTGGCTGATCTGTTGGGGCACAGCAGTGTAAATACCACTCGAATCTATACCTTGTCGGATGGCCGGAAGGAATGCCGGCAGATTGAGGGGCTGAGGCTGAACCAATAAAGATACCTGCCACATAATTGCTGTTATGTGGAAGAAAAAGGCAGCAAAAAAGCACTTTTCTTTCGAAAAGTGCTTTTGGCAAATCTGTATTCTTGATACATTTTAATGAGCTATGAACATTTTGATTTATATACCTAAATCCAGACACGGCAAGGCCAACCGATACACAGGCTTTGGCCAAGGTGTCGATTTTTTTACAATTATAATGTCGAAGCCTGCGGAAAGCTGAAATTATAAGAGAAAAGGTGGAAGTTTTTCGCACTTGTGGTATAATAAACTATGTATGACAAGATTTACCTGCCACATAACAGCAATTATGTGGCCAGTAAGTTTTTAAGGGAGGTGCGCCATGTCGTTGGAATTGTATCCTCACAACCGTCAGGCTTACGATGCAGCGCTGACTTTGTTGAAGAAAAATGGCAAGGCGGCCGTGATCCATCCCACCGGGACGGGAAAATCCTATATTGGCTTTGAACTGGCCTGGGAACATCCCGGTGATCAGGTGCTTTGGCTTACCCCCAGTGAGTACATAGTAAAAACCCAGCTGGAAAATCTGTTCCGCTCCAGCGGCTGGAAACCGGGCAATATCTTTTTCCTTACCTATGCCAAACTTATGACCTTGAGCGACCAGGAACTGGCAGAGCTGCGCCCAGACTGGATTGTGCTGGATGAATTTCATCGGTGCGGGGCGGAAAAATGGGGCGAAGGTGTATCCAGGCTTTTATCGGCCTGGCCGGGGGTGCCCATGCTGGGGCTTTCCGCCACCAATGTGCGCTATCTGGATAATCAGCGGGATATGGCCAGCGAGCTGTTCGAGGGCAGTATCGCCAGCCAGATGACTCTGGGGGAAGCCATCGTGCGGGGAATTCTGCCTGCGCCGGTGTATGTGGCCTCGGTATACGGATACCAGAAGGAGCTGGAAAGCTGGCAGGGGCGTCTGCAAAAGCTAAAGGATCCAAATCGGCAAAATCAGGGAGAAAAATACCTGGAAGCGCTGCGCCGAGCCCTGGAAAAATCCCAGGGGCTACAGGGGGTCTTTGCCCGACATATGCCCAACCGGTCGGGGAAATATCTCTGCTTTTGTTCCGGCAGGCAACAGATGGAAGAGATGATCCGGGCGGGAAAAGAATGGTTTTCCGCAGTGGATCCCGCCCCTCATATTTATCGGGTGTATTCCGAAGACCCGGATGCGGGCGGAGACTTCCGGGCGTTCAAGGAAGATACAAGCAGCCACCTCAAGTTGCTGTACTGCATCGATATGCTCAATGAGGGCATCCATGTTTCGGGAATTGACGGAATCATCATGTTCCGCCCCACGGTTTCCCCCATTATTTATAAGCAGCAGCTGGGCAGGGCACTGGCAGCAGGCAGTAAAAGAACGCCGGTGGTGTTCGATGTAGTGAACAACTTTGAAAGCCTGTACAGCATTGGGGCCATTCAGGAAGAAATGCAGACGGCAGTGCAGCACCTGTACCGGGAGGGCCGGGGTAGCGAGATCGTTACCGAGCAGTTCCGAATCCGGGAAGAGGTGCAGGGCTGGCGGGAACTGTTCGAAAAACTGGGCGAAAGCCTGAGCCCCGGCTGGGAGCGATATTATCAGGCTGCCTGCCGATACAGGCGGGAAAATGGGGATCTCCGTATACCCAAGCGGTACAAAACGGAGGATGGGCTCTCCCTGGGCGCCTGGCTGGCAGCCCAGCGGGCCGTGCGCAGCGGCCGGGCCGAGGGCCATCTCAGCGAAGAGCAGATCCGGCGGTTGGATGCGCTGGGGATGGAATGGGAAAACCGGCTGGAACAAGCATTTGAGCGGGGCTATGCCCGGGCATCTCTCTATTACCAGGAGCATGGCGATTTGAATGTGCCTGCCCGGTATGTTACCGAGGACGGTTTTGCTCTGGGCAGGTGGATCACCAATTGCCGTCAACAGAAAACAGCCGGCGGAGGGATATTGACCCCCGAACGGGTGCGGCGGCTGGAAGAGATCGGGATGATCTGGAAGCCTTTCAGCCTCCGGTGGGAGCAGAACTATCTGGCTGCGGCCCGCTATTACGCAGAAAAAGGAAACCTGGAGGTCCCTCCCGAGTATGTGGATGGGGAGGGAATGGCGCTGGGCCGCTGGGTGGCCAAGCAGCGGGCCCTCTACGCCGGTACCGCCCAGGGGGCAGCTCTTTCCCCGGAACAGATCGCCCGCTTGGAAGAGATCGGGATGCGCTGGGAAAGCAGCGCCGACCGGCAGTGGGTGAAAAATTACGGGGCCGCCCGGCAGTATTATCTCCAGCATGGAAATCTGAAGCTGCCGGCCGCCTACAAGACACCGGACGGAATCGCGCTGGGCAAGTGGGTCAGGCGGCAGCAGTATGCCCTGTCCAATCCTCAAAAAAGCAACTGTCGGCTGACGCCTGAGCGGGTCAAAGGGCTGGCCGAGATCGGCATCGCCTGAGCGCCTGGTGAAAGAAAAAAGGAAAATGGGAAAGTGATACGCAAAAATCAACGGATCATCAATCTGCTCAACCTGGCATCCGATGCGGGGCTGATTTTCATTGCCTATTTTGCCGCGCTGATCGTCCGGTTTGAGTGGATGAAAGATGCCTATATCTCAGTGCCTCTGTACAGCCTGCGGTATGCCTGTGTGGCCGGGGCGTACAGCGTTCTGATGGTGCTGGTCTACTGTGTTTTCCGCATGTATGGTTCTTATCGCTTTAAAGATCAGAGCAGTGAGATCGTCACCATCCTCCTGCTGAATGGGGTAGGAGCGCTTGGCTTGGTCTCTCTGCTCTATCTCACCCGCATTGTGGATGTATCCCGTCTGGCCATCTTTTTCTTTTGGGCTTTTTCCAGCGGCTTCATCATCGGTAAGCGGGTCTGTGTGCGGGCCATCCTGCGCCATTACCGGCAGCTGGGCTATAACCAGAAGCATGTGGTGGTGGTGGGCAATGGCCATTTCGCCTACCAATATATTCAGGATGTGAAAAATCACCCCCATATGGGCTTTACGGTGGATGGTTACGTGAGCCGGGCCCAAAAGCCGGAACTGGGGCAATGCCTGGGCGCCTATGAGGATCTGGAAAAGATTCTGGAAACCACCGATGTGGACGAGCTGGTAGTGGCTTTGGAGCCCCATGAAATCGGCTTTATGAAGCAGGTGCTTTCGGCGGCGGATAAAGCGGGAATCAAACTCAGCATCATTCCCTTTTACAACGATTTTTTCCCTTCCCACCCTACCATCGAGGTGATGGGACGCACCAAGCTCATCAATATGCGGGCTACCCCTCTGGATAACCTGGGCTGGGCCATGCTCAAGCGTGGGATGGATATTCTGGGCAGCGCGGTGCTCATCCTGATTACCCTACCCCTCATGCTGGTCATTGCTCTGGGGGTCAAGCTCAGCAGCCCCGGCCCGGTGCTGTTTAAACAGGAGCGGGTAGGCCGCAATAAAAAAATTTTCCGGATGTGGAAATTCCGCAGTATGCGGGTCACCGGCACTGAGAACACAGGCTGGAGCACGGAACAAGACCCCCGCAAGACCCATTTTGGCAGTTTTATCCGGAAGTTCAGCCTGGATGAGCTGCCCCAGTTCTTCAATGTGTTGGCAGGCCAAATGAGCCTGGTGGGTCCCCGGCCAGAGGTGCCCTACCATGTGGATCATTTTAAAGAAGAGATCCCCCTCTACCTGGTGCGCCAGCAGGTGCGCCCGGGTATGACCGGCTGGGCCCAGGTGAACGGCTGGCGGGGCGATACCAGCATCCGGGAACGGGTGGAGCATGACATCTGGTATATCGAAAACTGGAGCATGGGGCTGGATTTGAAAATCCTGTTCAAGACGGTTTTCGGCGGGATGGTAAACAACGAACAGCTGAAATAAACGGAGAGACCCTATTTGAATATGAAGATCCTGGTGGCGGCCCACAAACCCT
>Ga0129310_1000725_pt1 | contig 35729 bp, 32 predicted proteins | sample Go1ome_2_FD_94433 | JGI IMG/M metagenome (GOLD analysis project Ga0129310, IMG submission 94433) | Western lowland gorrila individual fecal microbial communities from Wisconsin, USA - Go1022A metagenome | ecosystem: Host-associated > Mammals > Digestive system > Large intestine > Fecal | place... | reverse complement strand
GATAAGGCTACAGATGAATATAAAAAATATAAAGCACGGACACTTAGTACAGTTGAAGAGGATTATCTGAATTCAATAAAATTATTAGAAAAAAAAACAAATAAAAAGCACTAAATGCATTATTGTACAGACTAATCTGGTAGTCCTGTGTCTATAGTAAAGTTCCGTAAATGGGTGAATCAGATTGCAAAGGACTACACCATCAAAGGTTGGGTTATGGATGATGAACGCCTGAAACGAGGAACGTATCTGACAGAAAAGTATTTCGATGAACAGGTGGAGCCAATGGCAGTTCTTTGTCAAATTTGACTTTTTTGTTGGAATCACTATACAGGAGCAATTATTCGAAAATTTCGGATAACTGCTCCTGTTAGAGAAAAGTTACAATACAAGTCGTAAATGTTTTAGCTTAATAATTATATAATTCCCTTAAAATGACAATGCAAATAAGGGAAAAACAAAACGCTGAAGGGATTATTTTAATCTATAATAACAAGTTCCTTTACCTTTGCCTTCTTTTTTCAGTTCGCCTAACGAGATAAGATCTCTAAATGCTTTTTCTATTGAGCTATCACTAAGGGTAGGGCAAAGTTCTCGGATATCCTGTTTATTGAAACGACCTATTTTGTTCATACTTGCCCGTCTGACCATTTCAAGAGCAGGAAGTTTGGTTTCAACGAGGGAAAAACGGTCCTCAAAATCTTTGTAGGCTGCAAGAATGGTTCCAAGCAAATATTTAATGAAAGGCACTACATCCTCAGTACCTTCATGCCATCCGTGTTGCGTCTGAGAAAGTGCATTGTAATATAGATCTTTATTCTTGGAAATTTTGGCTTCCAGAGAAATATACTTTCCAACATAAAAACCATTTCTATATAGAAGTAATGTGGTGAGCAGACGACTCATTCTGCCATTACCATCATTAAAGGGATGGATACACAAAAAATCATGGATGAAGATGGGAATAACAATTAGAGGTTCTACCTCCATATTTCCAATCACACGATTATATTCCTCACAGATTTTATCCAAGGCTTCCGGCGTTTCAAAAGGGGAGAGAGGAGTAAATAATGTTTCTACATGTCCATCCGGATAGGTTGCACTTATATAGTTTTGTACACTTTTAGTTCTACCACCCATAGGATTATTCATATGGGTATATAAAATCTTGTGAAGCTGTAAAATATAGTTTTGAGAAATAGGGATAGCATCAAAATTTTCGTGAATAATATTAAGCACATCACGATAACCGGCAATTTCCTGTTCGTCACGATTTTTCGGTGTTGTCTTTTCTTCTACAAGTTGTTTGATGCGGGTGCTCGTAGTGATAATACCTTCAATGGCATTAGATGCTTCGGTGCTTTGTATCTTTGCTATTTCTACAAGTTTCTCCAATTCCTGTGGCTTTTGCTTAAGGTACAGTTCTTGTTTTCCTGCCTCTTTATATATAGCAGCAATTAATCCAAGAATATCAGAGTCCCATTTTTGATTTTTAATTTCAGAATAATTAAAGTTTCTCATTCCCTCACCTCACTTTTATTTCCTTATAATATAGACTAAAATAAGGGAAAAAGCAATACGCTAAGGTAAAAATCCCTTAATATTATCTGTGATTAAAGGGAAAATATACATAGATCAGATAAACAAAATGCCTCTGTTATTGTAGGCCGAAAGGAAAATGATAATGAATTATAAGAAAAGATTTGACGAAATTAGGCATGAAGATTAAATCAGTCAGACAGTGTCTGGCCAATTCAAAAAGCTTTTGATGGTTAGCATTTATATAAAAACAGAAGTTCTTGCGTCAGCTGCATCACCTTACATTCACTGTAAGTGTTATTCGCGGATTTCCTGTGATATAGTTTAATCAAGTTATGATGCGTATCAGGAAAACAGGAGGAAATCTGATGGAACCGATTTTAAATATGGAAAATTTGACAAAGACATATGGCACAGTACAAAACCAGACAAAAGCGCTGGATGGCATCACTTTTCAGGTCATGCCGGGTGAATTTTTAGGTATTATGGGAAGCAGTGGATCCGGAAAATCCACGCTGCTCAACTGCATTGCGACGGTGATTAAACCAAGCGGCGGCAGTATCTTTGTAGAAGGTAAAAAACTGCAGTCTCTGAAAGGAGAAGCACTGGCGGAATACCGTGGAAAAACCGTTGGCTATCTGTTTCAGAATTTTGAACTGCTGGATAATCTCACCGGCAGAGAAAACATATTGCTGCCAACCTCACTTCACAACGTGGGTGAAAAAGAGAGTGAGCAGCGTTTGAAACAGCTGGCAGAATATCTGGAGATCACAGAGGTTCTGGATAAATTTCCGATGCAGATGTCCGGCGGACAGCGTCAGCGTGTGGCAGCAGCCAGAGCCATGATTTTACAGCCGAAACTGATTTTAGCGGACGAACCGACCGGGGCGCTGGACAGTCGGAATGCCAGAAATATCATGGAAAAATTGTCCGGATTAAACCAGGATGAAAATGCAACGATTCTGATGGTAACCCATGATTCCAATGCGGCAAGTTTCTGCAAGCGGATCTTGTTTATTCAGGATGGAAAGATTTTTCATGAGATTCGCCGCGGGGACGAAAGCCAGCAGGAGTTTTATCAGCGTATTTTGAGTGTGATGGCACAACTGGGAGGAGGTAGCGGTAATGTTCTCTGATCTGATTCTTCGAAACAGCAGACGCAGTCGGAAGGAAAACGGACTGTTTTTCAGCTCGCTGGTCATCTCCATCATTGCATTTTATATTATTTTGTCTCTGTCCCGGCAGGATGTGATGATCTTTCTTGCAAAAATGGAGAGCGACGCCGTCAGCCGTCTGTTGCTGATGATTCCTGTGTTTTATGTACTGACACTGGGGATTTTGTTTTTCCTCATTTACTATGCATGCAAATATCAGATGGAGCGCCGCAGGAAAGAATTTGGTGTCTATCTGATGATGGGAATGCGCAGGAAAAAACTTTTTGGCATGCTTCTGGCAGAAGATTTGTTAGGCAGTGGTCTGGCGCTGATCATTGGTCTTCCGGTGGCAGTGCTGATCTCAGAACTGATCAGTCTGATCACGGCAAAACTTGTGGGAATGGGAATCATCGGACACCAGTTTTCCCTGTCGATACCGGCGCTCATTTTTACCGTAGTTGGATTTATGGTGATCAAGTTCGCGGCATTTCTGATCCTGAGCAGTAAGATCAGCCGGCAGGAGATTGGCACGCTGTTGAAGCCTTCCGTAGAAAGTGAGAAAAAAAAAGCACCTGCCTTTGTTTATGGCCTCAGTGCCGTGGTAGGAATCGGGATGTTGATTGCGACGTACAGCATGGCCATCAGCGGTATTTCCTGGTCGAGAAACGAAATGATGCTTCTTACCCTGTTGCTTGGATTTGTGGGAACGATTCTACTGTTTTATGGAATGCGTGCATTGATCGCGTTGCTGATAAAAAAGGGAAAAACAAACCGGAAACTGCATGTGTTTACTTTTCGACAGATTCAGGAAAATGTCATTCACCAGTCCACTTCCATGGCCATCAGTTCTCTATTGATTCTGGCAGCACTTTGCTGTTTTGGCGCAGGTATTGGAATTGCCGGGGCAAATAAACTGGAAAAAAATCATGTGCAGGACTATACGTTTCGGGACTATAGCACAGAGAACCCGGAAGAAGTGCTTCCGCATCTGGAAAAAACACTTCAGGAAAATGGATTGATTCAGGAATTCTCACAGATCTGGGAAATGCGAATTGGTCATGTTTATGAAGAAGAAACAACAACTGATACGGAAAATGCTACTGAGGATGAAAATGAAAGCATGGATGCTGTAGAAAATAGTGACGCTATGGGGGATACGGTCACCAATGAGAATTATACAGTGATTTCCTTTGGTTCTGTAATAGATGAAGTGAGCAAGCTTCCGCAGTCGGAAGCCAGAGACCTTGTTATTAATGAGTTGGAAGCTCAAGACATGTCGAAGGATGTATACCTGATCTGTCTGTCCGATTATAACAAATTACTTGCAGCCGCCGGAAAACCGACAATGACACTGGCAGAAAATGAAGCGGCAGTTTATCAAGATAGAGATTGGACAAATGATGCAGAGATGCAGTTGTTTAACAGTGTCCTTGCTGATAAACCAGAGATCATGCTGAACCAGATTCCAGTGAAATTGACCGGAGAAATGCAGACGGTAGATCTGGTAACGGATCGTTCCATTACCTTGTCCTTTGCACTGATTTTGCCGGATGACCAGTTTTTGAAATATACAAATGGCGATTATACGCTGTATGTAAATGCAATTTTGAACCGCGAAAATGGAAAAAGTGCCAGTCTGATGAGTGCAATCTCAGACATGAATGAACAATTAGATAACAGTGATCTTTCAGAAGCAGATATTGATTATGAGAGTTATCTGCAAAACATGGGCAGACAGTTATTTTTCATGGTAGCAGCCAGCTACGTTACAATTTACCTTGGAATTATCTTCCTTGTAGTTGCAAATACGATCATCGGAGTTCAGTTTTTGATGAATCAGCAGAAAACCGGACGCAGATATCAGACATTGATTCGACTTGGTGCTACTTATCAGGATCTGTGCAGTTCCGCGCGCAAACAGATTAACTGGTTTATGGGACTGCCTGTGTTTGTGGCAGCGGTGAGCAGCCTGTTTGGTGTCAGATCAATATTTTCAGGTGTGATTTCCTACAGAGACAGTGAAAGTATGGGGCAGATGATCGCCATTGCTGCGGCTATGATTCTGCTGCTTTGTGTGATAGAATGGGTGTATATGACGGTGGTCAGACACTCCAGTGACCGGTATTTGCTGACGCTGATGGAACCGCAGCGAGAGGAATAAGTAGCGGATTGTAAAAAATAACTGCAGAAGTGAAAAGTAGATTGTAAACTATTTCTGATGGTGAATGGATCTGAGGATGAAGGAAACTGTAAGTGGAAAATAAAAACTGCATGATCAGTGAAAACGACGATATTGGTGGAAATGAAAAGGGATTAGCGTATGAAGACAATTGCAGTGGTGGAAGATGAAATGTATATGCGGGAAGAGCTTTGCTGCATGCTGCGCAATGCAGGATATGAGGCATTGGAAATCACTGCATTTGAGACGGCGGCTGAGCAGCTGATATGGATGAATCCCGACCTGGTTATTCTGGATCTGAATCTGCCGGAAATCAGCGGATTTCGGATCTGTCGTGACCTGAAGCAAAAGACAGGAATCCCGGTGTTGGTACTGACATCCCGGGATCAGATGTCGGATGAACTGCAGGCCTTGCAGCTTGGCGCAGACGAATATCTGACAAAACCCTGCCGAAAGGAGCGGCTGCTTGCCAGAATCGAAAATATTTTAAAAAGATACGAAGGGCGTTCGAACCTGTTGGAGGGTCAGGGCTTTCTGCTTGACCGCGGAACGTACACCCTTTATATCAACAATACGTCCGTGGTTTTGCCGAAAAATCAGGGAAAACTTTTGGAAGCATTGCTGATGGCTGGTGATCGCATGGTGACGGCAAAGGAATTATGCCAGGCAGTTTGGAAAACAACGGAATTTATTGACGAAAATGCATTGCAGGTAAATCTGACCCGATTGAAAAAGAACATGGCAAAATTAGGGATGAAGCAGAAAGTGGTGGCCATCCGCGGACTTGGGTATCGGTTGGAAACGGAGGACATACCATGAAAAGGTTTGTAAAAACATGCAGACGTTATCTGCTATTTCTGCTTTGCCTGTTGGTTTTGGATGGTTTCTTTTTTCTGCTGTTGTGGATCTCTGACGCAGAGGCATTGTGGCGGCTGACGGGACTGATTCTTCTGGCAAGCCTTGTATTTTTTGCAGGGATCCTTTTTGTGATGCATCGGAAAGAAACACAAAAGCAGGCACTTTTTCAGGAGTTTCTGACAGAACCGGATGAGGTAAATACCGAAAAATTATTGCGTGTGGTGAGTGCATCGGAACGGGAGCAATTACAGATTCTGCGAAACATATTAGAGGAAAACCAGGAACGGATGCAGCAAATGGAAGGGGCACTTCGGGATTACGAAGAGTACGTGGAAGGCTGGGCGCATGAGGCCAAAACGCCGTTATCCCTGTTGACGATGCTTTTGGATAATCGCGGTGAGGAATTGTCGCCATTGTTGCAGATGAAATTGGATTATGTGTGCAGTCAGCTTCAGGAAGATGTGACGCAGATTTTGTATTATGCAAGGCTTGGCAGCAGTACGAAAGACTATCGTTTTGAGGCGGTGGATCTGGAAGATGCCCTGGATGAAGTGCTGGAAGATTATGCCCCTTTGCTGGAAGAAAAACAGTTTTTGATCGAAAAGAAGAATCTGACAGGAGAGACGGTTTATACGGATCGGCGCGGACTGCAGTTTATGATCGGTCAGATTATCAGTAATTCCATCAAATACAGTACGGAGGAATCACAGCTTACATTGTCTCTGCAACATACGGAAGAGACGGATATTTTTACCATTGCCGATCATGGAACCGGGGTAAAAAGTTACGATCTGCCGTATATTTTCCAGAAAGGATTCACCGGGGATGCCACGGACAGCCGAAAGAAAGCTACCGGAATGGGGCTGTATCTGACGAAACGAATGGCGGATGAACTGAATCTGAAGCTGGAAGCAGAATCACAGTGGGGAGAAGGAATGACGATGAGGATTTTGTTCCCCAAAGTCAGTTCGAATGTGGATAAAAAATTTCCCCAGGAAGATCAGCTTGGATGTAGATGATACAACGTAATGCATTATAATAAGCAAAATATATAGGAAGGATAACTGACATTTCATCGCAATTTGTTTACCTCCCCAACAATCTCAATACCCCGTACCAGCCCGCGGGGCTCATTTCTTAAAAGGGTATAGTCCGTAATGTAACCGCATTTTTTGTAGGCTTCCAGGATGGCACAGATTTTTTCGTTTACATTATGGACTTTATTTTTCCACCCGCGGCTCTCACTTCGGATTTTTCCACGGTCACTGGTAAATGGTTCTTCTTTGGCAAAATTTTCTTTGCGAATGCCGGCTGCCGGGAAAATTCCTTCTTCCGGTCGCATGCCATAATAGCGAATGATATTTTTGGAAAAATTATTTTTCGCATTTCCTATGATTTCTAGGCGTTGAATCAGCAATCGTTTCAGAAGCATCAGTTCATCGGTGGTAGAAAAATTTAACCGCTTCAGGAGTGTATGGATTTCCTGAGACTCAGAAGACTCCTTTTGGGAAATGGAAGCATCTGTCTGCTGGAAGTTTTCGGATACATTTGGAAAGCTCGTCTGCAGTAAAGCGGCAGGGGAGAGCAATACCGTCGGAATACTGATGATCTGACGGATATCCTGTGCATATTGATACAGAGGAAGCTCTCTTCCCTCCAGAAACCAGAAGGTAGTGCTGTCCTTTTCGGTTGCAATCGGAAGCAGATAATCCGCCGCAAATCCCTGCAGCGGGACACCATTTTCATCTGTGAGATGCCGCTTTTGCACTTCTTCCGTGTAATCAATGGTGATGGTGGTATGCATGAGGCGGTACAGGGAATCACGAAGTCGCTGTTCCCGCTTCTGAACACCGTCTTTGGAATGATAAAAGCGAATCCGGGCATCTCCGGACATGATGCGAATGACATCGGTCAGAGAAAATTTCGGTGTGTTTGTGCGGTAAATCGTATAAACGGCATCATAAACGGCAGCATCATAGTAGGAAAAAGAAAGATCGGACAGATGCTCTGTCAGTTCTGGTAAAGGACTTACCATATATTGGCAGATCATACTTTTCCCGCGACTGCCGACGTCGGTTTTCTGAATGACATCTGGGGTAAATTTATTTTTATAAACTTCCTGAAACACCTTACAGATATTCATATAAGAGGTATCTGGTAATTGCATAGGGGATTCTCCTTTTTCGTGCCGCGGCTAATGGCGGTGTATTATATAGTACATGGATGTTCAAGGTTCCTGCTGCCGGCGCCTGAATTCTGCTGCCAGGCGGGCTCTCGGGTCTTCCGGATACTGAAGGGTGGACGTTTCTGCCGATGGAACCACAGCTTTGGACGGCGCTACCTGAAAGGCAGGAGCAGTTTTTGGGACGGTAGTCGATTTTTTGACCGATGTTACAGCTGTTCCCCTGGGAACTTTCTTTTCAGCAGCTTCCTTTTTTACATAGGAAGTGGAACCGGTGTCTGTTGTTGCAGAAGTGCTGCTGTTGCTGCCGCCGGGATCCGGATGCTCCACATAGAGGTCTTTTGCGGCATAAAAGTCCAGGCTGACATTTGCCTGCAGGCCGGAAGCACCATAGCGCTGCTTTAAAAATACAAGTTCCAGTTCCCGGGCCTCTTTTGACATTTCCACTTCATAATTAAAACCGGGATGTCGGATATTGCGTGGCTGCATGCCGAGGATGACACTGGCAGAATATTCAATGCTGCCGGTTTCTTTGAAGGAATCCATGCGAAGGGGGCGCTGCTCGTCCCGATAGGATTCACGGTTCAGGGAGCTGATGATAAAAACAGCCAGTCCATATTTGTTGGAAAGAGCGCTGAGGGCATTGATATTTTCATCATTTTTCTGACGTTCTGTCATGGTACGGCTGTCACTGCAGGATGACAGGATCTGCAGATAGTCCACAAACAGAATCGGACGCTGTTTCTTCTCCCGGATAAACTGTTCCGTGTCCTGAATGATATCCCGGGCAGAAAGTGCCACTTTATTCCGCTCTTTGATATAAAGGCAGTTGTATTGTTCGCTGATATCTGTTTCGGTCTGCTCTACTATATCCCATTTTTTTCTGTTTTTGGAAGAAAGTGCTTCTTCCCGGAGCAGCCAGTCGGAGGTAATGTCGGAATCCGGATATTTCAAATGGATGGCCCGGTTCAGAATTTTGGACTCCATACGGATGGATGGCATTTCCAGGGAGTAAAAGAGCACCGGATAGTCTGCCTCTGCAATCTGGGACGCAATCTGCAATGCAAAGGTGCTTTTTCCCATACCGGGTCTTGCCCCGAGAAAGGTCAGACCGGCATAAAGTCCTCCGCCAAGAACGCTGTCAAGTTTGCGGATCCCGGTGGGGTAATGCCTGACGGTTCGTATCGTTCCGGGTTTAAAATGTTTTAATCTTTCGGAAACGGAAATGTACTGGCTTGTCTGGCTTTCAGTAGGTTTTGTTTCTGTTATCTGTTCACTCATTTTATTTGGTTCCCTCTTCTTGGTTCAGTAAATCTTCCAGTTGCGCCATACTTTTCTCCATATCGGTCAGATCAATGAAAAACAGATGAATGGTGGTGGTATGACCATAAGCAGCTGTCTGCAGACAGTTATAGTGGTCATACTGCTCGGAAGACTTCGTTTTCGGATAAAGTAATACAATATCGGAGACCTGAAACCGTCCGGCGTAGGCGTACATCTGATACATGTCATCTCTGGCAGATTCCGGATAATAGTACGGATTTTGCGGAACCTGCTTCCATTTTGTATCCAGGACAACGGTTCGGGACTGATTCCGGTGCCGCATGACAATATCCGGTCGCAGGCGGAAGTACATTTTTTCCGGCTTCCTGGATCCTTTTGGCGGATTGAACAGTGTCTGACCGGTGGTCTGTGCGGAAACGTCCCAGACATCCTGAAACTGTTTTTTTATCTGGTTGGCCACATAGTTTTCAAAGACTTCTTCCATGGCAAACAGGATGGATGCTGCTTCAAATCCTTCAGAAAACTGGAGCATTCCTTTGTTTTGCAAAATTGCATCGGTCCATGGCAGGATGCGGGTATAGTCTCTGGAGTTGCGGTCAGACTGAATTTTTGCAAAATCCTGTTTATAGTCTGCAGACGCTGTTATTTCGTCAAAGGAAAGGAGCAGGCGCCGGGCTTCTTTTCGATTTTTTTCGCTGGTACTTATTTGCAGCAGTTTTTGCAGTGCAGCTTTGATCAGCCGGTTTTCCGGACGGTTTCGTGTAAAAGCTTCGTAGGAAACGTAAAAATGATCTTTTGTGATCAGGTTTTTACGAAGGTGCTGTGAGATCTGCAGTTTCCCTCTGAAACAGGTCAGATTATCTGATTTTTCTTCGTAGAAAGATTTCAATCCACGTTTTACTAATTTCCCTGCCTCCAGAAGATACATGTGAATATAGCTTTCCAGTAAATCTACGTTCCCGGCGGAATGCTGGGTCTGGTGAAACTGCTTCTCAGAAAGTTTTCTGGAACCGAGCAGCATATTGAAATAGATTTCCCGTGTGCGATCTTCGCTGTTTTCAAAATAAATTTTGGGGAGGATCTGAAGTTTTATGCCGTCTTTCAATAAAAACTCGCCGACATAGTTTTTCACTTGTATGTATGCTCTGAGTTTTTTATGATATTTGATTTCCATAAAATCTTCCATGGACGGTGTTCTGCGGATGAAAGAAATCAGAGCGTCCAGATTTTTTTGTGGAAGACAGGCATGTGCTCCAGGGTCCTTTTTGTCATTCGGACAAAAATCTTTTACATCTTCGCTGATGATCCAGCCAAATTCTTTTATTACAATTTGTGTCGTTTTCATAGAAATGTTTGTTCCTCGTGTTTTACCGGGTAATTAGAGGTAAATCCGTACATATCTGGAAGGATCCAGGAAGGCTCTGGTGTTGATCTCATAAGTGGTTTCCGGAAGATCCAGATCAGAAATATCCGAAGGGTCACATTGAAAGATATTTTTCGTATCCAGATTCTTTTCCAGAATAAACGGAAGCGTTTCTTTTTTGCCGTTGTGTTTCCGCTTGTCCCCCAGGATCAGTTGGATTTTTTCATAATCTTCAAAAAAGTATTCCTGCAAAAGCGGAAAAATCGACTTCTGAAATATGGAGCGGAACTGTTCGAAGGTGGCATTTTCCGGTGACAGACCGCAGAAGTATGCATGTCCGATGGTATGGTCTCTGTCATACAATACCTCAATCCGATGATTAATTGCAGTCAGAAGCTGAGCTACATCGATATAGGCTGCTTCATTGAATTTGATTTTCAGATTTTTTAATACATCTGGTTTTGGCATCATTTCCACAAAGGAAAAACGTCTGCGCAGGGCGGTGTCCAGAAGGGCAATGGAGCGGTCTGCGGTATTCATGGTTCCGATGAGGTACACGTTGGAGGGGACACTGAACGGGGTATGGGAATACGGCAGGATGGCGGAACGCTCGTCCGGTTCACCTTTTCGTTTGGAAGCCTCGATCAGGGTCAGCAGTTCGCCGAAAATACGGGAAATGTTTCCACGGTTGATCTCATCAATGATAAATACATAGGTATCGAAATCTGAGTTTGCATGTTCGCAAAAGGTTTTAAACGTACCGGATTCGAGTTTATAGCTGATGTCAGAGTGATCAGACTCTGTTTCTGGTGCAGTGTTTTTATCCATTCCCTTTTTTGACACAGTTTCATCAGAAAGATTTGGACGGATACCTTCGATAAAATCTTCATAGGAGTAAGATTGATGGAAGGTGGTAAATCCGATGCGCCCTTCCTGCTCCAGCTCATGGTATCGCTGCATGGTAAGCGCATGTTCCTGTTTGACCACATCTTCTGGATCACGCCAATCGCAAATGGCTACCGCATAGACAGCAGTATTGTATGTTTTTCCGGTTCCGGGAGGGCCGCAGAGAATCATGTTTTTTTCAAGGGGCGTATAACCATTCTGTTCGTATGGCGGCAGTCCGAGGACGTGACGATAGTAAGGAAGCAAAGTGGCAAGCCCTGTCGACAGTTCCTGCCGCAGTTCTTCTTCTGTTTTACCCGGGGCATTTTCGACCATGTAGCAAAGTTCTATGTATTTGTTCGGTGTCTTACATTCGGTAATATTTTCTTTGATGTTCTCCCGGAGGATCGGATCCTGGTCAGTGGATGCCTGGTGAGGAGTGATATCTACGGAGTTGTCGTTACCCGAAATTTTGTAGCGGTAGCATAATCCGTCATGTAATTTATAATCCGCAAATCGGTAATATTTTTCACGCTCATCGCGATATTCCGGATGTGTTTTGTCCTGTTTTGTACTCAGAATGCTCGGAAGAGTACTGATACTGAGACAGAAGCGGGCATTCTCTGGATTTTGTTCCTCCTTTTCCGCATACAGGGCAATGGTCTGAGTGGCATCGGGCTGATCTTTCAGTTTCATATAGCGGGAAAGATATCCACCAGCAGAAGTAAGATATTTTCGATCCTTTTCCAATGGATCAGATTCCTGACGGGAACTGGTAGTCGCTGTTGAAAGCTTCAGGGGAAAGGACGCCTGCAGGTCTTCCACAATGTGATTCATATATTCACTGAGTTCGATTTGTTTTGATTCAGACAATTCCATAAGGGGAAGTTTTCCGATAAAATCAAGGAGTTCCTGATACATAATGTGTTTCTTCCTTTCTTCATTTGTTTCTATTTTCATACTTGTTTGAAAACAGGTTTCTTGTTTACTGTCAGATTTTCACTGTAGAAAATATTATGATGATTATAAATATATAATACGATACAAAAATGAAATTTTCAATGATTAATTTATGATGATTTGATGTGAAAAAATGCAATAAATGATGATTTGGTATTTGGATAAAATACAGAAAAAATAAGATGTACATCGGTTATCTCAGTGTATGTATGTATCTTAAGATAAGATATGTCATCTATAACCATGTATGTACCAACAAAACCCAATATATCACTACGTTATGAAAACATAAAAGAAACAAAATTATAAAACATGAAGTACAACAAAAACGTAGCAAGCTACGTTTCGCAGCTGATGCTGCTATAAAGCGCAGCTAAAGCTGCTAACGGGCGAATCAGTGTAAAAGATAATGATTCAAAGAATGTACCAGACAAATGAACGTTTTATCTGAAAAAGAGCCATCGGGCTCGCGATAGACATCATGTGTATGGTATCCGCAGTTGTGCAGTTGGACAACGGTCCCGGCAGCTGTGGCATTATCGCAAAAATGGAACAGTACGCAGCTGTGCCATTTACAAAATACAACAGAAATCCGGCAGCGCCGGGAACTGTAAGACAGCAGAATGTCGGAGAAACCCTTTCGTAGTCACAAAGTTATTAGTTACATAATGAAAAATCTCCTTTTAGTATTATATCAATATAAAACATTTATATCCGATATTCTGCTGTTATGAAAAAGACAAAAGATAACAACAAAATAGAGTACTTTATAAAAGAGAAAGGAACAACAAAATGAGTAAACAACTGAAGGGAACAACATTAATGACGGCAGAACCGGTGTCTCTTGGCCAGAGGCTGGACAATCTGCAGAAATATGCCCGTATTACAGAAAAAAATGCGGTGCGCAATATGATAAAGAAAGTGGTACTTATGCCATTTTCAGATTTTATGTTTTTCCATAAGGACGAATATATCTACATTATGCGGGAATATACAGGGCACAGATTACATGCAAAATTTCCGGATATTATGACAGGTCAGGCTTTTGAATTTATTGTAAATGAAATCGGGAAGACACCTGGATACATTTATGAATGTGAAGGGCAGGAACGGCTTACCACATTGCTGAATGCCGCTTATGCTCCGTTCCTAAGGTTGTATGACAGCATAAAGGCAGATGTGACAGTACCGTTTTTGAAAAATGCATCGGAAAAAGAACTGATAACGGGATCGGCCTGGAGATACGTCAGTGACAGTCCGCGCAGAGGACGTGACGTATCGGTGGATACAGAACTTCCCCTGCAGGAACGGATCTGGCAGATCAAACGCCAAAAAAGCTACAAAGCAGAAGCATACAGGAACAATGTATATCGTAATCTGCAGCCATCAGAGGCAGGAGCGATGTTCTTCTGGCTGCTTTATGGAGCGACGTTCCAGGATTATTACGACAGCCTGTGCAGTCTGTCTTATACAAAACTGTCACCGACAAAAATAACATACAGTAAGCTCTTACAGTCAAAAACAGAATTTTCACTGAATAAGTCATTGATGGAATATTACGAAAACCAGCCGAAAAATGAATTCAAACGGAACATCTATTCGATGTTTATCTATCCCATGGCGCAGGTATCACGCACATTGTATGAAATGTACCTGAAACGGATGAAACAGAGGAAAGGAAATAAATAATACGTCATATGTCAACAGAAAGGAAGAAAAAACGATGAATACAAATATGTACACCATGCCGGCAATTACCAAAGAAACAAGTAACGGATATTTTCAGCTCTCTTTGCTGGACGAACTTCTGGCAAAACGGGAAATCTACTGCCTGGGAGAAATCAATGCAGATTCAACCAGCAGTCTGATCCTGCAACTTCGCTATCTGGAACAGCAGGATCCGGAAGCAGAGATCAGGCTGTATATCAACAGTCCGGGCGGCGCAGTGGCAGATGGACTTGCATTGTACGATTTCATGCAGAATATCAGCTGCCCGATCCATACCATCTGTATGGGGACAGCAGCCAGCTTTGGTGCATTGCTGTTTGTAGCAGGTGACAAACGCGAGATCCTGCCGCACTCAAAAGTAATGATCCACGATCCGCTGATTGCCGGAAGTGGTCTGACCGGAAGTGCCACTCTGCTCCATACAAAAATAGAATCTCTTATGAAAACGAGAGAAACACTGGCGGGAATATTCGCGAAGCATACGGGAAGAACGCTGGAAGAAATATACGAAAAAACAGCGCAGGATACCTGGTTTGATGCAGAAGAAGCAATTGCATTTGGGCTGGCGGATAGCATTTTACAGTAACTGACAACAAAAAATACTACAAATAAAGGAGAAAAAACAATGAGCGAAACAACTACATACACAAATCCAATTCAGAACAGCTTAACAGAAGGATGCCGTATTCTGGCACAGGACAGTTATATCAGCAATGATACCAGACAGACCCGGATCAACAACAATGACCTGATCATCGGTGTCAGCGGTGCAGGAAAGACCAGAAGTTATGTAATACCAAATATCCTTCATGCAACAGAAAGCATGATCGTTGTGGATACAAAAAACAGTCTTTCCAAAACATATTCCACTTATCTGAAGTCACAGGGATATGAAATCTGGAATCTGAATTTCGCAAAGCCGGAGCAGTCCGCTATGGGATATAATCCGCTGCGCTTTGTTGAACGATATTCAAAAGAAAACTATCCCTACAATACGCAGGATATCGAAATGCTCTGCACGTATCTGTGTCCTATGGAGACAATGAAGGATCCATTCTGGGATTATGCTGCCAGAATGTATATGGCTACACTGGTCGCATATGTACTGGAAGCCCTGCCGGAAAATGAAAAACATCTGGGCAGTGTGGAAAACCTTCAGAAAATGATGAGTACAAAAATATTTGAACGTTTGCTGATGGAGTGGGAGGCTGCCTATCCGGAAAGCTATGCGGTGCGTAAGTGGAAGTTATACAAAGACACCACCAGCGCAGACAAAACACATGCATGTACCCTGATGATGGTAGGACAGAAACTCAGCACCTTTTCCGGTGCCGGCGTACAGAAGATGTTTACACATCCGAGACAGGTGGATTTTCGCTATATGAGTCAGCATAAGACGGTACTTTTTATCAATGTAAGTGACAGTGACCGTTCCAATGACAAACTGCTGAATCTGCTGTACAGTCAGGCTTTGCATGAGCTGTGTGACTGCGCAGATGCATCAGAACAGGGGCGGCTGCAGATTCCGGTACGTATGATCATGGATGATTTTGCGGCAAATGCGGTCATTCCGGATTTTGATAAAGTGATCTCTGTCGTCCGTTCCAGGGAAATCTATATCAGCATCATTCTGCAGAGTCTGACACAGCTCAACTCCATGTACGGAAAAGACCGTGCCATGACCATCGTCAATAACTGTGACAGCTGTCTGTACCTGGGTGGACAGGACGTGGAGACAGCCCGCTATATTGGGATAAAAGCCAACAAAACAACGGATAACATACTGACATTGCCGGTTGACGCTGCCTTCCTCTTTGTCAGAGGACAGAAGCCGCGGCAGGTCACAAAATACAAGATCGAGGAAGACTGCCTCTATCAGGAACTGCTTACAGTAAAAGCAGCGCCTGTCAGAGGGGCAGAACCGCCAATGGAACTGGATCCGACGGAGGAACTTCCATTTTACTAAAAAACAAAATTATTTGATTCAACAAAGACAACCAATTATAATAAGCATAGAAAGCAAAGGAGAAAAACAATGGCAGATTATACTGGAAAAGTAAAATACTATAACGAGGAAAAGGAATACGGATATATTGCAGTGTCCGGACGGAAAGATGTGATTTTCTTTACCCATGGTGGAAAAAATCCGTGTCAGCTTGGTGATATCGTTGCCTTTGATATCAGGATGGCACACAACCGTAATACAGGTGCGGAATATGAGACAGCTGTTTCTGTCTATCCGGTGGAGGAGCAGAACGGAAAGGAGCTTCAGGAAGAGAACGAACCAGAAGCCGTGCTGCAGAATGAAAGCGGACAGCCGGTTTTGCCAAAAAATGTGCAAAATACGGATGCTGGTATTTCTGCTGAGTATGCAACAGTGACTGCAGATGATGCGAATAAAGAAGTATCAGCCGAGACTGCCAGTGAAAAAACAGCAGAAAAATGGAAGAAGGAACCAAAATATCAGTTAGATCATACATTGGAAAAACCGATAAAAGCTGCCTTAGAGCAGGCGACAGGTGAGACCTGTGATGTGATTTTACAGGGACTTAATTTATCCGGAATCGGATATGATATTCGGGAAGCAGGCAATACATGGCTCCTTGGAAAATCAGAGTATCTGGTTCGTGTCGGAGGACGTATCAGTCATGTGAAAATTCGTGAAGGAAATGCGTATGACAAGACCGTACATGGATGTACACTGCGTGGGGTGAAAGATGCGAATGCAGAAAACGGATCACGTGTGGTAAAGCTCCCGGCTTATGGATGTGCAAGCTTTTTCATCAACAAAGAGCTTTGTACAGATATGATTGAATATACCAGAAGAGCCGGAATCGATCCTGAGTTTTATGAACTGATCTTTGTGGACAGAAGCCAGAACAAGGTGTATGTAATGAATATGAAGAAATTACAGCAGCTCATTGATTTTGGGTATAAACATAAACCACTGGGAGAATACCCGAGCAAACCAAACTTTACCGGAGCCTGCACAATGCGTTATCTGCTTCCAACGGATGCATTTGAGATGTATCCGATTCCACAGGCAGAATAAAAAGAAGTTTCACAATAAGTAGAAAACAAGAGGACCATTCTTAATATATTCCGTCAGGCAGGGAAATAGCATGAGTGGCACCTCTCGTTTGTTTTAAGCAAATTAAAAATGGGAAAATCGAAACAATGTAATAACATCAAGTCTTTTTATGAGTTACATACATGTTTTTACCAGATCAATAAAATACTGGTGGATTCTGGTATCATCCGTCATTTCCGGATGAAAGGCCAGTCCAATCTGATTCTGATACTGGGCAGCTACAATGTGTCCGTTTACTTCAGACAAAATTTTTACACCTTCCGTTGGAATGGCGGTATCTTTGTTTGCCGTGACCGTATTATCAGCATAAGCAGAAACCGAATGGGAAGCAGAGAGAGCATTTTTAGAAATCTCTGTAATATACGGCGCACGGATAAACACCATCGGATAATCGCCGATGCCTTTGATGGCAGCAGTCGTCATAAAACTGGAAAGCTGTCTGCCGTAGGCATTCCGTCGGACGGTAACCGGCATGGTTCCCAGATGCGGCACCTCTTTTTCGCCGATGTTTTCCGCCAGCAGGATCAGACCTGCGCAGGTGGCGAGCACCGGAAGTCCGTCAGAAATCATAGTCCTCAGCGTCTCTTTCATATCCAGCTTATCCAGCAGCTGTCCCTGAACGGTGCTCTCGCCGCCGGGGAGAATGATACCGTCGATACCGGACAGATCTTCTTTTTTTCTTATTTCGATACAGGGAATGCCGAGTTTTTCCAACATGTGCTCATGCTCGATAAAAGCGCCCTGAACGGCAAGTACACCGATTTTCATCTTTATTTACCCCGCTCTTCCATAATGATCTGAATTTCACTTGGGTTGATACCAACCATGGCTTCGCCGAGATTTTCGGAGAGTTCTGCGATCAGTTTGGCATCGGTATAGTTGGTAACAGCCTGCACAATGGCAGATGCACGTTTTGCCGGATTGCCGGATTTGAAAATTCCGGAGCCGACAAAGACACCTTCTGCGCCAAGCTGCATCATCAGGGCCGCATCAGCAGGAGTAGCGACACCGCCGGCTGCAAAGTTTACCACCGGAAGTTTGCCGTTTTCATGCACATACAGAACCAGTTCATATGGAACCTGAAGCTGTTTTGCTTCTTCAAAAAGTTCGTCTGTGCGCATGGAGGTAATGCGGCGGATATCCGCATTCATTTTCCGCATGTGGCGGACAGCCTGAACCACATCACCGGTACCTGGTTCGCCTTTGGTACGGATCATGGATGCGCCTTCGTTGATGCGGCGGAGGGCTTCGCCGAGATCTCTGGCACCACATACGAACGGAACCTGGAACTGTGTTTTATCAATGTGATACACATCATCTGCCGGAGAAAGAACTTCGGATTCATCAATGTAATCGATTTCGATGGCTTGCAGCAGCTGAGCCTCTACGAAATGTCCAATACGGCATTTTGCCATGACAGGAATGCTGACAGCCTCCTGGATCCCTTTGATCATTTTCGGGTCGCTCATGCGGGAGACACCACCGGCTGCACGGATATCTGCCGGGATACGCTCCAGCGCCATGACAGCGCAGGCACCTGCAGCTTCTGCGATTTTTGCCTGTTCCGGAGTGGTAACGTCCATGATAACGCCGCCTTTTAACATCTGTGCAAGTCCTTTGTTTAATTCATACTGTTTTTTGTCCATTTGTAAAATCCTCCATACATTTTAAATGTTTTTCTTTTTCTGCAATCGGTACGACTGGTGTTCATTGAGCAATCTGAACGGTTCGTGATCGTTGTGATTGCCATTTACTGATGCCTAGTATATAATAGAACTGGTTATAAAAAAATAATCAAACTGATAAAAAAACAGATGTCAGATGGAAGGGGGGAAAACAATGCTGACGTATGTATTTGAACACAACGAGATACCACTTTATGAGCAGGTGTATCGATACATCAAACACGATATTACAACGGGGGTTTTACAGCCGGGGGAGAAGCTGCCCTCCAAGCGGACCTTTGCGACACACAATGGCATTAGTACCATAACGATTCAGAATGCGTATGACCAGTTGATCAGCGAAGGCTATATTTATACGATTCCAAAGAAGGGATATTATGTGGCGGATATTGAGGAGATGAGCCGAATCCCGAAGGAAAGCAGTATCTCACTGGACATTCGTGTACCAAAGGAACCGGTCAGATATGACATTGATCTGTCCGGAAATAAGGTGGATTCAGAGCGTTTTCCATTTTCTGTCTGGGCGAAATTACTCCGGGAAGCAATGTCCAATCGAAGCAGGGATCTGATGAAAGTGTCTCCTACAGGCGGAATCTATGAACTGCGAAAAGCTATTGCGGAGTATTTGAAATCCTTCCGCGGCATGCTGGTGGATGCCAATCAGATCGTCATGGGAGCCGGAACAGAGTATCTGTACGGCATGCTGGTGCAGCTGCTTGGAAATGACCGGGAATATTGTATTGAAAATCCGGGATATAAGAAACTGGTGCAGATCTATCAGCAGCATCAGATCACCTGCCGATATGCGGATATGGACGAGGATGGCATTACCGTGGAAGGACTGCGAAAATCCGGGGCAGACATTGCACATATCAGTCCGGGGCATCATTTTCCCACCGGGATCACCATGCCTGCGCACCGCAGATATGAAGTGCTGGCCTGGGCCAATGAAAAAAACGGACGCTACATCATTGAAGATGATTATGACAGTGAATTTCGTCCAAACGGAAAACCACTTCCAACGTTATTCAGCATGGATGCCTGTGAAAAAGTAATCTATATGAATACCTTTTCCAAATCACTGACGCCGACGATCCGTATCAGTTACATGATCCTGCCGGTGCATCTGGCGAACCGGTTTTACCAGCAGCTGTCTTTTTATTCCTGTACGGTGTCAAATTTTGAGCAGTATACGCTGGCGGCCTTTATCAATCAGGGCTATTTTGAGAAGCATATCAACCGGATGCGGCTGTATTACAGCAGACAGCGGAAAAAACTGATCGAGGCGATCGAACGCAGTCCATTGAAAGAAAAATGTCGAATTATCGAAAATGATTCGGGGCTGCATTTTTTGCTGCATTTGCAGACAGAATTGTCAGATCAGTGCCTTTCAGAACAACTGAAGCAGCAGGGAATAAAAATGCGTCCGCTGTCGGAATACTTCCTGACGGAAGAAAACAGCCGGGAGCATTATTTCATCATTAATTATTCCAGTGTGGATCTGGAGAAGATACCGGCGGCCTGTGAAAAGATTTACCGGTTGATCACGAACAAATTCTCATGAAAATCAGCTTGGAGGTAGATGAGATACCGTAATATGCTATAATAAGCGTAACGAAGAAGATTGTTAAACGAATTTATAAATGAAATGCGGAGGAAAAAGTATGTTATTTGTAGAATATCCGAAATGCTCCACTTGTCAGAAAGCAAAAAAGTGGCTTGACGAACACGGAATCGCTTATGAGGACAGACACATTGTGGAGAACAATCCAACTTACGAGGAGTTAAAAGACTGGTATGGTCGAAGTGGTCTGCCGATAAAGAAATTTTTCAACACCAGTGGTATGCTGTACAAAGAAATGAAACTCAAGGATAAACTTCCAACAATGAGTGAAGACGAGCAGTTACAGCTTCTGGCTACGAATGGAATGCTGGTGAAACGACCGGTGATCGTAGATGGCGATACGGTACTTACCGGTTTTAAAGCGGCAGAATGGGAAGAAAATTTACTATAAAAACAGGAAAATAAGTATATGAAGAATATATTGATGATAGGAACCGGAGGCACCATAGCTTCCAAACAGACAGAATACGGACTGGCACCGGGACTTTCCGCGGAAGACATTTTAAATTATATTCCGGCGGTCAGCAAAATTTGTGAGGTGGATTCCCTTCAGGTTTGCAATCTGGACAGCACGAATGTGACACCGGAGCACTGGAAACTGCTGGTAAAAACAGTAGAAGAAAACTATGACAAATACGATGGATTTGTCATCTGCCATGGCACGGATACACTGGCATATACGGCAGCGGCACTGTCCTACATGATCCAGAATTCCAGAAAACCCATCGTGATCACCGGGGCGCAGAAACCCATAGAGATGGATATCACAGATGCAAAAACCAATCTGCTGGACAGCTTTATCTATGCATCTGACAATGATTCACAGGATGTCAATATTGTGTTTGACGGCAAAGTCATCGTAGGAACGAGAGCACGTAAAGAGCGGGCGAAAAGCTATAATGCCTTTTGCAGTATCAATTTTCCGTATCAGGCGGTCATTCAGGATGGGATGCTGGTGCGTTATATCACGGAAATGCCGTACAGCGGACCGGTGCGGTTCTACTATGAGATGAAAAACAGTGTTTACGTACTGAAACTGATTCCTGGCATGCAGCCGGATATTCTGCCGTATCTGTTTGAACGTTATGACTGTCTTGTGGTGGAAAGTTTTGGTGTGGGAGGAATCCCAGAGTCACTGCTGGATGAATTTTATACCCAGATGAATAAGTGGAAAGATAAGGGGAAAATCCTTGTTATGACGACCCAGGTGGCCAATGAGGGCAGCAACATGACGGTGTATGAGGTTGGAAAAAAGGTGAAACTGGATTTCAAGATTCTGGAAGCTTATGATATGACGCTGGAGGCAACCATTACAAAAATGATGTGGCTCATGGGAATGGGAGATCAGACCTTTGAGGAAATGAAGCGTGATTTTTACCGGCTGGTGAATCATGATATTTTGTTTACGAAGCGTATCGAAGGGGAGTTTCGCTAAAAAGTCTTTACAAATATGATTGGAACGGATATGATTCTTTTATAAAACGATTTATAAAAGAGGTGCTGATCATGGCAGGTGCAGATAAAAAAAATGCTACAAAAGCAAAAATTCTTCAATACATTATAAATAATCAGGATACATCGAAAGTGGAATTATCCAAAAAGCTGAATCTCAGTATGCCGACGGTGCTTTCCAATGTGAATGATCTGATTGAAAAGGAGATTGTTCTTGAGACCGGCGAACATGCCTCTACGGGTGGACGCAAAGCAAAGAGTATTGCAATCAACCCCGGATATCGTTATGCAGTCGGTCTGGTGATCACAGCGAATCATCTGGGACTGGTTCTGGTAAATATGCGTAATGAGATAGAAAAAACAGAACGGGTGCGGCTAAAATTCTCACAGGATATGTCGTATTGTTCGGAAGTGGAAAAGCTGACGGATGAATTTCTGGAAGATATGAAAGAACCGGACCGAATTCTTGGGATTGGAATTTCCATTCCGGGTATTTTAAACCAGAAAGAGCATCTGGTAGTGAAATCCCATGCGTTAGGACTGGAAAATTACAGTCTGAGTTTTCTCGAACAGGCGTTTTCGGTGCCGGTATTTTTTGAAAATGATGCCAATGCGGCAATGCTTGCAGAAAATTTGAATACGTATAAAAATGCAATTTATCTGTCTTTGAACAGCACACTTGGAGGGGCTTTTTGTATTGATGGAAAGTTGGTTACCGGGCAGAATCAGAAAGCGGGCGAGTTTGGGCATATGATTCTGGTGCCGGGCGGCCGTAAATGCTATTGTGGAAAAACGGGTTGTGCAGATGCATATTGCGCAGCAAGTGCTCTGACAGGTGAAACATTTGATAATGTACAGCAGTTTTTGAACCAGATGGAGCAGGGTGACAGTAAATTACGGGAGCAGTGGGATGCGTATCTGGACAAGTTGGCAATTCTTATCACAAACCTGCGTATGGCCTATGATCAGGATGTGATTTTAGGTGGTGAGGTAGGTGGATATCTGGAAAATTATATGCTTCCGCTGGGAGAAAAAGTAATGCATTATAACGGATTTGACCGTGATGTCAGGTATTTAAGTACCTGTTCTTACAAAAAAGAAGCGTCAGCGGTGGGGGTGGCAAAGCATTTCCTGACGGAATTTATAAAAACATTATAGGTGGTTGTTGTTTTATAAAAAGAATATTGTGATATACGATTATTAAGAGGGAACTCTCTGTTGAAAGAAATGTACGAATGCTTTCAACAGGGAGTTTTTTGTTTGATAGGAAATTACGATAAATTTCCTATCAAATAAAAGCACTTCGTGCAAACGATGCACACTTTCTTGTATGCCCTCAAATATGTCAAACACTGGTTCTTGTCATTCTGTACAAAAAAGCAAATGAGGATTTGTGCAATGAGGAGAAACACGAAAAATAATATTGACAAAATGATGTACTGGGATAATAATGTAGATACTTTAATAAAACAATTTATAAAAGATATAAAACAAGGAGGAAAAGCATATGTTACAGCAGGTAATGACAAAACCGGGAGAAATTATTTTCAGAGAGGTTCCAATTCCGGAAATCAGAGAAGACCAGGTATTGGTAAAGATTATGAACATTGGTATCTGTGGTTCTGATATTCATGTATATCATGGAAAACATCCATTTACGAAATATCCGGTGACACAGGGACATGAGGTTTCCGGTGTGATCGAAAAAGTTGGAAACGCAGTGACAGAATTTCATGCAGGAGAAAAAGTGACTATTGAGCCACAGGTCTACTGTGGAAAATGTTATCCGTGTCGTCATGGAAAATACAATCTCTGCGAAGAATTGAAAGTAATGGGATTCCAGACAACCGGAACAGCATCCGAATATTTTGCAGTTGATGCATCAAAAGTGACACCGATTCCGGAAGATATGTCTTTTGAAGAAGGTGCCATGATTGAGCCACTGGCTGTGGCAGTGCATGGGGTAAAACAGGTTGGCGACGTAAAGGGAATGAATATTGCCGTTCTTGGTGCAGGTCCGATCGGAAATCTGGTAGCGCAGGCTGCAAAAGGAATGGGTGCAGCAAAAGTTATGATCACAGATGTCAGTGATCTGAGACTGGAAAAAGCAAAAGAGTGCGGCATTGATGTATGTGTAAATACGTTACATACGGATTTCGGCGATGCTATGTTGGAAGCATTTGGACCGGATAAAGCAGATGTCATTTACGATTGTGCAGGAAATAATATTACCATGGGACAGGCAATCAAATATGCAAGAAAGGGCAGCATTATTGTTCTGGTTGCGGTATTTGCCGGAATGGCAGAAATCGACCTGGCCGTAGCAAATGATCATGAACTGGATATCAAGAGTACGATGATGTATCGCCATGATGATTATATTGACGGAATCGATCTGGTAAATAACGGAAAAGTTCACTTAAAACCATTGATTTCTAAAACATTTGATTTTGCAGATTATCTGAAAGCATATCAGTATATTGATGAGAACCGCGAGACGACCATGAAGGTTATCATCAATGTACAGAAATAAAAAGTACCAATTGATTGTTTTTTAATATGGATACGGGCATCAGATAACGTATCAAAATGAGCGTTGTATTTCAGTGAAAAAAGGAAAAGTGGATAGATAAAAAGAGAGTAGGGGGAAGCCATGGAAAATAATAACAGAAACGGTAAAGTACCACTGATCAGTAAGATCGCATACGGGTTTGGTGATGTTGGATGTAATTTCAGCTGGATGTTTGTCAGTAATTTTTTAATGATCTTTTATACAGATGTATTCGGAATCAGTATGGCAGCCGTTTCTGCGCTGATGCTGTTTTCCAGGTTTTGGGATGCCATTAATGATCCGATCATTGGAGGGTTGACGGATAAGACCAAAACCAGATGGGGACGGTATCGTCCATGGCTTCTTGTTGCTGCACCGATCACTGCAATTCTGTTGATCTTCACATTTTGGGCACATCCGGACTGGTCGAATACAGCAAAAATCATCTATATGGTCATTACATACTGCCTGCTGGTGCTTGGATATACCTGCGTAAACATTCCTTATGGAACTTTGTGTGGCGCTATGACACAGGATATTGATGAGCGTGCAAAAATCAATACATCCCGTTCCGTAGCAGCCATGATCGCCATTGGAATCATTAATATTATCACAGTTCCATTGATCGGAAAGCTCGGCAGCCACAGTGCAAAGACAGGATATCTATTGGTAGCAATTATTTATGGTGGTATTTTTGCAGCATGTCATTTCTTCTGTTTTGCAAAAACAAGAGAAAACGTGACAGTTCCGGAAAAAGAAAAAATTTCCGTAAAGGTTCAGTTAAAAGCAGTTATGCAGAACCGTCCTTATATTTTGGCACTGATCGGTCAGGTTTTGTTCGGATTTACATTGTATGGAAGAAATGCGGATGTACTTTATTATTTTACATATGTAGAGGGAAGTGCGTCATACTATACGACATATTCTATGTGTATTATAATTCCGTCTATTATCGGTGCAGCGTGTTTCCAGCCAGTGTTCCGTAAGCTTAACAACAAAGGACGTACGGCATCGTTGTTTGCATTACTTACAGGAATTTCCATGCTCAGCATGTTTTTCTTCAATGTTCAGGACTCACCAGTGGTATTCTATGCATTGTCCGGAATTACTCAGTTTTTCTTCTCCGGATTTAACACAGCAATTTATGCGATCGTTCCGGACTGCGTAGAATATGGTGAGTGGAAGACCGGTCTTCGAAATGATGGTTTTCAGTATGCGTTTGTTTCTCTTGGAAATAAAATTGGAATGGCAGTCGGAACCGCAATGCTGGCAGGACTGCTTGGCAAATATGGATATGTAGCTAATCAGGCACAGAATGCACAGGTGCTTGGCATTATGAAACATGCATTTACAACTATTCCGGGAACCCTCTGGATTGTGACAGCAATTGTTTTATTTTTTTACAGATTGAATAAAAAGCGGTATAATGAAATCATGGAGGACTTGAAAAATGGGAAAAAACATTGACATTGCCGCACTTGGCGAATTACTGATTGATTTTACAGAAGCCGGAACAGGCGTGGACGGTATGCGTTTGTTTGAACAGAATCCGGGCGGAGCTCCGGCGAACCTTCTGACCGTGGCCAGCCACATGGGTTATCGGACTGAGTTTATCGGAAAAGTTGGAAAGGACATGCATGGAGCTTTTCTGAAAAAGACATTAGAAAAAGAAAATATTGGTGTTTCAAACCTGATCGAAGACGACAATTATTTTACAACGATAGCTTTTGTAGCTATTGACGAAAACGGTGAGCGTGAGTTTTCTTTCGCAAGAAAACCGGGGGCAGATACACAGTTACGAGCTGATGAACTGAACAAAGAACTTTTGCAGAATTGCAAAATATTCCATTTTGGTTCCCTGTCTCTGACAGATCAGCCGGCAAAGGATGCGACTGTAGCGGCAGTAACTTGTGCAAAAGAGGCGGGTGCACTGATTTCTTATGATCCGAATTACCGCGCAACTTTGTGGAGCAGCGAGACAGAGGCTGCAGAAAATATGAAATCTGTGATTTCTTATGCGGATGTCGTGAAAGTGTCCGATGAAGAAAGTCTGCTTCTCACCGGAGAGACAACTTATGAAGCTGCAGCAGACAAACTGCTTGCAATGGGAGCGAAACTCATTGCCGTAACCCTTGGCAGCGAAGGCGTACTGATGGCAACGAAAGAGAAAAAAGAACGAATTGTCGGATTTCCCGTACAGTCCGTAGATACGACCGGTGCAGGAGATTCCTTCTGGGGCGGTACTTTAAGCGCATACTTATCACTGGAAAAATCGATTGAATCCCTGACATGGGAAGAAATTCACCATTGCGCTGTATGTGGAAACGCAACTGCAGCACTCTGTGTACAGAAACGTGGCGGAATCCCTGCAATCCCGACCAAAGAAGAAGTGGAACGGATGTTAGCAAACTTATAGAAAACGTAAATAGCGACAGTGTAGATATTTTCAACTAAGTAAATTTAGAGGCTGTAAGAGATTTTTTCCTGCTAAGAGATTGTTAGCGTGCGGGACAAAATCTCTTACAGCCTCTTTCGGTAACATGAATAAATATCCTACTGTCACCCTACAAACATTTGACTTTTCAAAGCAGGAACGTTAGTATAAAGCCAAAGTACAACAAAGGAAAGACATCAATATGGGAAAATTTCACTAGAATATAGTAAAAGAGGGCATCTTATGAAATTTGCACATACACTTCGAAATTATGATAAGAAAAATCTTGGAAAGGACATTTTAGCAGGACTGATCATCATGGCGGTATCTATCCCGATTTCCATGGGATATGCACAGATTGCAGGCTTACCGGCGGTATATGGATTGTATGGATCGGTTTTCCCGATTCTGATTTTTGCACTGTTTTCCACATCGCCACAGTTTATCTTTGGCGTGGATGCAGCCCCGGCAGCCCTGATCGGTTCTGCACTGGCAGGACTCAATATTACAGCCAGTTCCACAGAAGCGCTGGCAGCAGTTCCGATGCTGACTTTTTTCGTGGCACTGTGGCTGCTGATCTTTTCCTTATTAAAAGCTGGAAAACTGGTCAATTATATCTCTGCACCGGTCATGGGCGGATTTATCACGGGTATCTGCACGACGATTATTCTGATGCAGGTGCCAAAATTGATGGGCGGTACAGCAGGTGTCGGAGAATTCCTGGAACTGGCAGAGCATATTGCGGAAACGGCAAAAACAATCAATCTGCCATCCGTTATCCTTGGCATAATTGCACTTGCTATTTTACTGATTTCCAAAAAGATCATGCCAAAATTTCCGATGGCAGTTGTGTTGATGGCAGCAGGCGCGATTCTGACAGCTGTGTTGCCATTACGTGACTGGGGTATTCAGACACTTGCAGCAGTAGAACCGGGATTACCTGCATGGAAACTGCCGGATTTTTCTGCAGTTCCGTTAAAAGAAGCAGTTACCATCAGTTTATCCGTAGCAGTCGTTATCATGGCGGAAACTCTGCTGGCAGAAAACAGTTTTGCACAGAAAAACAGCTATCAGATCAATGACAATCAGGAGATTCTGGCATTTTCCCTTGGAAACTTTGCTGCGGCCTTTACCGGCTGTTGTCCGATCAACGGTTCCGTATCGAGAACCGCCATGGGCGAACAGTATCAGGCAAAAACACAGCTGACCGGACTGGTGGCAGGTGGTTCCATGATCATTCTGTTACTATTTTGTACGGGATTTATCGGATATCTCCCAATTCCTGTATTAACCGCAATCGTGATTTCGGCGCTGCTTGGCGCAACGGAGTTTGAACTGATACCGCGGCTCTGGAAAGTCAGTCGGACAGAATGTTTTATTTTCCTGGGCGCATTTTTCGGCGTGTTATTTTTGGGAACCATCAATGGTGTACTGATCGGCATTATTTTATCCTTTACGGAAATGATCATCCGGACAGCGAAACCGGCAACCTGTTTTTTGGGGGTTCAGCCGGGGCACAAGCATTTTCGAGATCTGAAGGAAGGACAGCAGATTCATCCGGTTTCCGGTGTGGTGATATATCGGTTCAGCAGCAATCTGTTTTTTGCAAATATTTCTGTATTACAGCGGGAAATAGAAGATGCGTTGAAAGAGGATACAAAAGCAGTGATTTTGGATGCCAGCGGGATCGGAAGCATGGATATTACGGCGGCAGACCGCCTGAACCTGCTAAGTGAATCACTAAAGGAAAAAGGAATTCGTTTTTACATCACAGAGCATATTTCCGGACTCAATACGCAGATGAGAAAACTGGGACTGGGCTATTTGATCGAAAATGGAAATGTCCGCCGTACCATACACATTGCACTGAAAGACATTGGGTATAACCGGCCATATCCGTTGGAAGGCGGTGTGGAAAATACGGAGCGCAGTGCGTCGCGGAAACGTGCGGATAACCGCGTACAGGAGTTTGTATGGGCCTTTGGTGCTGATGCGGAAGCGGAGATGGAACGTCAGATTATACGCCAGATCGAGCACCTGAAAGAAACAAAAGATGTGGAAGAACTGTTGCATGGAAGCTGGTCTCATATGGATGAGCTGGATATGGATGAGTGGTTAGAACATCTGGAAGAACACTTAAAAGAGATCGTCAATATTTCCGGCAAAGACGAACATGCGCTGGCCTTACGTATTGAGCAGCATCGTGAAGAAATCCATGAACGGATTGCGAAAGAACATCCGGAGCTGGCAGAACGTTTCCGGGAGCGGAGACATGTGCTGGATGAACATCTGAAAGAACGGCACCCGGAAGTGTTTGCGTTGATCGAAAAATTACGGGAACATGAAAAGTGATTTCATGTAAAAATGTACAAAATTTGTGTAGAAAAATAAATAAGAATAAATATTAAAATGCTTCTAAATGCTGAGAACACAGTGTTTAGAAGCATTTTTTATCAGTTTGGAAAAGTGCACAATCAAAAAAATACCGGGAAAAATGCGGTTGACATAGCATAAAAATACAGCGTATACTGACGATAACATCAGAAGTCAGATCTGTGCATATCTTAGGAACACAGCTATAGAAAATCAAATTTTCATATTATTTATAGAAACAGATTTTCATAGTATCAAAAGATCTGAAATACATATCTCATAGTGTTATTCATGCCGTATCGGCAGAGAGATTCAAAGATGATGGAAAACTGCAGGAAACGGCGTGAAAGAAGGATTAGAAGTAGTTGATGCAAAAAAGTATAATTATCTGTTTTTTGATTTGATTCACAGCAGGTTTCGTGCAAATACGAAAGGAGAATGTGAGTGGGAAAAGAAAACAGGGAAGTAAAGAACAGTGTATTAGTGGATTTATTTTGTGATGATGAGACAGCTGAGAAAAATGATATTGAGCTGTTTAATGCATTGCATGAGGAACCGCTGCCAGAAGGAACAAATAAAGTTGCCAAAACCTGAGTTGACCGAGCAGCTTTTGCGAGGGATACTTCTTGAACTATTGTTCAAGAAGGTTACGTCACCAATCGAAGATGGAAGCGGAAAGAACGATGTATTTATCTGATGCTTACAAGGTAAAAGATTGCGATCCAATGTTGGAATTGAAGGTGCGGGTAATTAATATCAATTCCGCAGCGAATCATGAGATTCTGGAAAAATGTCAGGTGTTGAAGGAGTATAGTCTGTTCATTGATACTATCCGTAAATATCAGGCATTAGGAACGGAGGATGTATATGAACATGCAATCAAGGAATGCATTGAAAAAGGAATCTTGGAAGAATATCTGGAGAGAAAAGGAAGCGAGGTCAGGAACATGTTGGTAGCAGAATATGATTATAATTTGGATATTGAAGTGCAGCGTGAAGAAGCGTTTGAAGAGGGCGAAGTAAGAGGTGAAAAACGTGGTATTCAAATCAGCGAGGTCGCAAATGCCGTTGTAACGGTTAAAAATTTAATCAGAGATTTTAAATTTTCGTTAGAGCAGGCATGCGGTGCTGCTAATATTTCTGTGGAAGATTATATAAAGAATACAGAAAAATAAAGAAAACTATATATTTTAAATATAACGTAAATGAAAAATCGTGAGATTTTTTCTCCGAAAGCGATTGCTAGCTAAGGAGACAAAATCTCACGATTTTTCTTAATATATAAAATTATAAAATCAAATTTACAGGAAAATGTACTTCAGTATGAACAGTACAGCCAAAATATACATCAGCAGACTGATTTTCTTCTTTTTCGCATTACCTGTAATTACGTTTAATACAACATAAGAGATAACTCCCATGGAGATACCTTCGGAAATGCTGTAGAAGAATGGCATTGCCAGAATACAGATATAACATGGAATTGCCTCAATAACATCATTGAAGTTGATGTTTGTAACGTTTGTCAGCATGTAGAATCCTACGATTACCAGTGCCGGAGCTGTCGCGAAGGACGGGATGGCAAGGAAGATCGGGGATAACAGCAGAGACAGACCAAACAGTACAGCTGTTGTGATGGATGTCAGACCTGTTCTACCACCTTCGGATACACCGGAAGCACTCTCCACGAAGGTTGTGGTAGTGGAAACACCGAGAACAGCACCTGCTGTAGTACCAACGGCATCTGCAAGTAATGCGCCTTTGATACGTGGAAGTTTGCCGTCTTTGTCCAGCATACCGGCTTTTGTAGATACACCGATCAGAGTTCCGATGGTATCAAACATATCTACGAACAGGAACGCAAACAGGATAACAACAAAATCCAGTGATAAGATACCGGAGAAATCCATCTTACAGAAGATCGGAGCGATACTTGGGATGGACAGACCGTTGCTGAAATCCGGAAGCAGGTTGTAGAAACCAAGTTCCGGGTTCGGAACGTACAGACCGGTTGCCTGACAGATCAGACCAAGTCCCCAGGTGATCAGGATTCCCCAGAGGATATTTCCTTTGACATTTTTGATAACCAGAGCACCGGTGATAATGATACCGATGATTGCAAGCAGAACAGTAATTCCTACATCATTAAATGTAGCTGTTACGCCGTTCACCTGATTGTATTTGTCTACAGAGAATAACTGAAGCAGTGTGGAACCGCCGATAACAATGTGTGCGTTCTGCAGACCGATAAATGCGATGAACAGACCGATACCAACGCTGACTGCAGATTTCAGGTTCTGTGGGATTGCATTGAAGATTGCCTCACGTACGTTTGTCAGAGACAGAACGATGAAGATGATACCTTCTGCAAATACAGCTGCCAGAGCGAACTGCCAGCTGTAACCCATACCGATAACTACGGTATAAGCAAAATACGCATTCAATCCCATACCAGGTGCCAGCGCGAACGGATAGTTGGCAAAAAGTGCCATTGCCAGTGTACCGATCAGGGCTGCCAGTGCAGTAGCAGTAAAGACTGCTCCGTGATCCATGCCGGCAGCAGACATGATACTCGGATTGACTGCCAGAATGTATGCCATGGTCATGAAGCTTGTGATTCCGGCAATGATCTCAGTTTTCACTGTTGTGCCGTTTTCTTTGAGCTTAAAAAACTTTTCTAACATAACTTTCTCTCCTTAGTTTGTTAAATAAAATGAGTAACGACACCATTATAGCGTTTTTCAAACTAGAAAGAAAGTGCTTTTTTTACCAAATGATACGAATATTCATACAAATATACAGTAAAATGCTTATTTTTCCTTCACAGACCTCACTTCCCCAATAACCCCAAAAAACACATACTAATCCTATTGACATAATATGAAAAGACGTTATAAAATAAATCCATCCGAAATAAGGAGAAAAAAATGGAGGAATGGTATAATGGAAGAAATAACAAGGGAACAGAAAGAAAAATATGTGGTATTACAGGACTATTTACGTTCACTGAAATCCGTAGCAGTAGCTTTTTCCAGCGGTGTGGATTCTACATTCTTGTTGAAGGTTGCAAAAGATACACTGGGTGATCAGGTGATCGCAGTGACGGCAGAATCCTGTTCTTTTCCAAAACGCGAATTAAATGAAGCAATTGCCTTTTGTAAAAAGGAAGGCATTAAACATTTTGTCTGTGAATCTGAGGAACTGGATATCGAAGGTTTTGCGCAGAATCCAAAGAACCGTTGCTATCTGTGCAAACATGAACTGTTTGAAAAAATTCAGGTGATTGCCCAAGAGCAGGGAATGGAAAATATTGTGGAAGGTTCCAACATGGATGACAACGGAGATTACCGCCCGGGTCTGCAGGCCGTGGCAGAACTTGACATCAAAAGCCCGCTGCGTTACGCTCAGATGAGTAAAGACGATATTCGAGCAGTGTCAAAATATCTGAATCTGCCAACCTGGGAGAAACAGTCCTTTGCCTGTCTTTCTTCCCGGTTTGTATACGGAGAGACGATTACAGAGAAAAAACTCGGTATGGTGGACAAGGCAGAGCAGCTATTGCTGGATCTTGGTTTTCATCAGGTCAGAGTGCGTATTCACGGCGGTGATATGCAGACCGGCGATACCACAGGAACAATTGCCCGGATTGAAGTAGAACCGAAAGAGTTCGCAAAGCTGATGGAACCGGCAACCAGAGAGCAGATCGCCAATGCGCTGAAATCCTATGGCTTTACATATGTGACACTGGATCTGTTCGGTTACCGTACCGGAAGCATGAACGCTACATTAAAATAGGACAAGGTTCTGGTAGTTCAGTTGGCGAACAGAAATGTTCCGGGCATTTTTGGAATGTGTAAATATGTGAGTAAAACCACAGAAAAGAAGAAAGAGAAAGACAGAAGGATATCATGCAGAATACGAATACATCGCAGAGGAAAAATCCCACACATGAACAAAATAAAAATATATTAAAGGAAGCCTTTGTAAAATCCATTCCGATTCTGTGCAGCTATCTGTTCGTCAGCATGGCCTATGGCATCATGATGGAAGAAGCCGGATTTCACTGGTATTATTCTCTGCTGGTCAGTATGTCTGTGTATACCGGTGCCTTTCAGTTTGTGTTTGTGACACTGCTTTCCAGCGGAGCATCTTTTCTGACCATTGCACTGACAGCATTTCTGATGAACAGCCGCCAGAGTTTTTATGCCCTGACTTTTGTGGATGAATTTGCAAAGATGGGAAAAAGAAAATTGTACATGATCCATACAATGACGGACGAGACGTATGCGGTGAACTGTTCTCTGACAGAACAGGGAGAAACAAAGCGGGGATTGATGTTTTTTGTGGCTTTGTTCAGCCGGTGCTATTGGATGATCGGAGCCGTGCTTGGCGGTGTGTTAGGCCAGCTGCTTCCGTTTGATATGGAAGGAATTGACTTCTGCATGACGGCGCTGTTTGTCATTATTTTTATTGATCAGTGGGAGAAAGCGCAAAGCCATTTTCCGGCGCTGATCGGATTGACTGCTGCTGTTGTTTGCCTTCTGATCGTGGGACCGGATTATTTTCTGCTTCCGTCTCTGATCATTACGTCGGCAGTTCTGATGTTGTGGAATTGCAGAAAGGAGCGTGATCAGAATGCTGACGGCATTGCATAGTACAGAAAATACAGTAAAAACAATGACGGCTGAGGTGGCGAATATAGCAGCAGGCGCAGGAAATCGCACCAGATATGTTTTGTTGGCTATTTTACTGGCAGCAGTGATTACCTTTGCGCTGCGTGCACTGCCGTTTCTGATTTTTCACGGAGAGCGGAAGATGCCGGAGTTTCTGGTAAAACTGGGGGCAGTGCTTCCGGCGGCAATTATGGCAGTGTTGATCGTCTATTGCCTGAAAAGTGCTATCACAGACTGGAGAACCAACGCATTGCCACAGATCCTTGCGGTATTGACGGTGGGAATCAGTTATAAATGGAAACATAATACATTGCTCAGCATTGTAGCCGGAACCGCAGTATATATGATATTGATACGAGTTTTGTAAGATACATAAGAAAATAATTTGCATGATATTTGATTTAATATGGAATAAATGCACAATAAATAGTTAATGCAGATAGAAAATGTCCATAGAGCCTGATTCATAAAAATACGAAAATATGGCTGTATGGACATTTTTCTACAATTTTTTCTTCAGCATTTCCGGATTCGATGCATAAGTAAGTGCCACTTCCGGAGCGACCGTTCCTTCTTTGACAAGCATCTGCAGACTGTAGTCTGTGGAATGCATATCTTCTTTATTCGCAGAATAGACAGCTCCGTCAATTTGCGGAATTTTATTATCACGGATCATATTTCGAATGGCCGGTGTCACGGTCATGACTTCAAAGGCCGGTACCTGTGTACCGTCTACAGCCGGAACGAGCTGCTGGCAGATGACCGCCTGAAGCACCATGGAGAGCTGAACGGCAATCTGACGCTGCTGGTTTGCCGGAAAGACATCAATGATGCGGTCTACGGTATTGGCAGCACCGATGGTATGCAGGGTGGAAAATACCAGATGTCCGGTTTCAGCCGCTGTCATGGCCACATCGATGGTCTCGTAATCACGCATTTCTCCAAGCAAAATGACATCCGGGCTCTGGCGCAGGGAAGCGCGCAGGGCGTTGACATAACTTTGGGTATCGATGCTGATCTCTCGCTGACTGACAATACTTTTGTCGTGGCGGTGCAGATATTCAATCGGATCTTCCAGGGTGATGATATGTTTTTCCATCGTGTGATTGATCTGATTGACCAGGCAGGCCAGTGTGGTTGATTTTCCACTTCCGGCAGGACCGGTGACCAGAACGAGCCCTTTGGATAATCCTGCAAAATCCATGACGGACTGCGGGATACCGATGTCTCTCGGATCCGGCAGATCGAAGGTGATGACCCGGATGACTGCAGAAAGAGCGCCACGCTGTTTGTAAGCACTGACACGGAAACGGGACAATCCCGGTACCGCGAAGGAAAAATCATCATCACCGCGTTCCAGAAGAATGGAAATGTCACGGTTTCCGGCCTGTGCATAAATTTCTTCTACGTATTCCTGGGTTTCTTTCGGCATCAGTTTTTCTTCGTGTTGTCTCAAAATCCGGCCATTGGCGCGGTAGGAAGGCGGAAGACCGGCAACGATGAAGATATCAGATGCATGTTCGGTCACTGCTTTTTTCAATAATTCCGTTAAGTTCATGATAATAATTCCCCCATTTTTAATCTTCTGTAGTACCACTTCCAAGGACGGGAAGGGTTGTCTGCTGTGTCCACTGGGAAGCTGCAGCTTCTTTCCAACATACAATGTGCCGGGAACCATCTGACGGATCTGCAAGTATAGATACTTCCAGGTTCT
>Ga0129310_1000721_pt1 | contig 35800 bp, 33 predicted proteins | sample Go1ome_2_FD_94433 | JGI IMG/M metagenome (GOLD analysis project Ga0129310, IMG submission 94433) | Western lowland gorrila individual fecal microbial communities from Wisconsin, USA - Go1022A metagenome | ecosystem: Host-associated > Mammals > Digestive system > Large intestine > Fecal | place... | reverse complement strand
CTCTGGATGACCATCTCACATAACCGTTTGCTGGCACCCATAACATTCGTTGGATTCACCGCTTTATCCGTACTGATCAGAACGAACTTCTTCGCACCATGTTTGAGTGCTGCAAATGCCGTCTTGTAGGTTCCGATCACATTATTCTTGATCGCCTCATTCGGACTTGTCTCCATTAATGGCACATGCTTATGGGCTGCCGCATGATATACAATCTCCGGATGATATGTCTCGAACACCCAGTTGATACGGCGGCTGTCACGCACCGAACCAATTAAGGTAAGCAGATTCAGATCCGGATAATTCCGCTTTAATTCCTGTTCAATATCATATGCATTGTTCTCATAGATCTCGAAGATGATCAACTGCTTCGGATGATGGGATGCAATCTGCCGGCATAATTCCGAACCAATAGATCCACCACCACCGGTAATGAGGATTACTTTTCCCGTAATATAATCGAATATCTTATCCATATCTGCCTTGATCGGTTCCCGTCCAAGCAGATCTTCTACTGCCACCGGCTTCATCTTACTGAGCAGCACATCACCATTCGCAATCTGATACACGCCCGGCAGTCTCTTAATCTCGCAGTCTGTCTCATTACAGATGGCAAGAATATCCCGGACATTCTGTGCCGACGCTGTTGGGATTGCGAGCAGAATCTGATCAATCTGATACTTCTCCACATTCTCAAAGATCGTATCCCGGTTACCGACTACCGGAATATCTTCAATATAACGTCCAACCTTCTTCATATCATCATCGATCACACAGCATGCCTTGGCATCTGCCTCTGTTGAACTGTTCAGTTCCCTTACCAATAGCTGTCCTGCTGCACCGGCACCAATGATCATAGCACGGTGTACTGATGTATTATCACTTTCCCGTTTTGCACGCTCTAACGAGATATACCGATAGGAAAACCGGATTGCCGTTACCAATACGAACTGCATCATGGCACCAACCATATAATAGGAGATTGGCATCCGCAGTACGAATACAGTAATACATACAATATGGAATACCACCGTAATCACCGTAGCACCCATGATCCGGTTCAATTCATTGAAACTGGCGAAACGCCACAGACTGTTATATAATCGCATCGCATAGAATATGATCAACACGAACACCGTATAGAATGGGGCAAATACCAAAAAAGCACGCATATACTCCGTTGGGATCTGTGAGAACTTGAAGTCAAACCGCAACAGAAGACCAAAAAAGAAAGAAAAATTCACCGCAATCACATCATACACCATAAGGTATATGGATATGATATTCCAATGAATCCTCTCTTTCTTATCTTTTGTTACCTGTTCTGTTCCTACCTGATACATGGTTCCGTACTCTCCTACTTCTATGCATTCGTATATTATTACACCGGAAGCTTCTTTCCTACAGAACCTTACTACCATCATGGGTATAATCCCACTGAACGCAGCCACATCTTCTTCACAAAGCAAAAATACCCCATCCAAGGATATGCTTCGCCATTCCAACATGGCTGACGCACCTTGAACAGGGTATCTGAATGTTATCCATCCCTTCACAAAACGCGCACCAGGCGACGATTCTCTTCCGAAACTTCTTATAGTTATTATAGTTATATTGTTATAAAAAACAAGGAATATATTCTTACCCTCGTCGAATCATTGTATCCAACATTCGGTAAGAGTACATTCCTTATTCTTCACTCTGATTGTATTACAGGGAACACACCCCCGGACAGGTAGGAAAGTCTACCCGCCCGATGGTAGTCCGTTAACAAGTACTATTTCAAAGCCTTCTTAACTTTACCCTGGAATCCTGCCTTCTTAAGAGCCTTCTTGAATTTCTTCAACTCTTTCTTAGACATCTTCTTGTTGACTTTGATAGTAACTTTCTTGGTGTTACCCTTGAAAGCCTTCTTAGCTACTTTTAAAGACTTAGTTGTGTTGATGCTGATTACAGCATTCTTCTTTAAGCCCTTGAAAGCACCTTTAGCGATAGAAGTAACAGCATACTCTACACCATCAACCTTAACAGTTGTAGGAACAGTAACTTTCTTCTTCTTTGTGTCAACCTTAGCAATTGTAGCTGTACCATCTGCTGCTGTATTAACAGTTACAGACTCTACTGCTACTGCTGTCTGAGCCTTAGGCTCAGCCTTTTTAGCTGGGCTAGCTGTTGGAGCTGCAGATGCTGCTGCACCAACTAACATAGTCATAGCTAAGATACCTGCTAACTTTTTCTTTAATGACTTCACGATTATATCCTCCTTCCTTCAATACTTATATTTGAGCCCGATCTGCAGTGCACATCAGGGAACTCACATAACTTACTTATAGTAGTAACCATCCTTGCCGTAATAGCCATACTTACCACCATACTGCTTATAATAGTAACCACTGCCGGAACCCTTCACACGATTAAGCACAACACCTAACAATGGACAATTGGCACGCTCCAACTGACGGATGGAATTCCGGATCATACTCTTCGGTGTCTCACCACCGCGGACAACTAAGATCGCACCATCACATAAAGCGCCGATCCGCTCTCCATCGGATACAAGATCAAGTGGCGGACAATCAAGCACCACATAACGGAATTCTTCTGCTAATGTATTCAATGTATCTTCTAACTTCTTACTCTCTAAGAGCATCGAAGGGTTCACCACGTTATCAACGTTCGGGAGTACTGCTCCTGCACCGATATTCGTCTGTAACATCGCCTCTTCTATCGGCATCTTATTGGCAAGATAATAAGAGGTTCCCTGAATCTTCTTGCCATCTTCTCTTGCAATCTGGTACTTGTCCACCATAACGGACTTACGCAGATCCATATCGATCAATGCGGTCGGAGTACCCGCTTCTGCAAGCTGTCTCCATAACTGCATCGTAACAAAACTCTTACCTTCATCCGGTGTGGTACTGATGACCATAATCTTACGGACATCTTCACCGAGGAATCCGATATTAACACGAAGACGGTTAACCGCTTCTTCTATTGCATAGGGAAGTTCCGGCATATTGCCGACGGTTGCTTTCACATAATTCTTAGTTGGCATTGTTCTTCCCCTCTTTCTTACGTTCTTTCTCTCGCTTCTTACGCTCTTTGCGCTTCTGCTTCCTGATATCTTCCTCTGCCTTATCATCGATCGTCTCTAAGTTACCCTCAGGGATAACGGTAAGAGGCATAACACCAAGCATCTTCTCGACATCTTCGGCAGACTTGAATGTATCATCCATCAACAACTGTACTACAAAGACTGCTGCTAAGATTACAAACGCAACCAGACCACCGAGTAACGTATTCTTCGACAAACTTGGCGAACTCTTATGTTCCGGTGTGATCGCTTTCTCTGCAATACGCGGTTTCTGTACTGCCATGACCTTCGGCACATAAGTAACAGCCTGCTTCGCCAACGCATTGGCAATATCTCTTGCTTCTTTCGGATCGGTACTTGTTACTGTAATACTCATCAGACGGGTATCTCCGACTGTGCCGATTGCTGTCATTCCAAGTAATGTATCATAATCATAATCCAGATCAAGGTCTTCAATAACATCCTCGAATACCGGACGGATCTTCATCAATTCCACGTAATCCTGTGAAAGAGAAGTACCAATATTAAGATCGGTCAGATCCACCATGGATTCACTCGAAGAAGATACCATATATACTTTCGAAGTTGCTTCATACTTCGGTGTAATAAACGCAAGGGTGATAAAGCCGGCCGCAACTGCACCGATGACAAATGCCAATATCAGCCATAATGCTCTTGCCTTCAAATAGTAAAATACTTCCAGCAGGTCGATCTCCATCTCGTCATTCTCTGTCTGCTGTGTTAATGTTTCCTGGTTCATAATATCTTATTCCTCTCCATCTTCTGTATCGCCCACCTTGGTAAGTGGATATGTATCCCGGATCAGCTTCACCAAAGCATCCTCATCGGCATAGAACTCGGTATGCTCTAATCCGTCAGCAAGTGCTTCACTCACTCCTACCTTGGTCTCTCCTTCCGGTGTAACCAATCCCCGGTCGGTGTAGCTGTTGATCTTCGAAGCAATATTACTGAATGACTTGCTTCCCATATCCGTTGTGGAATAGCTCATTAATTCCTTATAGATACGGTTCACATACTTCTTATCCTTCGCTGCCTGCTCCTGCACAGTCTTGGCAAGTGCTTCCATATAAGTTCTATGGCGGCGCATTCTCGAAGTATTCTGTCCATCTCCGACATCCATTCTGCTGTGAACGAATGTGTAAGCCTGCTCATCACTAAGCTTCAGTGTGGCACCCGGCTTCATCTCCGGATCAATCTCTGTAAAATCATCTTCTATGGTAACCGTCACTCCACCAACTGCATGGTTAAGTTCCGGAATTGCCTCCATCTTCATGGCGTAGTAGCCGTCGATCGGTATTCCATGAAGGAACATCGACACGGTACGTACTGTATTCTCACAGCCCTCTTCCTTACTTCCACCATATGCATGAGATACACACATCTGGATATCTGCACTTGCATATGCCGTATGGTCTTTCTGTAATAATGGCACCTTCGTGATCGTATCCCGGTTGAGCTGGATGTACCGGTATGTCTGATCGGTGTCATCAACGACCACCAATAACATAAAATCTGCCATCGAACCGTCATAACTGTCACGGTCTTCGGCTTCCTCATTCCCACTGTTGTCGGTACCCATAATAAGGTACGTCTTCATATCATGGGCAAGTTCATATTCCTGCCCGTCAATCTCGATCGGAAGTTCCTCTTCCTCATAAGACTCATCCTCATCTTCGCCGGAATCAAATATGCCGATCCGGTTATCAATGAGCATAACGATCAAATATATTACTATTATTCCAAGGACTACCAGACCAATCTGTCCTGCAATCTTCATCTTCTGTTTGCGGTTCATTGTGGCATAATCCTTTCTCCCAATTCATCAATGGCATCCAATCGTGCCTGTCCTAACTTCTTCCCGATCACTTCCCTGCCCGGAGCAAGATTCGGTATTCTCGTCTGCGTATTATGACAATCACTGCCAAGTACAACGTCCCAGTCTTCCTTCAGGAACTTAAGACATCTTCCTCTCTTCTTCCAATTCAGGAAACTTCCGGTATTGATCTGTGCAACAAGCGGCAGATCAAAAATAGCATCCCAGATGTCCTTCTTCTTCTGGTAATCATAATACCGTTCAATATGTGCTAATATAATATGTAACTTCTGCTTCGTAAGGATCTGCTCGACATTCTCCAACATATCCTTCGTCCACTGACAAAACGGCATCTCCAACAGTACGATATCACTGTCACCCATGCAAAGCTTTGGCAGCATCTCGGCTTTGCCGATCCCACCAAAATAATATACCTCTGCACCCAGATGAAAGACCGGTGCATCCAGTCCCTCTTCTTCAATGGCACCGAGTACCTTCTCATAGGCATGCTGCCTTCTCGTAAGGAACGTGTCCACAGAAACCTTGTCTGCATAAAAATGAGGAGTCGCAACAATGGTTCTTACTCCCTGATCAAGTTCTAACTTCATCATCTCCAAAGACTGTGCTGTACTCCTGCTTCCATCATCAATACCCGGGAGAATGTGACTGTGAAAATCAATAATTCCCTGATTCCGTTCCATTCCACATCCCTCCATTGTATTCGATCATCCAAAAAACCTGCCACCGGCAGTTCTTCTTATCTGCTATAGCTGACACTATTACTACTACTGCATTCCGATTGTAACTATACACGTTAACTCTCCATCTGTCAAGGCAAAACATCTTCCCATCCATTGTGAAAAGTCATCCATTCATTAACAACGTATACTGTAATCGTACTTCATTTCGTGTGTCATTATATCATGAATCCTGTAAAAAGCAAACGTTTTTTGTAGGTGAATATAAATTTACTTATAATAGGAAACATTGTTAATTATTTAATTAGTATATTCCTTCACTTATTTTTCACATTTTTTGGGCAATCTGCCTATACCTTTTCCAAAATTTTCTGTACTCTCGCCGTTTTTCCTAATTGAAACGGGTATCAAGGACAGAAATTTCTATTAAGATATTCTTATTGCTCTATATCATGCATAGTAATTATTTTGCTGCATATTATATAAATAAATTCTTATTAAGATTTAAACATTTTTCTTGTTTGTATTTTAATTATAGTGTATAATCTTTGTATTGGAGGTAACACAAATGAAACTTTTATATGTAACAGCAAACCACTTTAAAAATTGCAAGGATCATTTTCATATTAACCTTATCGCTCAATCAAAAAAAACATCCGAAGATAAGGAATATGAATTACAAGAGATTGCCGAGGATTTATATGTATATAATACAATGGCATTTATCGGGAAAAATGCTTCCGGCAAGACAACCGCTGTAGATTTGTTAGACTGTTGCTATTCTATCTTAGGGGAATTTCGTCTAGAAAATAAACATTACTCATATGACAATGTTTATCTTGAGATTTTTTTCTATCATGACGGATTCATATATAAATATACCACTACTTTATCAACGGACTCTACTCCTGGGAACAAGGCTATATTTACCAATCAACATATATATGCAAAAAAATATTACAAAACAAAGAACAAGTCCATTCTTGCCACGGAGGGTTTTTCCGTCCTTCCTACATTAGGCATTCTGCCTGAGGATACATCTATTGTATTCTTTATTCTAGGCAAGAAAACAACACGGGCCATATATTATGATAGCTTCGGTGAGGGCGCCGATACTTACTCATTGTTATTCAAGGCATTATCGAATTACAATATTACAGAAAGTATATTCTTAAACATTATTCAAATATTTGATGAAAATATACAGGATATCAAACGTATAGATGATCATAATTACAAGCTTAGAACATCTGAACAACTTATGATTGTTTCCGACAAAGAGTTAATATACCTTCTTTCCAGTGGAACAACTAAAGGTATACTATTATACATTTTAATGGTAGCTTCTTTGCAGAACGGCTTTGATCTGATTATTGACGAAATCGAAAATCATTTTCACAAAACACTTGTAGAAAATATGATTAGTCTTTATAAGGATAAAAATATCAACCAGAATCATGCAACATTGATCTTTACAACACATTATTGTGAGATCCTTGATCTTTTCAATCGTCAGGACAATATATGGATTGCACAATCAAATGGCACTATATCTCTTGCTAACATGTATGAAGATTATTCTATTCGTCCTGAACTATTAAAAAGTAAACAATTTTATAATAATGTTTTTGATACCGCAGTGAACTATGAGGAACTTATGAATTTAAAAAGGAAATTAATGTAATGAAATATTTGATTATGTGTGAAGGTCCCAACGAACTAGAAATAATAAATATTCTACTAAGACATGACTGTTTGAAATTCACCAGAGACGATCTGCTCGGGCTATCTGCTTATCATGCCCGACAGATCAAATCGTCTACTATAGTGAAAACAAACCTGAATCTATATCCAGGCTCTGTTAATATTTTACGTGTCGGAGACAAATTATCCGAACGACTTGTTGTACCATCCGAATATCAAACAAAAGTTATATCTATAGATAAATATTGTACAAAACCAGAGCTAGAGATGCTATTAATCATATCTGAAGGTCTAACCGCAGATTATGAAAAAGTAAAATCAAAGGAAAAACCTAAAATTTTTGCCAAGAAAAATATTAAGTATGGTCGCCACTCCTATAAAAACGACACCGCTTTCTATACGGAATATTATGGCAATAATCCTCATCTGTTAGTAGAAAGCATACAGGAATATCATCGTATCAAAGGATCTCATAAAAAGGATGAACACTATTTAGCCGAACTGCTGAAATAAAAGACGACTGTTTATATTGATTATTTATATAATCGTTTTATAATAGCTTCTCAATTAGACACATTTCATCTATCCTACGTTGTCGACACACAGATACACAATATTCTTCTGCAAGGGATGTCGTATATCCATATGCAACAGATGTATTGATTACATCATGTACTATCTTATCAACAACAGATTGAGTTCGGCTCTCTTCCCACACAATACGAAAGGAATTAAGTGGTATTGCAAGTCCACTCCCCTCGCACTTCACATATGCTTCCTTCATCGTCCAATACGCCCGAAACCGCCGTTCCTGTTCCAGCGAATCTGCTGTTGCAACAATATCCTCATATTCTTCCGGACAAAAACACCTCTTTGCAATCGATAAATGGTTCTTCTTCCGCCTCTCGATATCAATTCCCACCTGTTGATCGCTTACCGCCAATACAACATAATCTCCCGAATCAGACAGATTAAAATCCAGATCATTGTGTAACAGGGATGGCCTGCCCGCTGCACTATAGACAAATTGCTGTTTAGAAATTGCGATCCCCGTCTCTTCCTGCAATATCTCCTGAAGAAATCGTCCTGCAAAGATCTTCTTCTTTGCCAGTGCCGGATTCTTCATACGCCGGATTCTCTCCTGACGTTCCTCCGGCAGTTCCTCATAAAAAGCATGTGACTGCTCTACTGAGCAGTCACAATTCAAGTTCATATAATAACAATGTAACATCAATCGGTTACCTTTCTATAACTCATTCACAACATGGCTTAAGATCGCCATCTCCTTCGCTTTGGCATCGTTCAGGTATGTCTTAATTCTTGCTCCTGCCTCAATCTCATTCGTTACAGAGATACGAACCAAAAGGTTACGTGCTGCTAACATATTATCAACAACGATCGCATACTCATCTAACAACTCCTGCTCAAACGGAATGACTTCATTCGCCATCAGATACTTCAACCGGTCTAACATCAATACCTTATGATCGTATGCAATGTGAAGGGCACGGATATCAAAGTCCGGTTCCTCCTCATGCAACTGCTTATCTACTCTGGCAAGAAGTGCATCATATACATTCACGCCAAACACCGTATCATCAAAACGGTTACGCATCATACGGAAATGATTCTTCGTGTCATCTCCATTCAGGTACTCTCTCAAAGTATCCTTGATCAAAGCAGGATCAATATCATAATAACGGTTATCTGTATTCTTCTGAATAACATAAAGTCCACGGGTTCCTTTATAATCATCCTTAAATACGTGATCTTCTCCAGCTGTCAATGCATCAAATCCGGACTTCACCTTTTCAAAGGATACAGTTGTATAGGAATACTTATCCTTAAATGTAAAGTCACCAACATAGAATACTTCTTCTTCCATATTGTAACCATAGATGAACAACTCATGAGAGAACTTATAATCTACGCTGACATCACATAACATCTTCGCCTCATCAAATGCACCATAGACATATCCGCCAAGGTCGATCGTCTTCACGATAAAGTCGATCACATCTCCACAATAACTCTCGATCTGTGGCTTAGTGATCAGTGAAAAGATCAGGTAAGGACACTCCTTCATTGCACTCGAACCCGGCATCATATCGCACAATAAGATCTCATCTCCGGTTGTATACTCTGCAATATTATAGCAGCGCAACTGGATATAATTGCTATAGATCCATCTCTTTGCGTTCTCGTCATCCCCTAAGATTGAAAAAAGGGTTGCATGCCACTGCCATGAAGTAACGGCAGGATACTTAACAGGTAATACTACTTTGTTCGCCATAATATGTAATCCTCCTCAACTATTGTAACTTCTCTTCAATCAGTTCCACCATATCATCCAAGTTCTCGTACTTATTAAGTGCAAGCTCTCTGTCATCAAACGCAACATCGAATGTCTTCTCTGCATCTACGATCACCTTGATCAGAGATACCGAGTCCAGTCCATCATCTGCAAGAGACGCTGTGGTATCAATGCTCGCCTTATCCACTTCCGGCATCTCTTCTTCAATGATCTCTAACAGCTTGTCTTTGATCTCATTCTTATCCATATATTCTGTAACCTCCGTTATAATTAGTTGCTCCCCTGGCCATAGGATCTTCCTTCCCAGCAGTGCTACATTTATTGTAATACGAATACCCGTAATCTTCAACAATTATTTTTGTAAATAATTACATATTTTCTTTACTTTGCTCTGCTTCTTCCTTTAATTTCTTATTCTTCCGGTTCCGGATCACACGGAGCAGAATTCCATGCACCAGATTCGTATAGAGTACAGCACAAAGCAATACGGCGATACCGGCTGCTAACAGAATGTTCTTAGAGAACACATTGACATCCAGATGTACCGTCTCATTCATATTGCAAAAAGTAATGAACGGATTAATAACCGCCTTCCGGTTCGCAGTCCACTGAGGAATGACACCTATAACAACCTGGACAACCCCTGCTAAAAGAAGCAGCATCTCTCCAAAGCGATATGCCTTGTGGTCATCCTTTCCTTTTTCTTCCAGACTGTTCTCTCCGACCAACCGTTCTTCATCCGAAGTCAGAATGCGAAGTGTCTCCTCCGGTTTGCTCACAAAGAACTTCATGAAGATCCGCAGTACTGCTGTCATCAGAAATCCCCAGAGAATAATATATACTACAACCAGCCATTTCCAACCGATGCCGGTTGAGATTGACTTAAACAAAGTCGCATAGCCAAGATAACCAAGTGTTCCCGGCACGCCCGCAAGGCTTGCACCTGCAAACAGTGTAGCGGCTCCAAGTAACGGATTGCCTTTGCCTGATGCAACCAGCCCCTTGATCTCATATGTCCGGTTGCGGCGGACCAGTTCCAGGGACACCATATATAAGACTGCAATAGATAATGCTCCCGCAAACAGCAGATCTACAACACTGCGTACTCCATACTGGTTCGAACTGCCACCTAATACCAACAGGCTGACTGCCAACAGATTGAAGCCATTGGTCGCAACATCAATTCCCATCAGAATCTTACGGATATCCGTAGCGGTCAACGTAACAAGCAATCCCCAGATTGCTGTCATCAGTGCTGCGACCAGAAGAATTCTTCCATAGAACTTATTCTCTACAAACAGATCTACCGCTATGACCAGAATGCCATAGATTCCAAGCTTGGATACGAGAGAAGATAACAAAGTTGAGATCTCGATCAATCCATAAGAACATCCCCTTGTCACCTGGAACTGTACCGGAAATATCCCTGCCGTCATTGCAAAACCAAGACTTACCAGCAGACCGGCGATCAACAGGGCTCCGCTTCCTCCTCTTGACATAACAGAGGAATACATCCCGGAATAATTCACACTGCCAAGATAACCGAACAGGATCACAATTCCTGTTAAGATCAATACCATTCCTGCTATCACAAATCCAATATAGATACCGGCATTGCGAAGTGCCATCTGATCTCTGCGATGCATGATCAACGGCCATGCAAATAACAGTGCCAATGTAATAAACATAAAGAAGTTAAACAGATTGTCCGTCATACATGCCCCAAGCACCATGCCAAATGTACACATAAACAACAGATAGAACCGATTGCTGCTTTCTTCCTTCTTCATAGACTCTTTCATAAATTGTGTCACAATTGCAACGACCACGGTTGTCAGTGCACTCAGTAACACCGTTACAACATCCATAGTAAGGGAAAGACCCAATCCCAGGAAACTGCCAAGTGACAACTCAAACGTTTCACCCTTACCGATTGTCATATATGCAAGGTACGCAAGCATGGCAAGCTGTACTATAACAACAATATCGATCCAGTCATTGCGCGTTCCCTTATCCTTCTTACCGAGAAAGAAACCAATGATACCACCCAGAACCGGAAACAAAAAGATTAACAATACGCCATAATTATTCGCCATCTCATCCACCACCTAACTAAAGAACTTCTGCATAACCGTACTGATCACAACAAGCACCGGCTGCTGATATAATGAAAACACAAGTAACACTGCTGCAAGCAGCCAGCTAATTGTAAGCAGACTCTTCGCCGGAGAAGGAGAGATCCCTACTGCTTCTTCCACATGATCGACATTCTCTAGCACTGCTCCTGCATCTTCCATGCCTTTCTCTGTATCTATATCAGATTGTGTATTTGATACTTCTTCTGTATGAACGATTGTATCTGCCTCAGAATCCTTTTCTTTCTCAGGAAAATACATCCGTCGAAGCATCGGAAACAGCAGCACAACCGGAACCACAATTCCCAATATATTACCGATGAGACCAACATATGTGAACACGCCATATCCACCTGCCAACAATCCAATCTCCGAATAGATTATGCCGGTAAAAGTTCCTGTAATCGGAATACCAATTGCCACCATGCATAAGAATACAAGCAAAGCGTATGTATATGGCATCTTACGCCCGACGCCATTCAACCCTTCGATGTCTGTAATTCCGTTTCTCTTGCAAATACTGCGAAACAGTAAAATGCCGGGAATTATGGCAAGAATACGATAGATTGCCTGAAAACATCCACCCACTAATCCATACGTATTCATCTCTGCAACCGACAACATCACCATTCCGACCTCCGCAATGCATACAAAGAGAAGTCTTTTTCCAACCGTCTTCATCTTAAGTCCCAACAGTCCGGCCAGTATAAGTAACGCCGCAACTGAAATTAATATTTTGCTTAGCATGTGTTCCTCCTTGCTTAAAACAACTTATATTTTTTGAAAGCTATGATACAGATCCCGACTACGATCACTGAGAATACGATCACTCCCGGATAACCATACTTCCATGTCAGTTCCGGCATGTCAGCAAAATTCATTCCATACCAGCCTACAATGAGCGTCAGTGGCAGAAATATCGTTGTGATCACTGTAAACAGCTTCATAATGTTGTTCAGATTGTAATCTAACATGGCATCGTGTGTCTCCCGCAGTTGTACCGCATATTCTTTCAGATGCTTCACATTCTCGGAAAGCCGCATCGTCCGCTCCGTAAATGTTGCAAAACGTCTTACATTCTCCGGCGGAAACATCTCATTATCATTATCACGAAGCACTTCACCGATATCGATCAACTGATCATAATAATTCCACATATACATGAGCTCCTTCTTCATCAATAAGATCTCATTGATAAATGCGGCATCCACCCGTTCCTTCAGAATTCTGGTCTCCAACGCACTCATGTTAAATTCCATATTCTCTAAGAACTTGCGGTCCTCCTGGATCAACAGATCTAAGAAACGGTACAGGAACTTCTCCGGAACCGTGTGGCGAAGATTAATCGCTTCCTCTCCAATTCTGGATTCCCCTGATCTTCCCGGTTCTGCATACATTAACACAGTCGGTCCTGCAGTCTCTGTCCGATAACTGTCAAGTACACGGTCAAACATTCTGCGTATGCTTCCATCCTCATCCTGAATCTCCACAAACAGACACAGATCACTCTGTACATAGATTGCTAACCGATCCTTCTCATCAAATACCCGTAACAAATTGATAAGATCCAACACCGTAAATACCAGATTACCCGTCACGATCGTATCACTTCGAAAGTTGTGTAGATTCTCCTTACATGCCCGAATGGTCTCTTCCGGGAAACCATACATCACTGCATCATCCTGTAATTCGGCAAAAGTGATATATCCCACTCTGCCTCTTTTCATTTCATAAAACATGGTCTATTCTCCGCATTCTCAGATACCGGAGTATCCTGATCCCCCGCTCCGGTTACTTCCTGTTTTACGGATAGTATGCCCTATTTTTACACACGATAGCCCCATTTTACCACTTATTGTAAAAATTACAATGAAATTCACATAATGTTCGAAAATGAAAAAGGAAATGAGAATCTCATCATAATAAAATGTGATTAAACTCATTTCCTTATCTATTCTATATTTTTTCAAGTCATTTATGCCGCCTTAGTATAGTCAATCACGGAGATTTCCTGCATAATCTTTTTAGCCGTTTCTACAATTTTTTCAAGTTTAGCAGAAACATCATCTGTAAAAGTAATCTCACCACACATTTGACATTCTAAACAAGGTACATTTTTAATTACTATAATACAATCTTTATACTCAACCGTAAAAGTAGTCTTTGTTTTAATTTTATTATCATCAAAGCAAAAATTACACATATCTATCTCCTCCTTGTCTTACAGTCATCACACCAATGTTCGAGATCCGGATAGCACGCCGATATCATTAATATCTTTTTACCATTAAAACCAACAACAATATGAATCATTTTACCATCATTTATTTTGCAACCTAAAATCAGGCAGCTTGGAAAAGATTTCTCCGATATATTTCCATCTTTCAGAGGATAATCTTCAATTATTTCTCCACAAATAATAACATTTTGTATATCTGCTCTTGATATGTCCCTTTCAAGCATTCTTTTTTGGCAATGTGCCGTATATTCTACCGCAATCCCATCTTGTAATGCTTTTCTAAGTTCTAAAATATCCACCGACTACCCCTCCCATACAAATAAACAGTAGCAAATAGCCATGTCTTATCCAAAAATACTATTAAAGAAGCTCTGCAATGCATCAATGATCTTCTGGAAGAAGTTCTTTGCCTGCTCCTTGTCAATTCCCATATCCTCTAACTTGTTGAATAAGTCCTTCGCCTGCTCTTTCATGCTGTCGATATTAAGATCAAGCTTGCTGATCTTCTTCATCAAAGAGATAATGGTCTGCTTCTCTTCATCCGTTACGGATATGCCTAATTCTTTGGCACCTTCATCAATCGCCTTGCCAATCGCCTCGTCATTATTCAGTCCTTCTTCTACAACCTTCGCCTTAACAAATGCCATCAACTGCTCAACATCATCGGAATTGATATCCTGTGCCATCTGACTGGTGACAACCAACTCATTCACAGCAGCATCCATACTCTGTTCGGACACTTCTTCGCCCGTAAGATCTGAATATGCCTTCATTGCTCCTACCAGCGCAGCGGTACCTGTAATCTCAAATGGTCCCGCAACAGTTACATCTGCATTCTCGATTCCTGCTGTGATCAATGCATTCGTATACATTCCCTTGGTACAATAAGAGATATTCTTTGTCTCTACCGTAATTCCATCGCCATCCTCTCCTAATTCTACCATAACAGAAGATAACGCTCTTGAACCGATCACACTCGAATCAAGATAATCACCCAGATATTCATGTTCTTCCTCATTGGTGATCTCACCAACCGTATAGTCTTCCAGATCATCCTCCGTAATTCCCATCAGATCCATAACGGTCTTCTTCTCATCAGTGGACAGATCCGCACCAAAGGATACGTATACATCTCCCGGCTGTGCATCTGCCGCAGAATCTGCCTTCGCTGTCATTCCCGCTACCGGAAGACTCAACACCATAGCCGCTGCAAGTGCCACTGTTGTTACTCTCTTATATAATCTTTTCATGATTCTTTTCCTTTCTTCCCTGTCAACTTATAATCTCTGTCTGCGTGGCAGAACCAAGGGGTATTGCCACAACCGGATGCCAGCTTCAGAGGCCGGACATCCTTATTACTACTTCTGACGCCATACTTATCATATACTTCACATCACATTCCGTCAAATGAAGATTTTCTTAATCCCTATCACGCCCATTTCCTAAGAACCTTGTTACATAGTAAAGGATCTGCATGATTGATGTTACCAGTGCCGCTACATAAGTCATGGCTGCAGCGGAAAGCACCTTCTTTGCACCCTTGTAATCCGCATCCGCAAACATTCCGCTATCCCGGATAACAGAAAGTGCCCGGCTCGATGCATCAAATTCGACCGGAAGCGTTACCAACTGAAACAGTGCAACTAACGAAAACAACAGAATTCCAAAAAAGATCAGGCTTCTTCCAAACTGTCCGGAGAAGAAACATCCGATCACGATCATGATCGGTCCGACGCTTGAGCCAAAGTTGCAGACCGGAATGATCGCATTCCGCAGCTTGATCGGTGCATATTCTTCCGCATGTTGTACGGCATGTCCTGCCTCATGTGCTGCTACTCCAACTGCCCCGATCGAGGTGGAATTATATACCGAAGACGACAGACGAATCACATTGTCTCTCGGATCATAATGATCGGTAAGTGATCCCGATATATGCTCGATCCTGACATAAGAAAGTCCGTTCCTGTCCAGGATCATCCGTGCAGCCTCTGCACCGGTAATCCCTCTGGAATTACGTACATTATTATACTTGTTAAATGTGGACTTTACCTTAACCTGCGCCCATAAGCCAAGCAGCAGTGCCGGTAACATAAACACCAGGTAAGACAGATATCCGTATCCATAGCCATACCCGTATCCACCATATCCATAATTGGAATAGAGCCCCATTGCCATATGACACAACGTACTCCCCATTCCCGTTATCGCCTGTATTGTTATTCCTGTCATAATAATCCCTCCTGATTATTCCTTTGGTTAAATAGTAACCTTAATACAAATTTGTGTTGATTGTGTGTACACTACTGCATTTCTTTTTATACCATTCTATTCACACAGGATCTCTTTATATGATTCTTTTCACGCAATCCTTCCATCCTGCATACAGACGTTCTCTCTCCTCTTCCCTAAACCGTGGTACGAATTCCTTATCCCGCTGCCAGTTAGACTGAATCTCATCCACATCCTGATAATATCCCACTGCAAGTCCTGCCAGATAAGCGGCCCCTAACGCTGTCGTCTCAGCCACCTTCGGACGGATGATCTCTCCATTCAGGATATCCGCCTGAAACTGCAGCAGAAAATCATTGGCACTGGCACCTCCATCTACCCGAAGTGAAGTAACCGCAATCTCTGCATCTTCCTCCATTGCGCGGATCACATCTAACGACTGGTATGCCAGCGATTCCAGGGTTGCCCGCACAAAATGTGCCCGGTTTGCTCCGCGTGACAATCCAAACACGGCCCCTCTTGCATAAGCATTCCAATACGGCGCACCAAGTCCGGTAAATGCCGGCACGACATACACGCCATTACTGTCCGGTACCGAATTGGCAAGTTCTTCCGTCTCCGCCGCATTATCAATTAATTTTAATTCATCTCTTAACCATTTGATTGCCGCTCCCGCTACAAACACACTTCCCTCTAATGCATACTGTACCTTACCATTCCGTCCGATTGCGATTGTAGTAAGCAGACCGTGCTTCGAATCGACTGCCTGTTCCCCCGTATTCATCAATAAAAAGCAACCTGTTCCATACGTATTCTTGCTCTGTCCTGCCTCAAAACAACACTGCCCAAACAATGCCGCCTGCTGATCTCCGGCAACACCTGCAATCGGCACCGGTTCCCCTAACAGGGACTTCCTTGTCATTCCATATACCTCAGAAGATTGCTTGACTTCCGGTAGCATAGATGCCGGTATCCCAAACTTATCAAGCAATTCTTCATCCCAGCACAAAGAATGAATATTATACAACATCGTCCGGGATGCATTGGTCACATCCGTGGCAAACACCCGTCCTTTTGTCATCTTATAGATCAGCCACGTATCTACCGTGCCAAATAGCAGTTTTCCCTGATTGGCTTTCTCTCTGGCTCCCTCTACATGATCTAAGATCCATTTGATCTTTGTCGCAGAAAAATACGGATCAACGATCAAACCGGTCTTTTCCTTGATGACCTTGTCATAGCCCTCTTCCTTCAACCGATCTACATAATCCGCCGTCCGGCGGCACTGCCAGACAATCGCATGATAAATGGGCTCTCCCGTCTCCTTATCCCACACGATAGTTGTCTCTCTCTGATTCGTAATGCCGATCGCCGCAATCTCTTCTGCTTCGATCGAACATTTTGCCATGGCTTCTGTCATCACCCCTGCCTGTGATGCCCAGATCTCATTCGCATCATGTTCCACCCATCCGGACTGCGGAAAATACTGTGTGAACTCTTTCTGTGCCAAAGACACGATCTCGCCCTTCTTATTAAATATAATGCATCTCGAACTCGTTGTTCCCTGATCCAATGCCATTAAATATTTCTTCATGTGTATCCCCTTTCTTCTCCGATCAGTGTGTCAGACTTATAGTCAGCACCCTTACTTCTCACTGCCTTCTTTCCAGTCAGGTGTCAGACTTAAGGTCAGACACCCTTACCTGGTATCAGGTAACATCGTCAGACATTCTTGCTCATACCATCTAATACCTTGTGAAGCATCCGCTCATACCTCTGCCGTACCCAGGATGGTTCCACAATCTCTATTTTATCCCCAAATCCAAAGATCCATCCAAAGAACCGGTCACTGACAACGGTGTCTATAACAACTGACAACCTCCCCTCTACCGCATTCCTCTTGTCACCCTGCCTGGTTCCGGCTGTCACTATTTCCCGATTTGCTTCTGTATGAAGCACATCTTCCTCTTCACATCCACCTTCTCTGGTTCTGTGCATCCACACATCCGTTCCAAAATGATCGATCATCGCCCCGGCAAGTGACCCATCCACCAGCAGACGAACTGTTGTTGTCTCTCCGCCAAACATACCAAAGGTCTGATTACCATATGTACTAAGATCAATCGCATCATACTCCTGCCGTCCCAGACGGTTCTGTACCCTTACTTCGATCGACTTCATTTTGTCTACCCGGTAATGCCGCATCTGTGCTGACTGCTCCTCAAATCCGACCAGATAATACTTGTCATTATCCCATTCAAAGAACCACGGTGAAAGCACATACCGTTCTCCGTCTTTCTTCGGCACCAGGTGTTTATCCGCATTCCACATATAATAGATAAATGTGATCTGTTTATTCTTCCGCATTGCCTCATGAATCGCATCAATATTGTAATAGATATTCTCATTCATCATCTTGACACGGTCATGTACCACAACCTGATCCGTAAACTTTGCCGCTTCCTGCCGGTTTGTTAAATGTGCCAATTTTCCGATCAGTTCCCGTGATTTCGCCTCTGTGATAAACTTAGCCGACTGCACCGCATCCACCAATAACTTAAGTTCCGGCACTTCAAATGTACGCGATGCAAGATATGCCCCTCTGCGTCCTCTTATAATATCCATTCCAAATTCTGCGAGTACATCCAGATCAGAATACACACTCTTCCGCTCGCAGGCAATCCCCTTCTCCCGTAAGCGTTTTACAATATCATCCCCGGTTAATATGTTCTGTTCATCCGTCTCTTCATATAATATCTGTGCGATATATAGTAACTTTACCTTCTGCGTCTCGTTTCTCACATAACCTCCTGCTGTGTATATCAGCACCCCAACTGCTGTCTGATGTCATTCAATGCCGCATCTTCCATCTCGTGTTCTAACGGTGGAAGCTGCTCCCCATACTTACGCTCATACGCAATCTCTAACAACTCATCTGCAATCCTTGCATTCTTCGGCAGCAACGGGCCATGTGAATAGGTCGCAAATACATTCTTGTAGCGTGCGCCTTCCGTTCCATCCTCTCCATTGTTGCCATATCCCTTAATGATCTTCCCCATTGGCTTCACGCCATCGCCAAGCCAGGTCTGACCATTGTGATTCTCAAATCCAACAATTGGAAATGTCTCCCCATTCTCCTTCGTGTACTCATACGCAAAATTGCCGATCATCCGCTTATCGGATGCCGTTGTATAGACATCAATTCCACCTAAGAAATCCACTCTGGTACCGTCTGCCGCCTCGTAATACTTACCAAGCATCTGGTATCCGCCACAGATTCCAAGAATGACCGTTCCCTTCTCGATCTCTTCCTTGAGCCACTGCTCCTTATGATCAAACAGATCCTTCACCAGTATCTCCTGCTCAAAGTCCTGTCCTCCCCCAATGAAAATGATATCGTAGTCTTCGTCACGGTTCACCTCACCAAACGAAAGCTGTGTCACCTTCGATCCAATGCCACGCCATGCAAGCCGTTTCTCTAACGTACGGATATTCCCATTATCACCATATAGATTCAATATATCATAATACAGATGACATATGTGTAATTCTCGATCCATGCTTTTTCCTTTCTCTCTTCCGACCGGTTCTTTTCCAACCGGGTGTCATACCCCAAGGTCAGATATTCTGTTCCCTGCTGTCTTTCATGACTTAGGATGCGTCATACTTCTTAAGCGGCACAAATTCCGCCAGTTTATCACGGAACTCCAGCATACATGTATAGGACAACACCAGAAATGTCTCCTGTCCACTCTGCTGTAACTGCGTGATCAGTGTCTTATAATCCTTCTCTACGCTGAACTTCGTCGTATCAAAGTCTGCGTATTTTAATCTTAACTGCATATCATAAGCACGCTTTCCGGTAAAATAGAAATGCTTTGCACCGGAAGCCGCTTGCGTCAATCGTTCAAACTCTACATCATAGATCCAGGAGATATCCTTTCCATCGGCATAGTTGTCATTCAATCCAAAAACAATATTCCCGGTTGGACGCTGTTGGATCAGAAATTGCAATACCTCATTGAACCCCGCCGGATTCTTCACCAATACCAGATGGAGTGGTGCATTGTTAAGCATCACCTGTTCCATTCGTCCAAAGTGTGTGGTAAGCCCTCCTAACACCTTAACAATCTGTTCATTCGGTAATCCGAGCAGATGTGCTACTTCCGTTGCCGCCAATGCGTTATACAGATTATATCCACCCGGAAGCATAACCTCCGCTTCCACCTTCTGTCCAAACACATCCATCTCTACAACTGAAGAGGCATCTTTCCATTCGATCACCTTCGTCAATGCCACCTCCGGCTCCTGTCTGTGATAGCCGCACTTCTCGCAATAGAAACCTCCGAGATGTCCAAATGTATGATAATGATATTGGTACTTCGTCTTACAATGAATACAATACACGGCATCCGAGATGTCCGATGATGTGCCCTCATAAAGAGGACCATCCACTCCAAAGTAATGGATCTCACTGTGCGAAAGATCACTTAAGGAACTTGTCAGCGAACAATCTGCGTTCAGCACCAGCTTCACATTTGGAAGCTGGGAAAGCCCCGCCCGGATCTTATTGACCGTAGTCAGCACTTCTCCATACCGGTCTAACTGATCCCGGAATACATTCGTCACAACCGCTGTCACATCAAGATTGCCAAAATGCTCCACAATACTTTTCAGTGCTGCCTCGTCACATTCCAACAATGCATAGTCCGTGTTGATCTTACCGCCAAGTGTTGCAGCCCCGACAAATGCTGACACAACGCCGCCAAGCAGATTCGCTCCGGCATCATTACAAAATACTGTCTTACCCTCTGCCTCGATCATATCTCTTATAATATGACAGGTTGTCGTCTTACCGTTCGTACCCGTTACACAGATGATCTTCACATCTTTTGCCAGATGTCCCAGGATATCCGGACAGATCTTCAATACCACCTTACCCGGAAGGGAGGTTCCTCCGCTACCTGCCAACCGCAATAATTTTGTTGTAAATTTACCCGCCCATACAGCAATCGTTGCTCTTGCGCTCATCCTTGTTCTCCTTATCTTTAACCTGTTTTCTTTATTGACTGACCAATCGCCCTCACAATATATTGATTCAGTGTTATGTTCTGTTTTGCTGCCTCTAATGATACTTTCTTGTGCATTTCCGGTGGTATCCGAACATTAAATGTCCCCTTAAATTCCTTTTCCGGATTCTTACCAATCTTTGCACATAAATCAAGATAATTATCAATACTCTGTTCAAACATTTGTCTTAATTCTTCAACATTTGTTCCATGAAAATTCAATGAATCTGCAACTCCAAACACCTCTCCAACAAAAATATTATCCTCCGCATCATATTCAATAAATGCGTGATAACCCTTATATTCCATCATTGAAGTCATACATCATCACTCCTTTTCATTCTAGCCGCCATCTTCTGTATATTATGCCACAACAATCGTATACGCCATCACAAAGCTCTCATTTACATCCAGTTCATGTCCGTATTCTCTTTCTTCCAGCGTACCCTCGAATTCCTCTGCATCACATCTTCCGGACCATGGCTCAATACACACAAACGGTGCATTCTTCTTTGCCGGGGACCATAATCCAAACAATGGTTGATCACATATCACGGTCACATATGGTTTCTGTTCCGGATCACACAGACTGATTTCATGCACCTGATCTCCCTCGATCACTAATGCATCCTCATCAAATAAATGTGCATCGATCTTCATCATGCCACCATTGGTTGCCAGCACATTATCCTTCTTATAGACAAGTCCATTTTCGTTTATTTTCGAATATGTCAGATCTTTGTCACTGTCAAAAGCAATATAGTAATCGGTCTGCTTTCCCCTGCCACCGAGTGGACACATAAATGCCGGATGCCCGCCGATTGAAAAATACATCTTCTTATCGTCTTCATTGCTCACATTCCAGATAACCTGCAGCTCATTGCCTACTAACTTGTAACCGATCTCTAAGGTAAAGGTAAACGGATACTTCTCATAGGTCTGTTCATCTGCTGTCAGCGAAAACCATACCTCATCCTCCGTCTGGAACACAAGCACAAATTCCATATCTCTGGCAAATCCGTGTTGTCCCATCGGATACACCTTTCCATCGTACTTATATTCCTTATTCTTCAGGCTTCCGACAAAAGGAAACAATACCGGAGCACTGCGTTTCCAGAACTTCTCATCCGCATTCCAGATATATTCTTCCCCGGTTTCCTTCTTCACCATACTGGCAAGTTCTGCGCCAAAATAGTTGATTGCCACCCTCAATTGATCATTTTCCAATACTACCTGCATACACACATTCCTCCTACCTTATATATAGATGAAACTCATCCTGTTAAAGCTCGCAAAATGCTTCACACCTTGCTCACTATTTAACAATGCTTTACACGCAAGATCTGATAGCCCATCCGCTTATATGAAATCAAATGTTCCCTGGCTATACTCCAAGTTCTGATACTCTACCTCATCCTGCGCAACCTGACTGCGGTAATCTACCACAACTGTCTGCTGTCTGCCATTCACAAGCTGCTGACCTAAGATGTAATTGACATCAAACCGGTTCGTGATCGCCGGTGTGGCTCCACGTGCCGGAACGATCAACTGTACGTTATTTGTCTTAAGCAGGGCAAAGATCGGTTCCCAGATATAGATATCCTTCGCCGCACCAAATGGGTTATCAATAAAGATGACCTTCTTCAGTTCATTCGCTTCCACTTCCGGTGCATACATTCCGGAGATATAATTAATGATCGATACCAAGAACTGAATATAGATACCCTGTGATTGCCCGGTACTTCCGACAGCTTCCTCATATCGCAGATACCGGCTCTGTTCTTTCATACGCTCCCGCTTATAAAGCTTCAGCCGGATTGCATTCATATCTGTTACCATAACACTAAACAGCTTCTTTAACAATAGCCGGTTCTTCATATATTTGATCCGGTCATTGTTATCCTTGAACTGATCGGCACCATTTACTACCTCATCAATATAATCAGACATACGCTGCTTGATAAATTCATCCTTCACGTACGGAATGGTCAGGTTCACCATCTGGATCATCTCGCCATCTAATTGAATACGGGATAACTTTGGCAGCTTGTCAAGCTCTGTCCGGACATCCCTGCAGCGTTCAATACACTGATTCTCAAAGTTATTCTTGATCGCCTCCATGTCCTCGATTCCCTGCTCAACCCGTTCCTTCTCTAATGCAATATAGGAGATCATCTCCCGGATATTGGTAAGCAGTGTCTTTGCATCCTCATAAGTCTCCGGTATCGCAATATCTTCCTTCACCGAATCCGACAGTTCATAAGCACCCATTGTATAGAACGTATTCGCTGTCTGTGTCTTATAGTTAAGCAATTCCTGTCTGGCACGGGCAAGCGCTTTGTTACTCTTATCGTAGGAAAGCAGACTCTCCTCAAAGATCTCACGGATCCGGTTCTGATCTTCTGACAAAAGGTTCGCTCCTGTCACTTCTAACTCTTCACTTTCCACAATACGCTTCACATCTTTGTAAAGGTCAATGATCACACTGTGATTCTTCACGTACTGCTTATATTCCTTATCGAATGCACGAATCTCTTCCTGTAATGAGGCAAGCAGCCGGTCTCCTTCTGCAATTGCCTGTACCGCATCTTCTCTTGTAACGGACGGTGTACCCTCACCGGACAAGAAATCAAGATCCGACAATGCACCTTCTCCAAAACGATCCTTCAATGCCTGCGTCGCCTGCTCGATTCGTCCTTCCAAACGGGAGCTTTCCTGTTCTTTCTTCTTATAATCCGCACGTAGCTGATCACAACGCACCGATATCTGTGATAACTGTGCGCTCATACGGTTAAGCAGAGCTTCCTCTACCGGATGAAGTTCCCCGCTCTGTGCTAACGCTTCTAATTGCTCCACCGTAATGCCACGTCTGCGGATCAGCTTGAGTCCCCGTTCCATACTCTCGCGAAGTGCTGCAATCAGCTTCTTCTTATCTTCTAACACGATCGTTGCCTGCTCTACCACTGCCTTTGCAGCCAGAAATTCTGCCTTCAATTGTTCTTCCGAAATATTAACTGCAGTTAAGTTATCCTCTGTATAATAATCCTTATAGAGCGTCTCCCAGTCACTTGTCACCTCCGCAATCTGTGACTCCATATGACGGATCTGTCCCTCTAACTCTGATACTTTGAACTTAGCATTTTCCAGCCTGCTGTCTGCATCCGTAGTGTCATTCGATAAACGCTTCACCTCTGCCTCATAAAAATCCAACTGTGTCTTCGTCTCTTCTGCCAGATCACTCTTCGCACGGATTCCCGCGAGTTTCAGTTGTTCTTTCTGATTAGTATGAAGCATCTCCCCGCATGCTGCAGCCTCTGCTTTTTGCTGTTCACAATGCGCTTGAACCTGTTCTTTGTTCTTTTTAAGTGTCTCTAAAGTGCGCTCATGCTCTAATATCTGTTCCCGCAGTTTTTGTACATCCCGCTCAGCATTTAAGAATGCGGCATCGGTAAGCTTTGCCGTATAATCCAGATCCTCCTCATACGTTGCATCTAATTCCCCGGCACGTTCCATCTCTTCCTTAAGCTCCGCCAACTGCTTCTGCAGGCGGGTTGCTTCCATCGAAAGTGCATCTTCTTCCACAAAAGTCTGCGGATTCTTGGCAAGTAATTTCACGCCATCCATCTTTTCCGGCAGATGTGGTGTCTCCAGCATCTTCCGGTCATAGATCATAACTGCCTGATTACCAAGTTCTAACGTGTCAATCCGTTCATCCTCTTCTACATCTCTAAACTGTTTTGTTACAACACCATATGGAAGCATCGGGAAGCATTGCAATAATTCTTCGCGGTTTGCCTTCGGCAATGCAGACAGATAGTCCACACCGGAGAGTGCAAAGTCCCCGTGACGGCTTTCGAGATAATCCTTTACCTTTGCAACCGCTTCTGTCTCTTCTAAAATACGTCCTTCCTGCACCTGCTCTAAATGCCGGTTGCCGGCTGCAATCTTCTTTCCAAGCTCAGCCACTGCCACTTTCTGCTGAAATGCGCGTTCCTTGATCGTCTCATACAGATCACCCATGTCTTTGACTCCATATACCTGTGTCATCTTCTTAAGACGTTCCTGGTTCTCTACATATTCTTTGTGGTTCTCTTCTGCTGTCGTTAACTGCGCCCGTGCATGCTCTAACGCTTCCTGTTCCATATATTGCTGCTTTTCCAATGCATTGATTTCCGCAAGATCTTCCATATAACCGGCATCTAACGCAGCCTTCTTCTCATCAAGTTCCTTCTCTTCTTCCCGCAAGGTACGTTCCAGATCTGCGAGATCGCTCAGCACTAAAATTGAGATATCTTTTCGCACCGCTGCAATCTCTTCCATATACTTGTGATATTCCTGTTCAAAATGCTCCTTGTGACTTCTTGCAACCGCCAGGGCAACATTTCCTTCCTCCGCTACATGCGTAAGACGGGTTACCTCCTCCTGCAATGCTGCAAACTCTTTCTTACGCTGTTCTAACTGTTTCCGGATATCTGCAAGTTTCCGGTCATCTAACTGCTTCTTTGTATAAGCATACTGATGAAGTTTCGCAAGCTGATCCGTATTCGAATCCATCGAGGCATCGATCATCGCCTGATTCTCATCCATCTGTGCCTTATCCTGCAGATACCGCAGATAGTCATTCATACTTTCTTTGAGATCTAACTCCTGCTTGGCTGCCGACAACTCCTGCTCTGCCTGTTCCACATAATGCAAAAGAGTCTCTCCATTCTCCTGCACCTTCATCAAGTCATACTGGTCCCGGATGATCTTCAATCCTTCAATCCGTTTTCTCTCAAATAGCTGCCGCTTATCATATGCCGCTTTCTTCTCCTCTCTTGCAGCAATCTCCGACTCGCCCTGCTCTAATAAATGTTCCCCTGTCACATAGATATCCGCAAGCGTTCCTGCCACTTTATCTTTCGCTTCATATAAAGAAAGAAAAGATGATACTCGGCCTTCTAACAGATGCATCAACTCTGTCTCTTTGTCATAATTGGCAATCTCACTCTTCTTACGGGAAAGTTCTACTAACTTGTCCTTAATGTCAAGCAGTGTCTTTGCCATATCCTCATTGACATCATTTTGCTCTGTCTTAACCAAAAAAGCCTTCTCAATGATCTCCTCGATCAGCAGATCCTCTACTACTTTACGAGTCGTCTTATAATGCGTCTCAAAATAAGTACGCACATGTCCCTCTGTCTTGTTAATACCCCGGATAATCTCCCACTGGCTTTCAAACAATCCATACTGGCTGATAAAACGCTGGTACTCCCCTTTGCGTTCAAAAATATGCACCTTAAGATTCAGGTTCCGTCTTGCCAGATCTTTCAGATAATTCTTAAGTCCACTATAAGTAATCCGTTCCTTGCTGTTTTGCAACGGAAGATTCACGATATCATTATCGTTATAATCCCTGTAGAAAATACAGTAATTGAAGTACTCGATCGATGCGCTGTCCTTCGCCCCGGCATGTTCCGACGTACTCTGCTCTGCTCCAGGGATTGCTAACTGGTCTGCATCGCTGTCTTTTGCCTTTCTGGCACAGAATCCGGTTGTCATATAACGAAATCCCTCTTTGATATCCTTATCATCTAACTTCCACTCTACTAAAGAATGAATCGTCGTATTCCCTCCACCGTTACGGAACAGCTTCTCGATCGGCTGCTTCTCATCTAAGGTACAATTCGGGATCAGGTTCTGTAACAATAAGAGCATGAGCACACTCTTACCTCCACCGTTGGCAAGATCGTACAGTGTATTCTTTCCATACATACGCATGGAAAAATCATCATACCCTTGCGTTCCAAAGTTATATTTTACATTGTTGACTCGAATTCGATTAATATTCGGCATGGTTTTCCTTTCCTTGTATATAGTGTCCGTTCCCTGCACAATGATGTGCATATGCCAGGACGAAATCTTCCAATCTGTTATTCCTCTGATGCATCCGGTTCTGACGATAACGCATCATAGATCTGTCCACGATAGTCTTCAAAATAGTGTTCTACGATTGCCTGGAATCGGTCGGTCGGATAATAACGCTTATTGACCTCTACAAACAACTTCTCGCCAACGAGAAAGTTAAATGTCAGCTTCACGAAACTTACTTTCGATGCCCTTGATGCACGAATCTCATCCTGGTTCTCATTACTGCTTGCCGGAAGCTCATCCCATAACAGGGCGATTGTGCGGAAGCTTTCTTCCTGCTCATTGTCGGTGTCATATATGGCGATATCCTTCGTGTAAACTGCCAGTGCCTTCGTCACATCCTCACAAACATCCTCTAACCGGACATATTCCTTGAACTGATACGATGCCGAATCAGAATAGAACGACAACAGGATCTCATACATAATGAAATAACACAGATACAATTCCTTATTATACCGCAGATTCATCGCACGCTTCAATTCTTCATTCGTATAACCGAAAATCCGGTTCCCTTCTCCTGCTGACAGGAACAGACTTTCCTTGTATTCATATATATTCAGATTCAACTTCTTAAGCAAGACACCAACAATCTCATACACCTCGGCATTGCCGTAATAATCGTCATACAGACTGCCATTTACTCCGCCACGCTTGATCTCTTCTCCCGTGATCAGTTTCGCATAGATGTCCGTTGCTTTCTCTAAATTCTTCATTTCCATAGTATCTTATATCCTTATATTTATCTTTCTTCTGTATCCGATTGTAAATACCTCTTAATCACTTCTAACATCTCTACTGCATGATCATATTGTTCCTGTGTATCATTCTTAGACACAATATAGAAATCATTATAATCACAGTTGTTACGGATCTGAAATGCGCCTTGTAAATACTTCGAATACTTTTTATCAAAAATTCCTGTTTTGATGTAATTCTTTTGAAAATATGCAATCACTCCCGCGTGTTTCGAAAAATCCACTTCATCACGGGCTAATACCGCTCTTACGGCAGAAAAAATAGCATAATAAGAACGCCCCACAGAATCTTTATTCTGTCCAGCGTCCATAAGTATCTTTGCCGATATTAACTTCTCCTCCGCCATCGCTAAACGGTATTGAATCAAATCATCCAATCTTTCTGCCCTCCATACTGATATTTCTATAATATGGTAATACATTCCGATATTGTTCGTATTCGTCTTCCGGAATTACTGTCGGAGAAACAACTACATCATTCTCTAACCCAATCTCTGCTGACTCATCCCACACTAACTTCAGCTTCTCCTGCAATTCTTCTCTATTTCCCGAAACTACTGCTGTAATATCGATATCCGACTCTGAATCATAGTCTCCTCTTGCATAGGATCCATAAAGAATAATGGATTTAATTCGATCTATGCCATACACTTTGCGATAGCATGCAACCATCAATTGAGAAACAACATTTAACTGCGCTTGTGTACACATAACAATCACCTCCATCTTACTTATTACATAGCCAATCTTTTCTTTTCATTATACGACCGAACCAGCTGATTAGGCAACTACTATATTATAACCAATCCCCTAGTCAAATGATCCTACACCGTCTCGAACCGCATGTCCGTAATACTGAATGACTCATCCTTCTTGTCTCCGAAGTTCAGAATATTGCCAACATCAAAGAAGATCTCAAATACCATATTCCCATACTTGTCCTTCTTCTCCACACTCAGCCGGTTCATCACAATGCCCTCTAAGAAAGTGTCCTGCTTATCCTGCATATGATTGAACTCATAACGGTTCTTCTGGGCTAAATGCACCAGAAATGAATAGACATCTCCATTGCGATAGATCTCTTTTCCAAACTTGATCTCATAGATTGCCATCAATTCCGGCAGTGTCGTCTTGCCATGTTTCCAAAGCTGCTCCAACAATTCCTCAAACAGCCGTCCGAAGTTCTCGCCAATCCGCTCTTCTTCCAGCTCATCCTCATATACATAGTCTGCGTCAACCTGCTTCTTCTCGATCTTCTCTCCATAATCTGCGTTATCTGCCTTACTTTCTAACATGCGGTCGACCGATTCCACAGCAAATGACTTCGTAAGCTTCGGCATGAAAAGTGGTGCCATCAGCATCCCCAGTCGGTCTGCCCTATCCTGCTTCATTGCCTTCTGCAAAGCATCCCGGAACTGGAATACCGGACGCAGCTTGCGAAGCTTCGCACGTCCGATCATCTCATCCGCAATATTCTGCAGTTCAATCGTCTCCCGGATCAGTTCTCCGTGCCGGATGATCGTCTTCTTAAGCTCCGTATCTAACTTATGTATCTCTTTTAACACAACGGAACCGGATTCCGAATTCGCTTTACTGTATGCTTTATCGATCAATGCCCGGTTCTTCTCAAACAGTTTCGATTCTTCTTCAAACCACTTTGCCACCGTTGCCATATATTCCTCACTGGCTTTCGCTCCGGCAAACACATCATATCCTAACAGGTCTAACACTTCCTTCTTCTTTAAGGAAAGCTTCCCTACCTCATTGTTAATTCTCTTAACAACCTCGATACCGCCTGCAAAGTTCTCGGACCGGATCATTTTCTCAAGCAGGAGCTGCTGCACGGAAATATTACTCTCCTCCTTGATCTCCTTCGTATCTAAATAGAATTCTATCCCATCCGTTGTCACATGATATAATACAACACCATCGACAATCCGGCTGTCGATCAGTTTCACACGGCTGGTCTTTTTCTTCTTCTCTTCCGGATCAAAATACGGAAAGGTAAATGCCTTACCATCATTCTTGATCTTGTCAAAAATATAACCGCAAAGTTCCCGTTCTTCCTCCTCCGGTTCGGCCAAGCCAAACTCGCGATGCAGAATTTCTAACAAGAATTCCTCGTACTGCTCATATGTAATTTCACTTTCATGGAAATTGTTCTCATTGATCAGGAAACGCAAAGTTGCCATGGTAATATAGCCCATGTCCAGATTCGAATACTTACCTTCCTTATACTGGGAAAATGTCGTATCACACAACACGAAAAACGGATAATACTTTTTTAAGTTCAACATTCGATCCTTATGTTCACTTAGAATATCGTGAATCATAATATACTTCTCTGCCATGGTATGAATTCCTTTGCCGTATAATGAAAAAGAACCAACCCAATGTTCTATGACATCAAATCGATTCCTTTGTGAGTGGGCCGCCGGGGGCTCGAACCCCGCACACCCTGATTAAGAGTCAGGTGCTCTACCAAATGAGCTAGCGGCCCGTGTATTAAGTTCTTGCTGTTTACCTCAGCAACAATGACGATTATATATGATAGCGAAACAAAATGCAAGTACTTTTTTTAACTTTTTTTAAAAAAATTTCACAAATCACCGCAACCCCTTGATTTCCTTAAGTTTTTCAGGTGAATATTTTTTCACTTTTTATCTTTTTCACTGAGATTACATATTCTTTTTGTAGCATTTTCAAATCTCAGGAAATTTTTTGTGGCATTTTATGTCAACTTGCCTTATAATAACAAGATGTATGTTCAAAATGATTGCAAAACAATATTATATTACGATCAATTCAACAAACGAAAGGAGAAAGCTGTATCTTACAGCGCAATGTTATATTATGAAGAAGAAATTTCTATCACATGTATTACTATTGTCACTCGCATTCTTTGCCGCGTGTACTCCATTTAACGTGCAGGCTGCCGCAGACGATGATCCGGGTGCCGGACGTTTATCCGGAACCGATGTTCCAAAGGAGTTCTATGAAGATGCCAATCCTTCTGAAGATGGCATTTCCACTTTAAGACGTTACGGAACATTTCAAACACTTAGTCCATATACGAATGTAACTTATGACCACCAGGATCAGTTTGCCGGTATCCCAATTGTAAATGGTATTGATGTCAGCGAGTACCAGAAGACGATTGACTGGGCCACTGTTAAAGTTTCCGGCATTGATTATGCTTTTATCCGTGTAGGCGGTCGTGGCTGGGGTGCTTCCGGCGGCATGTACAATGACTCCAACTACGCAGTAAATATGCAAAATGCCATTGCGGCCGGTGTTAATGTCGGTATCTATGTATTTTCTCAGGCTACCACGCCTGCCGAAGCAGAAGAAGAAGCACAGTTCATTCTAGATCGTATTGGCACCTATAACGTTACGATGCCTTTGATCTTAGACTATGAGTTTGCATCCGGCTCTTCTAATGGTGGCCGGTTAAGAAACGCAAATTTATCCAAAGAAGATGCAACTAATGTATGTCTTGCATTTTGCAAGAAAATTACAACGGCCGGATATACTCCAATGGTATATGCCAACCCCGATATGCTGAATAACCATTTAAATGCTTCCGTGATAAGCAACAGTTATCCTTTATGGCTAGCGAACTATACAACAAATACTACATACAATGGAGTATTCACTTATTGGCAATATTCCAGTGCCGGTACTGTACCGGGAATTGATGGCAAGGTAGATATGAACTTCTATTATAATGCTCCGGCTAATTGCATTTCCCGTGCCGTAATTCCTGCCATTGATAAGCAAAATTACACAGAAGCAGCTATCACCCCTGCGGTATCTGTCATCCAGGACAGAATCCCTCTCGTTGCCAATCAGGATTATACCGTACAATATGCCAACAATGTATTGCCCGGAACCGCATCCATTACCATTACCGGAATTAACAATTATTATGGCACAAGAACCGTGACTTTTGACATTGCTTCTAATATACCTGCCATGTCCGGCATAACGATTACAGGACGCACAAAAAACTCCATCACTTTAGGCTGGACAGCCGATGCTAATGCCGCCGGTTATGAAATATATCGTTCTAATACCGCAAATGGTCCTTACGAAAAGATCATCACAGTTGCTAATTCCTCTACTACCGGTTATACAGATGATGATTTGTCTTCCGGTGAATGTTATTACTATCAGATGCGTATGTATGTCATAAATAATGGTAATACGTTTTATGGCGACTATTCTCCGGTTGTTTCTTCGTACACCAAGAGCCAATATGTCCAGATGGCTTTACCAAAATATGCAGTTACCGTATATGCCGGTGCAACGGTTGCAAGCAACCCAATCGGCACTGTGAAAAAGAATGTGGCAATGCAGATTCTATATGGAACATACGACGAGGCCGGCAACCGCTGGTACTGTGTATCCTCCGATTATGGCAATGTCTTTGTTCCCGGTTACCAGGTAAAGGTCGGCAAACGTGGCAAGATCAGAACATCCCGAGTCAATGTGCGTAAGTCACGTTCCATTCTTTCAAAACGACTTACACGGTTAAACAAAAATAAGACGGTAACCGTACTGTCTTCCAAGAGAAAACATGGTATTAAATGGTACAAGGTATGTTTCAAGAAGGGTAGCAAGACCTACAATGGATATATATCCTCAGCCTATGTAAAATTAAAATAATCTATTCCGTATATAACATAGCAAGCCACGTGCAAAGCATTTTGTGAGCTTTTAAGATGGATTTCAGGCATTTCCAGTCTGGAATCCATTTTTATTTTCAGCACTTATTTCTGAAAATAAGCCTATCTTTTTTGTATTCAGTTAATGACAAATCTTATCATTTCCGCTATAATAGATTCTAATTGATGTTACAAAAGGAGGACTCTCATGGCAGAGAAGAAAGTTATGCTCGGTAACGAGGCGATTGCCCGTGGTGCGTACGAAGCAGGTGTCAAGGTATCATCTGCTTATCCGGGAACACCAAGTACCGAGATCAGTGAGAATTTAGTAAAATACCCGGAAGTATATTGTGAATGGGCACCGAATGAAAAGGTCGCAATGGAAGTTGCTGTCGGTGCATCCATCAGTGGTGTTCGTGCAATGGCTTCCATGAAGCATGTAGGTTTCAATGTAGCTGCTGATCCAATGTATACCGCATCTTATATCGGTGCAAACGGCGGTCTGGTTGCAGTTGTTGCTGACGACCCGGGAATGTACAGCTCCCAGAACGAGCAGGATACCCGTCAGATCTGTCGCGCTGCTCAGGTTCCTGTATTAGAACCATCTGACTCACAGGAAGCCAAAGATTTCATGAAGCTTGCATTTGACTTAAGTGAGCAGTTTGATACTCCAATGGTACTTCGCACTACAACCAGATTAGCACACTCACAGGGTGTTGTGGCATTAGAAGACCGTGTTGTACCGGAAGATAAAGTGTACGAACGTAACATTGCCAAGAATGTTATGATGCCCGGTAATGCGATCAAACGTCATATATTTGTAGAACAGCGTCTGAAAGACATGGCAGAAGCTGCCAACACGTTAGTCGTTGCCAAAGAAGGCTTTTCTAAAGACGTACCGCTGAACCGCGTGGAGATGAACGATACAAAGATTGGATTCATCACAAGTGGAATTCCTTATACCTACGTAAAAGAAGCATGTCCGAACGCTTCCGTATTGAAACTTGGTATGGTTCATCCGCTTCCTAAGAAGCTAATCGAAGAGTTTGCTTCTAAGGTAGATACATTATACATTTTTGAAGAATTAGAACCGGTCATCGAGGAACAGGTTCGTGCCTGGGGCATTGACTGCATCGGTAAGGAAGCATTTACCGTACAGGGCGAATACAGTGCCAACATGATCCGTAAGGTTGTATTAAAAGAGAATCTTTCGATCAATACACCAGCCGAGGTTCCTGCAAGACCACCGCTTCTCTGTCCGGGATGCCCACACAGAAGCGTCTATACCGTTCTTAACAAGTTGAAGATCCACGCAGCCGGGGATATCGGATGTTATACATTAGGTGCCGTTGCTCCGTTAAGTGTCGTTGATACTACGATCTGTATGGGTGCATCTATCTCTTCTTTACATGGTATGGAGATGGCGAAGGGCAAAGAATATATCAAGAACTGGGTTGCTGTTATCGGTGATTCCACATTTATGCATACCGGCGTGAATTCCTTAATGAACATGGTATACAATCAGGGTACCGGAACCGTTATTATCTTAGATAATTCTACCACCGGTATGACCGGACATCAGGATCATGCTGCAACCGGTAAGACATTACAGGGCAAGGTTGTTCCTGCGATCAATATATATCATCTGTGCAAGTCCATGGGAATTGAGCATGTCACAGAAGTAAATGCTTTCGATATCAAAGAATTAGAGAAAGTCATCAAGGAAGAAGTTGCCAGAGACGCCGTATCTGTTATTATTACGAAGTCTCCTTGTGCATTACTTAAGGAAGTTCACTTCCCGAACAAATGCGTTCCTGTTCCTGAGAAGTGTAAGAAGTGCGGCATGTGCTTAAAGCCGGGATGTCCTGCACTTACAAAGAATGAGGACGGAACCATTTCCATTGATGCAACAATGTGTAACGGTTGTGGATTATGTAAGAATCTCTGTCCGTTTGATGCAATTGAGGAGGTGGCTAAATAATGACTGAAACAAAGAATATTATGATCGTTGGCGTTGGTGGTCAGGGTACGCTGCTTACAAGCCGTATTCTTGGCGGCATCATTTTAACTGCCGGATATGATGTAAAATTATCAGAGGTTCACGGAATGGCACAGCGTGGCGGTTCCGTTGTTACATTTGTTCGTTACGGTGAAAAGGTTGCCGAGCCAATCGTAGAGGAAGGACAGGCTGACGTTCTGATCGCATTTGAGCGGTTAGAGGCACTTCGTTATGCACACTTTTTAAAACCGGGCGGAGCTTTAGTTATCAACGACCAGAGAATCGACCCGATCACCGTTGTAACCGGTGCTGCACAATATCCGGAGAATATCATTGAAGATCTCTCCAAGACTTATAAGGTATATTCTATTGATGCTGCCGCCGAAGCACTCAAATTAGGCAATTCCAGAGTCTTCAACAATATTGTATTAGGTGTCGCTGCACAGCATATGGATTTCTCTAAGGAAGACTGGTTAGATGTGATTGCAAAGACCGTTCCTCCTAAGACGATTGAGATTAACCAGAAGGCATTCTTAGTAGGCTATGAGATGTAATTCATTTTCCATTCTGAATTGCAAATACGAATAGATTTTGCAGAACTTCTATGTTACAATATTCTATTATATATGCCGACATTTGATATTGTAACAGACCATATTGGCAGGAGGTATATAAAATGGCACGAGATTATATAGAAATTGAAGATGTACCAAAAGGATATGAGAGCCGTGTAAAACAGAACCTGAGTTTTAAGACAGGCAGGTTCGTATGGAAATGCCGTTTTACAACCGCCTTAGATCCTTCTACAATTACTTCAGACAACTTATATGTAGAGAGCGAAACCGGTATACGGATGGCAACGAAGTTCAATTATAATGATGCCGACATGGAGATTGAAGTAGAACCATTAGAGGCCTATGCCAAAGATACCGATTACTATCTGAATATAACAACAAGAGTGAAGTCCCGTGGAGGACAACACTTGAAGGAACCGATTCAGGTAAAGTTCCGATTATAACACTATCCCCCTTGCACAGCGTAAGTGAGGACGGACGCGCATGTTAGGAGTGTATAAACCCGCCTTTGGGGTGGTGTCATGTTGCAGCAGGCACATTCGCATTACGACTCGCACGCAGCAGACACTAATGCT